>SKEY01000277.1_pt1 | contig 88479 bp, 95 predicted proteins | sample 4843871 | NCBI WGS metagenome assembly SKEY01 (sample SAMN11008797, study PRJNA524170) | human gut metagenome | biome: Human fecal sample; material: Feces; isolation source: fecal sample from pouch patient p36 | host: Homo sapiens | place: Israel: Tel-Aviv | collected 2016-12-04
TGGTTGCGTTCAAACATCAATTAGAGCAAACAGGACTTGAAGTTACCATGAGAGTTTCTCATGGTAGAGAGATTAAAGCAGCTTGTGGACAGTTAGCTAATACATATAATAAAGCCAAAAAACAACAGAAATAATTTAATTAAAAGAGCCAGACGCACAGACGCAGAGCCGATAATATGCAGTTTGAAATACTGCTGTTATCGGCTCTTTTTTGATGTGCGCCTAGCGGCGCACGTTTCTAAAGGGTTAAAGTCCCGAATCCGCCCGGTAGTGGGAAGGATATAGCCGAAGGCAAGGGTGTTCATTGCGAGATGGAATCTGAAGGAAGCTGGATGTGAGGAACATACTAACTCACGGGCAAATCTCTGGTCTGACGAACAGAAATCTCATATGAGGTCATGCATGAGGGCAAGACTGCATCACAAGTTGAAACCCAATGACTACACGGAATCATGTATGATAAATGAGACAGATGGATGGAGAGGAAGAAACGTGTGGTACCTAGGGAGGTCTGTGCGGTACGCCTTGAAAGAGGTAATCATTGCATAAAGCAATGCTGAACGTACAGAAGTCAGCAGAGGTCATAGTAGCCAAACGGAACAAGTTCCGTTCGAGGTGAAGGACCGAATCAGTAGGAGTCTTGAGTATGACCGAGAAAGGAGGAATGACCGTTTATGGCAGAAAACATTGAAAACAATGGCTGTTCGCAAAGAGATAATGCGGAACACGAAGGGTATGTGAAAGCGTCCAGGTCATTCAATCGGATATGGAAAGAAAGAGACAGTGCACAGCCGAGACTTTTGGAAGCGATACTGTATAAAGATAACTTTAACAGAGCGTATAAGAGAGTTAAGGCAAACAAGGGAGCGCCGGGAATTGATGGCATGACCATTGAGGAGGCTCTTCCATATCTAAAGGAACATCAACAAGAGATAACCGACCGCATTTATCGTGGAAAGTATACTCCGTCTCCAGTAAGACGAGTTGAGATTCCCAAACCAGATGGTGGTGTGCGAAAGCTTGGCATACCAACAGTGGTAGACCGTACACTCCAACAGGCAATAACCCAACAGTTAGTGCCAATCTATGAACCACTGTTTGCAGAGGGTAGCTATGGCTATCGTCCGAACAGAAGTGCAAAAGATGCAATACTTAAGATTAAGGAGTATGCAGAACAAGGCTATACATTTGCTGTAGTCCTTGACTTGTCAAAGTACTTCGATACTCTTAATCACGAAATTCTCATCAATCTTCTCCGGAAGAAAGTAAAGGATGAACGCGTAGTACAGCTGATAAAGCGCTATCTGAAAAGCGGTGTAATGGAAAACGGAGTAGTCATTGATACAGAGGAAGGCTCACCACAAGGTGGAAATCTATCACCATTGCTGGCAAATGTCTACCTCAATGAGTTCGACCAAGAATTCTTGAAAAGAGATGTCCCATGTATAAGATATGCCGATGACATCGTGCTTCTTGCAAAGAGCAAGCGAGCATCAGAGAGACTCTTGGAAAGCAGTACAAAATATCTTGAGGAGAGGTTGAAACTTACAGTCAACCGAGAAAAGAGCTGTACTGTCAGCGTATTTGCAATCCGAAATTTTAAATTCCTTGGCTTTGCATTGGGAAGGAACGGAAAAGGCATTTATGTCCGAGTTCATCCGAAGTCATGGAAGAAGTTCAAGTCCAGACTGAAGGAGTTGTCTTCCCGCAAGCAATGTCAGTCGATCAGGCCAAGCCTTGAGAAAACCAAAGTATATGCAAGAGGTTGGCTTAACTACTACGGAATTGCAAGTATGAAGAGCAACATAGATGACATCAATGGATGGCTCTATCACAGAATACGCATGTGCATATGGAAACAATGGAAGAAACCCAGAACGAAATATAAAAACCTAGTCAAGCTGGGAATTCCAGAACACTATGCGGCAACAATAGCAAACAGTCGAAGAAAGTACTGGTATATCAGTAATAACAAAGCTGTGATTTGGGCGCTGAATAAAGAAAGACTGATAAACAGTGGCTATTATGATTTAGCCACAGCCTACCAGTCTGTGCACGTCAACTATTGAAAGCGCCGTATACCGAACGGTACGTACGGTGCTGTGAGAGGACGGCGGTTAGTCACCGCCTCCTACTCGATTTTAATTTGTGCCCCTAATAACCATATTGGAGCAAAATCAGAACTGTTGCTTGTCGTTCTTTGATTTCCGCAGCAGCTTTGAAAAATCAAAGCCGCCGTTTCTTTTTATCTTCTAATGAAATGACGCGGTATCACTGTTGAAATCGGCGGCTAAAGGAGGTAGCCGCCATGAAGCAAAAAGCATATCGACAAAATCCGACAGTTATTGACTTATCAAAAAAAGCCCGCCCACCACCGGGGGAAACTACGCTTATATATATGAACTGTCTAATCATCTGGATACTGCTTACAATGCCTATGCGCCCGTCCGGGCTTTTCGGACGGGCGCATTTTGTACGTTCAAAAAATTTTTGAAGAAATTTCAAAAAATCTTCGGCGTTTTTGAAAAACGCCGTATTGCCCCGCGAAAAGGGGGGAAGCACCACCAACTTTCCAACGAGAAAGGAGGTGAGAATGTGGAACCTAATAGCAGGGAGTTTTACAAACAGTGTGCTTTTCAGAAGTTTTGTAATACGGTATTGCACAATGAAGCTTGCGACACCCATAGAGAACTTCGCAGACACAAGGCAAAGGAAGTGACCTTTTCCGACATGACCTTAGACGAAGCGCGGCAGCTTCATACGTTTGATGAATATTTCAAACGTGAAGCCGCCGAAACCGTCTTTGAGAAAGCCGGGAAGAAAATCACGCCAAAGCTGCTTCTTGAAGCAATCCGTACTTTGCCGGAAGAAAAGCGCAAAGCCATATTGCTGTATTACTTCGAGGGAATGAACGATACCGAGATTGCGGAGCTGTTCAACACGTCGAGAAGCACGATACAGTACAGGCGGACAAGCTCTTTTGAGAAATTAAGAAAATATCTGGAGGAAAATGCTGATGAATGGGACGAATGGTAACGAACCCGGCTACCCGGAAAATGCCCTTGTTCCTTATCCTGTCATTGTGGCAGCGACAAAGGGCGACCCGGACGCCATGAAGATTGTCTTGCAGCATTTCAGCGGCTACATAGCCCGCCTCTCCATGCGGAAGCTGTACGACGAGCGCGGGAACGTCTATTTTGGCGTAGACCACGACATTCGGGAACGGCTGCAAGCAAAACTGATGATGGCTGTCCTCACCTTTAAGGCAGAGGAATAAACCGCAGCGGCGGCGGGACGCTTTCTCTCTCCCCCTTTTCCGTTCCGCTGCTGACGCGGCAGCAAAGCCATTCTGAACCTTGACAAAGAAAGCGGCGCAAGATAACGGCGGCGCAGCATAGGGCAAATCGGATACGTTCCTTTTGCGCCGAGCCATACGGCGGGTGCGCCATGACGCTATCCGGGTGAGGTTATCCCCGCCCGGACAGCCGAGCGACCAACACCGCGCCGGAAAGCAAGTGTAGCGGCTTGCGGGCGACGACACGCAGAATATACAATGATACTTCCTTACAGCCACAGTCCGAGCGTTAAGAGCGTCGCAGGCAATGGGTAGGGCGGCATGAGAACCATGCCGGGGTGAAATTCCCATGAGGTTATGCTAATAACCGTCCGATTAAAGCCTTTGTTTTATTGAATAGTGGACTTGCTGCTATTCATAGACTATATTATATGTTTGCGAAAGAAAGGGGGATTTTCTTTGACGCAAAACCAAACGCCCGTTACCACAACGGAGCATAAAATAGGAAAAGTTACTTACCTTGTATGTTCGTCCGCAAGTGAACGCGCAACGGACACACTGGATAAAAAGATAAAAAAACTCATTCGCAAAGACATGGAACTGAACCCCGCAAACGCCCGGAAATAGGGCGTTTCTTCACATTTTATACATGACACAGGCAGCGGTATGTGGTATAATATAGACAGTACAAATACCATGCTTGTCTGTCGTCGGAAAGGAGGACAAAATGTTACAGACAGACAAGATTACCGCTTTATATTGCAGATTGAGCCAGGAAGATATGCAAGCCGGGGAAAGCGAGAGCATACAGAACCAAAAACTGATTTTACAAAAGTATGCTGACGAACACCACTTTTTCAACACGCGCTTTTTCGTAGACGACGGATTTTCCGGCGTGAGCTTTGAGCGTGAGGGGCTTCAAGCCATGCTGCATGAGGTTGAAGCCGGGAACGTGGCGACCGTCATAACAAAAGACCTTTCCCGTCTGGGACGTAATTATCTGAAAACCGGGGAGCTGATAGAGATTGTCTTTCCCGAATATGAAGTGCGCTACATTGCCATTAACGACGGTGTAGACACAGCAAGGGAAGATAACGAGTTTACCCCTCTGCGGAACTGGTTCAACGAGTTTTACGCCCGCGACACCTCAAAGAAAATCCGGGCTGTCAAACAGGCAAAGGCGCAGAAAGGCGAGCGCGTCAACGGCGAAGCTCCTTACGGCTACCTTATCGACCCGGATAACCGCAATCATCTGATACCCGACCCGGAAACGGCGCACGTCGTAAAACAGATTTTTGCAATGTATGTACGGGGCGACCGTATGTGTGAAATCCAGAACTGGCTGCGGGACAATGAAATACTGACCGTCGGGGAACTGCGCTACCGCAGGACAGGGAGCAAACGCCACCCCCGCCCACAGCTCAACGCATGGTACAACTGGCCGGATAAGACGCTGTACGACATTCTGACAAGGAAAGAATATTTAGGGCATACCATAACCGGGAAAACCTACAAGGTATCTTATAAGTCGAAAAAGACGAAAAAGAACCCGGAGGAAAAAAGGTATTTCTTCCCCAACACTCACGAACCTTTGATTGATGAAGAAACCTTTGAACTTGCACAGAAGCGGATTGCCACCCGGCAACGCCCGACAAAGGTTGATGAAATTGACCTGTTTTCCGGGCTGCTCTTTTGCGGGGACTGCGGCTACAAAATGTATGCAGTACGCGGAGCCGGGACGCTTGAACGGAAACACGCCTACACTTGCGGCAACTACCGCAACCGGGCAAGAAATGATATGCTCTGCACTACGCATTATATCCGCAAAAGCGTATTGAAAGAACTTGTCCTTGCAGACTTGCAGCGAGTAACGTCTTATGTGAAAGAGCATGAACAGGAGTTTATCGAAACAGCCAACGAGTGCAGCGCAAAGGCAGTACAAAAGACGCTGACACAGCAGCGGAAAGAGCTTGACAAGGCGCAGAACCGTATTAACGAGCTGAACATCTTATTCCGCAAGCTCTACGAGGACAACGCTTTAGGGAAACTTTCAGATGAACAATTTGCTTTTCTGACTTCCGGCTATGATGAAGAAAAAAAGACGCTGACCCGGAGGATTGCGGAGCTGTCACAGGAAATCGACAACGCCACCGAGCGCAGCGCGGACGTAAAAAGGTTTGTCGCACTGGTACGCAGATACACAGCGATTGAAGAACTGACCTACGAAAACGTCCATGAATTTATTGACCGTATTCTTATTCACGAACTGGATAAGGAAACGAACACCCGCAAAATCGAAATCTTTTATAGCTTTGTCGGCAGAGTTGATACAGGCGACAAGCCTACCGAAAGTATCTCCTATTTCAGACAGATAGGAGCCGACGTAAAGAGTTATGCTATCTAACATACATCAAAAAGAGGTAAGATAACACCCTCTGCAAAAAAGGTATCGTTATCTTACCTCAACAAAATTACTGCCCGAAAACCCATCATCAACATAAATATCATACAATTCAATATCCTGCTGTTCATGGATAAAGGCTCTGATCAGCTCTCTCTGATTTCCGATACTGTTACTCTCGGATTTCAGTCTACCATCCTTGTCTGTCACAGCTCCGACATCGCTGTCATCCCTTGAAAGACGGAGGTACATGGCTGCTAGAAAATGTTTTTTATTCATTTGATCACTCCTGACTTTTAAGTTATTAAGCTGTAATAAACCTAAAATTCAAGAGTTTCCTTGATTTGTCCTGATTTTAGGTTAACATAACTTTTAGATTCTTTCAAGGCTTTTTCGATTTTTATCAAAAATGTACTATATGTGAATTTCTGCTAAATGCCGCAGGTATTCCTCCATCTTATCGTCTATACTGGCTCCCTCCTTTTGAAATCTGACCTTAACCACATAGTCTCCCATACGATGGACATAGATATTATTTGTCTGTCTTGCAAAAGAAGCCAGTTTTTCTTCTACGGGTAGTTTTGTGTCAATTTTGATATCCCGAATATCTGTCAGCGTGTTTATATCCACAGTCCGAATATCCACAGCCGCCATTGCATCAAGTTTTTCCTCTGATATATCTAACACTTTAGCTCTCCTATCTTCTGCTTGTTTCATTCTATTCAATTCGCAGATTGTCCTATGACATACAAACCTCTGTATGTAAAAGCCGGACAAACTGCCCGGCTCTAATACGTCGTATCTTTTATCTGTTATCTGTTATACTTATCAAACACCCCCACCTGTACCTGCACCGCCTCGGTGATCCTTGCGAGGGTTTCCTCATCAACCTTTCCCATGTTCTCAATAATCCTGCCATAATCAAGGGCAGTCACCTGTTCACAGAGGGCTATGCTGTGCTGTTCTAATCCCTCTGCCCGGTATGTCGATACGAATACATGAGTTGGAAGGTTTTTCTTTTTAAAGATTTTGGTGGAGAGAGGGACTACCGTAATTACGGTACTGTGCTTGTTTGCCATGTTATTGCTGACAACAACCACAGGTCGCATACCTCCCTGCATACTTCCCTGATACTGACCACCCAAATCCGCATAAAGTATGTCTCCTCGTATGATCTTCATCAGCAGTCTGTACCTCCGTCCCATATCGGAATAATATTGTCAGGGGCAGACTTTACATCCTTGTATTCGTAATAGTCCATTGTGGATAATTCAAGGAAGCCGACACCAATCTTAGCAGCATCCTTCATAAGTTCCTCCATATCGGATACATCTTCCGTTAAATCTGTCAGCTTGTCCACCGCCACCATATCATACTGTCCGGTCATCAAAAAGGAAATCAAGAGATTGACTGCATCACGGTCAACATCCCTGTCCGGTCCTTTGCAAATGACCACATCATGTCCTAAGATAATTCCATGCGAGAGACACTTCTCTCTGGTCTTGGCAACCTTTTTACGGATGTTCTTCTCCGATTTGTTGGAGTTCATAAATAAAATAGCCGAAGGAAGATTCTCCCCGGCTGTACCTAACATAATGCCTATCTTGCACATATTCTCTTTACCTGCTCTTTCTTAGATTATTACAGAAAGATATGCCGGCTGTTATCTCCTGAGATAAGAATGCGGTGCACCCGCCCCCTTATCTCAAAAGATAACTTCTTAAATAATCTATCCTTCAAGCAGCACAAACTTCTTTATTGCAGAGAACAGCGGCACAAGACCGCCATTCTCCAAAATCTGCCTCTTAGCAGAATCCCCGAACCGAGTAACATACACTGGGACGGCTTCATCCCGCACTGCACCTCCGTCATGCCCAACCAGACGAAATCCACAGGCAGCCACTCCCGAAAAATGCTTTTTGCTGAAATTCCGGTGCCGTTTTACCTCATTATCTCTGACTGCCATGCCAGTAGGCACAATCCTCTGCTCCATACCTTCACGGGCAACAATGAAATCCTTGCAGGTACATCTTCGCACGAAATGGGACTCTGCCACCCCTTTATCCCTGCAATAAGCATAGACAGATAAAAAGGCGAAAATAAAATCAGGTGTATGCGTGTCCTATTTAGTTTTTCATAGTTCAAGGCTCATGTGCGCCTGTAACTATGATAGGACAAAACACCTGATTTTTTTACGACACAGATTGGCGAGTAGGACGGTGTAATCTGGTAAGTTTATGTATGGCATATCATGGATAAATGAATTAAAACAGAGCAAAAAGATATTCTTGCCGCAAAACATCAAAGAGGAAATTTAAAATATAATTTTTAAGAGACAACTCCGAGTGAGTTGTCTCTTTTTGACAGATAATCCGGTATTATCTGTTGAATTTCATAGAGCTGCTAGATAATAAGAATTTTTTCTTTGTGTTGTTTTAGATGTGGGTGTTATGCCGAGCAATAAGGATGTAAACAATTGTAAATTATCTATAACATGTACCGAAAATTAAAATTTAAGTTACTAATTGCTAATAGAAAAGAGGGATAAACTATGAAACAAAATATTAAATATTATAATGAATCTATAAAACATTTTATAGACTTAAGTACTAAAGATGCTACTGCTAATATAGCAAAAGAACATGGGATTATAGGGCTTACGCGTTTAAATATCTGTATGGAAAAATTGGACTTAGATATTTCAAACAATTTTTTCATTGCATTGCCTGATTTCACTTATACAAGAAACGCTCTACGCTGGAATGCAGGGTTCCCGTATGGATGTATTATCAATATAGGGCAGACTATACCATTTATACCAATTGATTTTCGACCAAATTGTTGTGGTATTATTTTTGCAGAAGTCCCAAATCAGGATTACGATATTGAACAAATCCAAAAAAAATATTTAGAGATTATAAATTCATATGATGATATTAATCCAAATGATTTTAATAAGCGTAATCATTTCTTTGGACTTTATTATAACGCAAAGAAAAATACATATTACTTCTTAATACATGGTTCTTTCTCTTTTGCAAAAAAGTCCTTATATAGCGAAAAAAATGACGATTTAATGGCAAGGGTTTGCAGCATTGATATCTTAGGCACACCTTTTCATTTTTTAAAAAATGATGACGCCTCTTTATATTATAATAAATATTTGTATTTTGAAAAAAAGTCTATGTATTACCGTGAACTAATTTTAAAAGAATTGTTTCCTGAAGCACAAATCTTATTTCATCGTACGCATGAAGGCTTTATGGATATGGGAACAATCCTCCTAGGAGCATATGCAGATAATCTTCCTTTTATGTGCCCAATTATGTTATCGCCAGAAGAAGATTTACCTATAACTAATATAAATGAACCAGTTGAAATATCCCCTAATAAAATATTGTTTTGTGCTCCTCATGGCGGGGGATATGCATTATCTTCTGTTATCAGTTCCGAAAAATGTAATGGGTCTGCTAATAATTATATAGTGACATATACCAACAAATCAAAGATGTTGACCAATAATATTATTGATATGCCTTTTTATTATAGAGGCGATTCTGCCTATAAATGGTGCAACGAATATAAAAAAGGAGTTATTGTTGACAAGCTAACACCTGTGTTCAACTTAAAAATTTAACATGAAAAAGAAATTATATGTTCTTAGACATTGTAAGACGTTATTTAATGAAAAAAATATTGTTAGCGGACAAACGGATTGCCCGCTACTAGAGTACTCTGTTAACTACTCCATTTTAAGCAAAGAAAGTCAGTTGGAATCATATATACTGATCTCTTCACCATTAAATCGATGTGTCTTAACAGGAAAAATACTACAAACGCAATCCGGGCTTCAAATCTCTTCTTCTACAGATTCGCGTATTATTGAAAGAAATATGGGGATTCTGGAAGGTAAAAAACGATGCGAATTATTTAAAGAATATCCAGATTACTTTTTTAATGGGCATTTTAAAGAATATATGACACCTCCTATGGGAGAAAGTTTTGATGAATTCAAATTTAGAATTACCTCTTTCTCACATTCTATAGAAAAAATGCTTTTAAAAAATAATATTATAATTTGTTCACATAATCAAGCATTAAGAATGTTAACTGCTATTATAAAGGATAAGCAGTTCGAAAATATTCCTAAATATCCTAATGGATTAGTTCAGAAATTATTATAAATCATCTACATTTATTCTCAAATTTTTTAGCTCCGAAGTTATGATGCCTGCTTCTATTAGCAAGGTAGATGTAATAGCTTTATTATTATTATGTAACCGCTCAAATAAATTTTTTATGTGCTTAGATAAATATTTGCTGTATATATCACATTGTTCTAATACACTACGTTCTAAGAATTGTTTAGTCAATTCATACTGCTTTTTTGATTCATTATGTAAATCAGTATAGGTTCCTTCTGATAGGCGAACAATGGTATCAATTCGAAAAAGCAACTTTTCATTTGATGCAATACATAAACAATCATATAATAATTCTTCGATATTGATTTCTTTATAATTTATCTCATATTTCATTATATTTTTAACTAAAGTCAAATTGACAGCTACTACTTCTTTAGCTAATCCAAGTTCTTTTGCAATATTCTGTGCCTGTTCTATATAAAATATCGCATCCACAAATTCATGTCTTTTAAAATATACGTTAGCCATTAATTTATACGCATACATAATTCCTCGTTTATCGTTATAAGACTCTTTAATCGAAATACTTTTTTGTAAATAGTCTATACTCTCATCTAACTCATCCAATGCAAAGCAACATTTAGCAATACGATAATATGCAAACGATTTTCGCTTTGGGGTTATTAGTGTTTCCAATTCCGCTATTTTTAAAAAAGTGTTTTTACTTTCTGGATATAATCCTTTGCAACATTCTATCATCGCAATTCTATGTATTGTTTTTACTGCTAAAGAAGTATTATTATTAGAAATCGCAAATTGATAACTAAGCAAATATATCGTGAGAGAAGTTTCCAAATCTCCTCTAATATAGTAAACTCTTCCTATAAGAAGCAGAATTTGTATTCGAAGTTCTTCTTTCATCTGTTCAAAAATATATTTTCTGTTATCATAAAATGAGAGTAATAATTTGTCATATAAATCACAAAAATAGAAGCACCTTAATTGAACATAATATATGCTTTCCCATGGTAAAGAACAAAAATCAATATCCTTTTCTATTATTGTCAGATACTGAACACATAAATCATATTGCGACAGCCGCTCTAATAAAATTATTTTCATTTTACATAATTCTATTAAATACTCATTGTCAGTCGAAATTTCTTCCATTTGTTGAACAAGTTTTAATGTTTTCTTAATCAGCTGATGATGTAAAAGTCTAGGAAATGATTTTTCCAAAAAACAGTATGCATTTTGTAGTAGCTTATGCTCATTGTATATGCTAATAATGTCCAATACAATATCAATCTCGGTTTCAGATATTATTGTAAGATCATTTATAATTTCTTGAAAATCTTCATTATTCAAAGTATAACTTTTAAAAAATGGTTTATATTTGTCGTGAACATGGTAACTATTCCCTCTATTCTCAACTAATCTTTTTTCCACTAACTGTGATAAGTTTTCAAGTAAATTCAATTTAGAAAAGTATTTTTTTTCAATTGGCAATGATGCATAAGTCAAAATAAACAATACCCTTTTCTCACTTGGGCTTAAATAATCTATAAAGCCATGCAAGTATGTATCATTTGATTCAAGATTGTTTTGGTTTGTTTGACTATCTACCAATATGGCATAACCAGGCAGACCATTATACTGATTTTTGATTAAAGCCGCAATATCTTTCCTTGATATCCCAATATGATGAATAATTATTGAATCAAGATCCTTCTCTTCTAAGCCCTCTAGTACCAATATTCTTAGATTGTTTTTAATGTTAACTGTTTTAGGAAAAATATTAAACCAACCAATAAAATAAATTCTATTTGTTTTAGCCGTTATAATAGTTTCAAATGTATTTTTTAAAATCATATTCTCGAAAGAACATTTATGAACATTATCTATTATAATAATCGGACGAAAAAGCTTTAACAAATACATTAATATGCTTATTAATTCATTTGATAAATAAAAACCATGGTTCTGTAAATAATTTTTTAGATTGCAATCATTGTAATGTATTTCAAAAAAGTGAGATAAAGAAAAGAAAAAGGAACTGATTTGCCGTTCACTTTCTTCATCATAAATAGTATGCCAAAAAATATTTTCTCCATTTTGGTTATATACATAAGCTATATTTTTTAATAATTGTGTCTTTCCACATGCAGAAACTCCTTGAATATAATAAGCTAAATAGTCGTTCCCCATTAAAATATTTCTTTCCCATTCACGATCCGCAAGATAGTGATCTGTATATACAATTTGATTATCGTATTCTAATTCTACTAAATTCGTATGGTTTGAATTTTTTAACGAATCTATAATACGTTCCTTTAAATTAACTAAAATATCTGATTTTTCTTTTTCTAATTCTTCATTATATTTTTCTATATTTAATTCTTCTTCAAATAAAACTGAAATGCCATATTCTTTGCAAAATAAATTAATATAATCTTTAGTGGAAGGCGTTAAGTAAGGTTTAATCCATAAATATAATAATGCAGGTCGGTGGATTTTTGCCCAGTCTAGACTTGACATTATATTTTCTTTATTTACAGACTGAGCATAACATTTACATTCGACAATAACATCATAAATCATTGTCCCGATTTTATATTGTAATAATATATCCCTTCCGCGATCTGGTCCCCCATCATAATGAGAAATGGAATAAGGATTTGTGGTATACAATATTTGACATACATTACTTTCAAATTCAGTTCCTTTATCAACTGTTATCATTTTCAATTCCTCTACCTTCTAAAGCAAAGACACACATCCTACATATTTGGATAATTTACAATTGTTTACATCCTTATTGCTCGGCATAACACCCACATCTAAAACAACACAAAGAAAAAATTCTTATTATCTAGCAGCTCTATGAAATTCAACAGATAATACCGGATTATCTTTCACTTTTTATTAGTTCCTTATCCTCTCGACTGCTTTATTAAATTCAACGTTGCCGCATCAATATCAAAAACAGTCTGTTTTCCATCGTACCACCGATCCCAAAAATCTATAGTTGCACTCTTGGGCTTTTCTTTCGGCTTATCTAGGATAATCTTTGATGGCAACATAATTGCATCACCAACGACAACACATTCACCAACATCCAGATTGGGAAGCATTTCCACAATGCCCACTAACGAATCTGTCAGCATTGCCGCCACCGCCGATTTGTCCCTGTCATTAGTTACCTTTAGGCTGACGATATTATTACACTGAGACATGATTGTTGTATTTAATTCTGCCGGTCTTTGAGATACTATCAGCAGCCCGATTCCATATTTTCTTCCCTCTTTTGCAATCTTCTCAAAAATTTCAAGGGATTTCTTCTCTACCGCTTTCATTTTTGACATGTCATTAGACATATAAATATGTGCCTCATCACACACCAGCACCAGCGGATGACGTACCTCACCTTTTGCCGGAGTCATCCAAAACTGTATATCATATATTATACGAGTGACAATACCAATGATAATTGCTAACATATCGGATGGAACCTCTGATAAATCTATAACCTTAATTCGATATTTATCGTTCCCCATAATCCTTGCAGCAAATTGATTTAAATAATCCGCCTGTGTTGTATCCTTTTCATTGAATACAAATCCATACTTTTTATCATCCATCTTCGTTCTCAGACGAGTAATCAAGTTGGTCAGTTTATCATAGTACTGCCCTCTCTTTGTTTTTGCCTGTCCTTCTTTATCTTTTGACTTATAGACCTCACCAGTATCTACTTCTAAAATATTTTGCTTCTCCAGATATTCTATTAGTTCCTTTGCTGAAAAAGGAACCGGTGTATCAGCAGTGACTATTTCTTCTGAAACAGCACTCATGCTATTTTTGATATATTCCTTTTTCTTCTGCAAAATATAATTGATTACCGCCGCCCTTTGATTAGTTGATGTTCCTTCTGATGATTCTACAAACAATGAATGAATTTCCTCATAATTGAAAAACCATAATGGAATATGTAAGCCACTTGGTTCATCACAAATCTTAATCTGATCTGCATAGGATAACTCATTATATTCCCCATGCAAATCGAAAACGACCATATTGGCATATGGTAATTGATTGGCTTTTTCCAATACACTGGCAACTGTATAGGATTTTCCACTTCCTGTACTGCCAACAATACATGCATGTCGTTGAAAGAAACGGTTGCCATCTAATATTGCTGCCACATCCTTATTGCTGGCAAAATGTCCGATTTCTAAACTTTTACTCGCTGCCGCCTTGCCACTCACAGCATTCATTATCATCTGCATTGCGGCTTCATTCGCCTGATATACTTTACTATTTATTTCAGGATATGTATTAATTGCTCTTTTGAATTTATTCTCACTTCCAGCACCATATTTATTGTAAAAACTTCCCACCAAATTAACGACACAGCAGTTATTTGAATACAATAGGTCTTCTGTCTGCTCTGTTTCATCAAATTCAACTTTCTTCTTTGTCACCTTAGTCAAAATTCCAATCAGCTTCTCATCAGAATTACTTCCACCCAAAACAACAATATCGTTGATTTTTAATGTATTTAGTACTCCTTCATTTTCAACCCCCACCACAACTTTTCGGGTGTCTACATTTTCCACCATACCTATGCAATTTGTGTCTGCCAAGCAATCATTAATATTTCCTGCCATAAAATCACCCCTTTTATCCTATAAACAAATCAGCAAATTGATTAATATCCCACACCGGCATATCTATTGTGTATTTTTTCGACTTAAAAATCATATATTCTCTGTCATCCTCATGATAAAATACAGTAATGTTCTTTTTCTCCAGTGCCTTATTGATTATATCCGGCTTAACATCCCTTGATAAAATAAGGACATTCTTCTGAAAACTGTCAAATAGTGCAGTGTCAAAATGATCATCATTAAATCCATATCCATATATTAAAAGCGAATAATTATCCCTCGGATTCAATAGTTCATTAAATTCTTCTCTCATACATCGAAACGTATTGTTTGTCATTCCAACCTTATACTTTGAACTTCCAGGTGTTACAATCTCAATATATTCTGCTTTTTCTTTTAGAATTTCATAATCATTTGTTAGATATTCTTTTCCATTCTCACTAATCCAATTTATGGAGCCATGAGGCTTAAAAAGCCTAATCCATGAATAATTCTTACAATTATATACTTCTGTTGGCTGTTTTAACAGATTTCTACTGAATTTTCCATATAGGCTCCCGTAAAATCCAGTGATAACGCCTATCCCTAACTTATCACATATAATCTCTATAATCCGGTCATAGTTTGGTGTCATAATGTCAATTATCTTTTTATCGACACTAACCGTACCACTCAAATAGTTCAGCAGCCTGCAAAAACCAGTATCTTTTTCATAAATCGTTCTGTGAAGTTTTTCCTCACTCTCCAAAATAAACTTTGCTGTTATCGGCTTAATCGCATCTACTAAATCATTTTCATTTTGTGCAAGATTAGCCAAACCTGCCTCTAAGCCATTTGCTTCTATCTCATCACAGTGATTCTTCCAAATCTCTTTCAAATGTTCATCACTTGACTGTGTAATTTCTTTTGCCAAGTGCTCTGCTAATTTCTTCATCCCCGGAACACCATAAATCACAGAAAGTCCTGTCCCCACAATAATTTTGGGCATATTATTCCTCGAAAGATTTCTTTGTTTGATGTCTTCCACTATATCATCGAAAATTTCTGAATGTACTTCCAGATACTCCATATCCATACCTTTCTAATATTTCCTAATTATCTCTTTTATACTGTCATCCGTACAACTCTCTTGTTCATCTATAGGTTCAAAACACTTCTTATAGATATCACTATTTTTTTTAAAATTATACCACACATCCCCCCAAAAAATCATCATATTCTACAAATTTCGTCACTCCCCATTCAACAACACACCCATATTCGATACTACAACATCCAACCCCCGGCATATGTACTCTTTTTCCCTGCCTGATTTCCCCGACATATACTTTTCCATGTCATCTCTACAGGCACTCTCATATCCAAACAGCAAATAATCCGTACTCACTTCGAGAATCTGTGCCAGTTCCATCAGCTTATCCACAGAGCAGGAAGTTTCCCCGCTCTCAATCCTCTGCAACTGACGTTCACTGGTATAGTCCAGTTTCTCCGCCAACCTGCTTTGTGTCATCCCATTACGGAGCCTGATTGCCTTAATCCGCTCACCAACAGCTTTCTTGTCATAATACTGCATTGATTACTCTTTCTGACGTCTTATATATTGCTTAAGCTGTAAGTATTGTACCGCAGGCTCAACAACAATCAGAGTGACTGCACCCACTATTTTAAATGGAACATCGTACACCTTTTCCGCACATGTTTTTGCATATTTTTGATAAAATAAAAAAACAACCCTGCGGGCATAGAAAAAACTCGTAAGGTCATTCTAATGTTGTATGATAGTAATAGAGATTAAGGAAGGAATTTTATAAAACCATGAACCCAGAGAAAAAACAAAAGATTGAAAAAAATCTGAGGATTATCGCAAAAAGAGAAGGCATCACGCCGGAGGAAGTCAAATCCGAAATTGGGCGGGCTGTTTCCTATGCCATGAAAAGCAGCGATCCGAAAGTACAGCACTTCTGGAATAGCTTTCCATGTGAAGGGGACAGTCCAACTGTAGAGGAAGTCATCGCTTATCTTGCCGAAAAACTGTCAAAAGAGATATGGTAATGTGGCAGGACACTATTTACTCAAATAGTTATCCTGCCCCTTCAGAAGCTGCTCCACCATATGCAGAGCGAACTCTATTTCTCTTTCGTTGCACCGATTCATCATAAAAATAAAACGCTCTATGTACTGTTCCGGCTGTTCCCGGCTCATTAGAGCAAGCGGTGAAGTCTCCAATGCCTGCACTATGTTCAAATAAGTGTCAAGGCTCATTGCCCTCCTGCCGTTTTCTATACTTTTGACAGTATCTATGGATACATCTGCCCGCTCCGCAAGCTTTGCCTGCGTCAGGGATAACCTTTTCCGTTCCCTCCTGATGTTACCGGCTATTATTTCGTACAAGTTTTCTCCGTTACGCATAGCCCGCCCTTTCTGACTTTAGCAGTATATCAGAAAATACCATTAAGTTTTCCCGCTAAAATACACATCATATTCAACAGGATAATCGGGAAGCTCATCAAAAGCAGCTTCCAACATTTTAACATCTGTCCTGCTGTCGTCACACACGGCAATTCTTAACATAGCAATCGACACTTTTCTGTCCTAGTCCAGAAAGTAACCCAATGCACATCATTTTCCAACCATTTACAGGTTAATTTTTGATTTATCCCTAAAAAGCAGAAAACGAATGGTAAAATTAACTTACCACTTGTTCTCTAACCATATTTAGCTTTTCACAGCTTCCGTTTTGTACCAAACATCAAACCTTTCGGTATGATTCCTGATAGCATATACCCAATATTTAATAACTGTATTCAAATAATCCATCTTAGCATATGTACCCTTATGCCAAATACTATCATTAGTGTTTTTCTTGCAGATATGTTTCTACTTTTAATATGCGTATCTTTCATATGATACCAAACATCTTCTTATATGCAATAATCTTTACAGAAAATGACTTATTTTTGCAGAAAACGGCAACAAAACATTTCATGAAGCGAACGCAAGAACTAAAATCAATATACGATACTTTAAAACACAAAGGAGATTTAAACTATGGATACTTTAGAAACATGCATTAGCAATTATTTGGAATACTGCAATTCGCAAAAATGTCTTGACGAGAAAACGCTGAAAGCATACCGAATCGATCTTCGGCAGTTTTCTGAGCAAATTTCCATCACCAATATTACAGAGATTACTTCCAGAACATTGGAACAGTATATCGCCCAGCTGCATGAGCAATATAAGCCCAAAACTGTAAAACGCAAAATAGCATCGGTAAAAGCCTTGTTCCATTACTTGGAATACAAGGATATCCTTGACCATAATCCATTCAATAAAATACTGATACATTTTCGTGAACCCGTAATACTGCCTAAGACCATCCCCCTACATACGGTTGAAACATTTTTGTCTACAATATACAAACAACGGGAAAATGCCAAGACTTCTTATCAGAAAAGAAATGCCCTCAGAGATGCTGCCGTTGCGGAACTACTATTTGCAACCGGAATGAGAATATCAGAACTCTGCTCCTTAAAAATCAATAATGTGAACTTGTACGATGGAACAATACTTATCTATGGAAAAGGAGACAAGGAACGACGTATCCAAATTGGCAATGAATCAGTAATTAGTATTTTATCAGAATATAACGATGCCTTTGACACAGAAAGACAAACCTGCAACAACTTTTTCATAAATCAATCTGGAAAAGCGCTGTCCGATCAGTCCGTACGCAGAATGATTAACAAATATACCTCTCTAGCCTCCATAGACCAACACATAACACCTCATATGTTCCGCCACACTTTCGCAACAAGTCTTTTAGAAGCTGATGTTGATATTCGTTATATTCAGGAGATGCTGGGACATAGCTCCATTAATATTACGGAGATTTATACACATGTCACAGTGTCTAAGCAAAGAGACATCCTTGCTACAAAACACCCCCGAAGAGATTTTCACATATAAGTTTTATGGGCAGTCCAATAATCTTATGGATTGCTCATTTAAAAAAATAATAGATGGGACATTGATTTGTCTGAGTTCATTTCACAATTTGATTTTGAAGAAGGAATTGAAAATTTAAGGCCTCTGATTGAATATAATTCGGATGGTGAAATAAATGAAAATTTATTGTCAGCAGTAACTCAGGCGATATGCAAGCGTACAGAAGAAATCAAAGGATATACGGATAACTATTACTCTTGCCTTATCCGTCATATCCGTAGCAGTATCACCATTTCCATACTTCACCATATAGATCGCCAGAATATCACAGTAATTATAGAGTTTTTTACATCCTTTTTATCCATTGCAATGCTCACAGCTTCTCCGGCTGCCGCACCGATCAGCACGCCTCCTACTCCCGTGGTTGCAGTTCCGGCGGCTGTCCCTGCCGTTGCTGCAGCCGCCTTTGCTGCGGCCTTTGCGGTTTCCTTAGCCGCCTGTGTACGGTAAAGTCTCCTGCCTGCATCTGTGGCACTTTCCACCGGACGGGATAAGTTTCTTGCAACCATATAGGACTCATAAACCTCACTGCCACCCTCCATCTGGTCTAAGGAAGTCTTTGCACCTACCGAAGCAAGCGTGCTTACTGTACTGCCATTTTTCTTTCCAATGGCTTTTTCCCTATCATGCTTTGATTTCTCAAACTGTGCATATTTGCTGTTTTCCTTCTGTATGGATTTTTTGATGTCCTCTTTTACGGACTTACTTTTTACACTGGAAGATTGAGCCGACTGACCTCTTTTATCGGAAAGACGCTTTTCTGCATCCGCTTTTCCCTTACTGTCCTTTGTGGCAGACTTTACCTTTAATGCAGACATTCTTTTATCCATGTTGTCTGCCTTTGCTTCCCTCTCTGCCCTGGCAAACTTCGGAGTCCTCTCTACGGTCAGGACATTTCCCGCCTTGATTTTTGTCTCCGGGGCAGTCTTTACATGAAGCTTTGTCTTTTCTTTGGTATGAATGACCATCGGCTTGTCATCCACCTTTTTGATGTTCAATTTTCCTCACCTTCTTCCTGAAAAAGAGCAAAAAATAGCACCTAAACCAATGGCTTAGATGCTGTGATTTACTGTTTATTCTCTCTTTTCCGCTTTGCTTTCTGCTCCGATTTTCTCTGCCTTTTTTCGTACATATCATGAATCCAGTCTTTTACCGGAGCCTTCCACATTTCCTTTTTATTTGGGATATTCCTTATCAGGCTTTTGGGGTTAAGCCCCATTTCCTTTGCCATGCGGATTTCTTCTTCTCCGAGCCGGCATTTCCTTTTTGCCTCATCCCAAAGCTCCTGTTTATATGCCATCTGTACATTTCCTCCACAAACTGATAAAATCTTTTACCAGAGCCTCATCCCGTTTGTCACGGCATTTCTTCATAAGCTGTTCTGTATCCGAAAGCATATCCAGCGTATGATATTCTCCAAATTTTCCATTTAGCTTCATAATATATCTTACCAACTTTTCTTCCGGTTCTATTCCAACTGCATACAGCATTTTTTCGATACCTGATTTTTCTCTAAGAGATGCCTGTTCACTCTGGTAAATAACCTCTGCCTGTTTTGTTATCTTATCCTCACGGACAATTCTAGTAATTTCATAGGAATGTGACAGATCACGATACAGAATATCATAATCTCTTTCTGCAACATACGTTGTAATAAAAGAATTACAATGGCACAATCCCTTTTCTTTCCCCTGTGCTTTGACTATCCCCAGATGGAGTACCTTATCTTCCATTCTGTGAATTAAAAGATAGTCGCTGTCAAATTCCGAATCAGGATTATGGTTAATATCAAAAAGATACAACTTTGAATAAGAGCAGAACATTTCCGGTAAAAGGTAAAGATAATCCAGTTTCAAATGTATCAGCTTTAACATTCTATCCTGCTTTTCTTTTGTTTTATAATACTTCTTAACGAGCTTTTCTAATGACTCCAGTGTAATTCTGCCCTTCTTTACTGCATATACACCAAAATCCCCGGCATACTGATTCGGTCTGCCAACATATTGAAGCCCCATCAAATGCGGTATTTTCAGTTCCGTATTTGTCAGATGCAGTATTCGTTTTGCAGTATGAATATAATAATCATATTTGCACAGTACATCTTTGGTATCATTAAATATTTTCAACAAGCGGGTATCTTTCATGAAACCATCCTTATCCTCATCGCTGGAAATGGAATCATCCTGTTTCCATAAAAGAAAAATGCCTGGGCTGTAAGGCTCAGGCTTATCTTTTCTTTTTTGAATTGCAATTCTGGGAGCAGTCCTATGATAATTCCATAGGCAGAGGCTAACTTTGTATTTGTATCGCCCGCAAAGCCGGAACGGGTAGCTCCTCTCTATCGCCGCAAAAGCACTTAAGCTTTTCATTACCTATAATCTAACATGAGAATCAGCCAATGTCAACCGCATTTTTGCTTTTCTCTAAGGCAATTTTTTCATGGATATTTGTGTTGTAGAGGTTGTAAAGGTCTGTTCCTTTTTCAATCTGGTTGTCAAAAGGTATTACCACATTTCCACACTTCATCAGTCCCATGCCGCTCTGGGTATTGGTTACGAAGCGGAGCTGTGCTTCTGATACACCGATGACCTTTGCCATTTTTGAGCTGTCCGTATTTGCCTGCTTTAACAGGGCAACAAACTCGGAGTTTGCAAGCATGGTTGTCGCTGTGTAGTTCTGCAACAGATCCACGACATTCTGCGTGATGCCAGTACAAAGACCGCCCTGCTTTCTAACCTTTTTCCAGAGCTGCTGCAAATATTTCGCAGAATACTCCGAATTGAGAAGTACATGGAACTCATCAATATACAGCCATGTTGCCACGCCCCGCTTTCCGTTTGCAATGATACGGTTCTGGATACTCTCCATCATAACAAGCATTGTGATGGGACTAAGCTCCGTACCCAAGTCACGGATACCGTAAACGGTGAAACGGTTATCAACGTCAACGTTCGTTTGATGATTAAAGATGTTCAAAGAACCATTGACAAAAAGCTCTAAGGAAAGTGCAATGTCCTTTGCCTCCTCCTCTGGCTGGTTCATTAAAATCTCATAAAAGTCTGACATGACAGGCACATACTTCTCCCTGCTTCTGGCAATGTCGATATAGAGCTTTCTCACGCATCGGTCAATAATGGACTTCTGGCGGGAGTTAAGGCTCTCACCCATACACTGCTCGCAAAGACCAAGCATAAACTCTCCCTTCTCACGGATCATGCCCTTGCTATCGTTCAAATCAAGACTCCAGACATCCATATCCAGAGGATTCACATAGTTGTCCGTGTAGGTAGACATATTGACTACCGTTCCTCCGTAGGTATGGGCAATGTCAAAATACTCGTTCATCGGATCGATAACGATAATCTCGTCATCCGTTCCCAAAAAGACATTTCCCATTTCCATCTTGCAGAAGAAGGACTTACCGGAACCCGGAACACCGAACACGAATCCGTTTCCATTGATGAGCTTTTTGCGGTTTCCAATATTTATATTCTTCGATACCTGATTGATGCCGTAATAGCACCCGCTTCCATCATTTAATTCCTGCACGTTAAAAGGCATCAAAACAGCAAGGCTCTGTGTCAGCATGGTACGCATGGTTTCCACCTGTCTGACACCGATAGGAAGTGCTGTATTTAATGCCTCTCTCTGTTTCAGATAATGTTCCTCAATGGTAACGGAATTTCGCTTGCCGATGGTTTCCACCGTTTCGGTCATGCTGTCCAATTCTTCCTTCGAGTCTGCCATGAGAATAATTGTGGCTGCCACATAGTAAAGGCACTGGTCATTCTCACGCACATCATCCATGATTTCCTCAATCTCTTTTTTCTCAATTCGCTTGTTATAGGAGATTTCGGAAGAAAAATCATTGTTCTTGTTTCTTACCCTCTGCTGCTTGATAATATCCGACTCAATACCGAGGTATTTCTTCTGAAGGATTTTTGTTGTCATGTCCTTCGGAATCGGTACAACATCAATGCTGGTAATGGAATGAACCGGAAGGGAAGTGATTTCATTTAAGAAACGGTCTGAAAGACTGGAAGGGTATTTTTTGATAAATAATGCCCTGCAATATTTCTTCTCGTCCTTGAAGTAATCCGGGTAGAACTGTATCATACCGTTACACAAATCGTTGCGGAAATCTGCCCCCACTTTTTTGGCTTCCCTGATGTCAAAGTCAAAGCTCCCCTCATCTCCAAGGTGATAGTAGTCATATAACACCTTGATTCTCTCGTTGCCGGAAAGCGGAACAATCTCCGCACCAAGTTCATTGAACGCCTTGTGAATGGAGGCTTCGATAGTTGCAAACTGTGCCTTTGCCTCCTCAAAGTTCTTGCGTTCAATGGTAATGGTTAAATAACGCTCCTGTTCAATCCCCTGTCTGCCCTCATGGATTTTCTTCTCCATGATGTCATTGTAGATTTTACGGAAGCCGTTAAACCCGTCCTCTTTTTCCTGCAAGAATACATAGTCCCTGACCTGCTCCATGTCCTTATTCTTGTTGTTAATTGTGATCTTGAAACTCACATCGAGGGAATTTAAGAACTTGCAGTAACGCTCAAAAATGTCAATCTGCTCGACTTCGTTGGTTGTTGTATAGTTAATATCCTGAAAACGGTAGCACTTGGAAAAACGGTTCTTTGCCACCTCAAAGATACCGTTCTCTGCCACCTTCATAATCTCAATCGTTTCCTGTATGGATTTCGGAGTCTTATAAAGCGGTTCGCTTGCTTTTTTCAGTTCCTTAAATCCGTCTGTAAATAAACCCAATTTGATCTCTCTTTCCGCAGCCGGACAATTCCGGCCGCTAAAACCAGAACTGTCCAACCGTGAAAGGTCGGTAGTTACTTACCTTCTGTTACTTCTTAGTGTTTTGCCTTGTAAATCACCGCACCGATAACAGCAGCTACAAGTGCTGCCACAAGACCAAGCATCATTTTCTTTGTTTTTTTCTTCATAGCTTCAAATTCCTCCTGATTTCCTTTTGTCTGGGGAGCTTTACCTCCCTTTTTCTTTTTCTCTGCCACAGTCTTTGCTGCTTCTTCCTGCTGGCACTCTTTTATAACTGCCTCACCTTCCGTTGAAACATAGGTCAGTGGATGATTTGCAAAGAGCATACGCATCTTTCTTCCCATGACTTCATAAAAGCTCATACCGTTAAAGCTGTAAAACCCTCCAAGTGCAATCGGTGCCACCACCGGGATTGCCACATATACGCTGGGCGTTAATCCGATATAGCGGTACAGAAGAAGTACAATGCTTCCTCCCGCCACCACCGAAGCCACGGAAAAGATAAGCTGCTTTGCGGTAAGTCCCATGACCACCGACTCCTTGTAGCGGTCAATGTCCTTGTTAATCTCGATTACCCTTGTTTCTACCTTCCTATTCTGTCAAGCCTAAATCTATTGATTTTACTGGCTTTGACGATATTTATTTACCTCAAAACAAGAGCCGGAAGTGATGGATATCGTAGTATCTTGTACCGAATAGCTGATTAATGGGTACACTTCTTAAAGCATCCCTGTTGTTTGCTTTATAAAGGCTATTTTCCCTCTGATCAACTATGATGATGAACCTTCCGTGTCTAAGGGGATCATATCCCAACTTCCTTCGTTCCACCTACCATACACTGAGTGCCAGCCAAGCTCCTAAACGGGGTCATGCCCCACGGTAAAAACCGATGCCGGCTACAGCTCTTGTTTTTGTGTTTGATTTGTTACTGACCTGCATTCACTTGTCGTGGTACTGATTTACTCAGTGGACGCTATACCACTACGGCTTACTGTTGGTCTTTTACAGATGCAGTCCGTTCTAGACTCCATCGTTTACGGGTTTCTGTTCCAGAACCCTGTCCAGTCTCCGATGCCTTCCATCAGCCACTCGACAGAGTTCTGGAGTTACTTCTTTTATTTTATTTGCTATGCTGCCATTGGTGCCTGTGAAGCCGTTGGCCGTTTGATATCTTTCAACAGTTTCTGCGGATCATAAGTTGTTCCTGTCTTTAGAATCGTGTAAATCACCCTCAGTATCTTGCAGGCTATCACAACCAGTGACTGCATCTTTTTCAGCGGATTGTTGGTTCGTGTTGTATAGTACTCATGTAGCTGCTTAAATTCATCTGCATGCGACACCGCTGACTTTGCTGCCTGGAACAGCCAGTACCGGAGTCTTTTGCGTCCTCTGTGGCTGATTTTCGTCTGGCCTTTATGCTTGCCTGAACTGCATGCCACCAGCCCCATCCCGCTTAGCTTCTGGATTTCCTTCACATCATCAAATCTGCTGATATCTCCCATTTCTGCCAGTATTCCAGCCAGTATGTTTTCACCTACACCTTTGATTTCAAGTATGTTTTCTGCGCAAGGTATTTCCCTGCATTTTTCATGTAATGTACTTTCAACCACAGCAAGCTGCTCATCCAGCTTCAGGATCTGTTCTGCATACCATTTCACTGCCTCACGCCCTGCATCCGTTCCATCCGTTAATCCCACACTTTTCTCTGCATAGCTCACGATTTCATTGGCTCTGCTGTAACCACGTCCTCTTAGTTTTACATTGTACCAGATATTTTTTATGCCTTCTGCTCCCAGTGCTGTGATATCCGATGGGATAGCTGATACTTTCAGTACTTCCAAAGTAAATGCTCCATCTATTTTTCCAAATGCGTCCATGTATTCTGGAAAATAGATTTTTAATTCCCTGTGAAGACGATTGATATTTCTTATCCTGTCTTCGGTAAGCTGATCCCTGAACATGGAGAGTCTTCTCATGTCTGCGTAAACTTTTTCTGGAAGATAAGGCATTCCGTAGTTTCCATCTTTCACAAGATTCGCAATCAGTTTCGGATCTTTTCTGTCATCCTTGAGCTGGCTATTGTCTTCTATTTCTTTACTCTGCTTTACAGCATATGGATTTACCTGGACAACGCTGATTCCGTTAGAAATCATCCATGCAGCCAACGCAAACCAGTAGTGACCTGTTGGTTCAAGACCCAGCACTATCTGTTTCTTATCGTTTTTTGCCGCAAGTGCCAGCACCCATGCCTTGGCATTCGCAAAGCCTTCTGAAGTATTGCTAAACTCGAATGCCCCGCTGCTTAGCTCTCTTCCTCTGACATCGATTGCCCTGATATAATGAGTCTCACTGCCTATATCGCATCCTGCTATAAGCATGTCATCCGTAATGAAGGAGAGTTTATCGTTCTTAGCAAACTTACCATTTGTTTCCAAGTCTCGCCAGGTATAGGATCTCAGTTCTTTTTTAATCACCTCTATTTTCCTGCCCAATTCTTCTTTTGCCAGAAGCTTTATTGCCTGATTTTCTACATTTACTTGCTTTTTTGTTCTTCTTGTTTTAACATTCATCTTGAATACCTCTTGTGTTTTTAGATTTTACCAACTGGCAGGTCAGTAATAATCTAAATTTACTTGAGGTATTCTTTTTGGTCAATTCCCTTTACTCTTTAAAGTATACAGGAAGCTCCTTGTCCGTAATATAACTATCATCGAAATCTATAAGAATATCCTGATCCAAATTGAACGCCTTGCCCTGAAAAGTATTTGCAAACCACATAATAGCCTGGCAAATATCCTGTATATACCGGATTGCTTCCTGCCGCTGTCGGTTAAGCTCCTGCATCTGATCTTGACGTTCCCCAACGTATTCAGTTGCTGTGGTAATCTGTCCGTTTTCAAAACTGTACTTTTTCGTTCCATATCCAAAAGACATTGATAACAGTGATAATGCCAGTTCAAAAGATTTTGTTACCTGCTCAATCCTTATTTCCGGGTTGTACTCCTGTATCATTCCCTTTTCATCTGGCAGTTTTTCCCCAGTGAACACAAACAGTTTCTTCTGCTCCGGTGTCAACTTCGGCTTACCATTATTGTCAAATTCACACAGCAGTTCATTCACAAGGATAATCTTTTCAGCTTTATCCAAGTCCGAAAAGAGAACATTGTAGCATAGATCAATGATTTTAAGCGCCGGGATAGCATCCCACAACTTAGGTAGTCCATACCCTTCCATATTGTCCAGATTGTTTACCTCTGCGTTACGCATAACTGCAAATGGTTTCACGTCCCCTAACTGAACAATGCGCTCACTATCCGGCAACTCTGTGCCTTTGTCATCGAATATATGTGTTTCTGCCACATACATTCCATTATTGTCCTGTGTAAAAAGAACAAGGGTAATCTGTTTTTTTCCTTTCACCAGTGAGCATCCTGAAAAAGCTGCTTCTTTTACAATATCGTTCTCTACGGTAAGGGGCATAAAAGCATCTGCTTCCACATAATTCAGTTTGATTGCACCGCCCTGTACAGAGCCATTATCCATAAACGTGGCATTATCCAGACGGATATAGCACGCAACTGTACCATCAGCCGAGGTCTTTTCCAGCTGTTTACGGTACTGCGTATTAAATTCACTGCCTGACAGCACATCTTTTACAAATTCTGCCTGTTCACCATTACCGGCATTGATTTCCAGTATCTCACATAGGTTTGCATCGTCAGAGCAGCATCTTTTCCCAAAATTCAGACGATTCAATTCATATGAAATCCCGTTCACTGTCTTTCTTTTGTGGAAATCCTCAATAATGCGGTTGCTATACCAGTTATCACATATTTGTATTATTGTCAACGCATTATCATTAATCATATACCCCTTTTTCTGTAAAAAATCCTTTACGCATCCTTCCATATTCCTCTCCTTATCTGTCTAAGTCTATCCACTCTACAAAATCAAGCCATGTGTAACACTCCGCATCCCACCAGTCATTACAGTTACCAATATTCAAATCTTCTGGCTGGTTCGGTTTCTTTTCATCCCATTTCAGCTTTCCTATAGCTTTCCGCAAGTTCTCACACCGTCGGTTAATCTTAAGTCTGCCAGTATTCAATAGCTTATCTACCGTCTTTGGTCGGTCTGATATTTCATTTTTCCGGCACCCTTTGATGTTCCGGTATGGCAGTTCTGCTTTCTTGGCGGCACTCCGCAAGCTGTTTATCATCGTCGTACTTGCACTATCAGGAAATACCCAATCAACGCGCCCATACTTCTCTATGCACATCCTGTAAAACTCTACGAACTTCTCGCATATCCTATCCGCATCAATGTCCTTGGATAGTGGAATGTGTGCCTCCTCCGCTGTTCTCAAATCATGATACCGATTGAAATACAGTTTAAGGACGAATGTCGTCATAGAACCATTGCCGCCGAAGTCAACACCCATCGTTACCTTAAACAGCGTCTTTTTCAGTCTGTGCTTTACCTCTCCGCCCTCGGTATATTCCTCAAATATGTCTGCATCATCATACAGATACGGCTCATTGTTATCTGCAAATTTCTGAAAGATTATTCCCTCTGCAACAGCTCGCTCTCCCTTAATGTCACGGCGATACCAGACAGTTCCCTTGTTGTATGTAAGCAGCACAGTTTTTATTTTTTCATCCGACATACTCATGTTGTCTACAAGGGTAAAATGTCCGTAATTGTAGCCGTAGTCAGAGTGTAATTCCTGCTGGTCCTGATGGAATTTTAATATGTCCGTGTAATACCAGTGTTCTTCCTCTTTCGGATTAAGGTCATGGAATATCTTACGGTCCGTGCTGGAAAGTGTACGGTCAAAAACCTCTTTCAGAAATTTCTGGTGACACTCATTCGCTTCGGTCACATATGCCATGCCGTAGGTATTACCCTTTATCAACTTCTCGTCCCCATCTTTACCGCCACCAGATACAAGCACAACCTTCTCTCCAGTCTTGGTCTGCACATAAACGCAATCGCGATCCTTATATTTGCCCTCCCGACAGCGCCCCTCAAAATAATTGAGCAATCCATATCCATCACAGTCCAAGATATTCAGCTTTGCCGTTGCGTTTGATACCCCGGCTACAAGGTGTATTTTGTTCCGGTGCGTTTCCAACAGCGAGCAGAAGATAATGGTCTGTAACACGTTCTTACCGCCACGCTTGCCACCCTCTGCCACATTGAACCAACTGTTCAGGCACCGGAGAAAGTATTGATATTGCCGTTCGCTGAACGGTGCCGGTCTATTCATCCGCTTTCTCCTCAAAATCTTCTATGGTTCGGTTGGCTACCGGATTCTTTAATATGTCTGCTATTGTCTGCATATTCTTAAGGATTTCCTCTCCGGCGTTGTCCTTGACCTCTGCTCGCTTGCGTTCGTATTCAGCTTTATACTTGCTTTCCGGATGCATCAGGAAGTACTTGGTAAGCCAATCGATCGCCTTTTGCTTATCTGCCAACTTTACAGACACGCCATCTTTGCCACGCTTTACCTCTTGAATTAACTGTGTATCTGTATCCTTTGACTCTCTCAGATCCACCGTACTAATCATATATGTTTCGTCTGTATCAGGATCGGTAATCTTCTTTTGCCCAAACGATAGATAATTACCGATGTCTGCAAAGGCTATACGCATCTGCAATTCCACAATATCTTCTGTTCCGGTTACTATCTGCTGACGCTTTAATTCTTTCAAACGTTCTATTTCTGCTCTGACCTTAGTGTTTCTTAGTAGCAGACAACCATTTACCATTGCTGTTTGGTAACTACATCCATACGCTTTCTGGTAGCTCTGTGCCGCATTGAATGTCCGGCTATAATGAATACAGAACATCTGCTGTTCTGGCGTAAGATCATTATTCTGCAAGGTCTCTTTCGTACCATCATCAACTATCGGCTTCTTTTCTGCTCTTTTCTTATCCGAACGCTCGCTTCGTGATCCCGAACGTTCGCCATTCCATCCGTGTGTACTCTTCCAGCGCCGCACCGTTCCAGGAGGTACATCCAGTTCGGCTGCAATGTCTACCAGCTTCATTCCCTGCTTATACATTTCATATGCTTTTTCACTTAATGGATTCTTCTTTGCTGCCACATTTTACCTCCTTCCTGATAAAATAAAAAGAGCCGATACATGGATTTCTCCACATATTGGCTCTTAGGCGCTTATAAATATTTAAAATAAATCTCTTATACTTTATTAAAGTTTAAAATTTGGTGTGTCTATTCCTATATCGTCATACAATGCCTCTCCGTTATCACACCATGCTATATTAGTAACATATCCTAAACTTTCTAGTTCTTTTAACGCTTTATAAAAGATATCATTCCGAATGTTCAAGGAATCTGGTGTTACATTTGTAAAATCGGCAATGTCATTTTTAGTTTCATTAATAAATGCTTTTAGGATTAATTCCGCTTCATTGCTCACTTTCTATCTTCTCCCTTTTATTATATTACTACAAGCTTTAATAGTCTGTATTTTATATTATATCCCATGACTAATCAACCCATATCATAACATAACAATCCATAAATATTGAAAATTTAAAGTAACTTAGCCTTCAGAACTATGCTTATCATTAAATACATTATTAAATATTTCATCCATTTCATCTTCTGTAGGTAATGTATCAACTATATCTTCAATTTCACTGTATGCTATTGATATGTCATTTTTATATATAACTTTGGATATTATTATAGAAATACTTTTTTCTACTACTATTAAAACTATTGTTAGCACAATTACATAGCCTAAAATATAAATTTTACAAATTTTTTCTTGTGAATCTCCAAATATAGTTAAAATATATCCTATTGCTATAAATATAAATGCAGCTCTATTATCATAAATAATCTGCGCACATTTTTGAACCTTTTTCTTTTCCAATTTTGTATTATCTTTTTTATCTCGTATAACAATATTGCTCCCAGGAAAATATTCATCAATTATTCTGTCTTTTGTATTTCCACAATATTTTATAATTAATAAAACTGCACCAGACACTTGAAATGCTAAAGATAAAACATAAATCCAACCCTGACTTGTTAGTATTCCACAGTTCATCTTCTATCCCTCCCAATGCATCTATATGAAATTATACCATTGTATTATATAGCAAACAATAGTCACATACATTTAAATATTCTTTTTACAAATTATACTGCTTCCACATAGTTATGAAAAATCTGTTCCACATACTGTGTAGATTTATATGTATAGTGCTTACCAGTAACATTTCTGGGTGCATGTCCAAGATATTCTCCTGCTGCATCCTCGCTACCACCTCTTTTAACAATTGCAGTTGCTGTTGTCTTCCTGAACAAGTGTGGGTAAATTCTTCTATCAAGTCCGGCTCTTTTGCCTATTGTCTTTATAAGTGTATATATTCCCCTGTCTCCTAACTGCATAGCAGTATTCCCTCGTAGATGGGTAAACAGATATTGATTGCTTGTCTCTGACACTCCACGCTCCCTTAAATATTCCCGGATATAGAATATTGCGACCTTATCCAGGTATACCGTCCTATACCTGCTTGCCTTATGTCCGAATATTTCTATTGCTCCAGTTGAAAAATTTACATCATTGATTTTTACCTGTGGAATTTCGCCCCTACGCATGGCAGTACACCGCATAAATTCAATGAGTGCGCGTGACCTGGCATCCCAGCATCCTTTTTTAAGAAGCTCCCACTCTGTAGGTTCCAGATGATCTATTGGCTTCTCTACCTGCGTATATGTATCAATCCCGTCACAGGGATTCTCTGATACAATCTTGACTTTGCGCATCCATGTATAAAATGCTGATATGTTTCGCCTGCAGTTGTTCAACGAAGTGTTGTTATTTCCCATTTGGCTCTTCTTGTAAAGATAATATTCTATGTCTCCTTCTGAAATCTGGTTCAATGGTTTATTAAGTAATGCGATCAGCTCCCGAATCGTCAACATGTATGCATCTACCGTCTTTTGTTTCAACTTAGGCGCTTTCCTCGCCATAAACAGGTTAAGGATATAATCATTTGTATTGTCTGCTGTAGCCGGAAGTGTTTCCTGCTCCGTGATATCCAGATTTCTTGTTACCTGTACTATTACCGCTTCCAGAATGTTCATCTGGTTCTGGTCTAAATACAATCTCATACCAACAACAATGTCATTTTTAAGTCTATCTTTACAAGTCATATCTTCTGTCTCTCCTTGGATGTAATTAATTGGCACTTGTCCAAGAAATAGAATTATGTTAATATACTCTTGGACAATGAATGTTGTGGCAGAGGTACTTTGGTCGGTGCTCTGCCACTTTTTCTATATTCAGTTTTCTATTTTGATTCTACAACTATTACCTTTCCTTCAAATACACCATAGTTTGATGATTGCTGAAACGTATGTATCTCTGCAATATCATTTTCTGTCATTGGTCTTGTGAGATACCATAAAGAATCATCTTTCCAGGTTATTTCCTCCAGCTTTTGGTTCGGCTCCAAATTAATAGTTGTTGTTCCACCAAAACTTTTCGTAACAGACTGGCATCCGGTGAAGCAGATCGCCGTAATAGTCGCTATTGCTATCAATATGCTCTTTTTCATTACCTTTTCCTCCTAAATCTCAGTTTAACAAGCTAATGTCTTATGGTCTCTTAATACCGGCATTGCTATTTTCTTATGGCACCTGGGGCATGGTACTGGAATTAGGTTTCTCCCTTCAAATTGCCAACCAATTCCTACTGCAAAATGAAAGTTGCAATCCGGACATTTGGTAACAACATCAGCACCTTGCATCCAAAAATACCTTTCACATTTTTCTTTTTTAGTCATATCATTTCTCCTAAATTCTTATTCTATGACGAATCCTCTAATTCCCTCTTGTCCAACTCTGTATATGTACAGGATCAAACGCTTTCATGCACTTGGGACACATTGGATACAAACCATTACGATATTTACTTTCCATATCCCTAAAAACTTTATTCTTTCTCATTCTTTGGAATTCCTCATCTGCCAACTTAGCATAACTCTGTGCCTTAGATAACATTCTTTGTTGCGTTTTCTCAATCTCTTCATACCTTCCTGCCAGAGATACAAGCGCATCAAATGCGTTCACGATAGATCCGCAATCTTGACAAGTAACTATCCGGTTCGTAGTATCTACTTCATAATGTGCCGGATTGCATTTGCAAATTTTATCTCTAGCACGATTAATTCTAACAATATCGAATGATACTATGTTATTCTCCATGAGCATTCCCCCAAAATTTTTAGTTTTAGTTAATAATATATTTCGTATCTCCTGTCCAATTATGAAAATCGCAACTGGGCCTGGCTATCATCAATCCTAAGATTTGGTTGCCTTTTTGCTATACACATTTCTGGCAGATTTGCATTTACCAATGCTGCAGGAATGGGAGGACATACTGCATTTCCACATCTACGCACCTGTTCGCTTCTTGGATATGTCTTTCCTGTGCAGTCATGATCAATTATGTAATCGTCCGGAAAGCCCTGACATCCATACAGTTCCTTTGGTTCCAACATCCGTAATCCAATATCGACAATCTGATAATCTTCACCTTCGATAGTAACAAGTCCAAACCGATCCTGTGCAGTTACTGTATCCAAAGGTTCCTTGATATTCTGTCCGGTTCCCTGCCCATAATATTTAATCAAAAATGCTTTGACTTCACCAAAGTGACCATACCCAGCGGTGATAGTTGGTATAGGATCTCTTAAATCCCGCCCATCACAATGATTATTCATCTGAATAAGATTTGCTGTAACAATACTGTTATGATCCCACGCTGTTACCGTTGGCAATGGATTTTCCACACTGTCTCCTGCACCTTTGTAACCACCGTCATAATATTTGTGCAAGAATGATGTAACCAGGCCGTACCGGTTGGATCCGTCTACCGTCATAATCGGTTCTTTAATCGTTTGCCCCATGACTTCTCCTTGTGCTGTTTCTGAATGATACTGGATCAATGTCGGGCTAATTAAACATTGCTGGTTGCCGGTTGTAATGGTATGCAACGGATCTTTGCAACTTCCGCCGGGATGATTAGTTGTATTGGTTCCCATATATAGCGCAAGTTTAGGTTCAATAAGGCAATGCTCATTTTTACTCACGATTGTAGTCAGAGGATCTCTTACATCCTTACTTCTATCCGCTGTAAATCCAGTCTGACCGATCTGTATCATATACGGCTCCACGATTCCATATCCATGATTTCCCGTAATCGTTGGTATCGGCTTTCTGATATCATTCGCTCTACGTTCACCTCCATGATTACATTGGATAATAAACGGTTCTGGATTTTCCAATACAAACTTTTTCAACCCTCTAGCAATACGTTCCATTGTTTTAGGCGCTAATGGACGTACCGCCCGGATCCCGTACTTCTCCTTAATCTCTTCGGATGTATCAAAGATGCTCGGACAGGGAAGAGAAAAATCAAGCTGTGTGTATGCTCCAACATACGGTTTGAGAAGTCCTGCTTTTACCTCTTCGCTGTCTGCTGGTGCGTGTGTCGGCTCTGGCCACACAATCGGCTTGCCGTCACATCTGGCAATGAGGAAGAACCTTTTTCTCATGGTCGGTGCCCCATAATCAGCAGCTACCAACTCACGGAACTGTACCTCGTATCCCAAATCGGTAAGCTGTTGCACAAACTTCTCAAAAGTCTTGCCCTGTTTTGCCTTAATAGGATGATGTCCTCTGTTGAGTGGTCCCCAGGTTTTAAATTCTTCCACGTTCTCCAACATGATTACCCTCGGTCGTACAAGTCCAGCCCAACGACAAGCCACCCATGCAAGACCACGGATAAACTTGTCTTTTGGCTTACCGCCTTTGGCTTTGGAAAAGTGTTTGCAGTCCGGAGAGAACCAGGCAAGTCCTACCGGATGCCCGTTACATGCCTTAACCGGATCTACCTGCCAAACATCCTCACAGTAATGTTTCGTATTGGGATGATTAGCCTTGTGCATCCGGATAGCTTCCGGATCATGGTTGATTGCAATATCCACGCTGTAGCCTGTTGCCATTTCTATCCCTGTGGAAGCTCCACCTCCACCTGCAAAGTTATCAACTATCAATTCACCATTAATCATTGCATATATCCCCTCTCAGCTCTCCTGATCCGGTACATACCTGTATGATTCAGGCAATGGCATCCACGCATTTACATACAGATCATTCTCAATGAATGTCTCATCCACATCACCAATGCGGAATGTACCACTATCATCATCGTCAACCGTATACCTTCCGATCATCGGTATGCTGAAGTTCTCAAATGATACCAGAATGTGCTCATCTGGATCCGGAATGGATTCTTCTATTGGAATCCAACCTTTATATTGCCTCATTGCCTCCTGTATCTGTTTTAAATCATCTTCCGTCTCGCATTCGATTGTTGCGAAGGGTTCTTTGTATTCTACAAAGTCTCCGTCCTTATTCCGGACAAGTAGCATTGTTGCCAACTCTTTTGCCAATTCGCTCATTTTCTCCCTCCTAATATTCGCTATCGCTTCTGGATTCTAATACCATCAATATCAACCATATCAGCACTACTGCCAAAACTTTCCACTTATCATCCATAGTCATCTCTCCTGCTGCCATAGGGGCAATTAACTATATTATCCTTGCACTTTCCATATTCGCAGGGTCTTCCGGTGTATCTCCATCCAATTCTATCCAGATGCCCTTATTCTCATATAAATCCTGTCTCAACCACATTACAATCTGTGCTTCCTGCATATCCGCATAACGTACACAGCCTATCACCCTATTAAGACGCTTCTTCCCATATCCTTTGCATGTTATAAGATATTCACAGGCAAGCAGACTATAATCAACAGATGTTTTTGTATTATAATAGGCAAGGTCATTGATTGCCTGATCTACTGCATTCTTACATTTCTTGTCCCGATTTATACAATTACGTAATGTCCAGTCCACCCTGTCTCCGAGCATTTCCCTGATTTCTTCCCTGCGTTCTTCCGGGAGATAAGTCACATCATGGGAATTGACATACTGCAGTAGCTTAGCAATCTCATTAGCACTCCATTTTTCCTCTTTCCATAAGACACTGCTCCACTCTACCCCCATACGCCAGTACGAAACTTTCTTATTTAGCTCCGTTCCGTCACGTTCTTCCTTCTTTAAAGCTGCATATGTCCTCATATGGGCAAGCAGCTCTGCTTTACTTCTCTGTTTTTTCATTCCTGCTCCTTCCTGCTGCCTTATAGGAAATCAAATAAGGTCGGCATTGTTCTCTCAGCTTCTGCTGCCTGCAAGTAACCCACACCATCACGGAAGTAATCCGGATTCAGTTCTATTCCATAGCCACGGCGCTTCATCTTAACTGCTGTCATCGGTACTGTCATCAGGCCGCCAAAAGGATCAAACACCAGATCACCCTCATTGCTGTATCTATTAATGATTCTTTCTACAATATCCAGCTGTAAAGGACACACATGCATCTGCTGCCGCCGTCTGCTCTGTGTCGTATTCAATGTACGCATTCGGTTGATATCATCCCATACTTCGTCCAGATTCCAGCTCCCCGGCGCTACTACCATGAATGTGGCTGGAAGCTTTCCGTTCATGTCCAGCTGCTTTGCAAGCCTTACATGGTCTTCATATTTATACACCGTATCCCTGCTGAATTTCCTGTATACTGCCTGCAGGTTATCTATCGGTATATGCTCCAGCTCCTCTTTGCTTACAAGCCTGTCACCTGCGCTGCGCCAGTATGCATGCGCATCTATCTGCCACTGCGCCCTTGTATATTCCTCTTTGCTCTTGGTCACAGGATCATCTGCATATGCTGTACTCCTGTCTGTCGGAAGCTTCCTGAACAGTAAAATGTACTCCGGACACCCTACGCCCATCTTAGAGCCATCCTTGCACTGTTCCGTCCACCCGAGTCGGTATGTCTGGTTGTTCTCCCTCACCACGTCCGTAACTACCGTGATCATCCCGAAATACTGGAATCCATGCTTCATGTAATGTTCAATACACAGCGCATGGAACGGCTCTATGGTTGGCATTCCTGTTCCTGTAGCATTTCCAAACAGTACACGATCCTTTACATGGATTGCTGCCACTCTTCCCGGTTTCAGCACCCTGAACAGCTCCGGTGTCAAGAAGTCCATTTGTTCAAAAAACTTCTCTGTATTCTGGTTATGCCCGAAATCGTTATAATTTGCAGAATACTCATAATGATTACCAAATGGGATAGAGGTATGTATCAGGTCTACACTGTTCTCTTCCATTCTCCTTGTCTCTTCTACGCAGTCGTCATGGACTGCTGTATAATATTTCCCTTCTACTCTCACTGTCTCTACACCCATCTTTCTTTCAAGCCGCTTAGTCTTGCAGGCGGTATTCAGGCCATATTTTTTTACAATCTCGACCATTCTGTTAACCATATATTCATGGTTTTTCCACTTTTCCAAAAGAGCTTCCTTGATCTGCCGCTCATTCTCCATGTAGATGATATCTACCACTACCTGCTCCTTTTGGAGGAATCTATAGCAGCGGTGGATTGCCTGGATAAAATCATTGAATTCATAATCTATTCCCAGAAATATCTCCCTGTGGCAATGCCTTTGGAAGTTACATCCTGAACCTGACAGCTCTTTTTTCGTGGCGAATAACCTTGTCCGTCCCTCGGAGAAATCTATAACACGCTGCTCTCTGATGTCATAGTCCTGCGCCCCGTAGATATCTACTACATCCGGCATTGCTTTCTTTATCTCATGGCGCTCACTTTCCAGATCATGCCACAGCAGGAAATTATCTTCCGGCGATGCATCTACGATCTCTTTCATCTTAGCAACTCGTGCTAAGATGCTGTTTCTCTTTATATCAGCTGCCTCTTTCAGGCCAGCTGATGCCTGTTCAAATAACTGCATCTGGCCATCTTTTCTCATTGAATCGCCGTAATGGATAGGAAGCTCATGCCACCTTACATCCAATTCCGGCAGATTATATCCATCGTCAGAATAATTAGGATCCAGATCTGAAGGTTTCGTGATGAACAATGCCCAGCTGCTTATCCATAACCAGAATTCATCTTCTATGTTCGGATATAAGGTCAGGTTATTTGCCTTTGTGCTGTCCCTCTGGAAAAATCTGGTCAGCGCCTGTCCTGTATCCATTACCTCCAAATAGCCTGCGTAATGGATCAGTTCCTTGTACCGGTTGGGTGACGGTGTCGCCGTTGCCACCAGCTTATATTTCACGCCCTTGAACTTATCAAGAAATGTCTGATAGGTCTTACTTCCGAACGATCTGAGCACGCTGGCTTCATCCAGCGAGGTTGCTACGAAATATGTAGGATCAATATCACCGTCTCTTACCCTTTCATAATTGGTTATGATGATCTGCACATCGTAGTACATTTTTACCTCTTCCATCGTTCTGCAGTACATCGGCCTTTCATATCCCAGTACCTGTACTGCATCCCTTGTAAACTCCTGTTTTACTCCCAGCGGAAGTACTATAAGAGCTTGTCCTCTTTCATGCTCTGCTGCCTGATGGCAGAATTCTATTTCCTGCACTGTCTTTCCCAGTCCAAAAGATTCAAACAGCGCCCTGCGCCCGCCTTTTAATGCCCACATAACCGCATCAGCCTGATGTGGCTTTAGGGCTTTATTAATTTTGCTTCTGTCCAGCTCGAATCCGCTGTCTGCTGCCAGCTCTATCTTGCTTTCAAGGAATTCACGATATGTCATTTATACATTCTGCTCCTTTCCCCTGCCTACGCTCCGCAGGCAGGCTTTACAATGGCTTTTTATAAAATGTGATATATAAAATACTCCCTGATCTGAGATCAAAGGCTACTTGATTACCGGCACACCCCATGTTTTATGTATCTGGTACTGCAAAGGCTCCTCAAATGAAGCGCCGTTCATTTCTGCCCCGCCTGAAAGGTTCATATATTCTTCTACCGCCTTAACTGCTGTCGCTGCAGAATAACAGATACAGCAATAATGGCCGGCAAGCTCCATCTCACGCATGAACTCCCGTTGCTCCTTGCTTGGCAGATTGGTTCCATACTTCATTTCGATGTACATGCCAATATACCTGCCGCTTGGGTATGGAAAATGGATGTCTGATACTCCTGCTTTTACGCCCATCTGCTTTAATACAGCTGCTTCTTTTGCATCCCTTCTCCCTCCGTTCGGGATATGATGTATCCAGCGCAGTTGAGGATATACATCTTCGTGGAGCCTGCACCACTGTATAAATAGAATCTGCTCCGTATCCTCGCCTTTCTTCTTGTACCTTAAGTTCATCCTGTCTTCTCCTCTCCGCTGTCACCAGCATTTTTGTTCACACTTCCTATCCTTTTCCTGATTTCATACTTCATATGGTCTGTGAATGCATGATGGGTATAAAATTCCACAGTGACTACATGCTGCCTGCATAATTTCTCTATCTCCCGCCACTTATCTGCATCCACTACCTTCTTACCCTTTGCATTACGGAAACCGTTTACATACCATGTCCTCAATTGCCCCATCGAAAACATATTCGCTATATACGCTGAATCCTCATAAATAACAATCTCGCAAGCTGTTGTCATCCTTCCGAGTGCTTTTTCCATTGCTGTAAGGATTATGCCGTTCTGTGTAGTCTCTCCTACGCTTGCATAATCTTCTATCGTTTTAAGCTCTCCATCCTGTTTCTGAAAAGTAAGCGTATATCCATACGTACCGTGTTCTGTTTTAAATCCACGCACATTATGGGTGATGTAGATATCCACATGTTTCAGCCTCACTTGACATCCCTCCTTGCTTTCTACTTATCAGCATTTCAGGAGTTATCCACCGTGTTTTTACGGTCTTTCTCCTGCTGCCTTATATAACCCCGTGTTTTTCGATACCAAAATTCTATGTAAAATACCCTCAAACCTGCATAAGTTGAAAGTAAAGCGGAGTTATCCACAATATTCAATTTAGCCGGTGCATAGTCAGGTATATTGACCAGCTTGCAAGCACCTCATTGAACCTGTATGTTACCGTGTCAATGGCATAGCCTGGGAAACGCTGCGTAAAGAAATTGCGGACATACTCACAGTCTGACGGCATGCTCACCAGTTTCAGTACCTGTCTTCTGGACAATGCATTGTCCTTGGTACTCTTGTGCGGCTTGATCAGATTCTTGCTCTGCTTCCAGCGCTTTTTTCCTTTTGCATCATCCACAAGCAAATCTGCCAGGCTCAATTCTGCTCCCTCTGACAGATCAGAAAATGTCATCTGACCGCAAGGCTCATCCTCACGTTTGAATGTCTCTTTTGTGATATAGTTCACAAGTCCATCTATCCCGGACGGACTGAATCGTAATGGCTCGCATCTGACATATCCTATCGGTGTAGGTTCTGACTGCCCTTTTTTCTTCCTGTAGCACCAAAGCGCCTCTACCTCCTCTCTGCTCAGTCCACCATTGATCAATAGATGGTGATGGATACGGTTATTTCTGCCACGCTCATTCACCCATATGTATTTCAGAGGTGAAAGCTCCCTCTTTTTCCGTAGTCTCTTAATTTTCTTTAAGAAATTAGCAACTATTTTATCTGCTGCTTCTTCTGACTCTGGCATCACATTGTAGGTCAAATCCACACGCTGATCTTCCTCTGTAAAATTTGCTTTTATTTCCTGATTAAAATATCTTTTCGAATTGGTATCATTTAATTTCTTCTGTACAGGACTACTCCTCTTCCTCTTCTTTGACCTCTTTCCACGAACCGGTTCAGTATAAGCAAATATATCAATTTCTTTATACCTTGGTTTGTACCCCAGACCACAATATGTAACTACCTGCCTTACCATCCCCTTACCTCTCCTTTATCCCTTCCATGTCCAAAACAATAATATTTATATACAAGCCCCAACCCCGCTTACGCTCCGGGCTTGCAAAGTTCCTCATTTTCTCGTGTTTTTTTTCTGAAAAAAGGTAAAAAAAATAAAAGACCGTCCAAAACATGTCCCCTATGCGACACACAGGATTGCGCAATACCTGTGTACGCACTTTCTTTGAAAGGGGATATTATGTGAGTATCTGCGACACATGGGTTGTATGTGCCGCATAGGAGACACGTTAAGAATATCTATTTATTGTTCTTCCCAAGATAAGCATCCAGTTTATCTCTGAATATTATGTAGTTGTATTGTTTTCCAGTTAATGATGGAAGCACATACCCTATATCAATTTTTCCTCTCTTCATGTATTCTCGGAGTCCTTGATTGGACATTCCTATTTCTTTCGCAGCCCTTGATAAAGGCACCCTTTCTGTTTCTGTGCTCATAATATCCCTCCATGTTATTTCCATGCCCTCTGTGCGGTGCACACGCACCGCCTGCTGAATTGTTTGTACTTAACGAATAATTAATTATGTGCGTCGCACAGAGGACATGAATGCCTTGCAATCTAACTGCACACCAGAACCGGTCTTACTCCCTCCTACATCCTTTCCAGATCCATCCTTGCATACAACAGATCTGTATATGCGTTTACAAGTTCTGGAAGCTCATCCGTCATGTATTCTTCTTGCGTAATTTTATCCTTCACATGCTGCAAAACCCTGTCCGTCTTTGCTTTCAATTCTTTTTTATCTGCATTATCCTTAAAAAATGACATTTCTCTCACATCCTTCCTACCACCATTCAGGTACCGGCTTGTCCAAATTGCGGTAATGCCACCAGTGACCACTGTTGTACATTACACACGGGTTTCCACCCTCATCCTGCCATACCTTTTTTATCTTGCCCTCTCTCCAGTTACTTACAACGGATTTATGTTTCTTCATGGCAATGTCTGCCATATGTTTCATTTCTGATTTGCTCATTACTGCTGCCATATACGCCACATTCTTTCCATCTGCTGCCACTGCACGCTTTCCTTGCATTGTGGTTATTCATTATCCATCATCACATGCTCAAGAAACTTTCTAAAGGTGCTCATATCCAATGTTCCTTCCGGTGGAAGCGGTCCCTTATCAGATATAATATTTATGTTCGGAGTCTCGCAGGCAAAATGCTCAAACTCAACTCCTGTTATAAAATCTCCGTATGCTTTCCCGTTATAGACCAACATCGTCGCTACCCCATCAGTAGCTATAACTGCTTTAAAACGTTTATTTTCCATTTTCTATCTCACTTCCTTTCCATCTGCTGCCATCGCACGCTTCCCTTGCCTTTTATTTCCATATCTCCTATACTGTCCTTACAGGATCACATATCGTGGTGAAATATAAGAATGGAGAAAAATTATGATAAATACATTAAAAGAACTATTAACTCGTGAAAATGTTACTTTGGCTTTATCAATATTTGGTTCATTAGGAACACTTTTCACATTTTGCTTTTCATACTTAACTCACCGAAAAAATCTAAGAATCTCCATAGTATCAGCAACTTATAAACCAAATTTCAACCGTCTTGCGCTCCTTTTCTGTTTTGAAAACCGTTCAAGACTTCCAATTGCCATAACTTCAATCACAGCAAAATTTAACTCTGTAGATATTTCCTTAAATCCGCATCCAAATTATGTAGGAAATATCAAATATGAAGAAAATCATCAGATTGTCCACCGACTTTTTGAGTTTGATCTCAAAATACCTGTCGATATTGCCCAGTTGAGTGCTTGCTCTGGATATGTTCTCTTTGACATTTCTCCAGACGATCTACGAAACGTCTCCACCGTTTTGAATTTTCAAGTTCACTCCACGCGAGGTTCGGTACAGAAAATTGAACTAATGTCCGATCTGATAAAATGGTTGTAGAACTTACATATCCAACCTCTGGTGCCGGATAGATTTTCACCGGAGGTTTCTCATTTGGCACTGCTTTCTTTTTTTTCCAAAGAATCACTATCTCACTTCCTTCCCATCTGCTGCCGCTGAAGTTATGTAATCTTGATTTTATATTACTCATTATTTATACTTGTCTTACAGGCTTACACTAAAGCCAAGTCAATAAGAAAGGAGCAAACAATATGAAAGATTCTATTACTATCAAAGTATCTGAACTTCGTTCTATGGTTCAGGATATACGCCGTAGCGGATGTGACATTGTTACCTTAACAATTAACGAAGAAGATGAATTTGATGGCGAAACTTACCCACCTTACGTGTCTTTTATGGCTTGTAAAGAAAGTTTCCCCGAACAATGGATTGATTTCGAATCTATTGATGCTATTCCAAATGAAGATCAGCTTACATCCGATTCAGATTCAACAGTTCATATCAGCAGCAATTTACTTTAATCTATGAATACAGTCATTTTTTCTCATTAACTAAAACATAACTGTATCTATTTTCAGAAAGATGGTTCAATCTATGAATCATCTTTCTGAATTCTCTTAATAATATTTCTCCATCCTCAAATGTTTTTGTATTAGCAAAAACCATTAGCATGTTCTCATGTTTCTTGTTGCTTGTGACCACAAGTAAATCTTTTTCCATTTTCTATCTCACTTCCTTCCCATCTGTTGCTTATTTAGTGTGCACATTACGTGCTCATTTTAATTAAAAAAAATAAAGTCAACGGATTTCTTGTAATATTTAGAAAGCCTGATTTTAATATCATCTCTCGGAATCCTTTCCCCTTGTTCATACATAGCAAGTGCTGATGTGCTGATTCCGCATGCTTTTGCAACTGTTTCCCTACTTTTCTTTCCGCGCAGTCTTACAAGTCGTTCCGCTATAGCTTGCTTATCCAATCATTCACCTCCGTTCGTGCACGTTTCGTGCTTAACTTTAATATACACGCTCTGTACTCATGTGTCAAGCACATTTTGTGTATTTTTGTATTTACTTTAGAACACGTTTTGTGTATAATGCAAATATAGACATACGGAGGTACTTACATATGGCTCAATTTGATAAAATACTAAAATTATTAAGAACAGAAAAGTCTATGTCCCAACAAGAACTTGCTGATGCATTAGGAATATCTAAAAGTGCAATAAATATGTATGAACGTGGAGAACGCCAACCGAATTTTGAAGTTTTAGAATCAATAGCCGATTATTTTAATGTCGATATTGACTACTTATTGGGACGTACAAATAAAACAACCAAAATTATCAATCCACACACCATTGCAGCCCATTTCGATGGAGACGAATACACAGAAGAAGAACTTGACAAAATCAAAGAATTTGCCGCCTTTGTAAAATCAAACCGCAAATAGTCCATTAAATTATTCTTTTCGTAGGAGGTGCATACATTGGAATTAACCATAGAAGAACTGCAAAAGATATGTATACCAGAAAATATTATCATGACCTTGCACGCTGCAAAGCGCTTAGAGCAACGAGGTATTTCCCTGAAAGAAGTTATAGACTGCATAATGACGGGAGAAATCATAGAACAATACCCTGATGATTATCCATATCCAAGCTGTCTTACTCTTGGAAATATAAATACTTCAAAACCGCTTCATACAGTGGTAGGTACCAATGGAGAACAGCTCTGGATTGTCACAGCTTACTATCCAGCACCAGCAAAATGGTTTGATGATCTCAAAACCCGAAGGGAGGAATAATTTTATGAAATGCTTTTTATGCAAAGGTGATATGAACAATTCTACAACAACTTATATGACAACATACAACAACTGCTTTATTATCATTAAAAATGTACCATGTTTTAAATGTGATCAATGTGGTGAGGAATTTATCAACGGTACTACTATGTTAAAGATTGAATCTATTGTAAATAAATTAAAATCCATGTTAACAGAAATTGCGGTCGTTGATTTTCAAAGCGCAGCATAGGAGTGAGCCAATTGAACAAATATGAAGAACTGCTAAATGATGCTGACAAATCAAACGTGACTGTCACCAATCAGTTTGATTTGTCGGGCACACGGCTTAAAGGGCTGTACTGTGATGGTACTATTGCCATAAGCCAAAATATGAACGATGAATCTGAAAAAGCCTGCATTCTTGCCGAGGAATTAGGGCACCATTATACATCTTCTGGGAATATCATAGACATGACTGTAGCCACAAACCGTAAACAGGAGCTGCACGCAAGAGCATGGGCTTACAACCGCCTAATCGGATTGTATGGAATTATCAATGCATACAGATCTGGATGCAGAAATGGTTACGAGATAGCTGAGCATCTTAATATTACAGAAGGATTCCTGAATGAAGCTCTACAGTATTATAAAAATAAATATGGCTTATGCACCACTGTTGATAATTATGTTATTTATTTTGAACCCACGCTTGGGGTATTCGAACAAATTTAAAATATTGACGCTTGTTATGTTTACAAAACCTATTCTTTTTTCTATAAATGCAATACAATATTGTAATAAGAAACTATAACCAATTATATTTTGGAGGAATTCTCATGAAGAAAAAAGCACTTATTATTCTATTGTCACTCACACTTACCGGATGTGGATCTACGAATCACGTAGAATTATCTAATCCGACTACTGAACCGGCATCAACCATTGAAGAAACGACCAGTATTGAAACTGAGACATCTGTTGAAAATGAAACTACTTCTGCAGTTGATGATTCTGAGGAAGTTGAAGTAATACTTCGTATTGTGAATTTTGAAGATTCTTCTGCTGAAGAATATGTTGCTGGTTTGCAAGCCGATAACCCGAATGGCGCATATTCAGTTTACAATGATGATTATTACAGTACCACTATTACTGAAAAAGATAGGAAAGAAGCTTTGAAATCTTTTAAAGATGATAGTCTTCTTAATGATACATTTAATGAAATGTATACTAATGAATCAATGGGAGGCGCTCTGATCAGCATGGATTACGATGATGACTTTCAACATTTCACTTTCTATGTTGACAAGGCAAAATATGAAGCTAATGAATTGTTCTGCTCGATAGGAATCGGTCTTACAGTAACTGCGCTAAGCGACACATATCAAGCATACAATTTCATTCCCCCAGAAGACAGGATAACGGATATTCAAATTGTAGATAACGAGACTGGTGAAGTACTGAATGATTCATCTACTCAAGATGATTCACAGGAAGATTCCTCTTCTGATTCTATTCCTGATAAACTTTCAGAAATTAATAACTGGTACATTGGCGATATATGGAATAATTTTGTAAACTTTGATTCCTACAGACTAAATGGCAAAGATTGCACTGGCTCAGATATAGATATAGATTATGCATACGAACAATTTGAAAAGGCATATGCTAAAAAGGAGCAATATGATTCCTATATTAACGCTCTTTCGGATGATGAATACTCTGATTTAAAAAAAGCATGGGGTAAAATGAATGAACAAATCGAATTGATCTATAATGATTTACAGGAAAATGGGATGAAGGAAGGCAGTCCTCGATTTAGTCTTGATTTATTACGGCAATATTCAGATGCTTTTTATTCTTACATAAATTAGAATCTAATCGTAACAAAAAATGAGCCGTTAAGTGCTACCAACACCTAGCGGCTCGCTAGAGATGTACACAAAAAATGTACAAACCTAATTCAGCAAGGTTATTGTATCATTTTGTGTATGTCTTTTCAAGTACTCATTGGAAGGAGATATCAAAATGTCTATCATCAAATGCCCAGAATGTTCTGGAAACGTATCTGACAAAGCGTATAGCTGTCCACACTGTGGCTATCCGCTCCAATCCGTTGCTCCATCTGCAACAATTCCAACAACACGTACACGACCCACAAAGCGCCGCCGAAAACTCCCGAATGGTTTCGGATCAATTAAACGATTATCCGGTTCACGCAAAAATCCCTTCGCGGCTTACCCACCAGTGACAGAGTTCCATGAAAATGGTTCTCCGAAATCTGTCCCTGCAATCGGATATTACAGAACATACCAGGATGCCTATGATGCGCTTAGTTCATACAACCGAAATCCATATAACATTGATGATGCCAACGCTACGTTCGCTAATGTATATGAAATGTGGCTGGAAGCATACAAGAACAATCCTAAACAGAAATCTTATTCTGCAATTAAGTCGTATGTGTCCGCTTTTAAAAATTGTGAAAAACTGCACAGTAGAAAGTTTAAAGATATTCGCAAAGTTGACATGCAAGTTGTCTTGGACACATGCTCCCTTGGCTACTCCAGCGTAATGAACATTAAAAAATTATTCTCACAGCTCTATAAATTTTCCCTGGAAAATGACATCGTACAAAAGGATTATTCCAAGTTTGCTGTTGTTAACAAGGAAAATGATAATGAAAAAGGAGAACCTTTTTCTAAGGAGGAATTACAAATAATCTGGGATGACAGGGATGATCCTGTTTCCAGTATGATAATCCTTATGTGTTTTACTGGATTTCGAATCAGCGAATTTGCAACCTCCAAAAAAAGAAACTATAGGATGGAAATTAATATGAATGATAAGTATTTTCATGGTGGGCTTAAAACTGAAGCCGGTGAGAATCGTATTGTTCCTTTTCAGGATTGGCTTACCCCATATGTACAGTCATATGCTGCCGTACAGGATAGCTTTAAAGCTGACAACTTTCGCGTTAAAAAATTCTACCCAAAATTGATTGAACTTGGAATAGATACAACGGCTTCTGGCAAGAAGCATACTCCACACGATTGCAGGCATACATTCTCATGGATTTGCGATGTCGCAGGCATTGACAGTTTATCAAAGCATCTCATCATGGGACATTCCCTTGGCAATGATGTCGAAGTAGCTACCTATGGTCACAGGACCTTAGAAGATTTGCATGCAGCCATTTCCAAAATCGACCTTAAAGACATCCTTTTGGACTGTTGCTAATTTGTCACTAACCACTTTTTATCTCTCGTTATTTGTAACGATTTTTCTTGTCTCTTAAAATCCTTGTAAACCGCATAGAATAAAGGAAAATCGGCATTGCAAGCTATTTTTGAGCAATGCCGATTTTTTTATGGTTTTGGTAATGTTGTTATGTATATAGTAAAAAAGACGGATTGTTTTCAAATCCGCTACGCATCCGTCATGCCATGCATGAACTGAAATATTCCGGTTATACAGTCGCTTCTATCTCTGAATCCTGCGGTTATCAGTCTGTCAGCTATTTTGTACGCGTATTTCGCTCATTTACCGGCTTGAGTCCTACACAATATCGAAAATGCTCCTTATAAATACTCTTTATAGTTTTGGTAAAACGGTGATAATATGGAAATTTGTATTTAAAAACGGTTATTTTTTTATTGTTTTGTGGTTGACTTTCGGGTATATGCTTATTATAATAAATGCATGAAGTATCGAATGTATGTACGTTACAAAGGAGGCTTCTATATGACAATCAATGAAATGAAAGAAAAGAAAAAAGAAAAGGGATATACCTATGCGCAAATGTCCGTCCTGTCCGGCGTGCCTCTTGGTACAATCCAGAAGATTTTCTCAGGAGAAACAGAAAGTCCACGTTACGACACGCTACAGGCACTGGAACAGCTTTTCTCTGAGAAATCTACTGTATGCGAAGAGGCTTCCTATCAGGCTGACAGGAATGGCAGCTATACTCTTGACGACTATTATGCATTGCCGGATGAACAACGTGTAGAGTTGATTGATGGGTATTTTTATGATATGTCAGCTCCCACCTTCCATCATCAGTCCATTGGAGGTGAGATTTATCGACAGATTGCTAATTATATTCTGGAACACAAGGGAAGCTGCAGACCCTTCATTGCTCCTGTAGATGTACAGCTTGACTGTGATAATAAGACCATGGTTCAACCAGATGTGGGCATCATATGTGACCCCTCCAAGATTAAAAAATTCGGTATCTACGGTGCACCTGATTTTCTCGTGGAGGTTATCTCTCCTTCTACCAAAAGAAAAGATTATACCTTAAAACTATCCAAATACATGAACGCCGGTGTACGGGAATACTGGATTCTGGATTATGCCCAACGTAAGCTTCTTGTATATTTCTTTGAAAGTGAATCCTGCCCGGTTATTTACGGTCTGGATCAGCCAGTTCCTGTAGGAATCTATCATGGAGAACTGACCATTGATTTTTCCAATATCCTAAAATGGATTGAAGAAGATCTGGTATAATACAGGTCTGTCACTGAATACACAAAAGGAGATGAAAGTCCACCACTTTCATCTCCTTTATACACTTTTCGAGGTTTATTTCTTAAACAGTTTACCAAAGAATGATTTCTTTTCTTCTGTCTTTTCCTCTTCAGCTGCTGTTTGGGCTTCACCCTCTGTAGTAATTGTTTCTGCTTCTTTTACAGCTTCACCAATTCCTGCCTTAGGATGTTCTTTCAGTGCCAGCAGTGCGTCATAAGCCTGCAGCACACTCAGGTTCTTCTCCTCTGCAATTTTCTTTGCTGTATATCCTTCAATCGTAATCATGCCCATCGGAGGATACTCTGCATTACGTACTGTAGAGGTAAATTCAACAAAGATACTACTGTCAGATTTCAGCCTCTTATAATAATGGAGTGCTTCCACATAGGAGAGCTTGCATCCCTGTGTCAGATAAATCATCAGTTCTTCTCTCAGAGGTTCTGAGTGTTTCCACTGCTTTGCAATCTCCCCCATCAGATGAACGTCTGCCAGACACATAACATCAGGACCATCTGTTACAGCTGCCACCTTGCTTGCTGCCTCAAACTGCTCCATGAATTTCTCATTGTCAATGCCGGCAGGAGTCAATCTGCCTTCTCCGGTTCTGCCACCTTCAAAGCGGTTGGTCACAATCAGGTAAGCCAGCTGGTTACGCAGTGTGAATGAACCATCCTGCTCTCTCAAGGTGAAGACAAATGGTTTCTCACACAGTGCTTCTGTCAACGGCACAGTCATTCTGTTCATCAGTCTGTTGTACTGTTTCTTCTTCTCTTCGTCCTGGGCAGTTCTTGCTGCCTCGAAGCGGCGTCCTGCTTCCTGAAGCATAACAATCATTTCAGGTACTGAACACTCTGCCATATAAGTGATACCTTCATCATAATCTGTATCCAGATGTGATGCCAGTTCTTCTCTTCTCTCTTTACTTACTGCGTAGGGATTCTCTGTGTTTACAAAAGAAATCGGCTCGAAACGGTATTGCGTTGTTCCGTCTTTCTCTATTTTTAATGCACTGCATTCCTGTGGTGTCAGGAATTTCTCCATATCTGTCTCAAATCCTGCAGTCTCCATAAAGAAAGAGAATTTGCAATGGATAGAATGCAATGTATCATCATCCAGATTGATGCTGGTAACGCCTACCTGTGCTGCTACTGCCAAGGCAGTCTGCAGAGAATGCATCTTATCATTCTTCTTTAATACACCGATTGGATACGTACCATCAAATACCGGTAAAAGTGTCGGATTCTCCAGACAATAATTCACCGCATCCTCATATTTTTCAAAGAGATACATCTGGACATTCTCTTCAGCCAGCTTCAACAGGAACGGCGTACCAAGACAGGTTCTGTAATCACTGTGTCTGGTTCCTAACAGAATATAGACTTCTTCCATATTCGCATACTCGCAGATACGTGCCTTGACCTTCTCCTCATTCCATACCGGTGGGGTGAAATATGCACTGATATCCAGCGTTGCAGGATCGAATTCCAGCCAGTAATTACGATGTGGCTCTACGATTACCTGGAAATGCCCCTTTACAAACTGCGCAAGCAGAGACAATTTATATTTGTTGATTGGCTTCTTATCCGGGTTGTAGCGCATAGCGCTCTCAGCTGTCAGGAATACTTTAAGAGACTCATAATCATAATCCTTATCATCCTTGGGCTGGCTCTTATCCTTCTTGCGCTTCATGGTCATGATCTCAAAAGTCTGCTTCTCACCTTCTGCCGGTTTCTTGCGGAAATCCGGTAATTTACCGATGATGAACACTGACTTTGTAAGCATATGTGCTACTGCTTCTTCCTTAGTGCATCTGTCGATGGACACTCTGTACATATAATGATAGGAATCCACGATTTCCTTCATTACTCTCAGGTCTTTTGCTGATAAATACTTTTCATCACACAAGGTTGTCTTGGAGCCATTCTCCAAAGTATTGATATGAAGTACCAGACCTGTGATATTCTCATCAAAAATCTGATAAATAACCTCACCCAGCTTATCTTCATGATAAGCATAACGATATTCACCATATCTCTTTGCCTTATTTACATAGGCATCATAATATTCTTTTTCAAAAAATACATGAATGGCATCGTCGAAGACTTCTTCTTCATTGCGCTGCATTACCATGATATCTTTATTCAGTCCCTCAAAGAGACGCAACTGCCATATTGTTATGTTTGATTTTCTTTCCACTTAACTTTACCCTTATCCCTATTCTTAGCTTTCTACAATCAGATATCTGCCGTCTCCCACGTCAAATACCTCAGGTGCATCCAGAATATCTTCCTTGCTCTGTCCTTCCAGATCCACACCTTCTTCATCAAAATAATCCCATACTTCATCTAGGGAATCTACCACAACTGCCATACACTCTTCCAGGAAATCTTCTGCTTCCTCTGGTGTCTCTGCTACATTCTCAGGAAAAAGCTGTAACTGATTCTCCAAAAAACATTCTAATACTGCATCATCATACTCGTGCATATTCTTACCATACCTTTCTGTACCATAATTTCCAGTACTGCTTTAGTATTTGATTCCGGCCTTATCCAACTCCCAAACGAGTCTGCCAACCGGTAAGCCTACAACATTGTTATATTCACCACAGATTTCCTTGATATAGGCAGCACATCTGCCCTGTATTGCATATGCCCCTGCCTTATCCACAGGTTCGCCTGTCTCTACATAAGTCTGTATCTGTTCACCTGTCATAGGATACATTTCCACATCCGTCTTTTCATGGAAGCTGATAACCCGTCTGCCCTGCTCTTCCAGAATGATCAGAGTAACACCGGTGTATACCTGATGCACCTTGCCCTGCAGACTTGACAGCATCCTCACAGCATCCGCCTTATCCTTTGGCTTTCCCATAATTGCACCATCATAAGCTACAATCGTATCCGCTCCTATGATTACTGTACTTTTCTGCCTGCCATGTTCTTTCTCATAGCGATCTGCCACTTCTCCTGCCTTTTGCAGGGACAACTCTTCTACAATATCTGCCGGCTGCTGTTTTGTAATGATTTCCTCTCCATGCGCAGAAGCAATTTCAAATGAAAGACCTATCTGCTCTAATAGTTCTTTTCTTCTGGGCGACCCGGATGCTAATACAAATTTTACCATAATATGCTGTACCTTTCCAGTCTCTGTTATCTCTTTCTTTACTCTGCCTCAATATGAGTCTCCGGCTTGAATACTCTTGCCTGCTGTTCATTCTTATGCTTATGTGCAGCAGCCATATATTCTTTACAGAATTCTTCCTGTGCATTGCACAATACCTTACCACGCTTGTCTACCTTTTCATAAGTTCCATCCGGCTTTAACAGCTGCGCTTTCACTGTATCTCTCATCTGCACATCCAGAATATGCCATACCTTTTCTTTTAATTCAGGGTTCAGAACAGGGAAGAGGATCTCTACACGGCGCTCCAGGTTTCTTGGCATCCAGTCAGCACTTCCCATATACAATTCCGGATTACCGCCATTTTCAAAATAGAAGATTCTGGCATGCTCCAGGAAATTACCAACAATGGAACGCACGGATATATTATCATTCGTCCCTTCTACTCCTGTTCTCAGACAGCAGATACCACGGACAATCAGATCAATCTTCACACCTGCTGCCGCTGCTTCATATAATGCCCTGATGACATCAGGATCACACAGTGAGTTCATCTTTGCAATGATATGTGCCGGTCTGTTCTGCTTTGCATTGTCTTTTTCCCTGTTGATCAGATATAAGAACTTATCCTTTAACCACAGCGGTGCCAGGGCAAGGTGGTTCCAGCTAAGCGGTTCTGAATAACCGGACAGCATATTGAATACTGCGGTTGCATCCTCTCCAATTGCTTCGTTACAGGTAAGGATACCACAGTCTGTATACAATTTCGCCGTAGAATCATTATAGTTACCAGTTCCCAGATGGACATATCGGCGGATGCCCTCTTCTTCTCTTCTGACAACCAGTGTAATCTTACAGTGGGTCTTTAGTCCAACCAGACCATATATTACATGACAGCCTGCCTTTTCCAGCTTCTTCGCCCATACGATATTATTCTCTTCATCAAATCTAGCCTTTAACTCGACCAGTACAGTGACCTGTTTACCATTCTCTGCTGCCTGTGAAAGTGCTGCAATAATAGGAGAATTGCCGCTGACACGGTACAGTGTCTGCTTGATTGCCAGTACTTCCGGATCTCTGGAAGCCTGCTTAATAAAATCTACGACAGGTGCAAATGTCTCATACGGATGATGCAGCAGAATATCCCTTTGTCTGATTTCATCAAAAAGGTTACAGTCAGATGCCAGTCCATCCACCGGCTGTGGAATATAAGGCGGTGTCTTTAAATGGTCGAATCCACTCATACCGTACATTTTCATCAGGAAAGTCAGATCAAGCGGTCCCGGAATTTCATAGATATCCTGCTCTTCTACACAAAGCTCCTTCTGGATAAATGACAACAGTCTTTCATTGATTCCATCCTCTACTTCCAGACGGATGACCTGTCCCCACTGTCTCTGCTTTAACTGCTTCTCAATTTCCTTGAGCAGATCTGCTGCTTCCTCTTCTTCCAGGGAAAAGTCAGCATTTCTCATAATTCTGAATGGATATACACATTCGATATCATAATTCAGGAAAAGCTTATCCATATTTCGTTCAATGATCTGTTCCAGCAGAATCACACGCTTGCAGCCATCTTTGCCATCCGGCAGACTGACGATTCTTGGAAGTACGCTCGGTACCTGTACTGTCGCAAACTCCAGTTCTTTTGCTGCAGCAGAACGCTTGAACAGATGCTTCTTTAATACACTGTTATTCTCTTTACGTGATACCAGTGCGCCAAGATTCAGGGATTTATTACGAATCAATGGAAAAGGTCTGGAAGAATCCACTGCCATTGGTGTCAATACGGGATATACATTATCCTGAAAATAACGGTCTACAAATTTCTTATCCTCTTCCTCCAGTTCCTCATGCTTCTCGATTACCTGTAATCCATTCTGTCCAAGCAGGGGAATCAGAGAACGGTTATATGTAGAATACTGCATATTGACCAGCTCATGGGTAGCCTTATTCACTGCTTCCAGCTGTTCCTGTGCAGTCATTCCTGCAATGTCCTTCTTCTTATATCCCGCATTTACCATATCTTTAAGGGATGCCACACGCACCATAAAGAATTCATCCAGATTAGATGCCGTAATACTCAAAAACTTAAGTCTCTCAAATAATGGCAGAGACTTATCCCTTGCCTCTCCCAATACTCTATGGTCAAATGCTACCCAGCTCAATTCCCTGTTGTAGTAATATTCCGGTCTGCTATAGTCAATCTTCATATGCTGCTCATCCCCCTTATATATTGCTCTTTTTCTGTTTTACAATGGGCTTGATATTATACACTTCTTCAAACAGCTCTGCATTTCTTGCAAACATGCTTAATTCCAGCGTCATATCAGCATTGGACTCGACTGTGATAATAATAGAATCATCTTTTAATGTAGTCTTTACATTATCACATTTCTCACGATGACTGATATCCAGTCCATCCGCCAGACGTATGATTGCTGTCAGCTTGGCTATTTTAAGGAAAGACTCCTTATCCAGTGTCGTTACTCGTCCTACTGTTTCGTAATATTCAAAAGGTTCTGTTGAATATTTTACAATATTGGCTACAATTTCTCTTTCCAGGTGAGACAACCCTATCATTTCTGTCGCCATCACAATATTATAGGAGCTCTCACCCACATTGGTCAGGCTGATATATCTGCCGCATTCATTCAGAATTGCAGCAATCTGCAACAACAGTCTGTCTCTTTTGTTCAGACCATGCACTTTCTTGAGATGGTCATAGAGGGTCAGTGCGATTTCTTCTCTTTCTCTGGTGCTGCGTTCTCCACTGTGGTATCTCTTATTAATATCCCTTGCGCATGCCAGAATATCTTGTTCAAAATTATGTGATACAGATAATACTTTATTCTTCTCCGCATATTCATAGGCAATACCATCACACAGACTGACACCAGGTGCCCACAGTGTCTTGGCCCCCAGTACTTTCATCATATGCTTGATCATGATAGCTGATAAGTACAGAAGTGATGTATTCTCTGTGGGAATTCCAAGAGCCGCTGCTATTTCCTGTGAATTTCTCTGTTTTAATCTGCCTACAAATTCCTGGAAAGTCTGTGCATCCACATGACCTTCCTTGCCGGATTTAAGGATTCCCTTCTGCAGTATCAATGACACATAATCATCTACCAGAATGATATTCTCAATCGTTCTGTCACCAACGAACATCTGCTTAAAGCTCTGGAGACGGTCAATTACCATTTCCTCTACGATTTCTTCAAGTTGATATGTCTTATAGGATACCTTGCTCAATTCTTCTCTCATACGCAGAACACCGGGACGGATATTCTGTGTCGTAACCAGTGAATCTTTATCAAACAAAGAAAGCTGTATGCTGCCCCCTCCTATATCAATAAAAGCTGTTCCCTTTTCAATGATGTTTTGGAAATCCTGACCTTTGGATGCCACCGATTTATAATCAAGGAAACGCTGCTCCGAATTGCTCAGTACTTCCAGCTCAATACCCGTCCTGGTACGAATCTGATCCAGCAGGATCAACGTATTCTTCGTTTCCCTGATGGCACTCGTCCCATAGGCACGGTATGCATCTACTTTATAGCTGTTCATAATCTGTATAAACTCACGCAGCAATCTGCACAGCTCATCCATACGTTCACTGCTGATCTTACCCGTCAGGTAAGAGTCCGTTCCAAGCTCAATCCTATGACGGATGCAGTCGATTTCTTTTATTCCATTCTTTGAAGATATCTCAAATATCTTCATGGTCAGTTCATAGGAACCTACATCAATTGCGGCAAAGGTCTTATATGCCATGTAATCACCCCTTTTATGCTTCTTCTATTGCTGCTTGCCAGCCAGATAATCAATAAACTGCTGCGCTGTTCTTCCGGAAAGTCCTCCATGGGATAATTCCCACTTATTTGCTTCTAACAGAAGCTCGTCCTCAGACATCCCTACATTATTTCTGGCAGCCAGCGCTTTCACAATCTCCTGGAATTCCTTCTTGTTTGGTGCGCAGAAGAAGATAGATACACCAAAACGTGCTACCAGTGAGAGCTTCTCCTGTACTGTATCAGAAGCATGCAGGTCATCTCTGCGTTCTTCCTTATCAGAGAATTTCTCCCTTACCAGATGTCTTCTGTTGGAGGTTGCATAGATTAGCACATTGTCCGGCTTTACTTCCAGTCCACCCTCAATAATAGCTTTCAGATATTTATATTCAATTTCAAATTCTTCAAAGCTCAGATCATCCATATAAATGATAAATTTATAGTTTCTGTTCTTGATCTGCGCAATCACATCATTGAGATCCTTGAACTGATGCTTGTACACCTCAATCATACGCAGTCCCTGATCGTAATAGCGGTTGATAATACCCTTGATACAGGAGGATTTACCAGTACCTGCATCACCAAACAACAGGCAGTTATTTGCAGGTCTTCCCTGTACGAATGCCTCTGTATTATCAATGAGCTTCTGCTTAGGAATCTCATAGCCAACCAGATCCTCCAATTTCACATGGTCGATATTCTTGATTGCCTTAATCTCCATCTTCTCTCCTTCAGGATGCGAAATACGGAAAGATTTATTCAGACCAAACTTACCTACACCATATCTGGCATAAAATTCTGTAATGATCTGTTTGATAGCCTCTGCACTGTCTGCATGTCCAATTTCTCCGGCTACTTCGCAGATACGGTCCCTGATTCTGGAATTGTATACATGGCTCTTCTCATGATTGCCTTCAAAATGCCTGATATACGCAAGGGTATCCTGTCCGAATTTATCTCCCATCTGTGTGAAGTCATAGTCGGTCAGTTCCTTGATAATTGCGAAATCATGTAATGCCACTTCATTTAATGTACCCTGCTGCTCTCCCCTGATCTCACTGCCAAGGCTGTACGCATTCTCATCATTTACCAGCAGATTGGCAATATAGCAATGCCACAGATTCCCATAGAATCCATGATGTGCGGCCTTGTCCAGCATCGTATGAATGCATTCAAAGAACAAGTCCTCTCTGTCCTCCAGGTTATAATAATCGTCATCAAAATGCTCCATAAGCCATGCCATATCTGACAGCAGCTTATCCTGTTTCAGATTACGATATACAATCAGTTCCTTTATTCTCATTGTAATTATGCCTCTTTTCTAATAATTTCCCAGTATCTTCATATTTCTGGTCTCTTCCCGCAGACCCCTCAGTGCATTTTTTACAGCGCTGTCCTCCATATTACCTTCAAAATCCACAAAGAACCTGTATTCCCAGTTTCTTCCTTCCAATGGACGTGATTCAATCTTGGTCATATTCAGTCCATTATAGATCAGATGTGACAGGGCATGATAAAGCGCACCACTCTCATGATTCACTTCAAAACACAGACTGATCTTAGATGCATCTTTGGAAAATACTTTCTGATTGGTAATAATAATGAAACGAGTGGAATTCTCTTTCAAATCATTTACACCCTTCTCCAGAATCTCCAGTCCATATACTTTAGCCGCATATTCACTGGCAATGGCAGCTTCTGTCGGGTTCTTATCCTCTGCGACCTTCTGCGCAGCAAATGCATTGTTCTTCATGCTGATCTGCTGCCATCCCTTCTCCTGAAGATAATGGGCGCTCTGCATCAGTGACTGTGCATGGGAATAGACTGTCTTAATATCACTGATCTTCGTTCCCGCACAGCCAAGCAGACAATGATTGATAGGAATGATCTGCTCACCCACGATATAATTCTCAAATTCCACCAGTAGGTCATATATCTCACTGACAATTCCAGCTGATGAATTTTCTATCGGCAATACTGCAAAATCAGCGCTGCCCTCATCAATTGCCAGCATGGCATCCCTGAAGGTATCTACATGGAAGCAATTCACACCTTCCCCGAAATACTGAATCATGGCAGCCTGGGAATAAGCTCCCTCTGCTCCCTGAAATACCACTCTGCACTTGGATGTATCAAAATGATCCACCTTGGAAAAGGAAAGCTTGCCTACGCTGTCGTGCTCTGCCAGCAGTCTATACTGAAGCTTACGGCTCATTGCCATAATCTGCTCAAAAAGCTCCGTCACACCATAGGCATTGAAATCATTATGTGTTAATGCCCTGACTGCTTCCAGCTTCTGCTTCTCACGCTCTTTATCAAAAACACGTTTACCGGTCTCTATCTTATATTCTGCGACCTGTCCGCAGACATTCATTCTTTTCTCATACAGTTCAACAATCTGCTTGTCAATTCCATCAAGCTCATTCCTCAATTCCAGTAAATCCATCTGTTATCTCCTCCCGGTACAATATACATAGAGTATAACATTCCTGTTCACTACGTTCAAGTAATGGATAAAATACTGTAATCCCCTTTTAATTTGTCAGAATATTCTGTATAATATAAGTAATTAAGGGGGCTACTATCATGAAGAGAAAAATTATTACTATTTTGTCAATTCTTTGTATTGCGGCATTATTCATCGGTACAGCTGTTGCAATCTCATCCAGCCATAAAATCAAATTAAATCCGGATTACGTTGTGGGCAACACTGCCGGTAACTTATATAATGGGGGGACTTTCTGCGAGGATGATGAATATGTCTATTTCTCCAACGCCTACGACAACGGTGCCCTTTACCGCATGCGTCCTGATGAATCAGACATGAAGAAGCTTGTATCCACCCAGGTAAGCAGTATTAATTCAGGCGGTGATTACCTATATTATTATCAGCAGAGCATTGGTTCAGGTGAAGGCTTCGGCTACATGTTCAATGCAACCGGCATCTATCGTGTATCCAAGAAAAATCCTGCCAAAAACACCTGCCTGGATAAAATATATGGAAGCAACGTCGTTTTAAGCGGTAATTCCTTATACTATAATATTTCTGCTGAAAATGGAACCTTTCTGATGGCAAAAAGCACCGATGGCAAAAGTTCCCAGACTATCCTGACGAACCCTATCCTTCCTGCCTGTGTTGACAATAACACTCTTTATTATCAGAATACCAAGACAGACCTGCATCTTATGGCTGTCAACACATTGACCAACCAGGTATTTCAGGTGTCTTCTGAAGATATTTATATGCCTATTGTAGAAGGCAGCACACTTTATGGCATAGACATCCATAACAATTATGCCTTAATCCGCATGGATCTGACCACCGGGGAAAAGACAACTTTGGATGATACAAGGACTGATATGCTCAATGCCTCACCACAATATATCTACTATCAGACATCCGGCGATACTCCACAGTTCAAGCGTATTTCCAAGGATGGTTCTTATATGGAAGTAATTGCTGACGGCGCATACAATACTATCCAGACCACTTCCAAATATGTCTATTTCCTGAAATTCGGAAGCAGCGTTCCTGTCTACAGAATCCCTCTGGATGGACCAATTGACATTTCCACTTTCGATGCAGCACTACAGGCTGCTGCCCAACAGAATAAATAAAAATAACATGACCGGTCTTGTATGTATATTTCATGCAGAACCGGTCATACTGTTTTTATGAATCATAAATCAAACCTTTACCTTAACAACTTTATAAAATGTGGTATTGCAGGATGGTGTCTGGAGATTCTCTTTACCTCCTCCATGGCACTGCGCAGGCGTGAAATGACCCTAAAAGGCACTACTTCCATCTGGATGTTCCCCATTTACGGCTCCATGGCATTATTGCGGCCCTTTTTTCTACGCATGCAGAAATTGGCCTTTCCAGTCCGCGGATGTATCTATGCCCTTATGATCTTTGCCGGTGAATTTTTAAGTGGACGCCTTTTACAGAAGCATCAACTGTGTCCCTGGGATTATACCAGCCATCATTGGAATATTCAGGGTATTATACGCCTTGACTTCTTCCCCTACTGGTTTGCCACCGGACTTTTCTTCGAGAAACTGCTTACCGAGAAACCATCCAGCCAATCTAAAGGCTGAATTATACCGCACTCCCTGCTTCACTTCCCAGAGTTCAAAAAAGGAGAGGGCATTCCCCCTCTCCCAACTGCACTATGCATTTAGTTATCAATATCAAAATCCGAACCGTCAGCACCAATATCCAGCGTATTCATTGTTCTGCGCTTCCTTCTTGCTATCTCCGACTGCTCCAGAATGAAGTCCTTGATTGCCCTGGCGTTCTTAATATGCGCCATGACAAGCTGTGGATTGGTCGTATCACCTGTATAACAGATAATCGTACCCAAGCCAAATATTCTCTCCAACAGAGAAGTCTTCAATGTTACATCCTGCACCTTGTACATATAGCAGTCATTCTCTTCCCTGCTCAGAAATCCCGTATCTACAGTAAGGACCTCTTCTTTTACCGTGTATATTGTAAAAGTAAACGGCAGTCCAAAAAATACCCATCTCTTTCGCTCTCTAAATTCCATCTTTATCCTCCTACTCTGCATGACCTATAGTCTCTGTTTTTTTATGTATAGTATACCACAATATTACTATTCTTCATAATGATATTTGCAGGAATAAATAATAAAATTTTCATATGTCCATACCTTTAACTGTTAACATATAACACACCTCTTTTTACCAAACTTTTGCATTTTCTAACGGTGTCCATATTGGACACCTCAGACTGTAGACAAACTTACTTTGATGATGTTATCAAATCATAGTTTATTCCAAAAGTGGGGATGCATCTCAAAAAAATCACAACTTTGAGTGATGTATTCCCATATGAACTTTAATTTTGACACCAAAGTAGGAAAATAAAAATAGGCGCAAAGTCCTTATATAAAAAAGGACTTTGTCGACACCCTGCGGTGTCCAAATTGGACACCAGATTTTTTGCTAAAGTTTTTATCAATTATAAATTGTGGGATTTTGAGAATGGATAATACTCTAGCAAGAAGATAAAAAGCTCACAAGGCGCTTTGATATTTTTCAGTAGCAAGCAAATAACATGTTCTGTTTACAGTTTTGCTTTTTCTGATATATTTAATTCAGGTGCTACCAGAACGGTAGGCGGTTAGTTCTTCTCCAGAGGGACTGTAACCCTCTGTTTACATAGATAATCTTCGCAAGAAGAAATACTAAAGTGAAGGAGGGGATTGCAGTGTCATTAGATCAAATTATTCAATTTGTAATAATGCTTACAGCAGTCGCCGGTTTATTTTATACAATCGGTAAACGAAAATAACCGCCCCAGTCTACCAAACTAAGCGGTTATTAAAAAACTGATATTTTGTGGACTAACCGTCTATCGGTAGCACCTTTTCTATTCTTATAGTAGCACTGTTTTGGGGAAAAGTCAAAATTTTTTGGTATAATAAATTAGCCTTTCCTGTAATTCATTTACTGTATATTTAATTGTCCAGCCACAGCGTAATTCAATTTATTTATATCTCCTATAAAATGATATTTTTCAGTAGCAAGCAAATAACATGTTCTGTTTACAGTTTTGTTTTTTTCTGATATATTTAATCCAGGTGCTACCAGAACGGTAGGCGGTTAGTCCTTCTCCAGAGGGACTGTAACCCTCTGTTTACATAGATAATCTTCGCAAGAAGAAATACTAAAGTGAAGGAGGGGATTGCAGTGTCATTAGATCAAATTATTCAATTTGTAATAATGCTAACAGCAGTCGCCGGTTTATTTTATACAATCGGTAAACGAAAATAACCGCCCCAGTCTACCAAACTAAGCGGTTATTATCTTAATCATATTAATTGGTGACTAACCGTCTATCGGTAGCACCTTTTCTACTCTTATAGTAGCACTGTTTTGGGGAAAAGTCAAAATTTTTTATGATAATGAATTACTTAACAGTTGGTTCTTTCTTTTCCAATTCACTCTGAAACTGTTCATATGTCATCCCCAAAATCAGCATATGCGCATCATCTAATGACATATCAGATGTTAATGTATCGGTATTGAATTTGCCACAATATTTATTCCCATTCTTTACCCTTTTATATAATTCATTCATTGCATCCTCAATCGTCCAACCCCAACGTAATCCAATCTCTTTATACTCCATATCAGTTGAATCTTCCTTTTCTAATTCACTTTGCATCCCAAAAACATAACGCACGTCAATCTCTTTACTCTCCATTCTTTATACCTCCTATAAAAATGGAGGACCGACTGTTTGTGTCTGTGTCGATCCTTTGTAATGCTTACTAAAGTTCATTACAAATATTATTACCTAATTATATATATAATCCATTGTATACGGTGAAGTTACTACACCATCAATTATTGTATCATAAATGTATTTATATGGGTACGAGAATGTCCAATCTGGCATTGTAGTTACAGGCGTAACTGCTGTATTATCAATTGTTGGTTGTATACATGTTGATAGTACATGCATATCATCTAAATACTCCATACCTTTAGTCAAATTGCTCGCTGCATACCCAATAGAAGTAAACATTACGTTTGATTTATTACTTTTGAATTTTTTTCGTAAATTAGAAACATACTTTCTGTCATTATGATAAATATACCATGATGGATTCTTAACAGTTTTCGACGGAGCATATACATAAATATCCTTAGCCTCATACCCGAGCGCCGTCATATATGCTGTTCTCTTGTTGATCGCCTGTGTCCAGTCAAGTCCGATGCCGGAATAGTAACTGTTGCTACTACAGCAGCACACAGGACGATAGCAAGCGCTTTTTTTGTAAATCTTGAAAATCTACTCATATTTGTACCACCAGTATCCATATAGGTTCGACTATATGGTAAAACCTATTCTTTTAAGGATTAAACTAACTAATAATTATAAATCATTTCCATCGTATAAGGCGATGTTGCTACACCAAAAGCCCCTTGGTCAACAATGCTTGTAAATGGATAAGAAAACGTCCAATCAGGTTCAAAAGAATTGACATAATTTACATCACTTCTAACACAAGATTGAATATATGTACCAAAAACATATAAATCTTCAAGGTATTCCATTCCTCTTTTTAATTTACTGGATGCATAACCTGGAACTGTAAACATAACATTTGCTTGTTTTGCCTTTAACATATTATCAATTTTCGTTACATATTTAGAATTATTGTAATAAACATACCATCTTAATTCTTTAACCGTCTTCGAAAGAGGATACACATAAATATCTTTCGCCTCATACCCCAATGCTGTCATATAAGCGGTTCTCTTGCTGATTGCCTGTTTCCAGTCAAGTCCAATCCCTGAGTAATAGCTGTTGCTGCCCATCTCCCTTAACACTTCCGTGAAGATCCCGGAATCCAGCATTGTCTGGTAGAATACTACTTCTGCTGCCATCTCACCATTATGGTATCTCATGCAGTTATTGTAATCATCCTGGTACATAACGACTCCGGTTGCTGCATTCAGGGTGATGGTCGGCTTTGTTGAATAGAAGAATGATTCAGGTGTCGGATAATACGTACTGTTGTTCACATAGACATTAAACAGGAAATCTCTCAATGATGCCCCTGAATCATATGCTGCCTCGATTACTGGTGCATAGGCTGTCCCGACTGCAAATACATTCTTATCGAAATATGGGTTTGCAGCATATACAGAATCCAATTTTGTCTGATAGGAGTCTGATGCATGTACCGTTGGAACATCTATAAATATACTTGTGAATAACACCGCTATCATTGTAATTAATAAAGTTGCAGACCTGGTTAATGTCTTCATAGTTTTACCTCCCAAAATTAAGTTTCATTTTATAACGTAATGATTCAGAGTAGTTACCTTATGTCATATATTGTATCAAGATTAAAAACTGAAAACAAGGCAATTTAACTAATTATTTTTTTCCATACAAATATTATACCATTCAAAATATAATTTTCCATTGCAAGCACACTCAAGATATGCTATGATAGCACAAGTGAGTGAATTTATATAAACGATTAAGAAGGAGTAAGACCATGGCTGTATCAATGAGTGAAGATAAGTATATCGACGTATTTCATCCGATAGCCACATTATTTCCTTTTTTCATTTTCAGACATTTCACTTTTTATATTGGTAATTTTTCAAGAAGAGAAGATATCTCTTCTTTTATTTTGCCAAAAATTCGTAACAATTCTAAGGAGGTTTTCTATGAGACATTTAATGAGTCCGCTTGATTTCTCTGTGGAGGAGCTTGACAAGTTATTCACACTTGCCAGTGACATCGAACACAATCCCGCTAAATATGCGCATGCCTGCGCCGGTAAAAAGCTTGCTACATGCTTTTATGAGCCAAGCACACGTACCAGACTGAGCTTTGAAGCTGCCATGCTTAACCTGGGCGGCAGTGTCCTCGGTTTCTCAGATGCCAACTGTTCTTCCGCATCCAAGGGTGAAAGTGTATCCGATACCATCCGTGTTATCTCCTGTTTTGCAGATATCTGCGCTATGCGTCATCCTAAAGAAGGTGCTCCTATGGTAGCAGCCTCCCATTCTGGAATACCGGTGATCAATGCCGGCGATGGTGGTCATCAGCATCCTACCCAGACTCTGACCGACCTGATGACAATCAAATCCTTAAAAGGCAGACTGAATCACTTCACAATTGGTCTGTGCGGTGATCTGAAGTTTGGTCGTACCGTACATTCCCTGATCAATGCACTGGTTCGTTATGATGACGTCCGTTTCATCTTCATCTCTCCAGATGAATTGAAGGTTCCCGAGTATGTCACAGAAATGCTTCATGAAAAAGGTATTCCTTATGAAGAAGTGACCAGACTTGAAGATGTTATGCCTGAACTTGATATTCTCTATATGACCCGTGTTCAGAAAGAGCGTTTCTTCAACGAAGAGGATTACGTTCGTCTGAAAGACTTCTACGTTCTCAACAAAGAGAAAATGGAAATGGCAAAGCAGGACATGATCGTGCTTCATCCCCTTCCCCGTGTCAACGAGATATCTGTTGAAGTAGATGATGATCCAAGAGCAGCATACTTCCGTCAGGTACAATACGGCGTATATGTCAGAATGGCACTGCTGTTGACTTTATTAGAGATTCATGTAGAAGAGTAGGAGGTCACATCATGTTAAATGTAGGTAAAATTGAAGAAGGTTTCGTTCTGGATCACATCAAGGCTGGCAAAAGCCTGAGTATCTATAAGCATTTAGGATTGGACAAGCTGGATTGTACAGTTGCTATCATCAAAAATGCCAAGAGTGGCAAGATGGGTAAAAAGGATATTCTCAAGGTAGAATGTGACATTGACACGCTTAACCTTGACATTTTGGGATTTATTGACCACAATATCACCGTCAATGTCATCAAAAATTCAGAAATCGTGCAGAAACGCCAGCTCACTCTGCCCCGTGAAATCAAGAATGTGCTGAAATGCAAGAATCCACGTTGTATCACCTCTATCGAACAGGAGCTTCCTCATATCTTCGTTCTTACTGATGAAGAAAAAGAAGTATACCGTTGCAAGTACTGCGAAGAGAAATACAGCAGTGCAGATTTATAGAATTGTTATAGAATGAAAAAATGCAGATACCAGAGAGCAATTTTCTCCGGTATCTGCATTTTATTTTTCACATAAATATAGTTAGTTGAAACTTACTACTTCATCCTTTGGCTTCTTGGTCGGTACGACACTGACTGCATGAAGAACAGGACCTTCACCATTATAGTCTTTCCAGAACTCCTGATGAACGGTAGCAGTTACTTCTACCCACTCTTTATTTGTCAATTCTGTACTCTTATCATATTTGCAGGCATAACCCAGAAAAGCCATATCCTCTGCACAGCATGTCATTGCCATTCTACCCGGTACGAAATAATCTGTACTTCCATCCTTTGGTCTTAATACCATAGCCTTGAACTTGATTGTCTTACCAATATATCGGCTCAGATTATCCATTGCATCCAGATACCATATGCCATATGCATACGTATCCAGATCAATCACCGGTTGATTCAGATCATATGGAAGATCCTCTTCCAGAATCTGATTGATTTCTCCATCCTTGTCTTCAAAAACAACATCTGCTGTAGGATTTACAGCCTTGATATTACGTTTAAAATTGCCTAACTGTTCATTTAATCCATCACAGCGGTTAAAGATGATCAGCTCTGATTTTCTGATCTGTTCAGCCAGCAGAGACTTCATATTTGTATAGTAATTCTGGAATGTAGCGCCATTGATCGTCGTGATCTGCTGCTCTACTGACCAATGCCATGGCAGCTTCATATTCTTGCAGTTCCACATACCATTGTATTCAATTACAATACGTTCTGGCTTATATTTCTTCTCCAGCTCGATCAGATTCTCCGGTGTGAAGTTCTCTTCCTCATCAATGACTTCCATAACCGTTCTGCTTTTGCGAAGCAGAACCTCTTCGTATTCTACTTCACCTTCCTCGCAGACGATCAACAATGTCTTTCCTCTGATCTGAAAATATGGCTGTGAAAGTGTATAAGTGATAAATTCTGTTTTGCCACTTTCCAAAAATCCATTGATAATATAAACGGGCTTCATATTTTTCCTCTATCCTATTTCTTATTTTGTAAACAATGCTTTCAGATTGTCCTCGTTCAGTTTGGAACCAATCACACAAATCTTACCTGTTACTTCAGGGGCTCCTGTTCTGACATTGCTCTCTTCCGGTACATAGTCAAAATTGATCCATGTTCCATCATTAGAAGGAAGCATGCCTTTTGCACGAAGGATTACGCCGTAAGTGTCTGCATCATCCAGCTTTTTAAGGATTGTCTCGATCTCATCCTTGGTATAGGCTGTGGGTGTCTCCATACCCCAGCTTGTGAATATCTCATCTGCATGGTGATGGTGATGATGCTCATGGTCGTGGTCATGGCAGCCACATGTGCAGTTCTCATCATGGTCGTCATGGTGATGATGTTCATGCTCGTCCTCCTCATGGTCGTGGTGATGATGATGCTCATGCTCGTCCTCGTCATGGTCGTGGTGATGATGCTCATGCTCGTCCTCATCCCCATCATGATCATGGCAGCCACATGTGCAGTCCTCACCATGGTCATGATGATGATGCTCATGTTCATCATGAAGCTTGGCAACCTCTTCCATCAGTTCAGCTTCCAGATCCTTGGCATTCTCAATTGTCTCCAGAATCTTCTTACCATCCAGTTCATCCCATGGAGTTGTGATAACTGTTGCCTTGCTGTTATGCTCACGGATGATCTCCAGTGCAGCATTCAGCTTGCTTTCACTGATATCTGCAGTTCTGCTCAGAATGATTGTACCTGCATGCTCGATCTGATTTAAGAAGAACTCACCAAAATTCTTTGCATACATCTTGCACTTATTTGCATCAACAACTACAACTGCGCTGTTAAGCTGTACATCTACATCAGATTTTACATTCTGTACTGCCTTCATAACATCTGAGAGCTTACCTACACCTGATGGCTCGATCAGGATTCTCTCAGGATGATACTTATCCAGTACTTCTGCCAGAGAAGTTCCGAAATCCCCTACTAAAGAACAGCAGATACATCCAGAATTCATTTCCTTAATTTCTACACCGGCTTCCTTTAAAAAGCCGCCATCAATACCAATTTCACCAAATTCATTTTCAATCAGCACTACTTTAGAAGCATCCATTGCCTCTTTCAGTAACTTCTTGATCAAAGTTGTTTTACCAGCTCCTAAGAAACCGGAAAAAATATCTATTTTCGTCATGATAAAAAACCTCCTATCAATTATTTGACTAAAACTATAAAAATAATCTTCCAAAGTATTATGGTATCACAATTGGCTTAAAAAACCAATAGTTCTAAGTATTAAAAGTTCATGAAAACTAACTGTCTTATGCTTCCCCTGTATTCTGCTTCTTATTCACAATATAGATTCCCGCACAGACAAGTGCCAATGCCACAACACAGATGATTCCCACATTGTCCGATTCTTTCAGGAATATAGCTGACAGAATCACTCCAAACACAGGATTCATAAACCCGAACACCGTAACTCTTGATACGGGATTGTACTTTAACAATATGCCCCATAAAGAATATGCCACTGCAGAGATCACCGCAAGATATAACAGCATGGCAATTCCTGCCGGCGTAATTAATTCCAGTCTGCCTCCCATGAGAAGACCGCATATTACCATGATCAGACCACCCAGTACAAACTGATATCCACTCAGCGTAACCGGATTTTCTCCCTGTGAATATCTTTTGATCATGACAGAGGAAAAGGCATAGGCAATCGTAGACAACACAATAAATCCATCACCCGTAAATGTAAATGCCATATCAATTCCACCCGTTATATTGACCAGCACAACTCCTGCAAAACCAATCAGACAGCCTGCCATCTTTCTTGTTGTCAGTCTCTCCTGATGGAAGATGAGACTTGCCACCAGAATCGAGATAAATACATTGACACCTTCTATGATAGACGCCTTTACCCCTGACGTGTTTGCAAGTCCTATATAGAAAAACAAATATTGTGCCACAGTCTGAAGCATGCACAACTTTGCGATTTTTCCCCATGAAGTTTTCTTCGGCACCAAAATCCTGTGGTTCAATACACTTCCTATGATAATAGCCAGAATTCCTGCCAACGTGAATCTACAGCCTGCAAACAGAATCTGTGTTGCAGTAGCTCCAGACGGTATTTCAAACAATTGATATCCTATTTTAATACAGGGAAAAGCACTTCCCCACAATGCACAGCACAATAATGCGCCAAGCCATACCACTACTGTTCTGGTCATAAACTGCTCTTTTGTCTTCATATTAATCCTCATTTCTGCACATATCGGGTTTTTATCAAGTATACGTATACACAAATAACCATGCTTCTCAATCATCTGCAAATATTCAGGTACTTCATTACCGATAATTTTCAGTCCCCTGTGCAGCTTCAAATTTGTCGTGTAAAAAACGGAACACAAATCAGTTCCTGCTGCTTTGCGTTCCGCTATGTATCCTCTTATTTATCAGTACGCTGCTTTGTATGTATACACCTAAGCCACTACATACTCTTCAAGACGTTCCATCAGTTCTCTTCGTTCTTCCATTTCTGCATGAATATCCAATGTCAATGGCTTCGTGCAATCGCAACTCAAAACTCCAAGTAATGATTTTGCATCCAAATAAGTATCTCTTCCGCTGATCAGATCAATATCATACGAAACACTTCTTGTAATATCAATAAAATCTTTTACCTTATCTACTGAATTCAATAGCACTTTAACACCCATATTTGACTCCTTTTCTGTTCCCTTGCTTTTTTTAACTTATAGGAATGTTTTATGTATATCTATCCATACATTACTTTGTTATTATGGCGCATTTTAATGCCATAAGCAAGTCATTAGTTTTTTTTCTAATCTTATTGCATTTTATGGAACATTTTCCGTAAAACATTGTGCAAATTCACATATTTATGCAAGTTCAAAAAACGCAGTAAATATATAGGAATTGTTTTTCTGTAAAAATCAGTACTGGATGGGAAACTCTTTATTGCAGAGTATTTTCAGTGAATACAAAAGTATGCAACATTTGTTTATAAATATTTCTTCAATTCTGCAATCAGAATATCATATTCTGCATTGGTAAGAGTCTTCTGTTTAGGCTCCATGGCAAAGGTTCCACCCCACTCAAACTCATCCTTATACTTGGGAACCAGATGGAAATGTAAATGATGACCAGTATCACCGTATGCTCCATAATTTACCTTATCAGGATGAAAAGCTGCATGCATAGCCTTAGCCACGTGATTCACATCAGCAATAAATGCATTTCTGTCTTCTTCTGATAATTCAATCATTTCACTTACATGATGCTTGCTTGCAACAATACATCTTCCCTTATGGCTCTGTTCCTTAAATAAATATACCTTTGAAGCAGGAAGTTCGCAAATCTTGATACCGAACTTGTCTACTAACTCACCTTCCATACAATATGCACAATTATTATCTATCATTTCGTAATCTACCTCTCTATCTCATGTTACTCGCAGAAAAAGGCATCACCCAGACGGTATGATGCCTCTTTCGTATCTCTATGAACCTATGATGTCCACAATATTCCAGACTTATTTCTGCACAAGATGAATTGCGAAACCACCAATTTCGTCTTCCAGATAAATAGCTGTCAGCTTGCCATTCTTAACAACAGCAGAATCTTCGATGAACTTAGCACCCTTAACAGACTCTAAGTAATTCTTAGCACGAGCTACACTGTTTGTTCCGATTGCGATGTGACCGTTTGTTCCACGACCGATCTTCTTCATAGCTTCTACTTCAATTCCTGCAAAGATAGAGCTGTTGCCAACCTTCTTGGAGAAACCAAACAGATTGTCGAACTTGGAAGCTACAGAATCTGCTGCTGCTTCATCTTCACAGTTAACGCCAATATGTCTTAATTCGAAACCAAGCATTGTTCTAACAGCTTCTTCTGTCAGAGCCTGAATCTCATCAAACTTGCCAGCTGCTACGAGATCTTTCTTAACCATCCAGGAACCACCACAAGCGATGATCTTATCGAATGCAAGATAATCACAGATATTCTTTGCATTGATTCCACCTGTAGGCATGAACTTCATCTGTGTATAAGGAGCTGCCATAGACTTGATCATATTCAGTCCACCTGCTGCTTCAGCCGGGAAGAACTTAACAACGTCAAGACCTAATTCGATAGCTGCTTCTACATCAGAAGGATTAGATGTACCAGGAGTTACAGGAACCCCCTTCTCGATACAATACTTAACGATCTTAGAATTTAAACCAGGGCTAACGATGAACTTAGCGCCTGCATTTACTGCACGGTCAACCTGCTCTGTTGTTAATACAGTACCTGCACCAACTAACATTTCAGGGAATTTCTGTGCCATAATTCTGATAGATTCTTCTGCTGCAGCTGTTCTGAATGTAACTTCTGCACAAGGAAGACCACCCTTGATTAAAGCTTCTGCTAAAGGCTCAGCGTCTTTTGCATCATCTAATACAACAACTGGTACAATACCAATTTTACTGATTTTCTCTAATACTTCGTTCATTTCTTTATCTCCTAAATAAATATGAAAAATTAGTTTGGCTGCTTGCCGATGTAAGCCAAGATACCACCATCAACATACAGGATATGTCCGTTTACAGCATTGGATGCATCAGAAGCAAGGAATACTGCTGGTCCGCCAAGTTCGTCTGCCTGTAACCATCTGCCGGCAGGTGTCTTGGAAATGATGAAGGAATCGAAAGGATGTCTGCTGCCATCCGGCTGTCTCTCACGAAGAGGAGCAGTCTGAGGAGTCTCGATGTAACCAGGTCCAATACCGTTACACTGAATATTGTACTCACCATATTCAGAGCAGATATTTCTTGTCAGCATCTTTAAACCACCCTTAGCTGCTGCATATGCAGATACAGTCTCACGACCAAGTTCAGACATCATAGAGCAGATGTTGATGATCTTGCCGTGACCCTTCTTGATCATAGAAGGAATAACAGCCTTAGATACGATGAAAGGTGCATTTAAGTCTACATCAATAACCTGTCTGAATTCTGCTGCTGTCATATCACACATAGGGATTCTCTTAATAATGCCTGCGTTGTTTACAAGGATGTCGATTACTCCAACTTCCTTCTCAATTGTAGCTACGAGTGCATTTACTGCCTCTTCATTTGTAACATCACATACATATCCGTGAGCATCAATACCCTCTTCTTTGTATGCTGCAATTCCCTTGTCTACAAGTTCCTGCTTGATATCATTGAATACGATAGTAGCTCCTGCTGCTGCCATAGACTTAGCGATTGCGAAGCCGATACCGTAGGAAGCACCTGTGATAAGAGCAATTTTGCCTTCAAGTGAGAATGGATTTGTGTTTGCCATAATGATAATTCCTCCTATAGATTTTATATTTTATTTGCTATGTTTCTTTATTATCTCTGAACACGTCCGGAAGCATCGCCGCCTGCAAGTGTTTCAACTTCTTTTCTGGATACCAGGTTGAAGTCACCAGGGATTGTATGCTTTAATGCGGATGCAGCTACACCATACTCAAGAGCAGCCTTGAAATCCTTACCGTCTAACAGACCACAGATAACACCGCCTGCAAAGGAATCTCCACCACCTACACGGTCTACGATAGGATGAATGCTATATTCTTTAGAATGATAGAATTCCTTTGTATCTCTTGAATAGATACATGCTGACCAGCCATTGTCAGATGCAGAATGGCTTACTCTTAAGGAAGAGATGCAGTACTCGAAGTTATAGTCTGCTACCATCTGTTCGAAGATTGACTTGTAACCAGCAAGTTCAAGATCACCGCTTGTTACATCTGTATTACCAGGCTTGTAACCAAGTACAAGTTCAGCATCTTCTTCGTTACCGATACATACATCAACATACTGCATAAGGTTCTTCATAACCTTCTGAGCCTTCTCAGAAGACCATAACTTCTTACGGAAGTTTAAGTCTACAGAAACCTTAACGCCGTGCTTCTTGGCAGCCTTTAAAGCTTCCTCTGTTAATACTGCTGCTGAATCAGAAATAGCTGGTGTGATACCTGTGAAATGGAACCAGTCAACACCTTCGAAGATCTTATCGAAATCAAAATCTGCTGCTGTAGCTGTAGAGATAGAAGAATGAGCTCTATCATATACAACCTTGGAAGGACGCATGGAAGAACCTGACTCCAGATAGTAGATACCAAGTCTTTCACCACATCTTGCGATGTTCTGTGTACCAACATTATATTTTCTTAAAGCAGCAACTGCACACTCACCTAATTCGTTATCAGGAACTGCTGTAACGAACTGTGCTTCATGTCCATAATTTGCAAGAGATACCGCTACGTTAGCTTCACCGCCGCCATAGTTGATATCGAACTCGTCTGCCTGGATAAACTTCTCATTGTTAGGTGTAGAAAGTCTTAACATAATCTCACCCATTGTTACTACTTTTTTACTCATGATAATAATCCTCCATCATTTATCATTTTTTCTATTATTCTTAAAGTAATCTGGATAATTTTCTATCCATTTATCTATGTGCCACATTGTAAACCTTATCAAAGTATCACTATATGCTTACAATGTTACGCCCTGTTTAAAGATCGCCATATCATGGAAGCCCGCGATTTCACTCTTCACTTCTTTACCGGAAGCTACCGCTACCACTTCATCAAACAATCTCTTGCCTACTGTATCAAGATCTTCACCCTCTGCTACGACACCTGCATTAAAGTCAATCCAGTTGTCCTTCTTACCAGCCAGTCTTGAATTACTTGAAATCTTCATTGTAGGTACCGGACATGCAAATGGTGTACCACGTCCAGTTGTAAATAATACGATATGAGCACCGCTTGCTGCCAGTGCAGTAGCTGCTACCAGATCGTTGCCCGGTGCGCTGAGCAGATTCAGTCCCGGAGTAGATACTGTCTCACCGTAGGCAAGAACGCCTTTTACAATAGCGCTTCCTGACTTCTGTGTACATCCAAGGGACTTGTCCTCCAATGTGGAGATACCACCCTTCTTGTTACCAGGTGAAGGGTTCTCATAGATTGTCTGGTTATGACTCTTGAAATAATTCTTAAAGTCATTGATCAGATCTACTGTTTTATCAAATAATTCTTCATTTGCACAACGGTTCATCAAAATGGTCTCTGCACCGAACATTTCAGGTACTTCTGTCAGAATTGTTGTACCCTTCTTACTGATAAGGATATCAGAGAAACGTCCAACAGTCGGATTTGCTGTGATGCCGGAGAATCCATCGCTGCCACCACACTTCATACCGATTACAAGCTTGGATACACTGATTGGCTCACGTTTGAACTGTGAAGCATACTCTGCAAGTTCTTTTACAATCTCAACACCATCTGTAATCTCATCATCACTTTCCTGACATACGAGGAATTTCACTCTGTCAGGATTATATTCACCAATGTAATTCTTCAGTACATCAATGTTACTGTTCTCACAGCCAAGTCCTAATACCAGAACACCACCGGCATTTGGATGATTGATCAGATTAGCCAGAATCTGTCTTGTATGTTCCTGATCGTCACCCATCTGGGAACATCCGTAAGGATGAGGGAATGCACAAACAGCTTCAATATTTTCTCTTACAAGTCCTTTGGATAACTCTGCAATTTTGCTTGCGATATTATTTACACATCCAACTGTAGGAATTACCCAGATTTCGTTTCTGACACCGACTTTTCCGTTTTCACGGTTATAGCCCATGAAAGTAACATCTTCTGTAAATTTTTCTTCCGGGAGCTTGGGCTCATAGCTGTAATCCAGCAGATCACCAAGTCCGGTCTTCAGATTATGAGTATGTATCCACTCTCCAGCCTTTACATCAGCTGTTGTGTTACCGATTTTGAAACCATACTTTACAACAGGTGTTCCAACCGGAAGATCCTTCAGAGCAAATTTATGTCCTGCCGGAATCTCATTTACAGTGGTAACTGTTACATCATCTACTGTAATAGTCTCGCCCTGTGCAATTGTTTCAAGTGCAACTGCTACATTGTCATTCTCATGGATTTTTATAAATTTTGCCATACGTTTTTCCTTTATAAATGTAACCGCTTACTTACAGCACCACCTACATTTTAATATAAGCGGTGCTGTATGTCACGCCGTTTTTTGTAAAATATTTATTATTTTCAATCATTTATAAGACTATTTTAGTCAGAATGATTAAAAATTCTTCTCGATAGCCTTTCTCATACCAAGAGTTCTGATATCCTCAAGATATGCAGTTACAGCATCGCTTAATCCTGCAACCTTGGTAAGATCCTGTCCGTGGAAGTTCTCATTGCTCAGGTAAGCATTTACAAACTCTGCAGATGGCTTGCTGCTGTTAGCTGCGAAGAACTCCAGAACAGCCATATCGTCCATGATATTGTATTCCTGACCGTTTCTGTGTCCGATCAGAGCCTTATCACGGATCTCGCTGCCTGTGTAGAATGCCATCAGTGCTGCGATAGAGAATGTAAGATGCTTAGGAAGCTCACCCTTTCTCTCTACATATCCTAATAAAGAAGGCATACATCTTGCTCTCCACTTGGATACTGAATTCAGAGAGATGGATAATAAAGCATGTTTAATATATGGATTACGGAATCTTCCGTCAACTGCTGATGCGAACTCTAACAGGTCTTCCTTAGGAAGGTCAAGTGTAGGAATTACTTCATCATAAATTGTCTGATGCATGAAGTTGCCAATCAGCTCGTCCTCCATGGATTCTCTTACATAATCGTTACCTGCAAGATAAGAAGCAAGAACGAAAGATGTATGAGCACCATTCAGGATACGTACCTTTCTCTGCTTATATGGCTTCTGGTTATCTGTAAAGATAACAGGAAGTCCTGCTTCTGGGAGAGGTAATTCCTTGCTGATATCCTTGGAGCTCTCGATTACCCACAGACCAAAAGGCTCTGCTGTAACAACGATATTATCCTGATATCCGAATTCTTTCCAGAGTTCTTCTGCATCATCTCTTGGATAACCTGTAACGATACGGTCTACTAATGTAGAAGTAAATACACATGCATCATCAAGCCATGTCAGGAAGCCTTCTTCCAGATTCCAGAGCTTTGCAAACTTAACAACGCACTCTTTTAAATGAATACCATTGTCATCGATCAGCTCTACAGGAAGCATTACAAGTCCCTTATCTGCTGCACCATTGAAATGCTTATATCTTGTATAAAGGAACTTACACAGCTTTCCAGGATATGTCTTGGGAGGCTCTGCTTCAAACTTGTCTGTATCATCATATACGATACCAGCCTCTGTTGTGTTGGATACGATATATCTTAAGGAGTCTAACTTGGCATAATCAGCGTATTTCTGGTACTCACCATATGCATCTACTGCATCTGCAACACTTGTTACCACTCTCTTGATTACCTTAGGCTCGCCATCAACGATACCTCTTAAACATACGGTATACTGGCAGTCCTGCTTATGGAACATGTCGAGATTACCAAACTCGATGGGTTTTACCAGAACGATATCTCCATCAAACTTTCCTGATTCATTTGCAATGTCAATCATGTAATCAACAAACGCACGTAAGAAATTTCCTTCACCGAACTGAAGTACTTTAATGGGTCTTTCTTTTTTTCCGGTCTTTGCCGCATTTAATAATTCCATTGTCATATCTCCTATCAAATCATTGGTTTTACTTACATCAATCTGTAAGTGCTTACATTTGCATTTTATATTGTTTTGCTCAGAAAGTCAACTTGTTTTTTCAGAAAAGAATTCCCGATTTTATGCCTTTTTCACAGGTTTTCGTTTAAATGAAAGCTTTCAAAAGATTTTTTAGACTTGCTTTTTGAAACTGCTTAATGTATTCTGTCTATGAAAACAGTTACATTTTTAGTCGCAAACGGCATTATGTAAACTAGCAAAAAGGAGGTTTCTACGCTGCATGACAATCTATGATATCTCTGAAAAAGCCGGCGTATCTATCGCAACTGTATCCCGTGTTCTGAATGGAAATGCCAATGTGAAACCAAAGACCAAGAAAAAGGTCATGGATGTAATCGAAGAATACGGCTATACTCCAAATGCATTTGCAAGAGGTCTGGGGCTTAATACCATGAATACAATCGGTATTCTCTGTGCTGATTCCTCCGATCTGTATCTAGCCAAAGCCGTATATTATATCGAACAGCTTCTTCGTGAAAACGGATATAATTCTATTCTGTGCTGTACCGGCTATGATACTGCCACCAAGAAATCCTCCATGGAGCTGTTATTGTCCAAGCGTGTTGACAGTGTGATTATGGTAGGCTCCAATTTTATATCCGACATTTCAGAAGAAAACCAGTATATCAGAGACGCCGCACAGCAGGTTCCCATTATGCTTTTGAACGCTGATTTTGATTATCCCAATGTATATTGTACCTTATGTGATGATTACAAATCCATTTTGGAAGCTACCCAGTTCCTGTTCCAAAGCGGTGCTCAAAACGTCTTATATCTGTATAACTCGCAATCTTACTCTGGTCTGAAGAAGCTCTCCGGTTATCAGTCCGCAGTACTTCAGAGCGGACATGACTTCCGTCCAGAATATATTCAGTTGTATCAGGGTGAAAGAGAGGATATTGAAGCGATTACAGACTTTCTGATTCAGCTGAATGCCAATGGTCTTGATTTTGATGGAATTATCGCTTCTGATGACATTCTTGCCATGGGAGCCATAAAATACGGCAGATATAAGGGGTTGTTCATGCCTGATGATTTTGCAGTCATTGGCTATAATAACTCCCTTCTTACTTCCTGCTGTGAACCACCTCTGACCTCAGTAGACAGCAAATTAAATACTTTATGCGTGCAGCTGGTCAAGACCCAGATGGGTGTACTTACAGGTACAGACATGCCGCAGAAAGTCATCTTTTCAGGTGAATTAATCAAAAGAGGCACAACACGTTCCTAATTGTTCTGTGTTGTGCCCCTTATTTTTAATACAGGATTCCATCATAATAATCCAATAACAGATTCACCACTTCATTGTACTGCTGAATACCTTCGTCCACACCGTTGAGCTTCAGATTGGTATTTAAGAAGTTATTGGATACCTTTTTGACTGTAGATGTCTTAACTACTGCCGTCTTCTCTACAGCCTGCCAGTCTTCTCTGGTAAGGAATACATTATCATCTGCAACTCTGTCGCTTATTCTTACATGTTTTTTATATGTTGACTTATTAACTGACTTGTAGAAATCATTGTTTACATAATTCAATACACTTAGATATCCACAATATTGCAAAAAAGTATCATCAGACTGTATACACGCCAGATATCCGATCATATTGGCATCATTTTCAAAGATGAATCCCTTGGTATGCGCCAGTTCATGACATACGGTAGGTGCTACGTTTGTGATATACATGACTGAATTGATATTTGCCTCCATGGAAAATGGAAAATAATATCCCATAATATACTGCTGGCTGAAAAACTCGGAACACTTCAGATATTTAGGGGTTACATAATATCCTGACAATCTGTCATACTGTTGTCCCATTGTCTCCATTGCATGAACCGATTCCGCAATAAGATCTCCTGAATATACTGCGGTTCCCTGCTCATCCCTGTCAATCTGATCTGCAAGCGTATTGCACTGCTCTACCAGATAATCTCTTAATGTCGCCAGATTCTTCTTCGTGTATGCGCTTTTCCCCTTTGTATCTACCTCGACGACCGCGGTATCTGACATATCAACGACCATGGTTCCGGTTTCTTTTACCATGTACTTTTGTGCAAAACCGGTGGCATGATACAGAATAAAACAGTTTAATGTCATTACATATCCCACTACCAGAACGATCCAGGCATAGGTTCTGCCGTATTTTAACAAGCCTGTCGTATACTTGCCTCTTCGGATCAGATTATAAATAAAAAAGCCGATTCCGAACGCAGTAATCCCTACTGCCAGAATCAGCATAATTTCGCCCACAGAAATAGATAATGCACTTGTCAGACGCGCATACGTATTTAACCATACTGGAAAAATATGGTCGATATACCAGTCGCAGAACTCTCTGCTTCTCCATGCCAGATAATTCAGCATAATAACTCCAAGCATTCCAATAACATAGATGATTTTACTAATTTTCTTTCTTCTGGCAGCTTTTTCCATGGCAAATCTCCTTTGGTTACGGTTTTACAGTTACTTTATATTGTATATAATAACCCTTTTCTGTTATGAAACTGTAAATAAATTGTGAACAATAACCAAATTTAATTTGAACTCGTTCTATTTTATTATTTTAATATGAATTTTTCATACCTTCCTGCATCACTTACCTGCAGATTTGCATGCATATATACACCATCTTCTCTATAGTCACACTGATATACCACTGCATTATCATTGAGATATGACACAATATCTCCCCGTGTGTAAGGAATCAGCAATTCACAATCGCGATATCCTCCTGCCAGCTTGCCCTCTATCAAAGTCAAAAGTGTATCAATGCCATCCATGGATTTGGCAGACATGAATATCTTATCCTCTCCCTGTACCATGGCAAATTTACCCATTCCACATTTATCTGCCTTATTAAATACATAGATCATAGGTATCGTATCAGCACCCAGTTCTCTGAGCGTATCCTCTGTTACTTTCATATATTCTCTATAATGTTCATCCGAATAATCAATAATCTGCAGCAGAAGATCTGCCTCCTTGGCTTCTTCCAGGGTAGAATGGAATGCCTTGACCAGTGCATGTGGCAGCTTGGAAATAAAGCCTACTGTATCTGATAACAGGAATGGATTGCGGTCCGGCGGCGCAATTCTTCTTACTGTTGTATCCAGCGTTGCAAAAAGCATATCCTTCTCCAGAACCTGTTTCTCCTCATCCTTCACATATGCACCAAGCAGCATATTCATAATGGTAGATTTCCCCGCATTGGTATAACCAACCAGCGCCACTCTGGGAATACCGCTTCTTGCACGCTTCTGACGCTGCGTACGCCGCTCTCCTGCAATGAGATCCAGTTCTCTCTTCATATTGGTCAAGCGCTGCTCCAGACGCCTTCTATCCAGCTCCAGCTTCTTCTCGCCAGCACCTTTATTACTCATGGCTCCGCTGGCACCACCCTGTCTGGACAATGCATCATGCAAGCCAACCAGTCTTGGAAGCATGTACTGTAACCTGGCTACTTCTACCTGTAATTTGGCTTCCCTTGTCTTGGCTCTGGTAGAAAATATCTCCAGAATCAAAGTCGTTCTATCCATGACCGGCTTATCCAGTTCACGTTGCAGATTGCGCAATTGTACCGGAGACAATGCATTATCAAAGATCACAATATCCGCCTCAAGATATTCTGCTGCCTGACGTACTTCTTCTACCTTACCAGCGCCAATATAGGTTGCTGTATTGGCATACTCCATATTCTGTTCTGCTCTTCCCACAACTTCCATTTCACACGCCTGCGCCAGGCTGGCTAACTCATCCATGGATAACTCAAAATTACTGTCTCCGTCCAGATTTACACCAACAATAAATGCTCTCTCCATATCATCCCTCCGATACAAAAAATACCACAGATAAATCTGTGGTATCTCTAATATAAAACAGTCGGAGTGACAAGATTCGAACTTGCGGCCTCCACCTCCCTAAGATGGCGCTCTAGCCAAACTGAGCCACACCCCGCAACTGACAAAAGCTATTATAACCATAAATAAGCACGATTGTCAACCGGTTTTTCAAATAATATTATTTTCATAATCTTTTGAAAATTGTTTGACAATTGTCAGATAATTTGATATATTATCTATAGATTCGTGATAACTCAGTCACGAATGAGCAGAAATGCTTTTCACTTAACTCTTTTTCAATATAGTAATCCTTAAAAAGAAGGCTTCTTCTGATAGTATCCTCCCAATTCTTTACTACCAGATATCAGCCTTCTTTTACGTTACTAATCTATCAGATTATGCATTAACCTGATCCTTTAATACCTTACCAGCCTTGAACTTAGGAGCCTTGGATGCAGCGATCTTCATTGTCTCGCCTGTCTGAGGATTTCTGCCTTCTCTTTCAGCTCTCTCAGATACTTCAAAAGTACCAAAGCCTGTTAATGCAACCTTTCCACCCTTTACAAGTTCTTCTGAAACAGTTTCAACAAAAGCATTTAATGCAGCTTCTGCATTTTTCTTTGTCATACCTGTCTTAGATGCCATAGCATCGATTAATTCTGTTTTATTCATTTTAAGATCCTCCGAATTATGAATGTTTTTGTGCAAAGGCTATTATAATATAACGTTGTCTCAAAATCAACTGTTATTCCTTATTTCTCCCATTGCTGGAGAACGGATACAAAGGCAGGAATCAACTGCTTCTTGCGGGATACCAGGTCTTTTAATTCAAACTTATGCAGAGACTTGGACAACTGGAATGCCTCAATGACCAGTTCTTCTGCTCTTGGTCCAAAGCACAGCAGCTCAGTCTTCTCATATACAATATTCGTCAGCATGAAGAAACACATATCCTCCTGCATATTAGGCAATTCCTGATTGATATAAGGAACGATCTTCTCCTTGATCTCTTCCAGCTCGATGCTGTTCATGGAGTTGATCTGACCTACGCCAAACCTGAAATCATTCACAGAGAAGCTCTTATAATCCTGCTTGAATATCTCAGCAGCATCCTTATTGCTCAGATTGCTGCCTGCACCAAACATATCAATTGCAAATTCTTCTATTTCAATGCCGCATATCTCTGATAAGTGAGAGGCTGCTGCCTTATCAATCTCTGTTGCTGTCGGTGAATGGAACATCAGCGTATCAGAAATAATCGCAGCCATCATGATACCTGCAATATTCTTAGGAATCTCCACTCCCTGCTCCTGATACATCTGATATATGATAGTCGCAGTACATCCAAGTGGCTGATTTCTGAAGAAAACAGGAGACATTGTCTCTAATGTACCAATTCTGTGATGATCGATAATCTCCAGAATATCCGCATACTCTATACCATCTACAGCCTGGGCTGTCTCATTATGATCTACCAGGATCAGGCGTTTCTTACGTAAATTCAACAATGTTCTACGGGAAATCATTCCTACGTAATTGTCTTCTTCATCCAGCACAGGGAAGTCATGGTATCTCTTCTTCTTCATGATAGCCCTGATATCTTCCGTTTTGTCTGTAACACGAAATGTTGTGAGTTTTTCCTTTTTCATAAAATATCCAATGGACATACTCTGGTTGATCAGTCTTGCCACTGTAAAAGAATCATAAGGCGTATTAATGACGATACAATTGTGTTCTTTGGCAAAATGCTGAATGGTCTTAGACACCTTCGCCCCCATACTGATTACAACGCAGGCTGCTCCCATTTCAATCGCACACAGCTGTGTCTCGTAACGATTCCCCAGAATGACCATATCTCCCGGATGAATATAATCCTCCAATACATCAGGATTGGCAGTCGCAATAACCACTTCTCCACTTTCAAAGAATCCATCTTCACTTCCTACAATCATTTTGGCATCCAATGTCTCCAGAATATTCTTATAGGAAGTTTTTGCCGTGGATAAAATGCAGTTGTCATACACGTCCATATATGCGTTAGCAATGTCTCCAATGGTGATGATACCGGTTAATTTTCCCTGATCTACTACAGGCAGTGTTACATCCCCACGATCACGCATCATATGCCATGCCTTTTTCAACGAAACATCCTCTGTCACACCTTCTATATCATTCATATCAATATCTCTGGCATCCGTCATAACATCATCCAGATAAATGGGCGCTTCTACATGAAATGCATTTAATACATACTGCGTTTCCTGATTAATCTGACCTGCCCTGGCAGGAATATACTGTCCTGTCCCTGTTGTATTCTTCAAATATGCATACGCAATTGCTGAACTGATGGAATCCGTATCCGGATTCTTATGTCCTACTACGTATACCGGTCTTGCGCCCTTTTCTGCAAAATCCATAATCTCCCTCTGCTCCTTATATCCAAGTCTCCATTGGCAATATCTTTATTCTGTCCGATATGCCGTTTAAAATATGTCGTTATTAGTATAGCATAAACCAATTACCGGTTCTATAAAATTTTATCATGTATTGTTTTCTGTTAATTAATGAAGTTATTTTAATTTAATTGATAATACATACAATTCATGCTATAATAAATAAAATGTATTGAATGCGTTATGTTCCATTCATGTAGAAAGGTATGGTGAACCACGATGAGAGGCTATGAAAAATTCACAGTTCTTGAATGTGAAGAAATAGAAAAAGTAAAAAGAATCGGAGAACTGCATGGTAACTCCAAAGAGCTCAAAGATGCATGTCAGGAAGCTTATCACTTATACCGCCAGGGAAAAATTTCAGCCGAATGTTATGGAAAAATCTATTCTGAAGCATTTGACAACTATCTTGGAATCATCACGTAATAATGAAGGGAGCAGGCTGTAAACCTACTCCCTTTTATACTCATCTGTATGAATACTGGCTATCACTCGTCCCATCTCATGCCAGTCACTTCTGTCCTTCTTTTCTATATAAACAATCTTACCTCTTCCATTAACAGGATGAAGCTCATAGCGGTCCTCTGTCTGAAATACCTTTCTGATATACAAAATGCTGGTTTTCATATGTATACTGACTGTAATATCCCCAATTCTTGGCATTCTCTCTTCCAACAGGATAATGTCTCCCTTGCCATACACCGGTAACAGGCTGTTCTCTGTCACCATAAGCCCTTTGGATACACGTCCTTCATATCGATCCGGTATCTCCACCCTTTCAACATTGGTCGAATCAAAGTGCATGGCATCTTCCATATAACCGGTAAGTGTAAAAACATCTATCCATATTGTACTACCTGTATTCTTCGTCCGTGCATGTCTGTATTTTGCATCATAATCCAGATAGTACTCTATTCTCTGACACGTAGATGCCGGAGCATTGTATATCTTGTTCAGCAACTGATCCTTATGATCAGTACTGCCGTATAATATAGGAATCGGTATATTAAGTACGACCGATGCTCTGTATGCCGTATACAACGCAATAGAGTCTGTCATTCCCGATACCATTTTACGATATCCGGGTACTGACATTTCCAATTTCTCTGCCATTTCCCACTGCGTCCACCCACGTATTGTTCTTTCACGCTCCAGGGTGTCTATAAATGTATTTTTCAGTTCCTGTTTCTGCATTGCTCTCTCCATTTTACCTAATCAACAGTTTCTTCCTATACTATTACTATTTTACCACAGTAACACTTTTCTTCTACATTTTTCTTTTTTAAAATGCCAAAAGTAACCTTACAGTTTTGTCATACTATGTTAAAATTCATATTGATAATACAATATATGTATACTTATGTAAACTGGTTTTCAAGAAATGGAGTACATACAATTATGAATCCCAACAAAATAGAAAAAATGGATATGATGAGAATGAAGGATATTATCTCTCAACTTACAGATGTTATCTATCTTTTATGTGACGCTAAAGACACAAACATTACCATGATCATGGAGCAGTTCACTAATCTGACCTGCGAAGAACGTGACAGCCTTCATATTACTTTTTCTCATAAAAATAAATAAAAAAGTACTGAGCAGACTCCACTACTCAGTACAAATCTATTCGCAACTGGCTGTCATCCTATTTCGTAATAGCGAAGACCCTATAGCTTTGCGTCGCCGGATTTCTCACGGTTTTGCCATAATCAAATACTCACCATAGTTTATTATACAAACTATAGGTTTTAACGTCAACCCACTTTGTTGAAGTTGCACAATGAGGCTTTTTGTATTAATATTTCCAATATTTGGAACAAAACCCAAAATACACTCCTAGAATAAGCTGATACCAGATGCATAGTCATCATTCACTACATAATATGCCATGCCTTCTTCTGGTTTTATGTATACTCTGATTTTCTTAACAGAATCTGCTGTGTGGCCTTCTGCAACATATGCATCCTTTACCTTTTCAACAATATCCTTTGTAAGTACTTCACTGTTGCCAAACTGAACAAACACTTCTTCACTTACATTTACACTTGTTTTTTTAACAGGTACTTCCTTTTCCTTTACTGGTTCTGGAGCTTTCACTACGGTTTCCTTTACTTCAGGAGCTGCTGCAACCTCTTTTACAGTAGCCTTTACAACCTTTTTAACCGGTTCCTTCTTCTCAACTACTTTTTTAACAACTTTTTTCTCTGTCATAATAACCTCTTCCTCTCTCTTCAATTTTACCATCCTAAAATCTCAGACTCCCTGTTACTTTGAAACAAATGCTTATATAAAAAACTACGTTTTTTCACGCATCTTTAGAATATCATATAAATTCTTGTAATTCAATTTATCTACTTAATTTTTGTGAAAAAATAACTGTTTCACAGGTATAATTATATCTAAAATAATAAATATGTACAAAATCAAATAAAAATGCATAAGTATACTTTTCTTAGAAATACTATCAATCAAGGAGGAGATCATTATGCACAATAAAGTACTTGATTGTATTGCCCTGACTGTAGCCATTATTGGTGCGGTGAACTGGGGTCTTATCGGTTTCTTTGATTTTAACCTGGTTGCTGCCATATTTGGCAGTATGTCATGGATTTCACGTATTATTTATGCACTGGTTGGAATCTGTGGACTCTATCTGATCAGTTTCTATCTCTACTGTAACGATTCCGCAGCAGAAGCCTGATAAATTCATTCAAAAAAAGACTGTTTGTCAATCGTTAATTGATAAACAGTCTTTTTCCTGCATATTATTGCACCTGATAGAATATCTGCGTAAGCGGTGAATCCTTATCAAGGATTATTGTTTTGTTTCCTCCCTGGATTGAATTCTTCAACGCATCCAGGCTTCTTGTAAAGCTGTAAAAATCTGCTTTGGCAGGATCATTATAAGCATCTGCCATAATTTTCATATATTCTGCTTCTCCTTCTGCTTTCAATATCTCTGCCTGTTTCTCTGCCTCTGAAATCAAAAGTGCAGCCTCTTTATCTGTGGTATTGCGAATCACCTGTGCTTCAGAATTACCCTCTGCGGTATATGTAGCTGCAATATTCTCACGTTCTGATATCATTCTCTGGAATACTGCATCTTTATTATCTTCCGGAAGATCCAATAACTTGATCTCTACAGAAGCAATCTCTATTCCATATTGATTAATAGAGGTAATTCCTGTCATTATATAACTGGTCAGTTCCTGTCCTCTTGCAGCTATAATATCCGACTGTGTCATGCTGCTGATTACATTCTTGATTGAATTATATACTGCCACATCAATTCTGCCTTCTGCATTTGCTGTTGAGCTATTTAATGTCTGGGCAAATACCTTAGGATCTGTAATTCTCCATAATACAAAGCTATCTGCAATCATGGACTTTTTATCCTTTGTTATGACATCCGATTTGGGAATATCATATAATAATAATTCTTTTGAAACAGTATCTACTTCCTGAACCAGAGGTATCTTAATATAAAGTCCCGGTTCATTGATAACTTTCTCAATCCTGCCAAATTCTTTTACAATTCCATACTGATTCTCACGGATGATGAATAAGGAATTACCAAGTACGATCAATACAGCCACTACAATAATTATGATTGCAGCCTTTCCCAATTTCTTCTTCATGACATAACCTCCTATTCTTCCTGTGTCTGTTCTTCACTTGCAGACTGTGTACTCTGGGCGGATGTTATATCCTCTATCTGTAATTCATCCAGATACAATGTCTTATTAAGATTGCCACTGCCATCATCAATGATCAACTTCACACCAGGAAGCACATCCTCCATCGTTTCATAAAACATTCTCTGCTTTGTAATAAGAGGATTCTTTACATATTCATCATACATTTCATTAAAACGAACTACCTGCGCAGTACCTTCATTGATTCGATTCTGCTTGGTTGCTTCGGCATCCTGAATGATCTGGTCAGCCTTGGCTTTTGCCTGTGGAATCTGCTCGTTCTGATACTTATTGGCATTGTTAATCGCAGTCTCTTTGCCCTGCTTTGCAGTTTCCACTGCTTTGAATGCCTCAATAACTTCTGCTGTAGGAGGTTCTGCATCCTGCATGGATATATTGACCAGCATAAGTCCTATATCCTGCTGTTCAAGCTTCTGCACGATCATTTCCTTAATTTCTGCCTGTATTTCACTCTTACCTGTTGTAATGACATCATCAACCGTAAAATTACTTACTACTGTTCTGATGCAGGACTGTGCAATATTCTTCAAAATCTCTGTCGGCTGTTTGGAATTATACAGATATTTGACAGGATCTGATACTTTATATTCTACATAGAAATCTACATTTACAAAGTTAAAATCCGAAGTGATCATTAAGGATTCTGCAGCAGCTTCCTCTTCACTTACTTCCTGACTCCCAGACGGATTATATCCGATTGGGAAGCCGAGTATTGTTGTGTTGACTTTTGTCACCCTCTGAATAAAAGGTATCTTAAAATGAAGCCCTGATGTAACTACGCTTCCCGCTTTTCCAAAGGTAGTAACGACTCCCTGCTCCTGCTCTTTGATTGAATACACGGATTCAAAAGCCACGATACCTACAAACAGAATGGCAATTACAATGGTTACAATTGTCTTTCCCTGATTCTTTCTGCCATTCCCTGATTTCTTTGTCTGGTCAGAATAATTTTCTTCTCCCTGTGATTTGAATTCTCTAAAGTTATCCGACATATTTCCTCTCCTATATTGTTCTTTTCACTATTTTGTCTTTAAAATGGCAAGCAAATATTCCCACATTCTCTGTGTAGAAGAAATACTCAGTTTTTCTTCTGTTGTATGAATGTTATAAATATCAGGTCCAAAAGACACACAATCAAGCTCCGGCATCTTGGAAAGCATGATGCCACATTCCAGACCTGCATGTATTGCAGTTACCTTAACATCTGCATGAAACATTTCTTTATAGATGCTGACCATGTTCTCACGCAGTCTGGAATCAGTCCTATACTGCCAACCGGGATATTCTCCATAAATAGAAGTCTGACCGCCTACTAAACCGGTCAATGTATCCAGCATACATATCAGATCTCTCTTGGAGGACTCAATAGAACTTCTGACCGCACTGAAACTGATGAGCTTATCCTGTTCCAATCTGAGTACTCCTACATTCAATGATGTCTCTACTAATCCTGCAATATCTGCACTCATTGCCATGACACCATTGGGTAATAACTCAAGAAAATCAATGATACGATTGGTAGACTCAACAGTTAATACATCTCTGAGCGTATCTGCAAGCTTGTTGCATCGAATATATACATTCTTGTCTTTCGATACATTTTCATTACGTATCAGGTCATTTGCCTGCGTAATCTCCTCTTCAAAAGCCCTATCCATTCCATCAGGGATAAAGACAACAGCTTGTGCTTCTCTTGGAATTGCATTGTCTTTCTCTCCGCCATCAAGCTCTGCAATCTGGATATTCACGTTAGCCTGTACTAATTTCAATGTTCTTCCTATCAATTTGATCGCATTGGCATGCCCTTTATCAATCTCAGTACCTGAATGTCCGCCTACCAGACCACCAACTTCTATATTGTAATAGATGCCTTCCTTCTGTTCACGGGACACTGGAATATTACAGTCTACTCTTGCACCACCTGCACAGCTGGTCAATAATATACCTTCCTCTTCTGAATCAATATTTAGCATTCTGGTTGCCGTAAGCATGGACAGATCTATTGCCGTAGCGCCTTCCATTCCAATCTCTTCATCTGTTGTCAGAACCGCTTCAATCCTTGGATGCTGTATGGAATCATCATCCATAATTGCCAGAATATAAGCTACTGCAACACCATCATCGCCCCCAAGACTGGTTCCCTCTGCATAGATATAATCTCCATCTATTTTAAGACGTAAGGGATCTTTCTCCATGTCTATATCACAGTCTGCTTTCTTCACAGCTACCATATCCATATGTCCCTGAAGCATGATAGCCTCTTCTTTCTCATACCCTGGAGTAGCTTCCTTCACCATAATGATATTATTGCTGGTATCCCTGATACAGAATAAACCTCTGTCCCTGGCAAATTTCTCCAGATAGCTGCTTATTCCATCAAGATTCTTAGACCCATGTGGAATATTACATATCTCTTCAAAGTAATAAAAAACCTTATAAGGCTGCAAATTCTCTAAAACGCGCATATTTCATCCTCTTTCATTCATATTCTCTTAATACTATATCAGACTCACACAATCCCGTAAACAATTTGCTACTGTGTTTTATCTTCCAAACCAGAAAAATACTGGAAATAAACAAAAAAGCTGTTGTTTATTGCTAAACAACAGCTACTATATTCATTCTAAACTCCCCGAGTAGGGCTCGAACCTACAACAACTCGGTTAACAGCCGAGTGCTCTACCATTGAGCTATCGAGGAAAATGTTTTGCTTTGCAAACTCATCAGCTCAAAGTATTTCTTAGGAGTATTCCCTCAAAACCGAATACTGAAAACTATCTTCATCCTTTTGTATCTCTTTCCTGTGCCTTCCCGGATAAGCCCTCGACCTATTAGTGACATTCAGCTCAGTGCATCTCTGCACTTACACCCATGCC
>SKEY01000260.1_pt2 | contig 86683 bp, 101 predicted proteins | sample 4843871 | NCBI WGS metagenome assembly SKEY01 (sample SAMN11008797, study PRJNA524170) | human gut metagenome | biome: Human fecal sample; material: Feces; isolation source: fecal sample from pouch patient p36 | host: Homo sapiens | place: Israel: Tel-Aviv | collected 2016-12-04
ATGAAAAAAGACAGCTTTACACTGCTGAAAGTCATGATGGCAAACTATATTTTAGAAGGAATTTACTTTTACAGTGGTTTTATGTTCTTCTATAATTTAAGTAGAAATGGGAAAATGCCCGGCTCTGCGCAAGAAATTCGTTATATTAACAGAGATGAAAATACTCATTTGTGGCTGTTTCGAAATATGATTTTGCAGTTAAAAGAGGAAGAACCGGAGCTTTTTACGAAAGAAAATATACAAGCTTTAAAGGAAATGCTGATGGAGGGTGTGGAGCAGGAGATTGCGTGGGGGCACTATGTTTTGGGAGACGATATCCCCGGAATTTCAAAAGAAATGATTACAGAATATATAAAATATCTGGGTAATTTACGCTTTACAGGCTTGGGCTTTGACGTAGTGTATCCGGGATATGAAAAAGAGCCGGAGAGTATGAAATGGGTGAGTTATTATTCCAATGCAAATATGGTAAAGACAGACTTTTTTGAAGCGAAAAGTACCGCTTATGCAAAAAGTACGGCTCTTTTAGATGATTTATAGAGGAAAATATTGACTTTCTATCGGGCTTAATACTATTCTATAAAAAGATGTTGGAGTCAAAGTTCTTTGGCACCGATATTTAACGCTTGAAACAGGAGGAAAGTAATTAAGTGGAAAAGCAGGAAATTCTGGCGATTTACGGAACAGAATATAAACAAATGACAAAAACTCTTTTACAGGAAGCGGATTTAGAAGGCCGAATTTTAAGCAAAGAGTGTAAAATAGGAATAAAACCAAATTTGGTAGCACCTTCTGAGGCTTCTTATGGAGCAACTACCCACAGTGAAATTGTGGCGGGAATTATTGAATATTTGCAGGAAAGAGGTTTTTCTAATCTGGTAATGTTGGAAAGCTCATGGGTAGGAGATAAAACAGCAGAAGCAGCGGAGGTCTGCGGATATTATGAGCTTTCGGAGCGATACCATGTGCCTTTTATAGATTTACAAAAAGATACGTATCAAACATATTCCTGTCAGGGAATGGAATTGAAAATCTGCGACGAAGTAAAAAGCTTAGACTTTTTGATTAATGTGCCGGTTATGAAAGGACATTGTCAGACAAAAATCACCTGTGCACTGAAAAACTTAAAGGGATTGATACCGAACTGCGAAAAAAGGCACTTTCATGCTATGGGACTTCATGAACCCATTGCTTATCTGGCAGCAGAAATTGCACCGGATTTTACAGTGGTTGACAGTATTTGCGGAGATTGGGATTTTGAAGACGGGGGAAATCCGGTGGAGTTAAACCGTATTCTGGCTGCGACAGATCCGGTGCTTTGTGATGCTTATGTATGTCATTTTATGGGGTATGAGGTGGAGGAAGTACCGTATATAAAAATGGCGGAAGCATTAGGGGCAGGGGACGCATGCTGGGAAAATGTGCAGCTTCGTGAGTTGAATACACCGAAACAGGGAGAATATATTCCGAAAGAGAGAAAAGTAGTGGAGGTTTGTGATGCAGTAGAGGAAGTGGAGTCTTGCAGTGCTTGTTACGGTTATCTTTTGCCGGCTCTTTGGCGGTTGAAGGAAGAAGGACTTTTGCAAAATTTGACGGAGAAAATCTGCATCGGACAGGGATATCACGGAAAAGCAGGAAAACTGGGAGTAGGGAACTGCACGAGAGGATTTCAAAATTATGTGAAAGGATGTCCGCCTACCGAAGAGGAGATTTATGAGTTTTTGAAAAATTATACAGTGGGAAGATAAAAAATAGGACAGTCGCTTCACGATTATTCAATCGTAAAGCGACTGTCCTATTTAAAAAACATTTTTTATTAAACGGTAATCCATCCCATTGCTTCTGATACAGCAAATACCAAGATCAGAATTAAGCAAATAGGAGCAATCCATTTCAGCATAATGTTATAGAACTTCTTAAACTTAAATGCTCCGTTTAACTCTACCTCATCAGAAACTACGTTAGAACCAATAAAGTGTCCGATACAGATACAGGTCAGGATTGCAACGATTGGCATCAATACACTGTTGCTCAGGAAATCAAAGAAATCCAGAAGACCAAGACCGATAATCTTGATAAAGCTTAAAGGTCCGAAGCCTAAGGAAACAATAGCGCCTAATACCAGCACATAAATGGCAACAGAGATTGTTGCTTTTTTTCTGCTCCATCCAAGTTTATCTCTTATAATAGAAACGTTTGTTTCTAAAAGAGAGATAGAAGATGTCAAAGCTGCAAATAATACCAGAAGGAAGAACACAGTTCCGATTACACCGCCCAGAGTCATATCTTCAAAAACCTTAGGAAGTGTAACAAACATTAAGGAAGGTCCTTTGCCCAGTGCTGCTTCGTCACCGCCTGAAAATACAAAAACAGAAGGAATAATCATCAAACCTGCCAGAAAAGCAATCGCAGTATCGAAGATTTCAATCTGTCTTACAGATTTTTCCAGATTGCAGTCCTTCTTCATATAAGAACCGTAGGTAATCATAATTCCCATTGCAAGGGACATGGAATAGAATAACTGTCCCATAGCTGCAAGTACCGTAGTAGCGGAGAATTTAGAAAAGTCAGGAAGCAGATAATATTTCACACCCTCCATAGCGCCGGGGCGTGTGATACAAAAGACGGAAACGCCTATAATCAGTACGATTAAAAGTGGCATCATAATACGGCTTGCCTTTTCAATTCCTTTTTCTACGCCGAAAATAACTACAACAGCAGTAATGATAACGTATAATGCAAACCAGAATACAGGAGAACCTGCCTGGCTGATAAAACCGTTAAAATACTCGTCACCGGCAGCAGCAGCAACATCACCTGTCAGAAAGGTTACAAAATATTTAATGACCCAACCGCCGATTACGCAGTAATAAGGTGTAATAACAAAAGGAACGATACACGCCAGATAACCTACAAATTTAAAACGTTTATCAAGGGCTTTAAAAGCGCCGACAGCACTTAATCCTGTTTTACGTCCAATGGCAATTTCTGTTATCATAAGAGTGAAGCCAAGAGTTACCGCAAGGATTAAATATACTAGCAGGAAGATACCTCCTCCGTATTTTGCAGCAAGATAGGGAAATCGCCAAAGATTGCCAAGACCCACAGCAGAACCTGCAGCGGCAAGGACGAAGCCCATTTTGTTTGAAAAAGAACCTCTTTTTTTGTCCATAAACATCACCTCTTAAATTTTTAATTATGTAGATACAGTCAATGACACTTTAAAGTGATACATTGGCCGGGATATATAGCCCTTATTATGCCACTGAATTGTAAAAAAAACAAGAATTTTCTTAAAAAAATTAAAAAAAAATAAAATTCCTGAAAAGTACGAAATCTACTTGACGAAGATGCGGATATATGGTAGACTAAATAAGTCTGAAGAAGAAAAGAAAGCAGAGTATCCACTCTCACCTTAGCACAAATGAGTGACTATGGTTTATATGAAGATAATGAGGCGCAAGGCGTTTTCTTATGCGGATAAACAGTGGATAGTTTGCAGAACTATCCTTTTTTATATATAGGAAACTGCTCTGTGAATTCTTGTTCTTTCTTTCATCAAGTTCAAGCAGCCAAAGGCTGTAAGGGTTTATCAATATTATGGAGGTGCACTACTATTAGCGATTTAATGATTAACGAACAAATCAGAGATAAAGAGGTCCGTCTTATAGGCGCAGAGGGAGAGCAGCTGGGAATTATGTCTGCCAGAGAGGCGCAGAAGCATGCGGCGGAGGCAGGATTAGACCTTGTGAAGATTGCTCCTACGGCAAAACCACCGGTTTGTAAAATTATCGATTATGGTAAGTATAAGTACGAATTAGCCAGAAAAGAAAAGGAAGCTAAGAAGAAACAGAAAACCATAGAAATCAAAGAAGTGCGTTTATCCCCGAATATTGAGGAAAACGATTTGAACACGAAAGTCAATAATGCCAGAAAGTTCCTGACAAAAGGAAATAAGGTAAAAGTTACTCTGCGTTTCCGTGGGAGAGAGATGGCACACATGCAAAGCAGCAAATGTATTTTAGAGAAATTTGCTGAAATCCTATCTGATGTTGCTGTTGTAGAAAAAGCACCAAAGGTAGAAGGAAGAAGCATGACTATGTTTTTGACGGAAAAACGTTAATAAGAAAAAGAGTTTAAGGAGGACATAAACATGCCAAAAATGAAAACAACTAAAGCAGCTGCAAAGCGCTTCAAATCAACAGGTACAGGTAAATTAAAAAGAAATAAAGCTTATAAGAGCCATATCTTAACAAAGAAATCTCAGAAGAGAAAAAGAAATCTTAGAAAAGCAGCTATCACAGATGCAACTAATGTAAAGAACATGAAAAAAATCTTACCTTACATCTAATCGTTTGTGTGTAAGTATGTGTTTAATATAGGAGGAAATTAAGAATGGCAAGAATTAAAGGCGGATTAAACGCTAAGAAAAGACATAATAGAGTATTGAAACTGGCTAAAGGTTACAGAGGAGCTCGTTCCAAACAGTATAGAGTAGCAAAACAGTCTGTAATGAGAGCTTTAACAAGTTCTTACGCAGGCAGAAAACAGAGAAAACGTCAGTTCAGACAGTTATGGATTGCACGTATCAACGCTGCTGCAAGAATGAACGGATTATCTTACAGCAAATTTATGTACGGTTTAAAATTAGCTAACGTTGATTTAAACAGAAAAGTATTAGCTGATATGGCTATCAATGATGCAGCAGGATTTGCTACATTAGCAGAATTAGCAAAATCTAAATTAGCTTAATGAAATTTTCAGACCCCGTAAATCCTTTATTTACGGGGTTTTTTCATGTCTAAAATCAAGAAAAATGGTGTTGATTTTGAAACGTAATATACAAGCAATATACACATAATATACAAATTATACATCTGGAATTTGTATTTTTTGCAATTCTGCTAATAACTCAGACGGCAGCTTATGAGTATACGTTCCTTTGGTTATATCGGATACGGAATGCCCCATGATGAGTTTTATATAATAGTCATTTAAATTGTATCTATCTGCCAAAGTAGCAAAGGTGTGTCTGGTATCATGTGGTGTGTGGTCTATTTGTAATTCTTCTATCAGGTTCTTCCAGATTGTGTTCCTAAATAGGGTATAGTAGTAAGCGCCACCTTTGGTGTTTGGAAACAGATATTTATTTCCCTTCCTGTAATATCTCTTAAAGAATGGCAGGATAGCGTCGTGGATTGGAACGACTCGGTCTTTTCCGGCATCTGTTTTCATTCCACAGATAACGTACTGTTCTTCAAAATTTATATTTTTATTTTCAATGTTCAAAAATTCTGATGCACGAAGTCCTGTGTAAATCATAATCAGGATAATATCCACATATAGAATATCTTTCTTTTTCCAAAGCATCGCTATTTCATCTTCTGTGAAAGGTTTATGTATCTTTTCTTTTGTTTCTGTATAATCCCAGTCACATAAATTTGCAACGTTTGTATCTACATATTTTCTCTTTATAGCGTACTCATACACTTGTGATAGGACTGTTTTTGTCATGACAACAGTGGAATTAGATTTTGAGGATACACTATCTGCTATTTTCTGTATGTCATCTGTCTGGATATTCCTGATTTTCCTATTCTCTATATCCGTAAAACGACTGTATGCAAGATTATAGTTTCTTAGAGTGCTGGAAGAAGGTGCTTTTTTTCTGGCTTTTTTATATTCTAGCCAAGCTTCATATACCTCTTTAAATGTGGGCTCTTTTACGAGGCTTGTATGTTCTTTTACGGGCATTCCGGAATTGTAGTTAGCCAGAAACATATTTGCTTCTTTGGATTTTTCAAAATATCCCAGATACTTGAATTGCTGCCTAAAACGTCCGTTCACCTCCTTGTATCCATTGGTTACTCTTACTGCATAGGGTTTGCGGCGGTTCTTACCTAGATAGACAACAGAGCCGTAGCCGTTTGGATTACGCATAAAATCATCTCCTTTTTTAATTTTGAGTACAAAAATAACAGCCCTCGAAAATATGTTCCGATTGCAGGCTGTTTCCGAAGATGATACAATATATTTGAATTTGGGTATCTGTCTTCGGATAGTTACTTGCCGTCCTTGTGCTGGTAACACAGGGGCGGTTTTTGTTTTATTAGTTAAGAGTTATATCAATTTTAACCTCTTCTCCAACGTTCTCAAAATTTTCATTATGTGGAGCATCAATATGCAATGTTAAGTTTGTGACATCCTCAGCTTTTGAATTCTTTAAGATATATACTAAATTTCCAGAATGCTTTACATTGCCAAGAAATTCGCCTTCAATATATTCACTCAGAAGCATGTCGGATTCTACCTGTTCTTTTGTGTTCGTTGTCAAAGTAGCCTGTCCTAAATAAAAAGATAATGTATCAGTTGTGGTATTTTCAGCGGATGCGTTTACTGCGACTAATGCAACTTCTTTATCTTTTTCAATTCCGAGCATCTGTGCCATTTCGTCTGTTGTTGCTGTAAGTTTAGAAATCTGCACTCCTTCAATTATGTATTTAAAAGGGCCGACTTCACCTTCTAAATTTAATTCTTTGTTTGTCGCTACTGGCTCTTTTCTTAATCCATTTTCCTCTACAACTTCTCCTGTTGTGCTATCGTCAGTTTCTTCCTCTTTTTCCTTGGCTACTTCTTCAGCTTCTTCCTTTTCTTCTTCGACTTTTTCCTCTGCTGAGATTTCTTTCTGGGATTCTACCTGTTTTCCATTATCACTTCCTCCGCATCCAACAGAGCCTAATGCCATCATGGATGCTAACATCATTGCTACAATCCTTTTCTTCATTTTCTTTTTCTCCTTGTGGTGTATTTATTTATTAAAGCGCCAGTGGCGAATTAACCAACTTTTTTAAATTCCATGATTTTCTCATCATACCCAGCCAATCTTGCAAGCTGACTTTTTGTCATACCTGGATTTTCATATATCAATGAATCTGGTATGAGTAGTTCGGCTGCAAAGGTATTAGCCTCTCTTTCTATCCATGCAGTAGACAAGAATGTTTTATTACGAATAAAATAACAATTTTCTGTTCTATGTAGAATGGCGTGCCCTAACTCATGGGCCATAACAAGATGCATCTCACTGTCAGACAAATCCTCGTTGATGAAAATACATCTATGCCGTTTAAGATATAAGTAGCATCCACTGCATTTCCCCATGGAACCAATAATATACTCTATTTTAAGTGCATCTGCTAATCTGAATGGGTTCTGGGTATTGTGTTTCTTTATAAGACTCAGAACTATCTTTTTGATATCCCTATTCATGTATAACACCTACTTTTTATTTTTGTTTGGGTTGTACAACTCCTTGTTGATTTTCTTTAAGCGAACAAGCATTGCTTCTAACTGAGCAGCGAATAATTCTCTGTCATCCTCTGGAATGTCATTTCCATCAAAACTTGCAGGGCCAGCTTCTTTTGAATTTAGCTTTTCCATGATAGATACTAAATCTTTTGCAATATCTCTCTTGTCATTTGAGGTCAAGTTTTCAGAATCAAAATCCTCTTCTCCAAGAAGATAAGAGATAGGTAAATCTAGATATTGAGATATCAGCAATAATCTATCAGAAGGAAATTTTCCTTCTTTGAGTTTTCTGATATAACCATTAGAAAAACCACAGTCACGTTCCAACTTAGATATCGGTATTTTTCGCTCAATACATATTTGTTTTACAAGTTCTACACTATTCATAGTACCTCCTATTTAGAAATAAGTCTAAAATTATGCTTGACAAATGAGAGGTAACTCCTTATAATGAAATCATGATTTAGAAATAAGTCTAAAAAATAAATGATACGTAAGGAATAACCTCGATATTAACTGGTACTTATATCTTAGATTATTTTCTACATATTGTCAATATAATTTAGAAATATTTCTAATCATTTACCCGAATAACAACTGCATATATAGAATGGCCGCCTTTATGGCAACAAGAGTGACCATAAGAGTAAATCTGCGAAAAAAGTACAACGTATTCGAGGATATTAAAAAAGAAAAGGGCCGCCCTATTGAAAGAGCGACCACACGAGTAAAACTGTGGAATAAGAAAAAACAAATTGCTATACAAACCTATTTTTTAAGGAATGTATGTACCAAAGTAGCAACAGCACACAGAACAAGCGTGAAGTTACATAAATCGGAAAAGGTTATGTACCTTAAACAAAAATATCCTTTCGTAGTCTCACAGATTACTCTTTTGAAAACGTTACTCCTTGGCATCTCCTTTCCAGCCATTTTATGACCTTTAGAAAAATATCTAAGTGTAACAAGGTTATTGTAACAAATATATATGCAGTTGTCTATAAAAGTAGAAAAGGAGGGAATTATGATACTTAAAAAGATTTTAGAGCTGGCAGAGAAGAACAACATCTCAGTTAGCTGTCTTGAAAAAACTCTGGGATTTGGAAATGGAACGATTAAGAAGTGGGGAGAATCGTCTCCAAGTGTAGATAAGCTAAAAAAGGTAGCAGACTACTTCGGTGTAAGCATTGAGTATTTCTTAGAGTAGGAGGAATATATGGACAAAAAATACGTTACCTATGAATTGTCTTTAATTCAAGAAGTCATGCACTTTTTAAATGAAGTGAATACGGACAAATCAAAGAGATTGTTAAGAAAAATGATTTGCCCGAACCCACGAAAAGAAATGTCGGAAGAAGAAATTCAAATTAGATGTATGACGAACCAAGAAAGATTAGCAGCTCTTTACGGTTCATCTCTTCCAAAAGACTCAGATGCTTTAAAGACTTTAAGAATGCTATGTGAGTCAACAAAATCTGAAAATTGCAAATAAATCGTTTCGCAATCATTTTCAGAGTAAGGAAGTAAACTTATATCATCAACCTCCAGTTCCCAAATGTAATTATTGATATTGCGAAAAGATGCGGTGAACTTTCGGAGGATAGATGCAAATTCGAACTTTGAGCATTTTAAAGTAGAAAAATCACAGTAGATGAAATAATTCATAGGACAACATCTCCTTTCATAACACTCGGCATGGCAGTGCCTGTAAAACAAGTATAGGAGATATATTAGGAAAACACAAGACAGGAGGTAACTATATGAACATGATTAGAGTTGACCCTAAGGTAGCAGCGGAAGAGCTGGGAATGGATGTGATTTCACTCCATCATTTAATGCGCCAGCAGAGACTTCCGATAGGGGTAGCAATTAAAAAAGAAGGAAAGAAGCGCTGGTCTTATTACATTTACAGAAATTTGCTAGACCAGTATAAAGAAAATGGAGGAATACGTCATGCACAGTGAAAGCTTAACACAGGCAATCTTAGGAACAGCGCTGTTATTTAATACAGTGTTTGAAATTCCGGGTGATATGTCTTTAGCCGGACAGATATTCGGAGTAGGGATAGTTACATATATGCTGTTCTGGAGTATTGAGAAAGTAAGAGAATGGGAAATGTTGTTAAGAAAAAAGTCCGCCCGGCGGCAACCGAAAGCGGACACAACAAAATAAATACATCTTTATTGTAAGGTATGCAAAGGAGAAAAGTCAAGATGAGAAATAAAGCAATCAACGCACTGCTGGAACTGGGTATTCCGGCAAATACGAAGGGATTTTTATATATTACAGACGCTATGGAAACCATAGACAAAAATAAGGGACTGCAATATAAGACGTATCAACTGTATGAAGAAATTGCTAAAAGATATGAAGGTGTTACTGCATCGAAAGTAGAAAGAGCTATTCGACATGCCTTTAGCGAGGTTACTACCTATAAAAATATAGAAGCGGTAGAAAAATGGCTTACGCTGTCTGGAAGAATGAGCAACGGGAACTTATTAGCAATCTTATATATCAGATTAAACAGGGAGGTAGAGTAAATGTTTGAAAAAATGAGTGATGGAGATGTGGCGGTATATTTAAGAAACGCAGCGTTGCAAATGCTTAGGCTATCTCAGGAACGTGGGGTGGATATTACTATTGATACAAGGACAAGAGGGTATATGAATGTACGTGTAGGTGATTATGAGATATATAAAGGAAGCAGAGATGGCAAAATCAGATATCAATATCATCCTTTGAACGACAGCGGCGTTGGAGAGTGGAGAGAGGATATCTCACCGCAGTCTATTCGGTTTGGTATGTTACCGCAGGAGGTACAGAATGGAAAATAGTGTAGTAATCATTTCAGCAGTAGAGTATGAACAGCTTGTAAGGGACTCTGAAAAAGTAAGGATTTTAACACAAGTAATCTTAGACAAAGCAAATATTGGAAACTATTGGTCAAAGTGTATTTTAGGATTACAGCATGAAGATTAGGAGGAAAAAAGAAATGGCAACTTTATATGAAATTGACGAGGAAATTTTAAACTGTGTAGATATGGAAACAGGAGAAATTATTGATGTTGAGAGACTGGGGCAGTTACAGCTTGCCCGTGAGGATAAAGTTGAAGGGATTGCCCTTTGGATTAAAAACCTGCTCTCAGATGCAGATGCAATCAAGTCAGAAGAAGAAAAACTGGCACAGCGCCGGAAAGCAAATGAGAACAAAGCAAAGAACCTGAAGGAGTATTTATCTAAATTTTTAAACGGACAAAAGTTCAAGACTCCAAAAGTAAGCATTTCTTACAGAAAATCAGAGTCTGTGGAAGTAACAGACATTTCAAAGTTAGATGACGATTACCTGAAATTTGCAGAACCAACAGTGGATAAGACAAAAGTAAAAAAAGCATTGAAAGCCGGCACTGCATTACAGGGAGTTTCCTTAGTAGAAAACCAGAATATTCAGATTAGATAGGAGATTTGAGATGAAAAAAGATAATAAAATCCATATTCCGGGCAGGAAAGTCGCAATAAATGAACAGGGAGTGATTAAGCTTACACCGGAGGCATCAGAAGCTCTGGCAGAGGTCGTGAATGAGTCCACCATGAGTGTAAAACAGGTAGCTAGCTGTATTATTTTACAGGCTATTCGTAATAATTTAATCGTATTTGACAGAGAGGAGTAAGGGTATGAGTAAAGTAATTGCAATTATGGGAGAATCCGGATCAGGAAAGACAACTAGTATGAGGAATCTTAATCCGGAAACAACATTATATATTGACTGTGATAAGAAAGGGCTTTCATGGAAAGGATGGAAAAACCAGTACAATACAGCAAATAAAAATTATATCCGCACAGACCTAGTACAGATGGTTATGAACGCACTGCAGAAAGCAGATAAAGAATGGACGGATAAAAAGGTGGTTGTAGTAGATACCATCAACGGACTTATGGTTGCGGATGAAATGCGCCGGAGCAAGGAAAAAGGATATGACAAATGGGTTGATCTGGCAGCCTGTGTATGGGATTTAGTATGCTATGCCCATGAGCTTAGAGAGGACTTGACTGTGATTTTTACAGCCCATACCCAAACGGACCATGATGAAGCAGGTTATATGTTTACCAGAATAAAAACTTCAGGGAAGAAGTTGGATAAGATTTGTTTGGAGTCTAAGTTTACGACTGTTCTTTTGAGTAAATGCGTCGATGGTACATATAAGTTTGAAACTCAGGCGAACAATAGTACCGCAAAGTCGCCTATGGGCGCTTTTGACTTACCGGAAATTGATAATGACATTGTAGAAGTAATCAAAGCATTGGAGGAATTTTAAGCATGAATAAACCGAATAATTATGAAAACACACAGGCAGCAGGAGAATTTACACCGGTAGAATTGGGAGGACATAGACTTGTTATTAAACAGGTAAGTGAGACAAAATCAAAGACAGGAAAACCAATGATTGTCGTGTTGTTTGACTTTGCAAGAGAAGACAAGCAGCCGGGATATTTTGAAAAAATGTTCCGAGATGATATCCGCCCAGATAAAAAATGGCCAAATCAGGCAACGCAGTATATTTTATCGGAAGATGAAAACGGGAATTGCAGCCGTTCTTTTAAGACATTCATAACTTGCGTAGAACATTCTAATAATGGGTTTGTGACACAGTGGGGAGATGGATTTGAAAAACAATTTAAAGGGAAAATGATTGGCGGGGTGTTTGGTCCGCAAATGGATTATTATGATGGAAAAGAAAAAGAGAAAAGGGTATTGCGTTGGTTTGTTTCCATGGACAAGGTTGCTGATGCACCAATCCCAGATATGTCAGAAACACGGGCATACAAAAATCATCTTGCAGGGTACAATCCAAACGCAATTCCTGCAGGTGATGGATTTATGAATATTCCCGATGGCATTGATGAAGAACTGCCATTTAATTAGGTGGTGATTTCATGGATATACAAATTGACTCAAGGGAGAAAGCAAGAGCAATTCGAAAAATCATCAAGACCTTTGACGAGCAAGGAATAAAACATTTTTCCAGTAAATTATTGGTTGGGGATTATATGTCTTTAGACAATCCCCGGCTGATTATTGATCGGAAACAAAATCTTCAGGAATTGTGTGGAAATGTCTGCCAGCAGCATGAAAGATTTAAGCGGGAGTTATTAAAGGCTATGGATGCAGGCATACAGCTTGTGATTTTAGTGGAGCACGGGGCAGATATTAAGAGTTTGGAAGATGTGTATTTCTGGAAAAATCCTAGGAAACATGAGGTCCGCTGGAGGATTGTAAATGGAAAAAGAGAGAAGTATGTGGTGTCTGCCAAAGCAGTAGACGGAAACCAGCTTTACAAATCTCTTTGTACCATCAGGGATCGTTATCACGTCCGGTTTGAATTTTGCGAAAAGAAAGATACCGGGACAAGGATTGCAGAGATTTTGAGTGAAGAAAATGACAAGAGACGACATTAAAAGAACATATAGTATGGCATCTATTATTGGAAGATATGGTTTTCGTCCGAACAGGGCAGGGTTTATTTCCTGTCCCTTCCATACAGGTGACCGTACCGCTTCCATGAAGATATATGAAAGAGATTTTCATTGCTTTGCCTGTGGAGCACACGGAGATATTTTTGAATTTATCATGAGAATGGAAAATTGCAGTTTCAAAGAAGCTTTTGAAATTTTAGGAGGGACGTATGAGAAGCCAACGTTTTCCTCTAAATTGGCTGTTTATCAGTCGCAAAAAAAAAATGAAGATGAAACAGAAAAAAGAAGACAGAGAGACGCAGGAAAGAGTTCTTAATGTAGAGAAAATCCATATTTTACAACGTACGCTGCAACATGCAGAACCACTTAGTGATATATGGTGTGATTGCTATAATCTCCTGCAAAAAGAGCTGTATAAACATGCAGAATTAAACGGGCTGGAAAGTAGGTGGTGACGTGGTCCCGTTAAATGAATTGACGGCAGAAACAATTCTGTCTAAAGAAATACTATCAGAAGTTTTTGACCAGGAAGACGAACTTTACAAGGCGGAGTTGCTCGCATCTTTGGGACTCAGGGCATCACAGCTCCGGGTAAAAACAGAATTTAAAGAAATGGTTGCTGCCTACAAGAAGGTGGAAAAAGAGATAAGAAAGCAGGAGCAGGAAAATAAAGTACCATGCCTTTTGGAAAATTGGACAAACTTTACAGGACCGTATGAAAATATGAAATGTAAGACTTGGATTGCTTCAGATGACGGAATTTACCAATACAATTCCAATCCAAAAGCACCGGATTTATTGGCCTGTTATCATCCGATACTTCCGGTGGAGCGATTTAAAAATCTGGAAACCGGGGAAGAACAGATTAAGCTTGCATATAAACGATCTGGAAGATGGGAAGAAATTATTGTGCCAAAGACTTTAATAACATCTGCAAACAAAATTGTAGCGCTGTCTGCAAGAGGAATAGCTGTTACATCAGAAAATGCCAGACACTTGGTGCGCTATTTATCAGATATTGAAAACTTGAATGATGAAAGCATAAAGGTACAGCGTTCTACATCAAAATTAGGCTGGATAAAAGAAGCTTTTATTCCGTACAACACAGAAATCATGTTTGATGGAGACAATCGTTTCCGGGATTTATTTGAAGCAATACAGGAACATGGTTCAGAAAAAAAGTGGATGGAACATATCAAGGAATTAAGGACATCTAAAAGAGCGGAAGTGAAGTTTATGCTAGCTGCATCTTTTGCCAGTGTTCTTGTAGGCTTACTGGGCGCTCTGCCGTTTTTTGTAGACCTCTGGGGAGAAACAGAAGGAGGTAAAACAGTTTCCTTAATGGTTGCTGCATCTGTATGGGCAGATCCGGGAGAAAGCAGATATATTGGTGATTTTAAAACAACCGATGTAGCACTAGAAGCAAAGGCAGATATGCTGAACCATTTACCCATGATATTGGATGATACCAGTAAAACATCTTCCAGAATACGGGATAATTTTGAAGGAATTGTGTACGACCTCTGTTCTGGAAAAGGAAAGAGCCGTTCCAATAAAGAACTTGGGATTAACAGGGAAAACCGCTGGCAGAACTGTATCTTGGTAAACGGAGAAAGACCTTTAAACAGTTATGTCAATCAAGGCGGGGCAATTAATAGAATTTTGGAAGTGGAATGTGGAGAACATATATATAAGGATCCACAAAAGACAGCAGATATTGTAAAAAGGAATTACGGGTTTGCAGGAAAGAGATTTGTTGAAATCATAAGAAAACTGGGAGTTGAAGAAATAAAGGAGATACAAAAAGGTTTCCAGAAAGAATTATTTGACTCTGATAAGATGCAGAAGCAGGCAATCGCATTATCTGTTATTCTTACAGCAGATAAGATTGCTACGGACTACATATTCAAGGATGGGCAGTATATTTCCCTTGAAGAAGGAAAGAAGGTTCTTGTCGATAGAGCTGCACTTTCAGATAATGAACGCTGCTACCAGTATATTCTTGATAAAGTCTCCATGAATGGACAAAGATTTGATATGAGTACCGGATGTGAAAAATGGGGAGCTTTTGAAAATGGATATGTTGTTTTTTATGGACAGGCATTTGAAGAGCTATGTAAGGCAGGTGGATTTTCTAAAAAATCATTCCTGTCATGGGCAGATAAGGAGGGGCTTATTCAAACGCAAGGTGGAAGGCTTACGAAAATAAAGAAGATAAATGGAGTATCGCACAGGTGCGTGTACCTAAAGTTGGACAACGACATTAAAGTTGATGCAGATGGATTTATGGAGATAGACGAAAGTGTACAGGAAGAGCTACCATTTAAGTAAAGGCTACCCAAGTTACCCGGTTACCATGCCTTCTCTATATAGAATAAAAAAAATATTCTACATTTTATAGAAAATAATAAAAAATGTTTTTTTATATAGAAAAGCAGTGGTAGCTTTGGTAGCCGATATGAAAAAGTCTTAAAAACCCAGTGTTTATGCGGTGTTTTAGCGTTACCAAACATTGGTAACAAGAGCTTTTTAATGGTAGCCACTGGTAACAAGGAGCGTGAAAATGAAACAAGAAGAACTGAAAGAATATTATAACATCTACACAGACGTGTGGAAATTGTTTAAGAAATTTTCTTCTCCGGACAGAACGATAGTATTTTGGGAGAGCTATACGGCGGAAGTAGAAATGTTAGATAAAAAGTACAATGGTTCGGAATTATTTCGAAAAATTGTAATTGCTACAACAGCAGAGTTAGAGAGGATAGAAAGGGAGATTAAACATGAACCGCAAGGAGGAACAATGGCGAAATGAGGGTGCAGCTTATGCACTCAGGATAGCAAAAGAAAAAGGAGTTGAAGGGTTAGAGACAGATTTGCGTTGCAGAGGCATCTGTGGAATATCTGTTGTAGTCCCAGAAGCACATCTTAAAAGTATGTATTTGGTGTTACTGCATAGATTGTCGGACACCATTAGAACATTAGCTCTATGGACGTTATACGAGGACTACGGATGGAGAGGAAAACGTCTGAAGCAATACATGGAGCGGATGTTAAAACATACCATGATTTGTGATAGTTGGGACAATTACGCAAACAGATACGTGAAAGTTTCCGACATGATGAAGGAATTGGAAGAAAAGTGTGGTGTTGAAACGGCGTGGCAGGAGATGGAAAACAATTTAAGAGAAACAGACAGCAAGAATAGATATATTTCCGTAGATTTGGCAGTAAAAACACTTTTAGACGCAGGATATGAAGAACCTGCCGCACTGGTAATGAAAAAGTGGCAGGATAATAGGGAGGAATAGAAAATGTTACACATTACAGATAATTATTATGCCATCTCTAATAACTACGGCTACACAGTTGCAAGAGATACAGGGAGAAAAAACAAAGATGGAAGCCCAGCATATACCACTTTAGGGTATGTAGGAACAATTAAAGAAGTGGTAGAGCTGGTATGTAAGGATAAGTTGCATAATCGGATTACAGAAGGCGATATGGAATTGAAACAGGCTCTCGAGTTTGTAAGAGAACAAACGGACAGGGTGTTGAAAGCTATGGTAGGAGTGGATGTATAAACAGATTTTTCCGTTGGTAGATATATGGTTAAGAGAATGATGAAAGCACAGGAGGACACATGACGAAAAATAGTTTAATTATAGATTGCTTTGCTGGTGGCGGAGGAGCAAGCGTTGGAATGGAAATGGCTTTAGGAAGACAAGTAGATATAGCTATAAATCACGATCCGGAAGCTATCCGTATGCACAAGGTAAATCATCCTGATACGTTGCATCTTACGGAAGATATTTTTAAAGTTGATTTGAAAAAATATGTAGCAGGTAGAAAAGTAGCTTTAATGTGGGCGAGTCCAGACTGCACCAGCCATAGTAAAGCAAAAGGGGGACAGCCAAGGAAAAGGGGCCTTAGAATTCTTCCGTGGGCAGTTTACAAACATGCCAGGAAAATTCTTCCGGAGGTTATCATTATGGAAAATGTAGAAGAAATACAGAAATGGGGACCCTTGGATGCAGATGGAAGACCTATGAAGGAGAGATGCGGAGAAGACTACAAAAAATTTATTTCTGCAATGTGTGGATTGGGTTATAAATTTGACTGCAGGGAATTGGTGGCAGCAGATTATGGAGCACCTACGACAAGAAAACGCTGGTATGCGGTTTTCCGAAGAGACGGAAAGGATATTGTATGGCCTAAAGACAATGAACCAAAATGGAAGCAGTGCGGAGATTATATTGACTGGTCGGATTTTGGAAAATCTATATTTGGGAGGAAAAAGCAACTTGCAGAAGCCACACAGAAAAGGATTGCAAATGGAATTAGGAAATATATTGTTGAAAATCAAGAGCCTTACATAGTAAAAAACAAAGAAGCCTTGGCTTTCTTAATACAGTATCACGGGGAACAAAAAGAAGGAGACGCCAGAGGACAATTACTTTCAGAACCAATTAAAACTATAGACACAAGTAATAGATATGGATTAGTTACTGCTTTTATAACTAAATACTATAAGACAGGGATAGGACAAGGATGTGACGAGCCGTTACATACAATTACCACATCACCAGGACATTTTGGCTTAGTATCAGTATTTTTGATTAAATATTATGGTACTGGGTGTGGACAAAGCCTAAAAGAGCCACTTGCAACCATCACCACGAAAGACAGGTTCGGTCTAGTAAATGTAATTATTGATATTGCAGGAGAAAAATACGTCATCGAAGATATTTTCCTGAGAATGCTAAAGCCGGAAGAGTTAAAACGGATGCAGGGCTTTCCGGATGATTATATTATTGACAAAGACATAGAAGGAAAAAGATATCCAATTAAGGAACAGGTAGCCAGGATAGGAAATAGCGTGGTTCCGGTAATGGCTAAAGCGTTAGTAGAAGAAAATTGCCCATATTTAAAGGTGGGAGAGCGTGTGCCAAACATGAAGATAAATAAAAATTCGTATCAATTAAAGTTTGCTTAGGAGGACACATGAAGAAATCTAATTTAATCCCTAAACAGAAATACATCCGTAGACGCACAGTAGAGGGGAAGAAAACAGAAAGCATAATGGAGTGTATCCAGATTACACCAGCAGGAGGTATTTTCTTCTGCGGTGGAAATTTGGAAAAGCTTACGAATAAGGAGATAGAGGAGGAATTGCATAAACATGAACAGAGAAATTCTTTTTAAAGCAAAGAGAAAAGATAATGGTGAATGGATACAAGGTTATTATTATCAAATATGGCAACAAGGCTATATTTTATGGGGAATGATAAACAATATGCCAGACATGGTTGAGGTTAATCCAAACACACTCTGCCAGTACACAGGACTTACCGACAAGAATGGTAAGAAGATTTGGGAGAATGATATTTTAAGAGGGCATAAGAACGATGATGATTTAGCAAGAGTTGTTTTTGGAGAATTTAATGTAATTGATGTAGATACATTAGAAACCGTGGATAGAGTCGTAGGATGGCACACAGAAGTAATTGAAACAGATGCATTGAGTAAATGCGAACCGTTTTGTCTTCCAATGCCATTGACAGATTTTTACATTAAGCGAAGCGAGTTTGAAGTGTTTGGAAATATTTTTGATAATGCAGATTTGCTGGAGGCGAAAGAATGAACGTACTAGAGAAGATTTTGGAAGAGATTGAAGAAGCAACATTTCAAGAAGATACACCTGTTTATATTGGCGATATGGCGGTGGACGGGTATGTGCGTGCGAGCAGAGTGAAGGAAATCATCCGTGCGTACATGGACGATTGCAAAACATTTGAATTTGACTTTACAGGTGTAAAATCGTTTGATTGCCAATGTGGAAGACATTATGTAAATACTTGTAATGATGGTTGGATTTCGGTAGAAGAGAAATTGCCGGAAAAAGAAAATGAAAGATATTATCCAATGCTGAATGTGGCAACATCATACGGAGCAGTTAAGTGGGGATTTTACAGAGTTAGAGATAAGGAATGGTATATTTACAGTGAAAAACATGACGAATTTATAAAAGCTAAAGATAAAGAAATAGTAGCATGGCAGCCACTTCCAGAACCATACAAAGGAGGAAAAGAAAATGAATAACTGCGAAAACTGCATCTACAATGATGATGGCTTGTGTGATAGAAAAGGAATTTTGGTAGAAGATGAGGATACTTGCGATAAGTGGAGTGAAGGGCAAACAGAATGGGAAGGTGAAAAGTAAATGATGAAAAACGCTTCAGGTGCGCCTGTTCCGACAGAGCAGGAAGCTATTGGAAATATTACGAAAGAAGATAATCGGCATATTAAGCAGGTAATAAACAGTTTAAAGGGATTATTAGGTGCAATAGGTTTGGAACTGGTAGAAATTCGTGTAAGAGATAGAAAGAGCAGGAAGAAATATGGCTGGAAGGAGTAACAGGTGGAGGAAGTAAAGAAAAAAGAAAAGACAGAAAATGAAATAAAAAAAGAGTATCTTCTTGGATTTCAGAAAATCAGTCGGCAGCTCGCAAGGATGGAAAACGAACTTGCAGAGATAAGATTGAATAAATATTGTCCTTCCTGTATATCGGATGGAATGCCTCGTGCTTCCGGATGCTCGGATTTGTCCTCTTATATGGCAAAAGTAGACGAGCTGGAAAAGAAGATATTGAAAAAGAGATATAATAGATTGCAAAAGCAGCAGGAAATCAGAAACCGGATAGAGAGAATAGAAGATGAAAACGAGAAAGATGTGCTTACATACCGGTATCTGAGAGGAATGAAGTGGGAAGATATTGCTGTTAAAATGAACATTGGATATAGACATATATTACGAATTCATGGAAAAGCATTAGAAGATTTTAAGATGTCATAGAATGTCACATTATCAATATGATATAGTGTATACGTGGTAAATCTGAAAGAGACATAATACTCCTTTGAAAATGTAGAACGGCAGCAGGGTGTCATAGCTTTGCTGCTGTATCAGGTTCGGACGGTAGCACCTGTATGGTGCCTAGAAAGGCGAATACCACAAAAGACCGTCAACTTCCAAAATATTTTTCTAAACACCCTGTAGAAATATAGGGTGTTTTGTTGTATGATAAAAGAAAAGAGTATTTTGGGAGGAAAGAATATGGCATACGAAAACGGACATAATATATACAATTATTGCACACCTTTATTTGAACGGTATATTGAAGATGATATGATTTTTACCAAAGCCCTGCAAATTGTGCAGTATTTTGAAACAAGAAGTGATTATCCGTTCTGCATCAATGAACTGGACGATGCGATAGAGAAAATATTAAACACTACAATATCTGGAATGGCACACTATGAAGCTAAGTTTATAAATTATGATTTAGGGATAGATCAGGTGGAATGGGATCCATGTCATGTATTGGGAGAAGAAGAAAAAGAAGTAAATCTTTTGGAAAAATTAAATGTTACTGAAAAATGTTCGAAGAATTTTCAAAATGATTTGGAGGCATTTTGCATAACATTAAAACCAGTTTTTGACGCTATATACCAAAACCAAGACAATCTAATGCAATTAAAGAAAGTGACGTATAAGAACATACTAAATAAAGATAGGGGAATTATAAGATTTATTCGTAACGATGATAAATACTTCGATATTGATATGAATAATAAAGATGTAAAGTTTTTAACGAAAACACTAGAAAGATTGTTAGGTGAGGATGATAATGGAGCAAGATAAAATTACGACAGTAGATTTCGGAGCAATGCGCGCAGAACCTAATTCTGGTTGTAGAAATATATATAAAACATATAATAATACAGAGAGGAGCCGAGATATGGAAAACGACAAAATTCTTGAATTATATATAAACAAAATAGATAAAGACCAGAGTGAATTAAAAAAAGACTTAAGAGAGCGCGAGGAAAGAATTGATAAAAGGATTGCCGAAACAGAAGCGAGGACCGAAAAGAAACTTGAAAAAATAGAAAAAATGATTTTAGAACAGAACAGGAAGATAGATGATTTATCAGATAAGATCACAGAAAAACTTGAAGACGATAAAAAATATAGACATACTAATAATATAGCTATAATAATAGGGGTTGTTACAACAGTTATTGCCATGGTTGGAATATATTATGCTACAATTTCCACAATTACTGACATTTTGGGATTTATGCAAAAATAATAGAAACATCTATTTTATAGATGGCGGCAATGAAAAGCATCTGGAAACAGGTGCTTTTATTATGCAAAAATATAGCGCTTTAGAGTAACGGTAAACTCACTGGTCTCCTTAGCCAGGAATCTGGGTTCAAATCCCAGGGGCGCAATTAAGAGGTGGTAATATGTTAAAAGCTTGTAGTTATTGCGGCAGAATACACGACAGTAAATATATGTGCCTCCAGAAAGAAAAAAGCATAAAGAATAGGCAAGCACAAAGAACAGAAAAGAATAAGAAAATATACGACTTCCATAGGTCACATAAGTGGAAAGAAAAAAGTATTTCTATCAGAGAGCGTGATAATTACTGCTGTCAAATATGTACAAGAGGATTACAAAATCCAGCAAGAAAATATGAAACAGAAGATATATCAGTGCATCATATTATTCCGATTGCAGAGGATTGGGATAGAAGACTAGACGACGGCAATTTGATAAGTCTGTGTTCAAGACATCACGAGATGGCAGAAAAAGGACAAATCAAAAGAAGTGAACTAACAAAAATAGCGGAGGAGCAAGAAGAAAAAAAGGAGTGTTTTGTGTGTTAACGTATCCCCCGGTATATATAGTTTTACAATTTAACGCACTGAAGCGACCGACGCCCCACCATGATTTATAATTTATTCCCAAAATGAAAACGAAAGGAGAGATGGCAATGGCTAGACCAGCAAAACCAGCGAGCGTAATTAAGCTAGAAGGTAAATCGCACAGAACAAAAAAAGAACTACGAACTAGAGAACAGGCGGAAAACTCTCTTCTTTCTGGAACAAAACTAAAAGAGTCTGAAGAAGTAAAAAATAATCCTAAAGCGCATCAGGAATTTTTGAGAGTTAAAAAACTTCTGGCAGGAATTGATAAAAGTGACGACTTGTATGGAAGCGTAATTAACAGGTATTGCCTTACTCTTGCTGAGTGCTCTGAATTTGAAGAAAAAAGAGAACACACACAGGAATTGATGGATAAATTAGAAACGCGTTCAGACGAAATGGAATTTACCGAGTTTTTGAAATTACAAGATGGGCTTGCGAAACAGCTTATATCCTACGATAAGCAGATACAAGCAAAAAGAAAGATGTTATTTGACATCGAAAAAGAAAATGTCATGACTATCGCATCGGCTCTAAGGAGCATTCCGAAAACACCTGAAAAGAAAAACAACGCATTGAAAGAGGCGCTAAGTGGTTAAAGATGGAAAAGCCTATACTTATGCGAAATGGTGTGTAGAGGAAAACGTAGGATATGCTCCAGTATATGTTAAAAAGCAATGTGAGAGTTGGATTGGCATTGTTGATGGTAACGATACAGATGCTTATGTAGATGAAAAGGCTTATGAGAAAATATGTAAGCTACTAAAACTTATGGTCCATCCGGATTTAAGGTGCTCTATCTATGACGGACTAGAGGATTATGCGTGGCTCTTTATTGTTGCCACGCTTTGCACAAAACTAAAAAATACAGAACAGGATATAAGATTCTATACCACTGCCGTTTTGGAAATCGCACGAAAGAACTTTAAGACATTTAATAGTGCGATTATTTTTATACTTTTAATGCTGACGGAACCGGACTTTTCACGCTTCTTCTCTGTAGCTCCAGACCTGGCGCTTTCTTCCGAACTAAAATTGGCAATTCGGAAAATTATAAAGGTAAGTCCAGCATTGTACGATGAAGACGAGCCAGCATTTAAGATTTTGAGGAGTCAAATTATTTGCCTGCTGAATGACAACGAATATACTCCGTTGGCATATTCCAATGATGGCATGGACGGAAAGATGGCTCACGCATTTCTTGCAGATGAATGCGGGGCAATGGACGAATATCCAATTGAAGCCATGAGGTCGTCTCAAATTACATTGTTTAACAAGCTTGGAATCATCATCAGCACCCAATATCCAAATGATGATAATGCTATGATTGATGAGATTGACATTGCAAAGAAGACATTGGATGGCTTATTGGATGATAGAAGAACATTCGCTCTGCTTTACGAACCAAATGAAGAACTTAAAATCGGGGAAGAATGGCAAACGAACGACCTGTGCATCTACCAAAGCAATCCAGTTGCTTATGCTCATAAATACATATTTGATGAGATTGTAAAGAAACGTGCAATCGCAATCTTGTATGAGAACAAGCGAGAAAACTATTTGTGTAAGCATAACAATATCCTCTACAAAGGACTTGGAGTTGAAGGATATATTGACATCCAGAAGGTTAAGTTATGCCGTATCGAGAATGATCCTGAGTTCTGGAAAGGTAAGAAAGTATGGCTTGGTTTGGACTTGTCGCAGACAGACGATAATACAGCTCTTGCAATGGTCACGATTGTTGATGGAATCGTATATGCAAAAGTGTTTGGGTTCGTGCCGACAGATAAAGTGGAATTTAAGAGCAAGAAGGAGCACGTTGATTATAAGCGTTTGGTTTCTAATGGAGATTGCTTCTCATGTGGAAATGAAGTTATTGATTATTTGTTTGTAAAGAATAAGATAGTCGAAATTGAAGACGGGTATGGTGTTGAAATCCAGCAGATTGGATATGACAAATGGAACGCACTGGCAACAGTTCAGCAGTTGGAAGAAGATGGGTACGAATGTGTAGAAATCAAACAACATAGTTCCGTATTACATCAGCCAACGAAATGGCTGAGAGAGTTAGTTTTAGAACAACAGTTTCATTATATGTCTAATAGGATGCTAGAAATTAACTTCCAAAATGCAAGATGCACAGAGGATACCAACAGAAATAAATATGTGAATAAAAAGAAATCTGAGGGTAAAGTCGATATGGTAGTAAGTCTCATCAATGCGATGTATTTATTGCAGCAGTATGTAATGTATGGCTCAGATGATTTTGTAGTACAGGTAGGATAGGAGGAACAACGATGAAAGCAATGCTATCACAACCTATGGCTGGAAAAACAGATGCGGAGATTATCGCAACTAGAGAAAAAGCCATAAAAGTATTAAAAGAAAAGGGTTATGAGGTTGTAAATACTTTGTTTACGGACGAGCGGTATAGCAATGAAAGTATGAAAGAACGTGGGGTTGTGCAAATTCCATTATGTTTTCTTGCGAAATCTTTGGAAAATATGAGTTTATGCCATGCAGCATATTTTTGCAAGGGTTGGGAAAACGCAAGAGGATGCCGCATTGAGCATGACGCAGCAGTTGCCTACGGATTAGATGTAATTTACGAAGAATAAGGAGGAAATGTAAAGGAAATTTTTAAAACGTAAGGAAAGAGCGGAACCAAAAATAATTGATGAGTCCGCAATTGCAGAGCCACTTCTGAAAGCATTCCTCGGAAATGATGATATGACAAGAGAAAAAGCAATGCAGATTCCAGCACTTGCTGGAGCCATCAATGAAATTGCGGAAACTGTCGCAAATGTACCGATTAAGCTGTACAAGCGTGGGAAAAAGAGAGTTGAAGAAGTAAAAGGTGATTGGAGGGTACATCTTCTGAACGAAGATACAGGAGATACGCTTGATGCAAATATGATGAAACAGGCTCTCGTGAAAGATTACTTGCTTGATGGAAACGGAAATATCTATGTTGACTGGATGGGTAACGAAATTCAGTCGTTACGATATGTCCAGTCGAATCATGTTTCTTACGCACAGAATGCAGATGTGATTTTTAAGGAATATGTAGTGCTTATACAGGGAAAACGATATTTTCCAGAGCAGTTTGTAAGAGTCCTTCGGAGTACCAGGGACGGGATGAAAGGCATTGGAATTGTTGAAGAGAACAGCAAGATACTGAGTGTTTCCTATAATTCCCTGAAATACGAGGAAGGACTTGTAAAAACCGGCGGAAATAAGAAAGGCTTTGTAAAATCAGCAAAGAACTTGACGCAAGAAGCTATTGACAAGCTGAAAGCAGCATGGAGAAAACTGTATAGTAATAATACAGAAAATGTAATTATCCTGAATAATGGATTGGAATTTCAAGAAGCGTCTAATACTTCTGTGGAGATGCAATTAAATGAAAATAAGCAAACTAACGCAAAAGAGATTCGAACAATTCTTGGTGTTCCGGACAATATCGGAACTGAACAAGGGGATAAGGCATTTATAAAATATTGCGTAAATGCTTTTTTAGGTGCATTCATGGTGGCGCTAAATAAATCGATGCTGTTAGAAAGCGAGAAAGAGGATTATTTCTTTGCGGCAGATACTTACGAATTAACGAAAGGTGATGCCGATAAGCGTTACGGGGCTTACAAAGAAGCGATTGAAACAGGCTGGATGCAAGTGGATGAAGTGCGCGAAAAAGAAAACATGGAACCACTCGGATTAGATTTCGTCAAATTAGGACTGCAAGATGTTTTGTACGACCCTAAAACAAAGGTGGTATATACCCCTAATACAAACCAGTCCAATAAGTTAGGAGGTGAAAAAGAAGGGCAAGAATTGAAATTAGAGCAGACGGAGACAAGGAAAAAGTCATCATCGACGGATATGTCAATGTTGCAGACAGAGACAGTCGACCAATCCCAGACAAAAAAGGAGGATACTTCATTGAAAGAATAGCTCCGGGAGTATTCCAGAGAGCAATTGCGAAAGCAGATGAAATAAAAATTCTTCTAAATCATAAATGGGATAAAGTGCTTGGCGGCACAAAGTCTAATCTTACGCTTAAGGAAGATGTAGTTGGTTTGAGAGCGCATGCAGAGATTACTGATCCAGAAGTTATACAAAAAGCAAAAGAAAAAAGACTTCGTGGCTGGTCATTTGGCTTCACAAGTCCAACAGAAGAACGCGCAGACCGAAATGGAATGCCAGTTCGGACTATTACAGGTTTGGTTTTGAAAGAAGTATCTCTAATTGATGACGCAATGAAGCCATGGTACCCGTCTACTACGGTAGAAACTAGAGCCGGAGAAGAAGGAGAAGAAACCTTTGAAATCCGTGCAGAAGAATTTGAAGCTGATTATGTCGGCTTTGAAGATAAAAAAGAGCCGGAGAAAAAGCCGGACAGCAGTAAAATCAAAAACCTTATTAGAAAATACGGAGGAAATGTCTAAGGAAAAAGAAAAATATTAAAGTATTACAGGAGCAGAGAGTAAATCTTGTACAGGAGTTGGAACTTTTGAATGCAACATTGGAGGCAGAAGAAAGAGCTATCACAGAAGAGGAAGAAAAGAGAGCTGATGAAATCTCAGCTGATATCGATAGAATTGATAAGACTATCGACGTCCTTAACAAAATGGCTGAGAAACTTGTTGAAAGAGCAGAAGAAGAGCAGGAAGAAGTTGGAACAGAAGAAAGAGCAGCTGAAGATGAGTTCGCAGACTTTATTCGCGGAGTAGTAACAGAAAACAGAGCAGCGAACATGACATTTGGTGACAATGGTGCAGTTGTCCCAAAAACTATTGCGCAGAAAATCATCAAGAAAGTGTATGATATTTGCCCAATTCTTGAGAAGGCAACAAAATACAACGTGAAAGGAACTCTTTCTATTCCATTCTATCCAACAGATAGCAATGATATCAAAGTTGCATACCACGATGAGTTTGCGGAACTTACATCTGAAGCTGGAAAATTTGGATCTATTGATTTGAAAGGATTTCTTGCAGGTGCACTTACACTTGTTTCTAAATCACTGATTAACAATAGCCAGTTTGATATTGTGTCATTCGTTATTGACCACATGGCTTATTCTATTGCAAGATGGGTAGAAGGCGAACTACTTAATGGAACCGGATCTAAAGTAGATGGAATTAGCAAAGTTAAAAATGTGGTAGAGGTAGCAAGCAATAGCGCAATTACAGCAGACGACTTGATTGACTTGCAGTCTGCAGTTAAAGATGCTTTCCAGCAGAACGCAGTTTGGATTATGTCCCCAAAAACAAGAGCCGCAATCCGTAAACTGAAAGACCAGAATGGAAGATATTTATTGCAGGATGATGCTACATCTTCTTTTGGAAATACGCTTCTTGGCAAGCCTGTATATGTTTCTGACAACATGAAAGATATTACAGCAAGCACAATTGCAATCTATTACGGAGATATGTCTGGACTCGCTGTTAAAATCACAGAAGAAATGGAAGTACAGGTCCTTCGTGAGAAATACGCAACACAGCATGCAGTTGGAGTTGTAGCTTGGATGGAATTTGACGCTAAAATCGAGAACGAGCAGAAGATTGCTGCTCTTAAGATGGGAGCATAAGAATGAAATACGAGGCAACAGTCTCTTTTGTCGGTGAAACTTGCATGATGAAGGGCGAAGTAAGGGAGCTAAAAAGCTCTCTTGCAAAGCCATTGGTAGACTGTGGGTATTTGAAACCAACAAGAAAGGCGGCAGAAAATGAAAATAAGCAAACTAACGCAGAGAGTAATCCTGAACCATCTTAGAGAAGATGAGGATAATTTAGAATACGAAGATACAATTCTTTTGGAAGCTATCAAGACTGCAGCAATTGAGTTTTGCAAAAATCAAACAGGGTTGACACTTGACGAGCTCGAAAAACATGAAGATATTACAATTGCTGTGCTCACGCTAATTTCGGATATGTGGGACAATCGAAGTACGGCTGTTCAGAAAAACAGTTCAAATACTATTGTTGAAACGATCCTTGGTATGCATAGAACAAATCTTGTACCTACACCAGATTCGGAGGTGTTTTAATGAATGCAGGAGCGTACACACAGAGAATTGCAATCGAAAAACTGGTGAGAGGTTACGATGAAATTGGAAACCCTGTTGAGAACTGGGGGCCTTACAAGAAAATGTATGCATACATGAATGGTCTATCCGGAAAAGAATATTGGGAAGCCGCTACATTAAATGCAGAGAATACAGTAGATTTTGTATGCAGATGGAAAAAGTTTTTTGATGATATGGATACGAGAAATTATCGCATTGTTTGGAAAGGAAAAAAATTCGATATTAAAACAATTGACAATGTACAATTTCGCAATGATATTGTAAAAATAAGGGCGGTACATGCGGATGAGTAGTATAAGTATAAATGAGCTTGCAGAAGAAGTAATGAAAGCATTAAACGAGTATAAAGATGCAACAGAAAAAGACTTTGAAGAAATTGCTAAAGCTATAGCTGGAGAAGGCACGAAAAAATTAAAAGCTACATCTCCAAAAGGAAAAGGAAGCAGAAAAGGGCATTATGCAGACGGATGGGGAGTTTCTTATTTCAGAAAAGGAAACGGAAAATTCCAATTTGTGGTGCATAATAAAAAGAAACCTGGATTAACGCACTTGCTGGAGAAAGGGCATGCATTAAACCGTGGAGGAAGAGCAAGAGCGTTTGTGCATATTAAACCTGTAGAGGAGTGGTGCAATGCAGAATTTGAAAGACGTGTGGAAGCGGAGTTGAGAAAATGATTTTAAGTGAATTAAATAAAGAACTGAAAAACCTCGGTTTTCCTGTAGCGTACAGTCATTTCGCGGAAGGACACGTCCCGAAATGTCCATATATCGTGTTGCGCAGCACGGGAAGCGATAATTTCTCAGCAGACGGAATTGTATATCATGAAATAGAAGATATAGATATTGAACTGTATTGTGAAAAGAAAGAACCGGCATTAGAAAAAAAGATTGCTGATTTCTTGACGGAAAACAAAGTGTATTATGAAAAGCAAGAAACATATATTGAAACAGAGGAAATAATTCAAATTACTTTTGGAATATAGGAGGCATTATAAGGAGCAAAGTTAAATTCAACATCTCTAATGTGCACGTAGCATTAAAACAGGAAGACGGTAATTATGATGCACCAATCAAATTACCGGGTGCAGTGTCATTATCTTTAGAGCAGCAAGGAGAACTTACACCTTTTTATGCAGACGGCATTAAATATTATGTCGCCACATCAAATGGCGGGTATCAGGGCGAATTAGAAGCAGCCATGATAACAGATGAGTTCAGAGAAAAAATCCTGAGTGAAACAAAGGACAAGAACGGAGTGCTCATTGAAAATTCTAATACTGAGGCGAAAGAATTTGCCCTTGGTTTTCAGGTAGATGGCGATGTAGAGCCTACGCTTTTCTGGTTCTATAACTGTACTGCTACAAGGCCAAACGTAGAAGCGAAAACCACATCTGATTCCAAAGAGCCAGATGTAGACAAGATATCTATTTCTTGCGCAGCATCAGCAGATGGAACTATCAGAGCAAAAACAACGAAAGAAAGCTACGAAAAAGCTAAGGTTAAGTGGTTTACAGAGGTCTATAAGAAAGATGCTACTTTAAGCTAAGGAGAAGGAAAATGAGAAAAACATTAACTATTAGTGGAATTGAATGCAATTTTAAAAGTTCCGCTGCAATCCCCAGAATGTACCGTTTAAAATTTGGGCGAGATGTTTTTGTGGATTTGCAGAAATTAAAGAAGCAGGTAGAAATAAACGAAAAACTAAAAGAGGAGACAGGGGAAGATAGTAGCTCACTTCCTATTGACTCATTAGAAATCTTTGAAAATATTGCGTTTTTAATGCATAAGCATGGAGACCCAACACAGCCATCCGAAATTGATGAATGGCTGGAACAGTTCGAAACATTCAGTATTTACAAAGTCCTTCCTGAAATTCTCGAGATGTGGGGGCTGGAAAATAAACAGATGTCTGTATCAAAAAAAGAGACAGAGAAATAGATAGAGAAGTCAATACCGCGTTGTTCATGCTTCGGTGTGTTCAGTGCGGTATTTCTATTTCAGACTTAGAACTTCTCAGCATCGGAATGGTAAATGATATGTTTATCGAAATGAAAAATGATGAATACGATTATCCTGTACTTGCTACACAGGAAGATATTGATAAATTATAGGAGGTGGATATAGGTCAAAGCGCGTTAAAGGAATTACAATTGAGCTAGACGGAAATGCTACAGGCTTAGAAAAAGCCTTGAAAGGTGTAGAAAGCAATCTTAACAGCACACAGAGAAGTTTGAGAGATGTTAATAAGCTGTTAAAATTAGATCCGTCAAATACCACCTTACTTGCACAGAAACATGAACTATTGCAGCAGAAGATAGCCGATACTAAAACAAAGTTAAAAACATTAAAAGAAGCTGATAAACAAGCGAAAGTACAGTTTGAAAAAGGCGACCTTGGAAAAGATAAGTATGATGCATTACAGCGCGAAATAGCTGAAACAGAGCAGAATTTAAAGGCATTAAAAAAAACAGCAGGAAGTGGAAGCGCAACACTTGAAAAAGTGTCAGTGACAGCAGGTAAAGCAGGAAATATGATAAAAGGTGCAGGGGAAACTATCATGCCAGCATCAGCGGCAATGGTAGGACTCGGCGCAATATCTGTAAATACTGCGAACGATTTCGAGTCCGCAATGTCTCAGGCGGCAGGCGCACTAAATAAACCCATGTCGCAAATGGAAGAATTGCGAGAGATAGCAATTCAGACAGGGCAAGATACTATATTTTCTGCAAAAGAGGCAGGGCAGGCAATTACAGAGCTTGCAAAAGGCGGCTTAACTGAAGCAGATATTAAAACAGGTGCATTAAAAGCTACAATGGATTTAGCTGCATCTTCTGGAATGGACTTAGGAAATGCGGCAAATGTAGTAGTACAGGCTATGGGAGCGTTCGGACTTTCGGCGGAAGAGTCTGCGCTTGCAGCAAACGCTTTAGCGGGAGCGGCAGCAGCGTCCTCCACAGATGTAGAGCCACTCACACAAGGTTTAGCACAAGCATCAGCTCAGGCAAAAAATGCGGGTTGGTCCATACAAGAAACAACAGCGGTTTTAGGCAAGTTTGCAGATGCTGGAATTGTAGGAAGCGATGCAGGAACATCCTTAAAAACAATGTTGCAAAGACTTGCAGCTCCAACAGACGATGCGACGGCTATCATCGAAGAACTCGGAATACAAACAAGGGATTCGAGCGGAGAGCTTCTAGGCGCATCAGATATGGCAAAGGAGTTAAAAGAAAAACTTGGTGGATTATCCTCTGCTGAGAGAGACGCAGCGCTACAAACAATTTTCGGCTCAGATGCAATGCGAGCTGCAATAATTATGATGAATAGTGGTGCTGAAGGGTTGGAAAGCTACATAACCGCTACAAACGACCAGGAGTCAGCTCAAAGGCTTGCAAATTCTCAAATGGGTGAAGGACAGAAAGCCATTGAAGAAATGAAAGGCTCTTTAGAAACGGCGGCAATCACAATTGGAGAGAAGCTAGCTCCTGTAATTACACAGGTTGTAGAGTTTATTACAGAACTTGTAAACAAGTTCTCTGAACTTCCGTCTGGGGTACAGACTGCGATTTTGGTAATAGGTGCTCTTATAGCAGTAGCAGGACCATTACTAATGATTATAGGACAATTAGTAATAAGTATATCGGCAATAGCGGGCGTACTATCTGTTGCAGCAGTTCCGATAGGAGCAATAATCGGGATAATTGCCGGAATAATTGCAGCTATAACCGCAGTAATTGCGGTGATAAAGAATTGGGGTGCAATTACAGAGTGGTTTAAAACTCTATGGGAAACGGTATGTGAAAGTGTTAAAGAGATAGTCGGCACACTGAAGGAAAAAGTAACAGAAAAATTCGATGAGCTGTCTGAAAAACTTTCAGGAACATGGGAGTCAATTAAGGCAATAGCAAAATCTGCATGGGAAATAATTAAGAATGTTGTGTTGGGACCAGTTTTATTGCTCTGCGATTTAGTGACAGGAGATTTTGAAAATTTAAAATCTGACGCACGCAATATTTGGAACAATATTAAAGAAAATGCGTCTACAATATGGAATTCTGTCAAAGACTTAGTAGGAAATATAGTTGAAAATTTAAAAGAAAAAGCGGTCACAGCATTTAAAAATTTAGTAAGCGGAATCAAGGACGCTTTAAGCGGATTAGGAGGAGTGGTTCAAAGAGGATTTCAATCGGCGATTGATTTTATTACATCCCTTCCGTCCCAGGCTATGAAATGGGGAAAGGATTTTATACAAGGTTTAATTGACGGAATTAAAAGTATGATTGAAAAAGTAAAAAATACGGTAAGTGACGTAGCAGCGACTATACGTTCGTTTTTGCATTTTTCACGGCCGGATGTCGGTCCTCTTAGAGATTATGAAACATGGATGCCTGACTTTACACAAGGGCTTGCGAAAGGGATTATGGATAATATTCCAGTAATAACAAGGGCAACAAGAGCGCTTGCCAATTCTATGGTAGTAAAACCGCAGAATACAAACGTTACAGTAAATCCGATAGACTATGAAAATTTAGCGGACGTGATTACAAGCAGTAGTAGAAATTATGAGATGGTAACTTATATAGATGAAAGGTCGTTTAGGCGTGGATTAAGAGGAATGGGGGTGCGATTTAGTGGTTAAATACCAAAACAGCATATGGGAAATATACTCCTTGCAGGAATTTGGAGTTAAAATCAAAAATGCAAAACTCCACTCTTATTCCTGGAATGTTATAGAGAGAAAACACAGGTTCGGTGCAGCAGTAAGAGATTTTAAAAAAGATGCTATTGAATATAAGATAGAATTGCGAATTTCTGGAACCGATAACAGGAAAAAAGAAATAGAAAATATACTCTTCGAAGCGTTTGAGCGAGATATCAATACAAAGCGCCCCGGAAAATTACTATATGATGATTATTATATCGAATGCTATATTACTGCATCTGAAACATCTCCAGACGAGTATTTTGGTCTAAAGAAAACAATTACTGCATACTGCCCTTATCCTTTCTGGATTAAAGAAACCACATACCAGTACTTTCCAGAACCACCAGAGGCAGTGAAATACACTGAATTAGAAGAAGGTATCATGTTTCCGGAATTTCCTTTTGATTTCTGCACAGAGACAGGAGAAGAAGTTTTAATCAACCCATCTTTTAATGACAGCAACTTTATTATGACAATCTACGGATTTGCAGAAAACCCACAGGTAAATATAGCCGGGCACCCTTATAAAGTAGAAGCGACAATAAACGAAGGAGAGCAATTAGTAATTAACAGCTTAACACATACAGTGCAGAAGATAGGGAGATTAGGAGAAATCACAAACCTGTACAATGCTAGAGGAAAAATATATAGCGTATTTAAAAAAATCCCTCCCGGAACAAATACACTCCAATGGTCGGGTGGTTTTGGTGTGGATATTAAATTATTTGATGAAAGGAGTGAGCCAAAGTGGAGTTTATAGTGTGTGACACACAGAAGATGGAGTTAGGCTTGCTTTTAGAAAGTGTGTCTGTGGATTTAGATATCGGAGATACGAATGATGCGGAAATTATAGCGGAAAAAGGATATCTGAATTATGGGATGTATATTATCTGCCCTGGAACAGAATATGGTGTGTTACTGGAAGAAAAAGACAGTTGGACGAGTGGTGCAGAGGAAACATGGAAAGGAAATACCTTCCGTGGATTTCTGAAACAGTTTATTGTATGTCCTCCTGAGGGACAGGATTATTTGAAAGTAAATGGAGATGCACACGATATTTTAAGGCAGGTATTAGGCAATGCCTTTGACGGGATGTTTACGATACCGGAAACATCTAGTGGAATTACCTTAAACGGCAGCTTTGACCGTTACACCGATGCTCTTACCGGATTTACAAAGCTTTTGGATGCAAAAGGTGCAAGACTGAATATAGAGATTAAACAGGGCGGTTCAAACGAGCCCTTTTTTATTGTCCTTTCTGCTGTTCCTAAAAGCAATTTATCCGCAGAAATTGAATATTCACAGGACTCACAGGTGGCAGTTCACTTTTCTGAGTCCAGACGAGGGATAAACCACTTAATCTGTCTAGGAAAAGGCGAATTAAAGGACAGGCAAGTGGCACATCTCTACGCACAGAAAGATGGCGGTATCGCACAGGATAAACCTTATTACACAGGCTTAAAAGAGCGCACAGCCGTCTACGACTACAAAGATGTGGAAAGCTTAGAAGAGCTTATAAAAGGCGGCACAGAGCGTCTAAGGGAGCTTATGGATTATCGGAAAATGGAAATGGATGTACAGGACTTAGAAGCACAGATTGGTGACACTATTGCCGGCAGGGATTACGACACAGGCTTTTATTTGCAAAAACCAATTACCGGGAAAGTTGTAAGGGTACAGGACGGCGAAATCTCTGTGGAATACAAAGTGGAAGGAGAGGATTAAATGGAATTAGTTACTGGTCATCACGGAAAAAATCATGTCACCGCGGCACAGATGGCAGATTTTAACAGAGGGATTTTTGGAAAATCCGCTATTTTAGATGTAGGAAATAAACTGGAAGCCTCTATCCAGACTGCGAACGAAATTGTAATTAAAGACGGAGTGGCAATATTTGACGGGCGAGAAGTGTATGTGGCTTACGGGAAAAATGAAACTGTAAACATTGTCTCTGGAACGCAGGGAATGAAAAGAAATGACATTATTGCAGTGAAATATGAAAGAGAGCCGGGTACTAAAATTGAAAAGGTGACGTTAAAAGTAATTAACGGCACTCCTGATAGGGTAAGCCCTTCGGACCCGAAGGTAAGTGATATAGATATCCGTACAGGTGCATCTGTTTCCGAAAAACCGCTGTATCGAGTGCGATTAAATGGTGCAGCAATAGAGGGTATAGATAGGCTTGTAGAGATTAAAGGGTTTAAAAAACACAATTTTGCAGACCCAGTTAAATCTCTTGCAGAAGCGAAAGAGGGATATGCCTTAGACGCCACTATGGGAAAGGAATTAAAAAAACAAGTTGACGCCAAATGTGTATCCACCACATTAGGCGGATATGGAAGAGAATGGTTGATGACAGGAGAGTGGCAGCCTACAGGGAATTATAATGGATTCGAGGGCGAAACAGAGTATTACAAGGGAATACGTGGTAGAGACGGATATATCGAAATAAAAACAAGTGGCGTGTACTTAATTGCGTTACAGGCAAGTATACAGAAAAAGACATATCTCGGAAGTGGTACTGTATGGTCAAAGGTGACAAAAGATGAGGTAGATTTGGGAGGAGACCACCATTTTTTGCCGGATGGAACTTACTACGACACTTTGAATTATGTTACTTACAACTACCTTCCTACTGGGGCGAAATTAAAAGCTTATCTCTCCGTAGACAGTAGCCTTACAGACGTATGGAGTCAAGGAGAGGAATATTTAAATATTATTAAATTATCCTAGGAGGGACAGCATGGAAAAAACGATTTTTAGAGACTATCTTACAATAGATGCGGAAACAAGAAAAATAAGCATCCCTAGCAGGATTAAAAACCTCGGCGTTGAGTCGGATGCAGACGTTAAGCGCCTGTATTTTAAAATCCAAAAGCAATATGGAGAGATGGATTTTACAAAAGCAGATATCCGTATCAATTTTGTGAATGCCAACGGAGAAGGAGATGCTTATGCAGTTACAGATAAGCAGGTGGAAGGCAGCACAGTTACTTTTAGTTGGCTAGTTGGAAGAAATGCACTGGAATACAAAGGGGACGTATGTTTTATTGTCTGTGCAAAAACAAGCAGTATAGAAGGCATTGTAGAAAAAGAATTTAATACCACTCTGGCAAGCCTGCCGGTACTGGAAGGAAAAGAAACTACACAGCAGATTGTACAGCAATATCCAGACGTAATCGAACAGATTTTAAAGAAACTGGAAGGGGCAACCACCATTACCCCAGAACAGATACAGGCGGCAGTAGATGCGTATCTGGAAAAAAATCCCATTACATTTAAGGAAACAGACCCAACCGTACCGGAATGGGCGAAACAGCCACAGAAGCCAGCCTATACAGCATCTGAAGTAGATGCAGAGGAAAAAGGAGCAGTAGCAGACCATAATTCTGATGCTCAGGCACATCCGGACATCCGGAGAATGATTGAAGAGCTTCCGGGTGGCAGTGGCACTACCGATTACAACAGTTTAGAAAATAAACCGCAGATTAACGGCAGGGAATTGGTCGGAAATAAAACGCTGGAAGAACTGGGTTTGCAAATCCCTGCAAAATTGCCAAATCCGCATATTTTAACATTTACCGGTGCAGTAGCCGAAACTTATGACGGAAGCAGAGAAGTGACAATTAACATCCCAAGCGTTGGCAGTGGAAGCGGTGCAACAAATTATGTTACCCCGGAAGAGTTTGGGGCAAGAGGAGACGGAAGGACGGACGACTCTACCGCTTTTAAAAATGCGATTTTGACAGGAAAAAGAGTCGTATGCGATGCAAGTAAGAAATATTACTTTGGGAAAGCTGTAGACGTGCGTACAGTGTCGAAAGGGCACTTAGATATCAACAATGCAACACTCATGAATTTCCACATCCTGGTAAATCTGAATGACGGTGGAAATGATTGGAGACAATCCTATCCTGTCGACAAATTTATTATCGAAAACGGAGCAATCGGTAGTGATAATTGGAGCACAGCGCCGAAGGATTGGCAGACTCCGGCAATTATGACAGGGTGCCAGATGCAGTTGAGAAATATCAATTTTGTAAATCAACCTTATATTTTAGCTGTTGTAAACCAGTATCTGGACTATATGCTTTTCGATACTTTGCTAAATGTGCAAAATCCAGAATTATTTAAGAGTGGTACATTAAATTTAGATGCGGTAAATTGCATTTCTGCAACAGGTACAGCCAAAAGAATAGATGATAAAGATACAAATTTAAGCGGAGATAGCTGGATTTTTAAGCAGTGCAGTGAGTTTTACAATAAATATAACCCAGAATACCGCTTAGTTTGCACACACGGACACCAGCCGATGGTATTCCAGAGCTGCATTCAGAGTGGGGTTAAGACAGGGCTTTACTCCCAGGTTTTATTTTTAGGTTGTCATTGGGAGGAAGAACAGACAATGCCTGTATTTGGAATGAAATATCTCTCCACAATAACCTTCGACTCTTGTTTTTTCTGGGGAAATTACAAGTTAGAAAACGACCCGCACGCATATTACAGAAATTGCAAGTTTACACAGACGGATGCAAACGACAGATTGCCGCACAAGACACTTGCAGAATTTACAGACAATAAGTCGTTTTACGAATTACAATGCGTACTGGAAGGGTGTTGTATCGGAGGCAATTACATTGTAGACACAAGGAAATTAAAAGAAATTAAAAATGCAGATAAGTATACACATAATAAGTTTGCAACAATGAAAACAGCTCTGGAAAGCGCAAATCTTAGCGTTTCCACATCTGACAGAAACCATGCAAAGTTTGCAGTTGGAAACAATATTTACGACATCTATTTGCTAAGCACAAAAAAAATGGACCTAGCAAATGATTATGTGCAGAAAACAGTAAACATTGCAAATGCAAAATCAAAAGTGGCAATGCAGATTGCGAATGCTATCGGAGGCTATGGAATACGTGTGTTCCGTACAGAACCAAACGGCAACATTTACGAGACATACGGCTTTACAGATGCTAATTTTGCAGATTTAGAAACAGCAAAAAATATCTTATTTAATGACTATGGAGAATGGGCGACTTTTGGATTTAACGGCAGTACGAAGGAGGAACAACTATCTAACGTTCCGTCCCCGTGGATTTTGGTAAGCAGAAAGCCGGTTGTTGCAGTAAATAAGAAAGTATACCAAGCTGGAGGGGTACTGATAACAACAGACAACAGCAAAATCGAAAACCTTAATGGCATGGTACAGGTAACAGTATAAGGAGGAAAAAATGGTAATAGTAGCATTCCCGCCGGGAGAAAAATATGCAGTAAACTATACAACGCTAGACCAGTACGATTACGGGCAAATCCTCCGCATACAGGGATTAAAACTCCCGAAGACAGTAGAGGTGCACTTTTCTACACAGGAAACAGGAGGAACATCTATTACCCGTGTAGGAGTAACAAAAGACGGAGTAACAGATGTACTTATCCCGGACAGCGTACTGGAAAATGGAGACACTACACAGAATTACAGTATTTTTGCATTTGTTTATGTAACGGATGCCACAAGTGGAAAAACAGAATACCGGGCGAGGTTAGAGGTTAAGGCAAGACCAAAGCCGGAAGTCCCTGGAGGTGGGGATTCCCCGGACGTTTTCTACGAGGCTGTTCTTGCCGTCCGAGAGTCCGCAGAAAAAGCAGAAGAAGCGCAAAGACAAGCGGAAGGCTACGCTCACGGCAGGGAAGACCTGCCGGAACGTGCCGAGGACAATGCAAAGCATTACTCCGACAAGGCTTCTGAGGATGCAAAGAAGACAGCGGAAGACAGAAAAGAAGTGGAACGCTTGGTAGAGTCTGTGTCCGGGATAGATGAGCAGGTGGCGAAAGTAGAGAAGCTGTCTAAAGATGCACAGGAAGCAGCTACGCAGGCAGGAACATCCGCAGAACAGGCAGAAGAATATAAACAGGCTGCCGAAACAGCAAGCAGTGCAGCACAGACGGCGGCGCAGGAAACAGAAGCAGATAGAACCTCTGTGGAAAAAGCAAAAACAGAGGTAGAGAGTTTAAGTGCACAGGTGCAGAAAAATAAAGAAAGTGTGGATAAAACTACACAGGACTTTACATTAAAGGCACAACAGGCTCTCGCAGATGTAAACAATGCCGGACAGATGCAAACAGAACGTGTGCAGACTGCCGGAACTACTGCTGTAGAGAATATCGAGAACGCACAGAATACAGCTACACAGGCGGTAGAAACAGCAAAACCGAAGCAATTAAGGCAGTACAGACAGAAGGAACTACCCAAACCGGAGCTGTTGCCGCAGAGGGAGAAAGACAGGTACAGGCGGTACAGACAGCCACACAGGAAATTATTGCAGACAGGGAGCAGATTACAAAGAATAAGACAGATATTGCCGATTTGCGACAGAATAAAGCAGATGCAATCGTAGAAACTGCAAGTGGTACACTGCTTAATGTTAAAGATAGCGCAAATGCGTATTTCGAAGATTTTTCCGTGTATGGAAAATCTGAACAGGTGCAGACAACAGGGGCACAATTGCTGAATTATTACAAACTAGCTGAGCTATCACCGCAATATTATGCGATAGAACAAGGCGAATTAAAGGTGAAGGGTAGCGACAATGTTGCTTGGACTTCAGTACCGGAATACGGTACCCTTGCAGCTGGAACATATACTCTTTCTGGAAATAATGCCGAAATTCGTGATGCATCTAAAAATACAGTAATTGCTACATGTATTGGAGATACTTTTTCAAAATTTACGTTAAATGAAGACACAGCAATAAAAATAAAAGTTGGATACGGATTAGATAAATATCCTATTGTTGTAAAAGCAATGTTGAATAAGGGTGATAGCAAAAAACCATACGAACCCTACACAGGCGGCAAACCATCTCCATCTCCAGAATATCCGCAAGAGATTATGAGCGCTGGACGGTTTAATGAAGATACTGGCAAGTATGAGATTGATGTTAAAGTTACTGGGAAGAATTTAATTCCATTTCCATATCCGGCTATAAGTGGGAATAAAGGTACGAAAAACGGAATTATGTGGGAAGTGTTGACCGATGGTGGAATAAAGCTAACTGGGACAGCAAATCCAAAAACGTTTTATTTAGATTTAGACAATAATCTAAAAATAGGTAATATTTTAATAGCACCGGGCGGTACAGATGGAAGGATTACTGTAAATAAAGATGTAAGTTACGACGGTAGATTAGCAAAGGCGTATATAGCAGTAAATAAAGGTGTGACTGTAAACAGAGTTTATTATCCGCAAATAGAACATGGTACAGTTTTTACCGCACACGAGCCTTACAAAGAACAAACCCTTACCCTTACCTCCGACCGCCCTCTTGCCAAGTGGGACAGGCTTGTGGAACAGGACGGACAGATTGGGTGGTTATATAAAGGTAAGCAATATATTGTTACAGGCGAAGAAAGTTTAAGAATTCCAGTAGACCTTCCTAGCTATATCTATGGGAATACTACATCTTCTTTTTTGGCAATTTCAAACAATGATTTTTCCGACAAGAAAGGATATCTGAATAAACTACCTTATATTCCTGAAGTATGGATAAGCCAAAGCAATAAAGAAGGATATTGTTTAAATACAACAAATCAACTGCATGTTCGGTTTGCGAATACTAGATTAAATATTGAAGATACTGCTAGCATTAGCGAAAGAGAAAAAGCAATTAAGGCACATATAAAACAACAATATGATGCTGGAACGCCTTATATGTTGTGGTATGAGTCTTTACAAGAAGAATTCGTACCACTCCCACAGGAACAGCAGAATGCAATCCGAGCTTTAACCACTTACTACCCTACCACTGTTGTTACCAACTCCGAAGATACAGAAATGCAGCTTACCTACGTTGCCGATACGAAAAACTACACAGACAGAAAAATCGAGGAGGCTGTATCTGCACAGGTGCAGAACCTTGCAAATTTGCTATCTTTAATGCCACTCTCTACCCAAGCAGCAATGATAGAAGCAGACACTAACAATATTTTAGATAACATGGAGGTACAAAAATGAACAGTACAGTAATTGTAAAATTGATGGAGAACCTGATTAACAAGAAATTTTATGACACAAAAGATGAGGCGGTAGCGAAATTAGATGTATATTTTGCAATGAACCGAATTTCTGAGGAAGAATATGCAACACTTGCTTTATTAGCAGAAGAAACCTACGCACAGGAGGTATTATAATAATGGGATACGTATTAACTTTTCTCGCTGGCGGTATGGCAGGGGTGTTTCTTACATGCTTAATACAAGTAAACCGAAAATAAAAAGAAATGAGCCGGATTACCCCGTCACGGCCACAAAAAAGTAAAAAGGGTAATCCAGCCTTATAAGATAAGTATATCCGGTACATACGGAAATACAAGAAAAATCGTTCGACAGATTGTGACAGAAAGGAATAACATGGAGATACGTGCAAGACCTTAATGGTCTTATTTTTATGCAAATTTATTAAAAAAAAAGGAATGAGGTATATGAAGAAAATGAATTACGCAGAACCAATTATTGATACATACAATGCAGTAGTAGGGACAATGGTTGCTGTTCTTTCCTATGTATTAGGAGAACATTGGATTTTATTTGTAGCTTTTCTCTTACTTAATGTGGCGGACTGGCTCACAGGATGGATGAAAAGCCGTATGGCAGGAAAAGAAAATTCCACGAAAGGATGGAAAGGTGTTTTAAAGAAACTGGGATATTGGCTGATGGTATTGGTAGCCTTTGGAGCAAGCACCATCTTCATTGAAATTGGTAATACAATCGGTGTGGATTTACAGATTACTACGCTGCTTGGCTGGTTTGTACTGGCAAGCTTGCTAATAAATGAAATCCGTTCTATTTTGGAGAATTTCGTAGAAGCTGGTTTTAATGTTCCGGTTATCTTAATAAAAGGATTGGAAGTAGCAGATAAAGTAGTAAATAAAGACAATGAGGGCGAGTAATTTGCCCTCTCTTTTGTTAGTTAGATAGCAGAAAGGAAAATAATTATGGGAAAATATAATATACACGCAGGACATTGCCCACAAGGACAGGGAGCAAGCGGGGCAGTGGGAATTTTAAAAGAGTCTGTGGAAGACAGACTGGTAAAAAATGCCCTTATTGCAAAGTTGAGAGCTGCCGGACACACAGTATATGACTGTACCGATGACAGTAACTGTAGCTCATCTCAGAATTTAAAAAATATTGTAACTAAATGTAATGCCCATTCGGTTGATTTAGATGTTTCCATACACTTAAATGCTGGTGGCGGTACGGGGGTAGAAACTTTAATTTACAATGATAAAACAAAAGATATTGCAACAAGAATATCCAAGGAAGTTTCAAGTGCTCTTGGAATTACAAACAGAGGTGTAAAAACAAGAACCGGATTGTATGTATTAAAACATACAAATGCTCCTGCATTGCTTGTGGAGTGTTGTTTTGTTGACAGCCAGAGTGATGCAGCAAGGTGGGATGTAGAAAAATGTGCGGAAGCTATTTTCGAAGGTATTACAGGCACTTCTTCTACTCAAGCAGAATGGGTAAAAAACGAAACTGGATGGTGGTATAAACATGCGGATGGTACCTACACTACGAATGGCTGGGAACAAATTTCTGGAACATGGTACTATTTTAATGCAAGTGGTTACATGGTGACAGGCTGGCAGAAGATTGGAGACTACTGGTATTATCTTGACGCATCAGGTGCAATGCAGACTGGTTGGCAGTATATCAATGGAAACTGGTTCTATCTTAAAGCAGATGGTGCTATGGCGGAAAACGAATGGTACAAAGACGAAAACGGAAATTGGTTCTGGCTAAAAGAAGGCGGTTACATGGCACGTAACGAGCTTGTTTGGATTGGAAATGAAATGTTCTGCTTTATGTCAGATGGGCACATGGCTCATACGAATGACAGAGGGGTGTTAGTATAATAAAAAAACATCTCCCCGGTTGCTTCCGGGGAGAAAATATTGTATCATCTTTATAGAAAAACTAGGTGTTAAAATTTATTAAGGTAAAATCGTAAGTTACATAAAATATACAAAAAACCCTTTTCACTCAGTATTTATAAGGCTTTTTGAATACATCTAAATTAGCTTAATAGAAGATTGGAAAGAGTTGTTACATATTAATGTGACAGCTCTTTTTAAGTTTAAAACCTGTATTTAAGCAAACAAGGAGACAGACTTATGTATCGGATTTTAATTGTGGAAGATGACATGGATATTGCCCATGCAATTAAAAAGCATTTAGAAGCGTGGAATTTACAGGCGCGGTGCGTGGAGAATTTTGCAGATGTAATGACAGAGTTTTCTGCATATAATTATCATCTTGTGCTGATGGACATTACGCTTCCTTTCTTTAACGGCTATTACTGGTGTCAGGAAATCAGAAAAATATCTCAAATTCCTGTTTTATTTATTTCCTCTGCATCAGACAATATGAATATAGTAATGGCAATTCAAATGGGCGGAGATGATTTTGTGGCAAAGCCCTTTGATTTATCGGTGTTGACTGCAAAGATACAGGCATTGCTTAGAAGAAGCTATGATTATACGGGACAGGTTTCTGTTTTGGAGCATAAAGGTGCGCTTTTAAATACAGCGGAGGCGGTTCTTTTTTATCAGGACGAAAAAATTGAATTGACAAAGAACGAATACCGGATTTTACAGACCTTGATGGAGAATAAAGGAAAAATCGTAAGCAGGGAACGTCTTATGGAAAAGCTTTGGGAAAATGACAGTTTTGTAGATGAAAATACATTAAGTGTCAATGTAAACCGTCTGCGGAAAAAGCTGGCTCAGGCAGGCTTGTCCGATTTTATCACTACAAAGGTGGGAATGGGATATACCATTGCTATTTAAGCAAGTAAGGAGAACGTAATGAAAGTATTTTCAATCTATATCAAGAAACAAGGGGGAAAAATTCTCTTTTATCTGTTATTTTCCGCTGTCTTTTTCTGCCTTTTTTTCCTGTATCAAATTCCCCTTCATGCGGCGGTTTATGCAGTTTTCGTGGGTAGTGCTTTTGGAATAGCTGTTTTGATTTTTCAGTTTATAAAATTCCGTCAGAAATATGTCCAACTGGAAAGAGCAGTAAGCCAGAAAGAATTTTTGCCGGAAAACCTGCCAAAGGCAGAGGGCGGACTGGAGGCAGAATACGAAAAGCTTGTGGAGCGGTTGTATGAAAACATCCAAAATATGGAAAATATATATAATGAAAAAGAGTTGGATATGCTGGAATATTATACTTTATGGGTACATCAGATTAAGACGCCCATTGCTTCCATGTATTTAAAGCTGCAAGGAGAAGACAGCGAATTTTCCAGAGAAATCGGGACAGATTTAATGCGTATTGAGCAGTATGTGGAAATGGTGCTCTGCTATCTGCGCCTTGACAGCAGCGAAAAAGACTATGTTTTTCGGGAATATTCCTTAGACAGTATTATAAAACAGGCAGTACGCAGATTTGCACCGCAATTTATCCGTAAAAAGATAAAGCTGGAATATGAAACCACCAATGCAGTGATTTTGACAGATGAAAAGTGGCTGCTTTTTGTGCTGGAGCAGCTGCTGTCCAATTCTTTAAAATATACAAAGCCGGGAGGCTGTATTTCCTTACAGTGGAAGCCGCCGCAGCTTTTGGTAGTGAAGGATACGGGAATTGGAATTGCCAAAGAAGATTTGCCCAGAATTTTTGAAAAGGGCTATACGGGATATAATGGAAGAGAGGATAAAAAGGCGAGCGGCATAGGCTTATATTTGTGTAAAAGGATTTGTGAAAAGCTGGGATACGGAATTTGGGCTGAGTCTGAAATTCATAAGGGCACAGAGATGATTTTGGATTTAAAGAGAAAAAAACTGGAAATAGAATAACAATCTTTCAAAAATGTAAGATGAAACAGGGGAAATGTAAGCGGAAGTTATGGCGAAGCATTTCCCTTTTTTGATACAATACGTTTGAACAAAGCAAGGAGGAAAACGAGATGGCAATTTTAGAAGTAAAGAATTTAAAGAAAATATATACAACACGATTTGGAGGAAATCAGGTAGAAGCCCTTCGAAATGTGAATTTCAGCGCTGAGGAAGGAGAATACACGGCGATTATGGGTGAGTCCGGTTCCGGTAAAACGACTCTTTTAAATATTCTTGCAGCTCTTGATAAGCCGACAAAAGGAACGGTATGGCTGGACGGAAAAGATATGTCCAAAATAAGGGAAACAGAGCTTTCTACTTTCCGCAGAGAAAATCTGGGCTTTGTATTTCAGGAATTTAATCTTTTAGATACTTTTTCTATTAAAGATAATATTTTCTTACCACTGGTATTAAGCGGAAAAGGATATAAAGAGATGGAATACAGATTAGCTCCCATTGCAGAAAAGCTGGGAATTACAGCAATTTTAGAAAAGTATCCTTATGAGGTTTCAGGAGGTCAGAAGCAGAGAGCGGCAGTTGCCCGTGCGCTGATTACCAATCCGAAGTTGATTTTGGCAGATGAGCCTACGGGAGCTTTAGACTCCAAATCCACAGATGAACTTTTAGAGCTGTTTTCCGCAGTAAATGAGGAGGGACAGACTATTTTAATGGTAACCCATTCCGTAAAAGCAGCAAGTCATGCAAAACGTGTGCTTTTTATCAAGGACGGTGAGGTGTTCCATCAGATTTACAGAGGAAATAATACAAGACAGCAGATGTATGAAAAGATTTCCAACGCCCTTACTGTTCTGGCAGGAGGGGGTGCAACAGAGTGAAAATCGGATTTTATCCTAAGCTTGCGTGGACAGGAATAAAGAAGAATAAAAAGATTTATGTGCCTTATATGTTTGCCTGTATTGGCATGATTATGATGTTTTATATGATTTGTTTTTTAAGCACCAGCGAAATTGTAAGAGGAATGCTAGGCGGAGAAACCATGCAGATGACCTTGTCCTTCGGATGTCTGGTTATCAGCGTGTTTGCGTTGATTTTCCTGTTTTACACCAACTCCTTTTTGATGAAAAGAAGATATAAGGAATTCGGTCTTTACCATATTTTAGGTATGGGTAAGAAAAATGTGGCTTACGTTATGGTATGGGAATGTATTCAGATTACAACAATTACGCTTATTTGCGGTATTGGCGGAGGCATTTTCTTCTCTAAATTAGGAGAGCTTGCCATGATTAAGATGCTGGGCGGAAAAGCGGATTTTCATTTTACGATTTCCGTTTCATCTGCGAAAGATACAATAACCGTTTTTCTTCCGATTTTTCTTTTGATTTTATTAAAATGTCTGTTTCAGATTTTCAGAATGAAACCGGTGGAGCTGCTGAAGAGCGCACAGGTAGGGGAAAAACCGCCAAAGTCAAACTGGGTTTTGACGGTGCTTGGTATTGTTATTTTAGCAGGAGCCTACATAATTGCCCTGTCTATTGAAGAGCCGATGCAGGTAATCGGTATGTTTTTTGTAGCTGTCATCATGGTAATCGGAGCTACTTATCTGCTGTTTGAAGCAGGCTCTGTGGTGTTGTGTAAAATTTTGAAAAATAACAAACGCTATTATTATAAATCCAACCACTTTATTTCTGTATCGACGATGATGTTTCGTATGAAAAGAAACGGAGAGGGACTTGCCTCTATCTGTATTTTATCTACCATGGTGCTGGTTATGGTATCTGCTGTTTCCTGTTTGTATATGGGAGCAGAGGATTTCTTAAATTCCCGCTATCCGCAGGAGCTGGTGATAGATGTGCAAACAGAAGACGAAGAAAAAGTAGATGAATTTTATAACATTGTTTCAGAAGTTTTAGAAGAAACACAGACAGAAAAAGAGGATGAGCTGTTCTATACTTATCTGGGAGCAGCAGGCTATTTAGACGGAAGCGAATTGGCTATGAGTCCGGAGCGCATGGAGAGCTATGGAACAGATGTGTATAAGCACATCAGACAGTTGTTTTTTATTCCCGTAGAGGATTATAATCGCCTCATGGGGAAACAGGAGACTTTAAAAGAAAACGAAATCCTTCTTTATAATACAAAGCTAGAGTATGAAGAGGATATACTTGCCTTGGAAAACGGCAGAGAGTGGAAGATAAAGAAAAACGTGCCTAAATTTGTGGACAACGGACTGGATGTGATGCAGACGATTTCATCTATGTTCATTTTTGTAAAAGACAAGGAAACGCTTTCCGAAATCAGACAGGAATGTGAGCAGTTAAGCGGTATGGAAAACGCTATGGATAATTACCGTGGCATTAATTTAAAGGCAGATGCAGAGAAACAAATTGAGGTAGCGCAGGAGCTTCAGAAACGTGGGGCAGAATTTGAACAGCAAAATGAAAATCTGCATGTTATGGTAGAAAGCAGAGAAACGGAAAGAGCCGGATTTTATGCACTGTACGGCGGAATGTTTATACTGGGAATTCTTCTCGGAATTGTGTTTATTGTGGGAATGGTACTCATTATGTATTATAAGCAGGTAACAGAAGGGTATGAAGACCAGCAGAGATTTGAAATTCTTCAAAAAGTAGGTATGAGCCACAGAGATATTCGAAAGAGCATTAATTCACAGGTACTTACGGTATTTTTTATGCCTTTGATTGCAGCAGGTATTCATACAGCATTTGCTTTCCCTATGATGAGTAAAATTATTGTCTTATTTGGTATTAACAATCAGAAACTACTCCTCATAGTGACGGCAGCCTGCTACATCATTTTTACACTTTTCTATGTGGCGATGTATCTGGTAACCTCCAGAGCTTACTATGGTATTGTAAGCAATAAAAAGGAGGATTAACCCCTGGATGGGGTTCTGATTTGCACTGACTTGATAAAAAGTGTTTACAACTCCTTATAACAGAGCAAAAAAAGAAAAGAAAAAAGCGAAAAAATATATCCCCCGGGGTGGCTTGCCTCGGGGGATTTTTCTGTATATAATGAGGAAGCTAAAACACGAAGAAAGAATTAGGAGGATAAAATCCATGAAGAAAAGAATGAAGGCTTTAACGGCCTTATTATGTGTTTCTGCTATGGTTACAGGCTGTGGGGCTTCCGGAAACTCAGGAACAGATGCAGCAAAAACAGATACACAGAAGGAAGGAACAAAAGAAGCCGGCAAAGACGGAGAAAATCAGGAAAAATCAGAGGTGACGATTGGATTTTCCAGCGAAGGAGACTCTTTTGACCCTTGCACAGGATTTGGATATACAGGTTCTCCCATTTATTCTACTTTGGTAAAAATCAATGGTGATGAGCAGATTGAAAATGATTTGGCAACAGAATATACTACCAGTGAAGATGCCCTTACCTGGACTTTTAAAATCAGAGATGACGTAAAATTTACAAACGGTGAGCCATTAAAAGCGTCTGATATTGCCTTTACATTTAATACAACAAAGGAAAAAGCAACCTACATGGACTTGACAATGCTGGAAAGCTGTAAGGCATTGGATGATACAACCGTGGAATTTAAGCTGTCCAAGCCATGTGTAACCTTTATTTATACCGTTGCACAGATGGGAATTGTACCGGAAAAGGCATATAGCGATAAATTCGGCTTGGAGGCAGACCAGATTATCGGCTCCGGTCCTTATAAAATGGTTCAGTGGGATAAGGGACAGCAGTTTATTTTAGAAGCAAATGAAGATTATTATGGTAAACAGCCGGAAATTAAGAGAGCGGTCTTTTTAATTCAGGATGAAGATGCCAGATTTGTAGCTGCAAAAGCGGGAGAAGTAGATATTGCCTTAACTTCTGCAACACTTGCCACAACAGAGCTTGATGGTATGCACGTGGAAAAGGTAGAGTCCGTAGATAATCGTGGTATTACAATGCCGACAGTACCGGATGAAGGAAAGACAACAGAAGACGGATACAAAATCGGAAATGACATTACCGCAGATGTGAATGTAAGAAAGGCTATGTGCTACGGAATTGACAGAGATAAGATTATTGACGAGGCATTAAACGGATTTGCAAAGCCTGCTTATTCTGAATGTGACGGTATGCCATGGTGGAATGAAGAAGATGTTATTGAAATAGATGTAGATTACGCAGTAGAGCTTTTAGAGCAGTCCGGCTGGATAGATACAGACGGAGACGGAATTCGTGATAAGGACGGACAAAAGCTGGCATTTAATCTGATGTACTTTGCGGGAGACTCCATGCGTCAGGCTGTTGCCATGTCTGTGGCAAATCAGGCAAAGGAAAACATGGGCTTTGAAATCAATGTAGAGGGCGTCAGTGAGGACGAAACCATTAAGAGAATGTTCTCTGAGCCGATGATTATGGGATGGGGTTCAGACAGCCCGATGACTTCTTATATGTTGTTCCACAGCAGTAATGCAGGAAAAACAGACTGGTACAATCCGGAATTTTATATCAATCCTACAACGGATGAATATCTGGATAAGGCAATGAATTCCCTCACCATTGAGGACTCTTATGAGTGGTGGCAGAAAGCACAGTGGGACGGCACAACGGGTACTTCCATGAAGGGAGAAGCGCCTTGGGCATTCTATGTGAATATGACGCATCTGTACTATGTAAAAGATGGTTTAAATATCGGAAACCAGAGAATTCACGCGCATGGTGCAGCATGGCCGTTAATCGCAAATCTTGCAGAATGGACATGGGAATAGAAGTAGTATAAAAACAAAATTTGAGTTGCTGCATTAGGGAAATAATGCGGCAACTCTAATTGTGGTTATAGAGAGTATAGGAGAAAACAAATGAAGAGTAAGTATTATCTGAAGCTTACGGGAAAGTATCTTCTGCGTATGGTTACCCTGCTGATAGCAGTGAGTATCATAAGCTTTATACTGGTAAGTCTTTCACCGGTAGATCCGGTGCAGCAGTATGTAGGTTCTGTTCCCAATGTAAGCGTAGAACAAAGAGCAAAAATAGCAGAATACTGGGGGCTCAATGACCCTCCTGTGGAACGCTTTTTAGCATGGGGAAAATCCCTGCTTCACGGAGATTTTGGCGTATCCTTGATTTATCGAAGACCTGTTCTGGATGTAATCAAAGAGAAGTTTGCAACCTCCTTGGCATTGATGATGACGGCATGGGTATTTTCCGGCATTATCGGTTTTGCCATTGGATGTGCCATGGGAATTTTTAACGGAAAATGGATAGATAAAATTTTAAAGAAGGTCTGTCTGATTATGTGTTCCATTCCCACCTTCTGGATTGGAATTGTGTTTCTGATGCTGTTTTCCGTACAGCTTGGCTGGTTTCCCATGGGTATGAGTGTACCAAAAGGTGTTCCGGCAGATCAGGTTACGATTTTGCAGAGAATTCACCATCTGATATTGCCGGCATTGACTTTAAGTTTTCTCTCTTTTGCCAATGTGGCGCTACATACAAGAGAAAAGCTGGTAGATGTTTTGGAAAGTGATTATGTATTATTTGCAAAAGCAAGAGGAGAGTCAAAATGGAGTATTTTAAAAAGACACGGCCTTAGAAATATTATGCTTCCTGCTATTACTATGCAGTTTGGCTCTTTTAGTGAGCTTTTCGGCGGTTCTGTTCTGGCGGAAACAGTGTTCTCTTATCCGGGACTTGGTGCGGCGGCATCTGCGGCAGGTATGGGCTCGGATATTCCCCTATTGCTGGGAATTACGTTGTTTAGCACCTTATTTGTTTTTGTAGGAAATATGCTGGCGAATATTATATATGGAATTGTAGACCCGCAAATCAGGGAGGGATATAGAAATGAATAGCAAAATTTTAAACAGACGAAAAAAGACCATTCTTTTTGCCATTCTGATTTTTGCGGTATTGCTTGGTGTTTATTTGTCAGGTGCATTTTTAAGCGATGAGCTGATACAGGCAGATTTTTCACAGAAAGGCTTAGCGCCGTCTCTGAAGCATCCTTTCGGAACCGATATGTTGGGAAGGGATATGCTGGTGAGAACCATAAAAGGCTTATCCGTAAGTATTGTCGTGGGCGTAGTTGCATCCAGCGTCAGCGCTGTGATTGCTTTAATTGTAGGAGTAATCGCAGCCACAGGAAAATCGTGGCTGGACCATTTGATGAACTGGCTGATTGATTTAGTTATGGGAATTCCTCATACAGTGCTTTTGATTTTAATTTCTTTTGCCTGTGGAAGAGGATTAAAGGGCGTTTTAATCGGTGTGGCGGTTACCCACTGGACAGGCTTGGCACGTATTATTCGAAGCGAAGTCCTTCAAATTCGTTCTCAGCAGTACATAGAGGTTTCTAAAAAGCTGGGACATTCCAGCTGGTGGATTACCGTACATCATATTTTACCGCACATGGTTCCGCAGTTTTTAATTGGATTGATTTTAATGTTCCCGCATGCCATTATGCACGAGTCCGGCTTGACCTTCTTAGGCTTCGGACTTTCTCCGGAGCAGCCGGCAATCGGAATTATTCTTTCTGAGTCCATGAAATATATTTCAGCCGGTATGTGGTGGCTGGCATTTTTCCCGGGACTGATGCTGGTAATTATTGTTTTATTATTTGACCGTCTGGGAGAAAATCTGAAGAAGATTATTGACCCTTACAGCGCTCATGAATAGGAGTAAGAGATGAAAAAAGAACCGATTTTATCAGTAAAGGATTTGTCCGTATCCTTTCAGATGTATGATAATGGACTTGAAAAATATGATTTAAAAGTAATTTCCAATCTGACCTTAGATGTACGGCCGGGAGAAATTGTTGCCATTGCAGGCTCCAGCGGTTCCGGTAAGAGCTTGCTTGCCCATGCGGTTATGGGACTTTTGCCGGAAAATGCTTCCATAAGCGGAGAGATTTCTTATAAGGGGAAAGTGCTCAGTCAAAAAGAAAAAGAAGCTTTACGTGGAAAAGAAATGGCGCTGGTGCCTCAGTCTGTCTCTTATCTGGACCCGCTTATGAAGGTGGGAACACAGGTACGTGGAAGAAAGGCAGATAAGGAAATCATAAAAGCTCAAAGAGAGATTTTCCGGAGATTTCATTTAGATGAAAAAACAGAACAGCTATATCCTTTTCAGCTTTCAGGAGGAATGGCAAGAAGAGTTTTAGTTTCTACGGCAGTATTAAGCGGGGCAGAGGTGATTATTGCAGATGAGCCTACGCCGGGACTGGATTTGGAGATGGCATTGGAGGCTCTGAAAATATTCAGGGAGCTTTCCGATGAAGGAAAAGCAGTTATTTTAATTACCCATGACATTGATTTGGCGTTTCATATTGCAGACAGAATTGCAGTATTTTATGCAGGAACTACGGTGGAGATAGCAGCTGCAAAGGACTTTCTTGAAGGAGTAGACGCCCTTCGTCATCCGTATTCTAAGGCACTGTGGAAAGCTCTTCCGCAAAATGGCTTTGAGCCAATTCCCGGTTTTCAGCCTTATGCAAAATATTTACCAAAAGGGTGTCTGTTTTCACCCAGATGTCCTCATAAGACAAAAGAGTGTGAAGAAAATATTCCCATGAGAGAGGTACGTGGGGGATATGTGAGGTGTATACATGCAGATTGAAGCAAAGAATATAAGCTTTCGGTATAGTGACAATCAGCCGTGGATTTTACAGGACGTAAGTCTGAAAATAGAAGAGGGGGAGCGGGTAGGCTTAATCGGACCAAGCGGATATGGAAAAAGCACACTGGTAAAAATTATGTCCGGATATTTAAGACCTACCAAGGGAGAAGTTTTGCAGGACGGAAAGCCTTTGCCGAAAAAAGGAGTATCTCCTGTTCAGTTGATTTACCAGCATCCGGAAAAAGCCATCAATCCTCGCTGGAAGATGAAAAAAGTGCTTCAGGAGTCGGGAATGTTCCGTGAAGAAGTGATGGAGGCGCTGGGAATTGAGAAGGACTGGCTGGAGCGTTATCCGAGAGAGCTTTCAGGCGGAGAGCTTCAGCGGTTTTGTGTTGCCCGTTCCTTATTTTCCGGTACACATTTTCTTTTTGCAGATGAAATGAGTACCATGTTGGATGTGATTACACAGGCACAGATTTGGAATTTAATGTTAAAAGAAGTAGAGGAGAGAAGGCTGGGACTTTTAATGGTTACCCATAATGCAGAGCTGGCAAAAAAAATCTGCACCAGAACAATCAATCTGGCGGAAATCAATAAAAGGGAGGATATCTGAAAATGTATGTAAATATTGTACTGTTTGATGATTTTGAAACCTTGGATGCCTTTGGACCGGCAGAAGTTTTCGGAAAGCTTCCGGAGGAATTTCATATCCGTTATCTTTCTGTCTCCGGAGATGTAATCAATAGTGTACATGGAGTAAAAGTGTGGACAGACTTTCTTGTACCGGAGGAAATTGACGGGATTTTAATTATTCCCGGAGGAAAAGGTGCAAGACGGCTTTTGTGGAAAGATGAAAGAGCATTAAATATCATAAAGAAAGCAGCGGAAAATTCAGATTATTGTCTGATGATAGGAAACGGCTCTGCAATTTTGGCGCAGACAGGACTTTTATATAGAAGGAGAATTGCCGATTTTCCTATGGACACCAACTGGAACAGAATGTTTACTGCCGGTATTGAGAGAATAGAAGGTGCAAAAGTGGCTATTGACGGCAAATTTTATTCCTGCGGAAATACGATACTGGGAATGGATACGGCTCTTTGGACCATCACAGATGTTCTGGATATTGCCGCAGCAGAGAAGGTGGCTAAGGAGCTGGGATATCCATGGAACGAAAATGCAGATGAGGATATTTACTGTTAGTATACTGCCCCGCTTATTAGGAGAAAAATATGGAAGATAGAAATCAGACCAAGTATGACAAAGCCATGGTGAACCGTTTGGCAAGGGCGACAGGGCATTTGAAAATGGTGAAACAGATGGTGGAAGACGGCAGGGATTGCAGTGAGGTGCTTATTCAGTTGGCAGCAGTGAAATCAGCGGTCAATGGAGCAGGCAAGGAAGTCTTAAAGCAGTATATGGAGGAATGTGTGGAGGAGGAGCTGGAGTTTCAGGATAAAGAGGGACTTGGAAAATTGAAGAAAGGGATTGACAGTTTTATCAAATAAAATTTTTGGAAAAAGGAACCCCCAGGGAGGCTTGTAAACCTTTAACAAGTAGTATATGATAAATATACAGTTACTGTTACAGGTTACTGAATTACTGCATGAATATGCAGATGCCGTATACATCCTCCGCATAAAAAATGTTATACGGCGAAAGCAATGTCGAATCCTCATAGACAAAGAAACAGAGACATATCGATGGCAGGATATGGACTCTGTTTTTTTGTTTAATGAAAAGATAGTTGATATAAGACATGTTATAATCTAAAATAAGATTTATCAGAAACGTATAGGAGGGTGAAGTATCATGAAAAAAGAACCGGAAAGACTGGAAATGGACCTTGCGAAGATTTTTTTAACACCGCCCAATACCATGAAAGAAAAAGTGACCTTAGTGGTTATGATGGTAGTTGTCTTTGCCATGTTTTTTGCTCCGGTAGTGTTTACGGAGGTATCTCCTGTGAAAGGAATTTTCCTATCTGCACTTCCGGCAGTTTCTATTTCATGGGGCTGGATGGTATTGCTTCGCAGCTTGTTCCGAAAAAGAGAATTTTCCAAGAAAACAGATAACAAGAAGTAGCAGAGGGATTTTAATGGAGTTAAAACAAGAATTAGAAATACAGGCAAGGGTATCGCAGGAGATGGTTCAGGCTGTTTCAATTCTGCAAATGACAGCATGGGATTTAAAAGAATATGTACAGGAGGCTATGCTGGAAAATCCTGTGATTGAGCTGGAAGAAACCACGAGAAAACAGGATAATGAGGAGATTGTGAGAAAGCTGGAGTGGATGGAAAACGGAGATTATCAAAATAAAGTATATTATCAGCAGGAGCTGGAAGAAAACAATGAATTCTGGGAAGAAAACGAACCGGATTTAAGGGAATATCTGTTGGAACAGATGGCTTTTATGGATTTAGATAAGAAAGCTGCTTCTATTATCCGTTATATGATTCAAAGTCTTGATGAGAGAGGCTACTTGCTTGAGAATGAGGAGGAAATCGCAGATATTCTGGGGCGTTCATTGGAAGAAATACAAAGAGCCAGACAAATCTTATGTACAATGGAGCCTTTGGGAGTAGGAGCGCTTAATTTACAGGAATGTCTGCTGATACAATTACGAAAAAAAGGCTGTACTTCTCTTGCCTGTGAAATTGTAGAAAACTACATAGAAGAATTTGGAAAAAATCAATTATCGAAAATTGTAAAGAAAACAGGCAGGGATTTAAAGGAGATTGCACAAGCCTGTGAGCAGATTAAAGAACAAAACCCCAAACCGGCAGGATATTTTCCTGCAAGGCCATATAAAAATTATATTATTCCTGATGTGATTGTTGTGAAGCTAAAGGATTACTTTGAAATTTTAGTCAACGATTATGACAGTCCGGAAATTTTCATCAGTCCGTTTTACAGACAGATGATGAGAGAGCAGGGAGAAGAAACGGGAAAATATATCAAAGAAAAAATTCGTCAGGCAGAGTGGCTGAAAAGCTGTATAGAACAGAGAAATCGTACTTTATTGCAGCTTACAGAGGAAATTTTGCGAAGTCAGACAGAATTTTTCCAAAGGGGAAAAAATTATTTGAAGCCTATGACGCAAAAGGAAGCGGCAGAAAAGTTACAGGTACATCCTTCTACAATCAGCCGTGCCGTACAGGGAAAATATTTGCAGTGTACATGGGGGATGTTTCCTCTTTCCTTTTTCTTTTCTTCGGGAACAGATAAGGGTGCCGAGTATATAAAGGAATGTTTGAAACGCATTATAGAGAATGAGGATAAGAAAAATCCATACAGTGACAGGGTTTTGGCGGAAAAACTGCAGGAAATGGACATTGACATTTCCCGCAGAACCATTGCAAAGTACAGAAATTCCATGCATATCAGCGAAGCATTGGGACGAAAAGAATATTAAATATGAATACCGTATTTATGGATACGATATTGCAGACTCTGCCGACGGATGCCAAGAGCATCGGCAGTTTTGGTGATGTTGTATCCAAAATGCTCCAAAGCAGAACACAGGATTTCATGTTCATATTCGTCCATCATGTTTTGCAGAGATGTGTTTTGAAATGAGCAGAAGGTATCGGGAACTTTTTTCAGAGTTTCCGATGCTTTTTTCGTTTTTAGAAGATAAGAAGGCAAATGCTCTAAAAGGATGGTATTTCCGTCAGAGATATTGCGGACATAGTCTAATACATGAAACAATTCTCTTACATTTCCCGGCCAGTCATAATGGTAGAAAAGCTCCATAACCTCTGGACTGATTTCTGTGGAGCTGTGTACATATTGAAAAACAGTAGAACGAAGATGATATTGAATAAGCTCTTCTAAGTCTTCTTTGTGGTTCCTAAGGGGCGGCAATTCAATCATGACAGTGGAAAGACGGTAAAAGAGGTCTTTTCGCAGTTCGTTTTCCTTGATACACAGGAAAGGGTCTTTATTGCAGGAGGAAATAATTCGGACATCCATGGAAATGTCTTTTTGGCCTCCTACTCGGCGGAAGGAATTTTCCTGAAGAGCCCGCAGAATTTTTGACTGCATGGCAAGGCTCATGGAATTCATCTCATCTAGGAATAAAGTTCCCCCTTCTGCTTCCTCAAAATATCCGACTTTATTTTCACTGCCTGTAAAGCTGCCTTTTTGTGTTCCGAACAAAAGACTTTCAATCAGAGTTTCCGGAATTGCGGCGCAGTTTAACGCTACAAATTTTTTGTCTTTTCTGGGGCTGCAGCGGTGAATACTCTGAGCGAAAATTTCTTTTCCGGTTCCTGTTTCTCCCACCAGAAGAACAGAATTATTCTGTGGAGCAATTTTTCTGGCGATACGAACAGCTTTTTGGAGATTTTTGCCATTCCCGATAATATGCTCGAAGGTATAACCAGAAAAACGGGTAGGCGGAGTATTGGGCTGAAAATCACGCAGCGCTTTTTCAGCCTGAGCCATTTTTTCCTTGCTGCAATCAATGATATTCTGTGTCTGTTCAAATACAATAGCTCCGATTAGTTCATTGTCTTTGGAAACAGGATAGGAGGTATTGACAGATGCGATAGAAACTCCTGCGGAAGTAGAAAAATTGTCTACTCGGTTAATCACAGGCGATTTAGTACGCAAAGCTGTCATGGTGGTGCTGATTTGTTCGTCGAGAGCAAATAAATCTAAAAGATGGCGTCCCCGAATATCCAGAGTAGGGGGGATTTGGGAAAGCTTGCGGCTTGCCTGATTAAAAAACAGAGCATATCCGTTTTCATCATAAATCTGAACGCCATCGGTAATTAAATTTAAGGTTTGAATTAACAAATCCTCTAAGTGATTTTGCTTTACTAAAAAATAATAAAAGCCTTGATTGGGCGCATCCATTCTTTCGTAGGAGAAAGAGTCTCCATCCCACACAAACTCACCGCTTGTATCTTCTTCTGCAATAGGGAAAACAGAGGTGATGTGTCTTTGATAAGAAATCCAATTTTTAAATAATGGTGCATAAGTATTTTCTATATAAATATCTCCGTATTGTACGTGGAGAAACTGATATTGTTCGTTTGTGGTAAAACAGATATCATAAAAAGCTTTCATAGGAAAACGCTCCTTTTTGTAGTTTATTTGTAAATTTCTTTTTGATTATTATATCAATAGAAAAGGTGAAAGACAAGAAAAGTGCCAAACAAATTTGCATAATGCCAAACAATTTTGCATTTTTAGGTTATACAGAAAAAAGAAAAGCACGAAATATCGCTGTTTTTTCGTTGGCACGGAAATTGCATATTAGTATGGTATAAAACAAAAGAAAGGAGCGAGCCGATTTTTAATCGGACAGAAAAAAGTATGGAAGGAAACAAAACAAACAAAAAGCCTATACGATGGAATGTGTTCATTCCTTGCTTTCTGGTAGTAGGAGGGGCAGCAATTTTAGGTATCGTAAACAACGAATGGCTGACAAAGGTTACAAAGGGAATTTTTTCATGGTCCTTAAACTCCTTTGGATGGCTGTATCAGGTGGTCGCCATGGTAACCTTAGTGGTTGTGGCATTGCTGGCTTTTTCAAAGACAGGTAATATCCGTTTTGGAGGGAAAGATGCCAAGGCGAAATATTCTTTTGGCTCATGGTTTGCCATGACACTCACCGGAGGTATTGCAACGGGATTGATTACGTATGGTGTGAATGAGGTTCTGATTTATTTTGGGAATATTTACGGAGAGCTGGATGGATATGGAGTAAAGGCGCTGTCTGATGAGGCGGCACAGTTTGCCATGGGACGCAGCTTTTACAACTGGACCTTTGTTCCTTATGCCATGTATGCACTTTCCGGCGTGGTAATTGCGTATATGTATTTTAACAGAAAGAAAGAGCTTTCTGTTTCCGCATCTTTAATTCCTCTTTTTGGAGAGGGTGTTACAAAAGGCTTTTGGAAAGCATTGATTGATGTATTATCTGTACTTGCCATTGCCCTTGGACTGGCATCATCTCTTGGAGCAGGACTTGCTCTTATCGGAACGGGACTTTCTTCTGCTTACGGCATAAAACAGGGCCCGATTGTGTGGTTTGTTTTAACGGCAATTATTACGGCAACCTTTACCGTTGCATCTGTAACAGGTATTGATAAAGGAATTAAGTGGCTGGCAGGGCTGACCTCTAAGATTTTCTATGTGCTGTTGATTGTATTGTTTTTAATTGGTCCTACACTCTATATTTTGAATATGGCAAATGTGGGCTTAGGATACTGGTTAGACCGTTTCTGGACATGGGGCTTTGACCCGGGAACAGTGGGCGGAGAAGCTCTGGTTACATGGTGGACGATGTATGACTGGGCTATCTGGATTGCTTATGCGCCGCTTATGGGTATCTTCTTTGCCATTATTGCTTACGGAAGAACGGTTCGTCAGTTCTTGGTAATTAACTGGATTTTACCTGCATCTTTTGGCTTTGTATGGTTCTCTGTATGGGGCGGAACTGCTTTGAAATGGCAGACAAGCGGAAAAGCAGATATCATTGCCACCATTCAGGAGGAAGGCGCAGTAGCCGGAATTTGGGAATTTTTAAAGCATGTGCCTTTAGGAGCAATTATTATTCCGGTCATTATTGTGGCTTTGATTGCTGCTTTCTCTACTACGGCTGACACCATGTCCACAACCATTGCCGCTTTATGTACCAAAGGGGCAAAACACGATGAAGAGCCGGCAATCTGGCAGAAAATCGTATGGGGTGTTTCTATTGGTTTAATTGCATGTATTATGGTTGCTTTCGGAGGCGGCGAGCAAGGTGTAGACGGTGTAAAATATCTGGCTGCCTGCGGTGGTTTTGTGGTTCTTACTATTTTTATTTTGCAGGTTGTTTCTGCAATAAAACTGTTTTTCTTAGATAAGGAAACAAAGAAGGATATAATGTAGCAGGAGGTTCCAAATGGAGAACAGCAAAAATATAAAAAAGGTGGAGCTGGGTAATCCCATTCATCTGGAAGAATTTGTAGCAGTTGCACGATATGGGGCAGAGGTTGTTTTTTCTGAAGAATATTGTCGGCGTGTAAAGAGAAGCCGTACCTTAGTGGAGAAATGGGTAGAAGAGGAAAGAGTCATGTATGGTGTTACCACAGGTTTTGGCGCTCTTTGCACAAAAGCAATCGGAAAAGAAGAAACAGCACAGTTACAGGAAAATATTATTTTAACCCATGCAGTTTCCGTGGGCGAACCGTTAAGAGAAGAAGGAGTTCGCGGAATTATTCTTATGGTTTTACAGAATTTAGGACGGGGAAACAGCGGTGTGCGTCTGGAAATTCTGGAAATGTACAGAGAGTTTCTGAACAAAGGAATTACTCCGAAAGTACCGGAAGCAGGAAGTGTCGGATATCTGGCGTTAGAGGCGCATACAGCTCTGGTATTATTGGGAAAAGGAGAGGCATGGTATCAGGGAGAATTGCTTTTGGGAGAAGAAGCTTTAAAAAGGGCAGGCATGAAGCCTATGGAATTAAGTTCAAAGGAAGGGCTGGCTCTTGTTTCTGGAACAACATCTCCCACAGCTCTTGGAGCGCTGGCTTTATATGACATGTTACAGGCAGCCAAAACAGCGGATATTATCGGCGCTTTGACAGTGGAGACCTTAAAGGGTGTGATGAATGCTTTTGACGAAAGAGTGATGAAGGTACGTCCTCATGGGGAACAGGCGAAGGTGGCAGAGAATATCAGAAAAATCCTGAAAAATTCTAAAGTAATAAAGAAATATCAGGGAAGCCGTGTGCAGGATGCCTTATCTTTAAGATGTATGCCTCAGCTTCACGGCGCATCCAGAAAAACCTTAGAGGATGCAAGGAGAACACTGGAAATTGAAATGAATTCCTGCTGTGACAATCCGATTATCTGGAGCGAACCGGGAGAGGAGGATGTAATTTCAGCCTGTAATGCGGACTCCTCTTATGTGGGGCTGGAGATGGACAGCGCCAGTATTGCAGCCTGTACCTTGGGGAAAATGTCTGAACGGAGAAATAATCGAATTATTGATGAAAATCTCTCCGGATATCCGTGGTTCTGTATCAGCCAGCCGGGATTGAATTCAGGACTTATGATACCGCAGTATACACAGGCAGGACTGCTTAATGAAATGAGAGTTTTATGTTCACCTGCAACCATTGATAATACCCCTACCTGCGGTAATCAGGAGGACTATGTTGCCATGGGATATTTTGCTTGCAGAAAAGCGGCAACAGTGGCAGAAAAGCTGGAATACATTCTTGCCATAGAGCTTTTATCCGATTATGAAGCGCAGCAATTTCAGGATAAGGACGTGGAAGTAAGCTCTGTGTCAAAAGCCGTGTATAGCGAATTAAAAATGACAGTTCCTGTTATGGAAAAAGACATGATTTTGCATCCGCATATTGAGCATATCAGAAAGCTCATTCATTCCGGCAGGATTTTAGAAATTGCAGAAAGTATAGTGGGAAGTTTGAAATAAAATAACATAGAAAGCATCATTGATATTTGGTATAATAGGAAATATCAGTGGTGCTTTTTGTTTCATGCGCTGAAAGGATAGTGCTGTGGTAAAGGAGGTAATTATGAAGAAGAAAAAAATTGTTTATTCCTGTATAGCAATCGCAGCTTTTTTCTGTATCGCAGTGATTTTTTATGTTGTGGGATATAAGCAGGCTTTAAAAGGAAATCAAACGGAGACCTTCCATGCCGTGATTACAGACATAGGAGAAAATGGCAGTTCTATGCAGGTGGAAGGACTGGAAACCAATGATATCAACAGCCGAGGAGCATTTATTTTTTCTGTGGAGGAGGATACAAAACTGGAATGGCATCATGCTCCTATAAAGCTTTCGGAATTTGATGTGGGAGATTGTGTTGCTGTAACCCATACAGGAAGTATTATGGAAAGTTATCCGGGAAAAATTGAAAAGGTAACAAAGCTTCAGCTTTTAGATGATGAGAAATAAAGAAAGAGAGTGAGTATAAAATGGGAAAAATTAAAAAGGAAGAAATCTGGTCCATACCCAACTGTATGGGGTATTTTCGTATTCTGCTGATACCGTTTTTTTGCGTAATTTATTTGAATGCAGACAGTGTAAAGGATTATTATCTTGCAGCAGGGCTTGTATTGGTGTCTACAATTACCGATTTATTTGACGGAAAAGTAGCCCGAAAATTTAATATGGTAACAGAGCTTGGAAAATTCGTAGACCCCTTTGCTGATAAGCTTACTCATGGGGCAGTGGCATTATGCCTGTGTACCAGATATAAGCGTATGATTTGGCTGGTGGCGCTTATGGCAATTAAGGAAGGTTTTATGGCAGTTATGGGACTAATAAATCTGCGCCACGGAAAGAAATTAGACGGAGCAAAATGGTATGGGAAAATATGTACGGCTACTTTGTTCGTAGTTTTAGGCGTGCTGGTTTTCATGCCAAAAATTTCAGGGAGAATTGCAGATGTACTGATTTTAGGTGAAATGGTAATTATGGCGATTGTGCTGGTTTTATATGCCTTTGAATTTCGAAAAATGGCAAAATGATTTTGAAAGAATTCGTTCTTGCATCTTTGGCAAAAAAGAACTATAATTGTCTATTTATAAGCAATACTTTTAGGAAGGAATAGTGGAAATATGAGTGTCTATGCGATTTATTTTAGTCCAACAAGAAGTACAGAAAAAATTGTAAAATTATTAGCCAAGGAATTTGGTACATACGGGGAGATTGATTTAAGTAAACAGAATTCAGGGGAAAATGTAAGAGCCTTTAAAGAGGAGGACATCTGTATTTTCGGTGTGCCTTCCTACGGCGGACGAGTACCTGCGCCGGCGCTGGAACGTATGAAAAAAATGAAGGGGAATAAAGCAAAAGCTGTTTTAGTTGCCGTATACGGAAATCGTGCTTATGAAGATACATTGCTGGAATTAAAGGAACAGGTAGATTTATGCGGATTTCATGTGACAGCAGCCGTGTCAGCAGTAGCAGAACATTCGATTATGCACCAGTTTGCAAGAAAAAGACCGGATGCAAAGGATAAAAAAGAATTAAAAGCATTTGCTGAAAAAATTGCTCATAAGATAAAATCCGGTGATGAGAAAGAAATTTCCGTACCGGGAAACAAACCTTACCGTAAATATAATGGTGTTCCGTTAAAACCAAAAGCAGGGAAAGACTGTAAAGGCTGCGGCTTATGCGCACAGGTCTGTCCGGTGGGAGCAATACCGGCTGAGTCACCGAAAAAAACAGATAAAAGCAAATGTATTTCCTGTATGAGATGTATACAGGTTTGCCCGAAAAAAGCAAGAAAAGTGAATAAGCTGAAATTAAAAATTGCGTCTATGAAGATGAAAAAAGCTTGTGAAGACAGAAAGAAGAACGAATTGTTTCTTTAAGATTTGTAAAAATACAGCAGGATAAAGGAGAAGAGCCTTTTGTCCTGCTGTGTTTTTTTATTTCATAGGAGATTGCGCAACAGCGCAATCTTTTATAATATAGTTTCTAAAATGTGCAACAGTAAAGGAAGATTTGCTGAAAACAGACTTCCGCAAGTGGAAAACTTTGAAAAATGAATAGGAGTCTCTTTTTTATAGGCATAAAATGTACTTACATTGTTATCGATTTCAGGCGCTTCATCTGTGGGAGGATAAGACTCTATTGTAACGTTTATATTTGTAGGAGGTTCATCCTCAGAATGGTATTCAATATCTGGCTCTGTGGAATTATCAGACTCCTCCTCGATCAGTTCTTTTTCTAAATCTTCATAATAGGTAGACTCCGGTTTGTCGGCATTAAGTTCGTCAGGTGACATCAGAAAACCATTTTCATCGTATTCAGGACCAACGTAGTCTTCGGCTTGTACAATAAGACAGGAACTCATGCACAGAGATATTAACATCAGAAAACCTATCATTTTTCTTTTCTTCATAAAAACCTTCCCTCCGTTATTAAGACAGTAACATTCATGGTGACAAAAATTTTTTGTTTTATAAACTCATTATATCCTATATAGAGGGATATATCAAATTGTTTCGTCATTTCCAAATAGAAAAGTCAAAAAATAATCTTGTCAAAAGCAGTCTAATATGTTATTTTATTAAAGTATGTCAATAATTTAACAATAAAAACAGTGGAGGAAGACAGAGTATGTGGAAAAAGAAGCAGAATAAATTCCCCGGCGGAATTCATCCCACAGATGGTTATGACAAGGCAATGACCATGGACCTGCCTGTCCATGAATATTGGCCTGAGACAGTTACGATTTTGTCAGAGCAGTCCTTTGGCGGAAAATGTCAGTTGTTAGTCAAGCCACAAGATAAAGTAGTAGCAGGACAGCAAATCGGAATTCCTGAGGCATTTATGGCAGCTCCTTTACATGCAAGTGTAAGCGGAGAGGTTCTCCGAGTAGAAGAAGTAAACAATCAGGGAAGAAATATTCTGGCGTGTATTATTAAAAGAGGGGATACCTCAAAACAGGATGCGCAGGAATATGAAAGCAAGCTGGTAGATATTGAGAATTTTACACAAGAAGAAATTATTGCGGGAATTCGTGACGGCGGTCTTACAGGAATGGGCGGCGCAGGATTTCCAACACATAAGAAATACGAAACAGATAAAAAAATTGATGCGCTGCTGATTAATGCAGCAGAATGTGAGCCATTTTTAACATGTGATTATCGTTTGATGCTGGAATACAGCTATGCAGTAGCAAATGGTATTCGCCTTCTGTTAAAGGCTTCCGGCGCTCCAAAAGCGTATCTTTGCATGGAAGACAATAAACCGGAGGCGGCAAAAGTTCTTGGTAAAATTTTAGAAAATACAAAAGATATAGAAGTAAAGGTATTGCCGACACAGTATCCTCAAGGTGGAGAGCGTCAGCTCATTCAGGCTGTTCTGGGCAGAGAAGTGCCAATGGGAGGACTTCCGGCAGAGGCTGGCGCTATTGTTTCCAATGTAGGAACAGCCAAAGCGACAGCAGATATGCTCCTTGGAAAGACACCTCTTATCAGAAGGATTGTAACAGTAACAGGCTGTGTAAAAAATCCGGGGAACTATTTGGTTCCAATCGGAACTTCAGCAAAAGAACTGGTAGAGCTTTGCGGAGGAGTGACAGTAAAGAATAACAGAGTCATTGCAGGCGGACCGATGACAGGTCCTTGTGTAGCTTCTGATTGGAATGGAGAAAGTGAACTTTTCTATGTGACAAAGAACACTTCCGGAATTTTAGTTCTTCCGGACAGTCAGTATGAGGAACAGCCATGTATTCGCTGTGCAGGCTGTGAAAGTGTGTGTCCGGCGGGATTAGTTCCTTATCAGATTGAATTTGCATATTTAGAAGAAGATTATGATTTGTGTGAGAGCTTATACGCCAGTGAGTGTATTGCCTGTGGCTGCTGCTCTTATATCTGTCCTGCCAAGAGAGAACTGTCCGTAAGAACAAGAATGGCAAGAGATATGGTGAAACAGAGAATGAGAGAAAGGGCGGTGAAAAAATAATGAGTCAGACAAGAGTAATTAACGGACCGCATCTTCGTACTCCAAGAACAACCAGAAACGTTATGATGCACGTAACAATTTCCTTAATTCCGGCGCTTTTGGGAGCAATTTATTATTTTGGAATTCAGGCATTATATTTGTCAGGCCTTTCTGTTGCAGTATGTGTGCTGACAGAATATATATGGCAGAAAATTACAAAGAAACAGGTGACAGCAGGTGATTTCAGCGCCGTGGTTACAGGTCTTTTATTAGCCTTTAACATGCCGGTTACCGTTCCGGTGTGGGCACTTGTTGCAGCAGACGTATTCAGTATTTTAGTTGTAAAACAGATGTTTGGCGGAATTGGAAATAACTTTGTAAATCCTGCTCTTATGGGAAGACTTTTAGTTATGGTAGCATGGCCGGCAGCTGTTATGCAGTATGTAGTACCGAGAACTGTTTCCGTAGATGCTGTTTCAGCGGCAACCATTCTGGGAACAGCAAAAAGCGGTGCCGAAACAGGTTACAGCTATCTTCAGATGTTCTTGGGCGAGATGCCGGGAGCAATGGGAGAAACCAGCAAATTATTGCTTTTAATCGGTTTTGCTTATATGTGTTACAAAAAAATTGTAAATGCAGAAGCAGCAGTTACTTATATTGGAACAGTTACAATTTTAACTTTTATCTTCGGTCCGGATGGGCTGTTTACCGGTGATATTTTATTAAATCTTTTCGGAGGCGGTCTGATTATGGGCGGTTGTTATATGCTGACAGATTATGCCTTTGCATCCAGAAAAGGTAAGCTGATTTATGCGGCTGTGGCAGGTATTATTACTGCGGCAATTCGAATTTTCAGCGTTTATCCGGAAGGAATTTGTTTCGGTATTTTAACCGCAAACTGTATGGCAGGTATGTTGTCTGTACTTTACAAAAAGCATGTGTATGGAATGAAGAAAAAAGAAGCGTAGTGGAGGAAAAACATGAAGAATAAAAACGTAAGAGGGATTATTGCATTAGCAGTTGTTACAGCACTTTCTTTCGGAGTAATTATGGGCTCTAAGGCTCTTGCAAAAGATATGGGAACAGGTGCTTCTAATACAGCAGAAGAACAGGTAAAAGAAGAAATTGATACCAAAGGTGCAGAAGGTATTGAAAAAGCAGTTAAGACAGAGAATGGTTACATGGTAACTGCAAAGGTAAAAGGATATGGCGGAGATATTGTGATGAATGTATCCTTTGATGCAGAAAAGAAAAAAGTAACAAAAGTAGAAGTAACAGAACAAAAGGAAACAGAAGGTCTTGGAGCAAAAGTTGCAGACGCAGAATTCCTCAGTCAGTTTGAAGGTGTGGAAGCTCCTGTATTTTTACCGGGCATGAGCCTTGAAAAAGAAGAAAAAGTATCTGATGAAGAACTTTTAAAAGAATTAAAAGACGGAACTTATGAGGCAAAAGCAGATGCTCCGGACAATAACGGGTTTACAGATGTAGTAACAGTAACTGTAAAAGACGGAAAAATTGCAGAAGTAAACTGGGAAGCAGTAGGAGCAGATGGAAGTACAAAGAGTGTACTGTCTGAAAACGGAGAATATGTAATGACAGAAGACGGACTTACATGGAAGGAACAGGCAGAAGCTCTTGCAAAAGCAGTAGTAGAAAATCAGTCTTTAAGCTTTTTAAATTTAGATGAGCAGGGAAAAACAGATGCGGTTTCCGGTGTAAGTATTTCCATCGGTGGATTTACAGCTCTTGCAGAGAAATGTTTAAAAGAAGCAGCGGGAATTACTCAGACTTTAGAACTGAAAGACGGAACTTATGAAGCAAAAGCAGAAGCAGCAGATAATAACGGATTTATCGATCAGGTAACAATGACTGTTGCAGACGGAAAAATTACAGAAGTAAACTGGGAAGCGGTAGGAGAAGACGGAAACAAAAAGAGTGTACTGTCTGAAAACGGAGAATATGTAATGACAGAAGACGGACTTACATGGAAAGAACAGGCAGAGGCTCTGGCAAGCGCTCTTATTGAAAACCAGTCCTTAGACTTCCTTCAGGTAAACGAGCAGGGAAAAACAGATGCGGTTTCAGGCGTAAGTATTTCTGTGGGCGGATTTATCAGTCTTGCAGAAAAATGTATGAATGAAGCGGCAGGCGTTGAAGAAAAAGAAGAAGTACCTGCAAACGGAACACAGGTAGATGCTGTATCAGGAGCAACGATTTCTTCTACGGCAGTAGTAACAGGTATCAACACAGCATTTGAATTTTTACAGGCAGTAAAATAAGAAAACGGAGGATATAACATGAAATTAAGATATCCGGCAGAAGCCTTTGCTTTTGGGATTGTATTATTTTCAGCAGGAATGAAGGAAGCCTTTGCGGCAGGTATTCTTGTGATTTTGTCCGTAGTATTTGCTGAATTTCTGAAAAACCTTTTACAGGCTTTTGTACCTGACTGGAGTTTGAAGCTCTGCGTATTTATTGGAACAGGGGCAGTAAGTGCATCTGCATTTTTGCTGGCATTTTCTTATCTGGGAACTTCAGTAAGCACAGGACTTTGGATTATGACTGTTCTTCTGGGACTTTTTGCAGCAAAGCATGTATTGGCTGACAATATAGAGGCAGAGTACGGAGAACTTTTCTGGGAATGTGCCATTGCATGGGGATTTTGGATACTTTTAAGCATTGCCAGAGAATTCTTTGGTTCAGGAATGATTTTCGGCAATATGATTTTAGAAACCGAAATGCAGTCTAAAGTATTTTTAGAAACAATTTTCGGATTTTTAACAGCCGGTATGGCGCTTGCCTTTACCAACGGAATTATCAAGAAAAAGATTACAAATACACACAGCTTGCTGTTAGTTATTCCATTGGCAATGTTTATCAGACCATTTGATATGGAAAGCTTCGGAGAAATTGTGGGATTAGTATGGACTATTCTTGTTCCGATTATTTTATTCATCTCTGTAAAGAAAACATTGAAATTTGCAAGAACAGGAAAAGCGTTCCGTGGATTACCGGTGGAAATGCTTGCTATGGGATTTATTTATATGATTTTGAGTATATATTAAATGAGGACTGTCGTCTTTGCAGTTGAAAAACTGCGGGACGGCAGTTTTCTATATTGATTGTCAAGCATGCAGATGTTAGAAATAAGTTAGAAAAAATACTGTATTATATAATTAGATTTTTAAGGAGGAAATTATGATGGTATCAAAATCTGAAAATATAGCAATGATGTCTGAAAGCGAGTATAAAAAAATGATACAGGACGAGAAAAATGTAGAGTATCTTGCAATGCTTGACACATCGATAGCAGAAGCTGAAAAGGGGGAAGTCGTGGTAAAGAGTATCGAAGAATTGGAAACATACGAATAAATGAATATTATGTCTACACCAGATACAAGAGACATTTGATTTAGAAATGAAATTATTCATCTTTGACACTGTAAAATCTGCATGTTATAATTTTTTTATAGAATTCCTCTGGGAAATGGAGGAAGAATATGCAGAAAAGATGTTTAAGTGATCTTACAATTAAGAATGATTTTATGTTTGGTGCAGTGATGATAAATCCTGAAAACTGTAAAGAGTTTTTGGAGAGAGCATTGGAAATAGAAATTGACCGTGTAGATGTTAGCAGGGAAAAAAGTATGGTCTATCATCCTGACTATAAAGGTATTCGTTTAGATGTCTATGCCAAAGATGAAAATAATACTTGTTATAATGTGGAGATGCAGATGACGAAAAAACCTGCACTCGGCAGACGCAGCAGATATTATCAAAGTCAAATGGATATGGATATTCTTTTATCAGGAAGAGAATATGCAGAATTACCCGATAGTTACGTGATTTTTATCTGTGATTTTGATCCTTTTGGTGAAAGAAAATATCGTTATACTTTTCAGATGCAGTGCAAAGAAAGCAATCAAACACCATTGGAAGATGGAAGAAGAATTGTATTTTTAAGTACTTGCGGAGAGAATGAGGATGAAATTTCCAAGGAACTGTTGGCTTTTTTGAAATTTGTAAAAGCAGATTTAAAAGAAAGTCGCGAGATGGAGGAACGCTTTATGACTTTAGAGGAAATGTTAAAAGATGAGCGAAAAGAAGGATTAAAAGAGGGAACAGTAAAAGCTCAGAAAAGAATTGTATCGAAAATATTATCTAAGGGGCTAAGTGATGAGGAAATCATGGAGCTTTGCGATATTTCTTTGGAAGAATTAGAAAATCTCAAAAATCATAGATAAAAACAACAAATCAAAAATTCTAATATCAAATCTGTTTTGTATCTATTATTTATAAGTCATATCTATTAGTAACCTTTCAGACGAAGTTTAAAAAATCAGAGGAATTCTATGATTGAAAGAGAATTGGGAAATATTCTTTTTAGGAGGCGGAAGATGAAACTAAAAAATGTATTGATTGTTGTAAAGGACATAGAAAGATCAAAAAAGTTTTATAGAGATTTATTTGGACTTGAGGTTGTTCTGGACAGTGGGGAAAATGTAATCTTAACAGAAGGACTGGTTCTTCAAGAGGAAGGTCTTTGGAAAGAAACAATACACAGAGAGTTGTACTCGAAGCATAATAAAACAGAGCTTTATTTTACAGAAAGAGATATGGAATATTTTTTAGAAAAACTTCAATCTTATGAAGATGTTATAGAATATGTGACGCCTTTGACAAGAAATTCATGGGGAAGACAAGTTGTGCGATTTTATGATTTGGACGGTAATCTTATTGAGGTTGCCGGTGAAGGGTAAGGAGAAGTGATAGTGATGAAATTAGATACCATGCACCATATTGCAATTATCGGTAGTGACTATGAAAAGTCTAAAAAATTTTATGTGGATATTCTGGGGTTTGAAGTTATTCGGGAAAATTACAGGGAAGACCGGAAAGATTATAAAATTGACCTTCGTCAAGGAAATATAGAAATCGAGTTGTTTATTATTCCGGGATGTCCTAAGAGATTAAGTTATCCTGAGGCAAATGGTTTGCGCCATCTGGCATTTAAAGTAGAGTCGGTAGAAGAAATGGCAAAAGAGCTGGAAAAGTTGGGAGTAGAGGTAGAGCCAATTCGAATAGATGAATTTACAGGAGAGCAAATGACGTTCTTCTTTGATCCGGATGGATTGCCTTTAGAATTACATGGATAAAGGAGGAAGCAAAATGGATAAAAAGAAAAAATCAGGAAAAAGGACATTGATTTTGGTAGGAATATCAGTGATTTGTATTGTCGTGGGAGCATTAAGTTGGGGATATTATAAGAAAGTCACAGAGTTTAAAACTTCAAAATGTGATTTTGTACCACCATCTTCTTTTGACGCAGTAGTACAGAAGATTGATATAGAAAACAGCCAAATGGAGGTCATCATAGAAGAAGATACAGCAACACAGGAAGGGACAGAACCCCAAAGTGTAATGTTGGATTGTGAAAAGGTAGATTATAAATTGTATAATACAGAGCAGGGGGACAGGATTGAGTTTTCCTGTAAAGAAGAAAATCTGGATGATGATAGGGTGGAAATATCTAATTTCAGCAGAAAAGAGTGAAAATCCCGTGCTTGACATATTTCTTCTAATTATGTACTATAAGAGTATATAACTGCATAGTCTAAGTGGTCGTTGAGCCCTAGGTTCAAGGTTAAAAGGGAAACCGGTGAAATTCCGGTACAGTCACCTCTGCTGTGAAGCGGACGAGGAAATAGAAGCCATTGAATAGCAATTTGAGAAGGCATTTCCAAGGATGAAGCAAAGTCAGAACACCTGCCATGTATATAGAGTATTTCCGGGCTGAGGAGATTTTTTTGCGTACAGCAATATGCAGTGATAAAATTCATATTGAATGATTGATTGAGAAGGTTCTTTTGCCGATATGGGAAAAGAACCTTTTTTATTTCATAGGAAATTGCGTCCTATGAAATAAAACTGCTCCGCAAGGATGCGCACTGCGGCGGACAGGTATCATGTTGCTGAAGCAACCCGCCGCAGGCGGAGAATTCTGCAAAGCAGAATTCCTTTTCATAGGAAATTTCTGTATATGACACAGAATGAACAATTAAAGGAGATTGGAAATGAAAAGAAAGAATTTAAAAATAACAGTTTCTGCGATAGCGGTTATGTTAGCCATTCAGTCACCGCTGTCGGTATTAGGAGCAGAAACGTATGAGGTTTTGCAGGAGGAACTGCTGTCAGGAACAGCAGATGCTGGTGCAGAGGAGGAATTCCTTACAGGAACGGCAGATGAGACAGAATGTGCAGAGAAAATGGTTGTCTCCGATGCGCAGAAACAGGATGGAATAACAATTTATCAGCCGGCATTTGAAGGTTTAAATAAAGCTGAAAATTATTTGCAGACAGCAGTTACCAATCCCATTGTGGACTCTATTGGAGGTGAATGGGCTGTAATTGCAATGGCGAGAAACGGAAATTTGAATAATTCGGCAAAGAATAATTATTTGCAGAATATTTATCAAAAGCTGAGAGAAACGGGCGGAGTCCTTCATACAACAAAATATACAGAATATTCCAGAGTAACCCTTGCGCTTACTTCTATGGGAATAAATCCCACATCCGTAGAGGGGTATAATCTGTTTCAGCCTTTAGCAAATATGAAAAAGGTAAACAGACAGGGAATTAACGGTACAATTTTTGCATTGATTGCTTTTGACTCTAATCAATATGAAATCCCAAAGCTGGAAGGTTTAGGTACACAGACAACCAGAGAAGATCTTATCCAGACAATTTTGTTATCAGAAATTTCAGGAGGAGGCTGGGCGCTAATGGGAAATCAGCCGGATCCGGATATAACAGCAATGGCATTGCAGGCATTAGCTCCTTATACACAGCAGCAGGAAGTCAAAGAGGCAGTGGACAGAGGAATTGAAATGCTGGCACAGCTTCAGGATGAAGAAGGCGGTTATATCAGCAATGCAGGATATGACAGTGCGAAAAATTTGGAAAGCACGGCACAGGTAGTCATTGCCCTTTCAGCTATTGATGTGTCCTTGCTAAATTCTGAAAAATTTATGAAAAACGGAAAGACATTATTAGATGAGATGCTGCGTTTTCAGGTTTCAGACGGTTCATTTTGTCATGTGATTGACGGTGGCTCTAATCAAATGGCAACAGAGCAGGGAGCTTTAGCTTTAGCAGCATGGTATCGAGCTGTTACGGGAAGAAATTCCTTGTATGATATGACCGATGTGGAGAATGGGCAGACAGGCGGAGAGGAAACACCGGAAAGAATTGAAGCGTTTCGAAAAAAACTGGAAGCATTTTCCGGCAATCTGACATTAGATAATGCCCATGAGTTATACGCATTGAAAGTGGAATTAAGTCTCATGGGAAATTTCTCCGAAAAAAAAGCTTTTGAAACAAAGCTGGAACAAATGTTAAAAGAAGTAGAAACACAGGCAGCAGAAATTGAGGCTTTAGATAAGGAAATATGGGAAGGCTTTGAGCCTTTAAACATTACACTGAAGGACAAAAAAGAAATAGAAAGACTTTTAACAGCTTACTATAAAATTCCGGAAGCAAACAGAAAACATTTACAGTATGAAGAAGAACTGTTAAGAGCAGACAGTATTATCAAAAAACTGGAGCAGGAAGTTATCGGAGCAGAAATTTTTGAAAATGTGAAAAATTCCAAGAAAGATTATACATATCAGGGGAATGGGTACACCATTTGCTTAAAAGGAAAAAATGTATATGAACCGGCAGATATGAAAGCAGGAATAGAGATAAGAGAACAGAAAAATTCTTTGGAATTTGAAACCAAGGAAACAGGAGCGTTTCCGGGAGAAGTTGAGATTGCTATTGATACAGCATTAAAAGAAAGCGTATACATGCTGTATTATGAAAAAGACGGAAAACAGCAGGAAAAACAGTGGGTATCGGTAAATAACGGACAGGTTGTCTGTGATATAGAAATTGGTGGAAAATATATATTGAAGAAACCGAAAACAGAAAGTGAAACAGCGCTGTCTCAGGCAGGAAGTAATTCAGAGAATAAAACAACTGCAAAAGGTAAAACTGCAAATACAGCAAAGCAGACCAATACATCTTCAGCTTCAAATACAATTCAGGCAACTGTGAAAGACGGTATGGTAGAGAAAAAAGCATTTGAAGAAATTAAGGGAAAAGATAAAAACCTGAAAATTGAGGGTGAAATGAAAAAGGACAGTCCTTACACCATAACAGTCAATGGAAAAGATATAAAAACTGTCAAGGATATGAAAGTGGGAATAAAGGAAGGCAGCCAATACGAAGAAGATATTAAACAGTTAGCAGAAAATCCGTTTATTTTCCACTTTGAGCAGGAAGGTGAATTTCCGGGAGAAATGCAGGTGGAAATCACAGTAGATAAAGAAGACGGGGAATATCTGTTTATGAAATATAATCAGCAGGAAAGAAAGGCAGATTATATTCAGAAGGTTACGGTAAAAGATAAAAAGACAAAATTTATTGTTTCAGAAGGCGGAGACTACTTTATTGACAAGCGTGTAAAAACAAAATCCTTAAATGAGAAAAAAGAGGAAATAAAAGAAAAATCTCTTTTCAAAACTCCTGAAAAAGAAGATGAAGTTATGGTTGCAGGAACAAAAAAAGAAACAAATCCTGTTGTAATTGCTGTTGCTTCTGTTATTATATTAGGGGCAGCAGCTGGCGGAGTATGGTACTACTATTTAAGAAAGAAAACAAGGTAAGAAGAATGAAAAGTAGAGAAAAAAAATTTCTGGTGCTGTTGTTTATTGCATTGCTTTTTATTATGCCTGTAACAGGCTGCGGGACAACAAAGCTGGATAACCCCAATCAGAAACAGGAAAAAAGCGATGATTGGATGGAAGAAGAAAAGAAAGAAGAAACAAAAGAGACAGAGGAAACAGAGAAGGAAACACCAGCTTCAGAAGAAGAGGAATATTTAGATGTGGAGTCTGCGGAGGATGAAACCGTTGATTATTCTAAATATGAGGAAAAAAAGGAAACACAGAAACAGCAAAACGGCGCAGTGGGCGGTGTGACTTACAGTGACGGAACAGATAAAGAGGAAGACCAATATCATACACAGCCTGTACCGGAAGGACAGCAAAAGCCGGTAGAGCCGGGAACAGTAGATATTGATAAAGATAAGGAATATACCTGTTATCTCAGTGTTTCATGCAGTACCATTTTAGACAATATGGAAAATCTCACAGAGGGAAAAGAGTCTTTAGTTCCAAAGGACGGTGTGATTTATAGTGAAAGAGAAGTAACCTTCTATGAAGGGGAGTCTGTTTTTGATGTACTGCAAAGAGAGATGAAGAATAATCGTATTCACATGGAGTCCAGCTTTACTCCAAAATATAACAGCGCTTATGTAGAGGGAATTAACAACCTTTATGAATTTGACTGCGGCCGTTGGTCTGGTTGGATGTATGAGGTAAATGGCTGGTACCCGAATTATGGTTGTAGTCGTTATATTGTGCAGCCGGGCGATGTGATAAAATGGAACTATACATGTGATTTAGGTCGTGATTTAGGACAGACCTGGCCGGAGTAATTATGAAACAAGACAATTTTTCAAGTTATCATCCGATTATTAATTTTGTTTATTTTGTACTGGTAATCGGATATTCAATGTTTATCATGCATCCTGTATTTTTAGGATTATCCTGTGTGGGAGGCATGGCATATTATATTTATTTAAAAAAATGGAAGGCGCTGAAAACAGCGCTTTGGATGATGCTGCCGGTGTTTCTTATATCAGCGGCAATTAATCCCTTATTTAATCATCAGGGTGTTACTTTAATTATGTATCTGAAAAATGGAAATCCTCTTACGTTGGAGTCAATCCTTTATGGTCTTGCAGCCGGTATCATGCTGGTGAGTGTATTGAACTGGTTTTCCTGTTATCAGGTGGTAATGACATCAGACAAGTTTATCTATTTATTCGGAAAAGCAATTCCGGCAATGTCGTTGATTTTTTCTATGGTGCTTCGATTTGTTCCTAAATTTAAAAATCAGATAAAAAAAGTATCCGATGCACAGAAATGTATTGGACGTGATGTTACCAATGGAAATGTATTGATAAGGGCAAAGCATGGTATGAAAATCTTATCTGTGATGACAACATGGGCATTGGAAAATTCTGTGGAAACAGCAGATTCTATGCGTTCCCGTGGATATGGATTAAGAGGAAGAAATAATTTTTCTATTTATCGTTTTGATACAAGAGACAGAATATTCTTTTCTGTCTTACTTGTGTTTGGCAGTGTGATTTTGGGAGGAATTGTAACGAAACAAGTTTACTTTTTGTATTATCCTACTTTAGTGATGAATGAGAACACTTTGTGGGCGATAATGATTTATATTTTTTATGGAATTTTATGTTTCCTTCCAATTATTATAAATTTAGCAGAGGATGTAAAATGGCACTATTTGAAATCAAAAATTTAACATTTACTTACCCGGACGCAGAAAAGCCGGCAATTGAGAATATCCATTTATCCATTGAACCGGGAGAGTTCGTGGTAATATGCGGAAAGTCAGGTTGTGGAAAAACAACTCTGATGCGTCATTTTAAAACAGTTTTAAGCCCTTACGGAAAAAGAGAAGGGGAAATTTTATTTTGTGGAGAGAGGTTAGAAGGAGTTTCCATGCGTACACAGTCAGCTGAAATTGGCTATGTACTGCAAAGTCCTGATAATCAGATTGTAACAGATAAAGTATGGCATGAGCTGGCTTTTGGAGTGGAAAATCTAGGATATGACCAGCAGACTATTCGTTTAAGAGTAGCAGAAATGGCAAGCTTTTTCGGTATTCAGAATTGGTTTTCTAAAAATGTGGAAGAGCTTTCCGGAGGGCAGAAGCAGCTTTTAAATCTGGCTTCCGTGATGGCAATGCAGCCCAAAGTATTGGTTCTTGATGAACCTACTTCTCAGCTGGACCCTATTGCGGCAGGTGATTTTTTGTCTACCATTCGAAAAATTAATCTGGATTTGGGAATTACTGTGATTATGATTGAGCACAGGCTGGAAGAGGTATTCCCAATGGCGGACAAGGTGCTGGTATTGGAAGGCGGAAAGCAGACCTTTTTTGACAATCCCCGTATGGTAGGAAAAGCGCTGGCAGACAATGATTTATTTCTTGCAATGCCAAGTCCTGTGCAGATTTACAACGGAACAGGTCAGGAAGGCGAGTGTCCCCTTACTGTATGCGAGGGACGAAATTGGTTGTCAGAGCATTATAAAGCAGAGCCTGAAAGGGAAAAAACAAAGGATAATGCAGAAAAATCTGCAAATAGGAAAGAAAAGCAGGAGTATGTGATACAGGCAAAGGAACTTTGGTTTCGTTATGAAAGAGACGGACAGGATATTGTAAAGGATTTATCTTTGAAAGTGAAAAAAGGGGAGCTTTTCTGTATTTTGGGTGGAAACGGAACAGGAAAGAGTACAACCTTATCTTTACTTTCCGGTATTCACAGACCTTATAGAGGAAAAATATTGTTAGATGGCAGAGATATTCGTAAAATCAGCGACAAGGAGCTGTTTCATCATTTTTTAGGAGTGTTACCACAAAATCCTCAGAGCCTTTTTGTTGGAAATTCAGTAGAAGAAGATTTATGGGAAATGATAGGAGGATTTTCCCCTATTCGTCATAAAGAGGATGAAAAACGAGTGGAAAGAGTAGTAGAAGATACAGAAATTGGACATCTTCTTCATGCACATCCTTATGATTTAAGTGGAGGGGAACAACAAAGGGCGGCACTGGCAAAGGTATTGCTTTTAGAACCACAGATTTTGCTTTTGGATGAACCTACTAAGGGGTTGGATGGTTTTTATAAAAACAAGCTGGCTGGGATTTTTCGAAAGTTACAGGAAAAGGGCATTACCATTTTAATGGTTTCTCATGATATTGAGTTTTGTGCTTCTTATGGAGATACGTGTGCGATGTTTTTTGATGGAAGTATTGTAACTTCATGTGAGGCAAGAGAGTTTTTTACAGGAAACAGCTTTTACACCACGGCGGCAAACCGTATGGCAAGGCAGATTTTTCCTGATGCAGTAACAGTAAAGGATGTGATTAAGGCATGCAGAAGAAGCAGGCAACAGGAGTAGATACATGGGCAATGCTTCCCATATACGGAAGTATTTTTGTAATCATCTGCACGATTTTTCTGCCATGGATTTCCATACCGGTCTTGAAGTATTCGAAATTACCTACAACCTATACCTTTTGGAATTTTGATGAATGTATACAGAATGTACAGAGAAGCATTCAAGAAGGTGGAAAGCTAAAAATGGATGCTTTTACGATACAGGAGTTGGAGATACTTCAAAATATTGGGCAGATTTTAAAGGTAACAGCAGTTTTTTTGATTGTTGCTATGCTTGTTTGTGGTATTGTTTCTTATAAAATGAAAAAGAAAGGTGTAGTATGGGTGAAAATTTTGTTTTTCATGTCTGCACTTCATCCTGTATTTATTTTTCTATTAATTGGAGCAGGAAATGTTTTTGTTAATGAAAGAATGGGACGCACCATTGATTTTATCAATCTTACTATACATAGTTATATTCAGATGACTTCATGGCAGTATGGACAGATGATTATTTCTGTACTTTTGTTTTTATTTTCAGGTAGATTTTTGGATACACAGGCAGAAAAAAAGCAGCAGATGTATATAGAAAGAAGTATGAAAAAAGATAAAAGAATAGGAAAAAGAACATTGTTATCCTTGCTTTTGATTTTAGCGGCAATTCCTTTTGTTATCTTTTTTGGTATTTTCTTTTTAAATGACAGAAGTGATATTTTTATTTCTATGTGTATTATCGGTTTATCTATGATACCTTTTTGTATGGTATTTGAGGGGAGAAATCCTCAAGCAAGAGAAATTCTTTTAATTGCGGTTATGGCTGCTATTGCAGTAGTTGGAAGAATGGCATTTTTTATGCTTCCACAGTTTAAACCAGTGACTGCAATTGTAATTATTGCCGGAGTGGGATTAGGTGCGGAAGCAGGCTTTCTAACGGGGGCTATGGCAGGATTTGTTTCTAATTTCTTTTTCGGACAGGGACCATGGACCCCATGGCAGATGTTTTCTTTTGGGATTATTGGTTTTCTGGCAGGCGTGATTTTCAGTAAGAGTAAAAATCGAAAGGGAAGCCGTGAGGCAGAATGGCTCCATGTTTTAACACTATGTATTTTTGGCGGGCTGGCAACACTGGTTATTTATGGACTTTTGATGGATACTTCCACAGTATTTATGTCATCACAGGAATTGACCTGGCAAGCGTTTCTGGCAGTTTATATCAGTGGTTTTCCGTTTAATGTTATTCATGCAGTTTCAACGGTGATTTTTTTGTTTTTCCTGGCTCTTCCTATGGAGAGAAAATTAGACCGAATTAAAAAGAAATATGGAATTTTAGAAGTATAAAACAGGGGTGAAAGTATGGGACAGGTACGTACATGGCATGCAGAAGCAAAAGATATTTTTAATTGCGAACAGGGAAAAAAATTCAAAGGAAGATTATTAGCGTTGGAGGATGTGTATCATAGTATAGACAATCAGGCTTTGAAAAATAATGTAAAGATTAAAAGTGTGAAGTTGGCAGACTCGGTAAAAGAAATCGGAAACCAGAGCTTTTATAATTGTACGGCTTTACGTGATATCAATTTGGAAAATGTCAGTCAAATTCGCTGGGAGTCTTTTTTAGGATGTGTACATTTAAAAGAAATAACCTTGTCTTCCGGTATCCGATATTTGGGAAGACGCTCTTTTTCAGGATGTAAAAGGTTAAACTGTGTAAAATTTGAAAAGAGTACCATGCTAAAGGGAATTGAAGCCGGAGTTTTTCAAAATTGTGAAAGCATTGAAAAAATCAGTCTTCCAAAGGGACTTACAGAAATTGGAAACAAAGCATTTTACAAATGCACTTCTCTGAAAGATATAGAGCTTCCGGAAGGAATTCAGGTTATCGGAAACGAAGCTTTTTACCAGACGGCAATTCAGGGAATAAAACTGCCGTCAACACTTGTAGAAATCGGAAACAGTGCGTTTCTCAAATGCAGGTCATTAGAATTTATTCAGATACCGGCATCTGTGAAAAAAATCGGAAGGTGGTCTTTTCACGGGTGCGGGCAGTTGAAAAAAGTGGAATTTTTGGGAGAGCCGGAGGAGATCGGCGAATGGATCATTAATAAAAGCACTGTAATCCGCTGTAAGAAGGGAAGCGGGATAGATGCGTACTGTAAGGAAAAAGAATTTCAAATAGAATATATAGATGAGGAATATACTTGAGTGGGAGGTAAATAGGATGAATGATAGTAAAATTTCAAAAAAATATGTAATATTCATTATATTTTCGATTATTTTTCTGGTAACTCCCTATCCGCTTCTTTCTATTGCTATTCTTTTGAGTGGAATATTATATTATTTGGATAAAATATGTGATTACTTGAAAAAAGATGGAAAAAATAAGTGGGAAAAGGAATAAAGTCTTGACATATGTAGATAGAATGTGTAGTATAAAGGGGAAAAAAAAGCATAACTGCATAGCTCTAATGGTCACTGACAAAATTATTTGATCAGTGTTAAAAAGGAAATCAGTGAAAATCTGATACAGTCACCTCTGCCGTGAAAGTAATTTGAAGTCGGAATACTTGCCATTACACACTTAAAGTTTTTCTAGGCTGAGGATAGTTATGTGGTTTCTGTATAGAATAATTTAATATGGTAAAATTACAAAACACCTTTTGTCTGGAAAGATAAAAGGTGTTTTTTGATATGCATACTATGCACATGAAAGGGGAAAAGAAGATATGAAGCAAAAGAGATATTCTTTTGGAAAGCAGTTGCTCAGCATGCTTTTGGTAATGGTTTTACTTTTGTCAGGGATTACCGTGCCGGTAAAAGCAGATAATAGTCAGAAAGAGCAGGTAAACGCAAAGGAACAGCCATACGTGTATTTTCAATATGATGATGGCAGAATTCAGGAAATGGGTGAGGATAATACTTTTACCCTAAATTTGTTGGATACAGGTAACTTTGTTCTTGCAGGAACAGATAAACGTCCGGATTGGAATTTTTCTGCTCGTGTACAGGTATCAGACACAGAGTATCAGAAGCATTATTGGGTGAATTCAAAAGGACGATATGTTCCGTTTGATGTAAGAAAAGTAGAAGGTTATGTTTGTAATGCAGATAATCCTGGGGAAGTTTTTCAGACCTTTTCTATTGATAATGTATCCAGTGAAATTGAAGAAGTAAAAGCTTTTATAGGTAATCAAGAAGTTTCTCTGGACAAACCATATCAGGTAGAAGGAACTGCCAGTGGAAATGTATCAATAAAAGGCAGGGTAAAAGGGGAAGAAGAGTTTAAAACAATTCCTGTGGAAGCTTTGCATTTTGAAACAGTAAGTGGACCGGGACTGTTTTATGGAACAGGAACCTTTGCAATGCAGGAAGCCGGAGAAGCTATATTTAAAGCTTCTTTATACGAAAACAGAAATCTTGCGGCGGAATTTAAAGTAATATCAGGAGCAGTAAAATTACAGGATTTTACAGTAACAGTACCAAAGGTTTGGGAGATTGATAGCTGGAATGGTTTGGGCGGATATTATGTAGGAATAACAAAAGGACAGAATACAGAGAAAAATTTCAATCTTAGTTTTGTACCATATAACGCAACAAATCAGAAACTTGTATGGGAAGCTTTGACACCTGATATTGCGGAGTATATGGAAGCTTTCGGAAATGGAATTGTTCCGAAAAAAGCAGGGGTGGCGAAATTTAAAATCTCAAGTGAAGAAAATCCAGAAATTTCTAAAGAAGTCAGTGTAGAATTTCGTTACAAAGATACACTAAAAGATGCGAAAGCGGACAAAGAGGTTTATGAGCTACTTGATGGAGATTATGTAACATTTCAGATTAATACAACACCTTCAAACGCCACAGAGCAGAGATTTCAATGGTCTTACAGTCAAGATGGAATTGTAAAAGTAACAGACAGTGTTGAAGCAGATGTATGGGATGTAAATGCACCGAAAAAAACACTTCATTACATGGAGGCTTTGAATGAGGGAGAAGTTACAGTAATTGGTGTTCCATATGATACAACCGGTGATTGTAAAAATGTAGAATTTACTGTACGTGTTGCAAAAGAAGAAGTTGCTCCGGAGGAAGTAGATTATCTGAAGGTAGCAAAAGAAGATATTGAGCACGGAACAGCTTATCTGTCAAAACAAAGTCTGGAAAAATACGGAAATGAATGGAATCTCTTTACGCTTTTACGTTCAGGAAAAGAAGTAAGTCAAGAAACACTGGATAAATATTATGCGAGTGTGGAAAAACAAGTAAAAGAAAAAGTAGATAAAATGCGTGCTACAGATTTAGCCAGAGTGATTATTACATTAGAAGCTATGGGTAAAAATCCGCAGAACGTAAGTGATGTGAATTTATTTGAAAAACTATACAATAGTAAATCTATGGCATCAGATACATCTAATTGTCCAATTTGGGCGTTGATTGCTTTAGATGGATGGAAATCAGAAATTCCTTCAGATGCACTGTGGACAAGAGAAAAATTAATTGAACAAATCTTAAGCTTCCAGACAGAAGAAGGTGGATTTGGACTTTTTGATAATAAGAGCTCAAGCATTGATATGACAGGTATGGCATTACAGGCATTGGCACCTTACTATCAAGATGATAAATACCCTAAAGTAAAAAAAGCAGTAGATAAAACTTTAGATTATTTAAAAAAACAGAAAACAGAAAATGCAGGATATTTAGATGGTGGCAAAGAAAATAGTTGTACAACTGCACAGGTACTTACTGCTCTTGCAGCATTGAAGATTGATCCAATGAATGCTGATGAGGGATTTACATCTAATGAAAATAATATAGTGAAAAATCTTCACAGCTATAAAACAGAAGATGGATTTGGCTGGCAGGATGGAAAACAGACAAATGGTATGGCAGTACAGCAAGTAACTTACGCATTAGAAGCATACAGACGTCTTGTAGAAAATAAAAACAGTTTATATGATATTACAGATACAAAACCTCAAACTCCCGATAATGAAAGTGGTCATGTAGTTATTTCTGTAGAGCGTTTTACAATCGGTCAGGGTTATATTTATGAACCAGTTTTTGTTCCGTTTGAAAAGGGAGATAATGCAGCCACTTTATTGAAAAAAGTGATTGGAAAAGAAAATTTTGTAGGAGAAGATACATATTTAGAAGCTATTGTAGGTGGTGATTTAGGAACAGATAAGGTAGTAGTACCGGAATATATTGAAAAACTCAGTAATGGAAGTGTGACAACAGAGACTGCCAGAGAATGGGGAAATGAAGATAACGGAGATGGTGGAGATGCACTGGGAGAATTCGATTACAGCAACTACTCCGGATGGATGTACCATGTAAATGGAGAAGAAGTAGGATATGGAATTGCATCTTATAAACCAAAAGATGGAGATGTATTGAGATTTCAGTTTACCATGTATGGATATGGAACAGATTTAACAGGACGTCAATGGGGAAATCCAAATCCTATTATTGATATCTGCAATAAAGACGAAATTACAAAATTAATGGCAGAAGTAAATGCAGATAGAGAAAAAATGATGGCAGTGCCGGAAGTAAAAGCAGCGTACGATGAAGCTGTAAAATTAGTATCAGCGGTAATCACTCCAAAAGAAGAAATTGATGCGGCAGCAGCAAAATTAAGAGAAGCAGTAGAAAATGCTCAAAAAGTACCGAATGGTTGGCTGGAAACAAGCGAAGGTTGGCAGTACTATGAGAATGGACAAAAAGTAATTGGATGGTTGGATACAGGAAATCACTGGTATTATATGGATCATAATGGTATCATGAAAACCGGTTGGGTGTCATTAACTCGCCACTGGTATTATATGGATCAGTGGGGAGCAATGGTAACTGGTTGGGTGTCAGTAAATGGCCATTGGTATTACTTGAATACAGATGGAAGCATGGCAGCTTCTCAATGGATTGGAGATTATTATGTGCAGGCAGATGGAGCAATGGCAACTAGCCAGTGGATTGGTGGATACTATGTAGACACATTTGGAAAATGGGTTAGAAATGCATAAATAGAAATTAAGAGGTTTATCCGAGCATTGTTATGGCAGGATAAACCTCTTTTCTTTATTCCATATAAGTAACTTTTAAATCTTCCTGAAAATGATCACTGTAATGTAACTGATAATCATCTGTAATAAAAACTGCATGGACATCGGGAAGGCTGTTAATTAGTTCCATTCCTTTTTCCAATCCTAAGGCAAAGCAGGAGGTACTAAGTCCGTCACCATCCATGGATTGGTCGGAAATAATGGTTACAGATACCAGATGATTGTCATAAGGATAGCCGGTATCAGGATTTAAAATGTGGTGGTAGAAAGTCCCGTCTTTTTCAAAGTAACGTTCATAAATGCCGGAGGAAACCACGGATTTGTCTTCAATATCCAGAATTGCAATGGTCTCGCTTCTGTCTGCAAAGGGTTTTTGAATACCAATGCGAAAAGGTGTGTTGTCCGTTTTTTTACCGATGCAAAGTACATTTCCGCCCAGATTGATGGTAGCGCTTTTCACGCCCTTTGACACCAGAAATTCTTTCATTTTATCTGCAATATATCCCTTTGCAATAGCCCCTAAATCAAGTCCCATACCTTCTTTTGCAAAAGTCAGTTTATTTCCCTCTATTGTTACATCCTCATAGTTCACCAAGGGAAGAGCCGCCTGAATTGCTTCCTCAGCAGGTACTTTTTTTTCTTCAGAGGTAAAATCCCAGAGAGAGGATACCGGTGCAATGGCAATATCAAAAGCGCCGTTGGAAAGTTCTCCGTAGTAAAGACCTTTTGAAACCAGCTCGGCGGTTTCGGGGGAGAGAACAAAAGCTCCGTTTTCCTGTTTTAAGGTTTGTCCGTTTAGTCGGGAAATCTCGCTGGAGCTTAAGGTTCTGCTGAAAAGCTTTTCATAATGGTCGCACAGCTCCATAGTCTCGTCTAACAGTTTTTTATCCTTTGAGTCATAAATATTTACGGTGACAACTGTATTTAATTTAAAAGCGGTAGCGGAAAGAGGTTCTTTTGGCTGTTGTTTTTTTTCGTAAACGGCAGCAAAGCCCAAAAGAGTTACAAGCAATAATCCAATGGTAAATAGAAATAATGATTTTTTGTTTTTCATAATCGCTCCTTACTTGTTGAAATCAAAAATATTGTAAGGTTAAGGTGCTGTTTCTGTCAAGAAAGAATATAATAGAGTGATGATAATTGGAGTAAAATTATGAAAAAAATAGGATTGCTTTTGGCTTTTTTAGCAGTATTTCTGATAGGAAAACAGGGAATGGAACAGGCGGTAGAGACAGTAAACGAGCTTTCTGACGAGGAACATCCTGAAATTGCCCTGACCTTTGATGACGGACCTCACGAGGTTTATACAGGGCAGCTTTTAGACGGGTTAAAAGAGAGGGGAGTGCAGGTAACTTTTTTCCTTATCGGGCAGAATATAGAGGGGAAAGAAGATGTGGTAAAGCGAATGAAAGCAGAGGGACATCTCATTGGAAATCATACCTATCATCATGTGAATTTAAAGGAAATTTCCGAGAAAAAAGCAGAGGAAGAAGTACAAATGACTTGCAATAAAATCTATGATACAGCAGGGATTTGCACATCTTTTGTCCGTCCGCCTTTTGGGGAATGGAAGAAAAATTTAGATTTTGATATTACCATGATACCTGTGTCATGGAATGTGGACTCTTTGGACTGGACAACAGAAAATGTAGACAAAACTGTAAAAAGGGTAGTGAAAGATGTGGAAGAAGGTGATATTATTTTAATGCACGATATTTATGCGTCTTCCGTAGAGGCTGCGCTTCGTATTGTGGATATTTTACAGGAAAAAGGATATGAATTTGTTACCGTAGATGAATTACTTTTAGAATAGAGGAGAAGATATCGAAATGGATTTATTTGATTATATGAAAGAACAGACGCTGGAAAATGAGTCCCCTCTGGCATCCAGAATGAGACCTGTTACTTTAGAGGAGGTAGCGGGGCAGGAGCATATTATAGGGAAGGATAAGCTGCTGTACCGAGCCATTAAGGCGGATAAGCTGGGAAGCGTTATTTTTTACGGACCTCCGGGAACAGGGAAAACTACCTTGGCAAAGGTTATTGCAAATACCACCAGCGCCAGATTTAAGCAGATTAATGCCACGGTTGCCGGAAAAAAAGATATGGAAGAGGTGGTAAAAGAAGCCCAGCAGCATTTGGGAATGTACGGAAAGAAAACCATTCTTTTCGTAGATGAAATTCATCGTTTTAACAAAGGGCAGCAGGATTATTTATTGCCCTTTGTAGAGGACGGTACATTGATTTTAATCGGAGCTACAACAGAAAATCCCTATTTTGAGGTAAACAGTGCGCTCCTTTCCCGTTCCATTGTTTTTGAATTGAAGCCATTGGAAAAAGAGGATATTTGTAAGATTTTAGAGCGGGCGGTTTCTGACTGCGAAAGAGGAATGGGAAGCTATCATGCAGTGCTTCACGAGGATGCGAAAAGCTTTCTGGCTGATATTGCGGGAGGCGATGCAAGGGCAGCCTTAAACGCTCTTGAGCTTGGGATACTTACCACACAAAAAAGTGAAGACGGAAAGATACATATTGATTTGGAAACAGCTTCTCAATGTATTCAAAAGCGAGTTGTCCGTTACGATAAAACAGGGGACAATCATTACGATACCACTTCTGCTTTTATTAAAAGTATGAGAGGCTCAGATCCGGATGCCGCCGTATTTTATCTGGCAAAAATGCTGTATGCAGGAGAAGATATTAAGTTTATTGCCCGTCGAATTATGATTTGCGCCGCAGAAGATGTGGGAAATGCAGACCCGCAGGCGTTACAGGTTGCCGTGGCAGCAGCGCAGGCGGTAGAGCGTCTTGGTATGCCGGAGGCACAAATTCCACTGGCACAGGCAGTCACTTATGTGGCTTCTGCGCCTAAGAGCAATGCTGCATACATGGCAATCGCAGAGGCAATGGAGGCAGTGAAAAACACAAAAACCACAGTTCCGGTGCATTTGCAGGACTCTCATTATAAGGGCGCTGCCAAAATGGGGCATGGAGCAGGATACAAGTATGCTCATGATTATCCCAACCATTATGTGGAACAGCAATACATGCCTTCTGAATTGAAAGGCAGAGTATTCTATAATCCCACAGAGAATGGATACGAGCAGAATATCAGGGATTATTTCAAAAAAATAAAAGAAAACAGTTGAGTTTCTTAAAGTAAAGTGATAAAATCAACCCAATAAAAAGCAAAGTGAGGCAGAATTATGAGAACATTTCAGAAATCATCAAAACTTGAAAACGTATGTTATGATGTAAGGGGACCGGTTTTAGATGAAGCAAACCGTATGCAGGAAAGCGGTATTGACGTTTTAAAGCTGAACATCGGAAACCCTGCACCATTCGGGTTCTCAGCCCCGGAAGAAGTGATTTTAGATATGATTTATACACTTCGGGACTCACAAGGTTATTCAGACTCCAAGGGCATTTTTTCTGCGAGAAAAGCGATTATGCAGTATTGCCAGATAAAGAAAATTCCAAATGTGACCATCAATGACATTTACACAGGCAATGGCGTCAGCGAGCTGATTAACATGGTAACACAGGGACTTTTGGACAATGGCGATGAAATCTTAGTGCCTTCACCGGATTATCCCCTTTGGACAGGCTGTGTTTCTTTAGCAGGAGGAACACCGGTACATTATATCTGCGATGAGCAGTCCGAGTGGTATCCCGACATTGAGGATATTAAGAGTAAAATAACCGATAAAACAAAGGCGATTGTGCTGATAAATCCAAATAATCCTACGGGAGCAGTGTATCCAAAAGAGCTTTTGCTGGAGATTGTAGAGATTGCGAGAGAGCATGAGCTGATGATTTTCTCTGATGAAATTTATGACAGATTGGTATTTGACGGAATTGAACACACCTCCATAGCTTCTTTGGCGCCGGATGTATTTTGTATTACTTTAAACGGACTTTCAAAATCTCACATGATAGCAGGCTTTCGCTGCGGCTGGATGGTGTTAAGCGGTGCAAAGGAAAAGGCAAAGGGCTACATTGAAGGCTTAAACATGCTTTCCAATATGCGTCTGTGTTCCAATGTTCCGGGACAGGCGATTATTCAGACGGCATTAGGGGGCTATCAGAGTGTGAATGAATATTTAATGCCGGGAGGCAGAATTTATGAGCAGAGAGAGTATATCTACAATGCGATTAATGACATTCCGGGATTATCTGCGGTAAAACCGAAAGCGGCATTTTATATTTTCCCGAAAATGGACACAAAGAAATTTAATATTTTAGATGACGAAAAATTTGCCTTAGACCTTTTAAAAGAAAAGAAGGTACTGATTACACACGGAAAAGGCTTTAACTGGGGAG
>SKEY01000291.1_pt1 | contig 86521 bp, 77 predicted proteins | sample 4843871 | NCBI WGS metagenome assembly SKEY01 (sample SAMN11008797, study PRJNA524170) | human gut metagenome | biome: Human fecal sample; material: Feces; isolation source: fecal sample from pouch patient p36 | host: Homo sapiens | place: Israel: Tel-Aviv | collected 2016-12-04
CAGGCGATGGGCGGCATTCTGCAGGACAGCATTAACGAGATGGGCGCCAAAGCGGTGCTCAAAGGCGGCGGTAATCCGCTACAGGGCATTCTCGGCCGCCTCGGCGGCCTGCAAACGGCGATTCAGGAGGAATGGAAAAACCAGGAGGCCGATTTCCAGCAGTTTGGTAAGGACGTCTGCAGCCGGGTGGTATCGCTGGAGGACAGCCGCAAAGCGCTGGTTGGCTCGTTAAAGTAAGTTGATTTCGCTACCTGCGCCTGCAGGTAGCGGTTAGGCTCAGTCGATCACATCAGCCCCAGCAGCTGTGGAATAAACAGTGAGATCTGCGGGATATAAACAATCATCATCAGCGCGATCAGCAGGGCGGCGTAGAACGGCAGCAGCGGTTTGATGAGCTGCTGAATTTTAACCCCTGAAATGGAGCAGCCGACAAACAGCGCGCTGCCTACCGGCGGGGTCAGCAGGCCGATGCACAGATTGGCGACCATCATGATGCCAAAATGGACCGGGTTCATGCCTAAATCCTCAGCGATGGGGAGAAATATTGGCGTAAAAATCAGTACTGCTGGGGTCATATCCATAAAGATACCGACGATTAACAGCACGATGTTAATCAGCAGCAGGATCACCAGCGGATTTTCAGAAAACCCCATGAGCGCATCGCTTATCATGTAGGGAATATCGGCATTGGTCATTGCCCACGACATGCCGACGGAAAAACCGATCAGCAGAAGGACGATAGACGTCATCACCACCGATTCAAGGATCAGCTTTGGCAGGTCGCGCCATTTGACTTCCCGATAAATCAGCACTGAGAGGATAAAGGTGTAGACCACGGCGATGGCGGAAGCTTCAGTGGCGGTGAAAATACCGCCGAGGATCCCGCCCATGACAATAATGACCAGCAGCAGGCTGGGCAGGGCGTCGAAAAAAGCCTTTGCCGCCTGGGCGCAGGTCGGGCGGTCGGAAACCGGATATCCGCGGTGTTTAGCGATACCAGCGCAGACCAGCATGATGGACAGACCCATCAGAATGCCCGGCAAATAACCGGCCATAAACAGCGAGGCGACCGAGACGCCGCCGGCCGTCAGAGAAAAGACGATCAGCACGTTTGATGGCGGAATGAGCAGGCCCGTGATGCAGGATGAAACGTTTACCGCCGTGGAGAATGCCGGATCGTAGCCTTTCTGCGTCTGAATGGGATTGAGCGTCCCCCCTACCGCAGCGGCGGCAGCGACTGCCGAACCGGAGATCGAGCCGAACATCATATTGGCCAGCACGTTGACGTGTCCCAACGATCCGGGTACCCGCCCAACCATCACCTGCGCCAGATTGATGAGGCGTATAGCAATTCCCCCGCTGTTCATCAGGGTACCGGCAAAGATAAAGAAGGGGATAGCCAGCAGCGCGAAGTTATCGAGTCCGTTCGCCAGGCGCTGAGCAACGGTAATCACCGCGATATCCCAGGGAAACATCAGCAGCATTGAGCCGACGGTAGCAAGACCGATGGAAAAAGAGATAGGTACGCCAATAAAGACCAGAATAAAGAACGAGCCAAACAGCGTCAGTGCAATATAGCTATCCATTAATTTGCTCCTGCTTCTGAATGTTTCATGTTTTTTAGTCCGTTGCTGATAAAACACAACGCGTAAAACATCATCATGATGCCGGTGAGCGGCAGGATCAGATACACATAGCCCATCGGGATCTGCATTGCGGCTGAGACCTGGGCGGTCGACAGCGTTTTTTCAATCAGTTTTACGCCGCCGGTAACAATCACTGAGCCAGCAAACAGAAAGATAAGCAGATTGATAATGACGCTGAGCAGTGCCTGCTTGCGGGAAGAGAGCATCAGCGTAAGTAAATCGATCGCCAGATGACGCTGGGCGCCGACGGTATAGGCCGCACCCAGTAGCCCGACCCAGATCATTAAGAAACGCGCCAGTTCATCGGTCAGGGTGCTAGGCTGGTTGAGCACGTAGCGGCTGAACACCTGCCAGACGACGCAGACAACCAGCGCAATCATTACGACGACAGAGAATGCGGCGATGGTGCGGTCCACCGCCAGCTTTATGCGGTTAAGTATCATCATTGATTTCCTGGTGAAAGCGGGCCAGCGGCTGGCCCGTTAAAGGTTATTCAGCGGCAGCGTCAAATTTGGCCAGCAGGGCGGCCTGTTTTGGATCTTTCTTAAAGTCATCAAATAGCGGCTGCACGGCGGCACGGAACGGTGCTTTATCCACTTTGATAATTTCGCCCCCCAGGGCTTTGGCCTGCGCGCGGGTATCGGCGTCGATCTTCTGCCACAGCTGTTGCTGATATACCTCTGAGGCTTTGGCCGCTTTGACCAGAATTTGCTGCTGCCCCGGCGTCAGTTTGTCCCAGGTTTTGCTGGAGATCACGAGGAAGTCAGGAATGGAGGCATGCTCATCTTCAGAGAACACTTTCGCGATTTCGATATGGCGAGTCTGCACCCAGGAGGGAACGTTATTTTCCGCACCGTCCACCACCCCTTGCTGCATGGCGGTGTAAACTTCACCAAAGGAGATTGGCGTCGGGGAGCCCCCCATTAATTCAATCATTTTTAAGGTTGTCGGGCTGGCCTGCACGCGGATCTTCAGTCCTTTTAAATCCTCCGGTTTGGTGATGGGCTTTTTGGCATAAAAACTTCGGGTTCCGGCGACATAAGCGGAAAGGGCAAAGAATCCTTTCTCTTTCGTCGAATCCATTATTTCCTTGCCCACTTTCCCGAATACCACCTTATTGAAATGATTTTGATCGTTAAACAGGAACGGTAAATTATATATCGCGTAGATATTATCAAATGACTCCAGATCGCTGGCGGAACCTTTGGTCAAATCCAGCGCGCCATTTTGTAATAACTCCATCGTTTCGCGTGCGCTGCCCATCTGGCTACTGGGGTAAATACGAATCTTCATATTACCGTCAGAAAGTTGGTTTACCTCTTTGGCCATCTCTTCAAACGCCTGATGCACCACGTGACTGCGTTCAAGGTTATGTGCCAGTTTTAACGTGATTTTTTCAGCTGCGCTGGCTCCTGAAGAGAATAGAGCAAGCAAAGATATTGCTATTAGAGAACGAGAAAAAGCGTATTTTTTCATGAGTTGGCTCCATGCACTTGTGGTAATTGGTCAATATCTTAAGCGTCATGTTTTGTTTCTGTATGACATATTATCCTTGTTGTCGTACATCTTTAAGCTGCCTGACTCACACTTTTTCTCAATGAGGTACTGAAATAATGGATTTTATGGGTTTAATTATATTTTGTTTCTATAAATAAAAGAGAATTAATTAGAGGATGGAATATTTTAAAAGAATGAATCGGGAATGGTGAGGTTGATATGTCGATAAATTCGAACTATTGTCCTTCCCGTTAAAACGATAAAGGGAAGGACAAGGGTGATATTTATTCGTTAAGGAAGAGTTCGAGCAGGGAATTCAGGAACAGCTTACCGTGCTCGGTAATCTGCCAGTTCTGCTCGTCTTCCTGCAGGTAGCCCTGGGCTATCGCCGCGTCCAGCTGCGGGCGGATCGCCGCTTCCTCAAGTCCGGTATAGCGGCTAAATTCAGCGCGCGGCGCGGCCTCCAGCAGGCGAAAACGGTTCATAAAGAACTCAAACGGTTTATCCGCTTCTTCCACATCATGCTGGCGCTCCAGGTAACGGCCTTCCATATACCCGCGCGGGTGGCGTGTTTTGGCGGTCCGCAGAATGCGTCCGTCAGGGAAGGTGATCTTGCCGTGCGCGCCGCAGCCGATGCCGAGGTAGTCGCCAAAGCGCCAGTAGTTGAGATTATGCTGACACTGGAGGCCTGGCTTAGCATAGGCGGACGTCTCGTACTGCTGATAGCCGGCGGCGCTCAGCAGCTGATGTCCCTGCTCGAAAATATCCCATAGCGCGTCGTCATCCGGCAGCACCGGCGGCCGGGAGCCGAACAAGGTGTTCGGCTCAATGGTTAGCTGGTACCACGACAGGTGCGGCGGGTTGAGGGCAATCGCCTGACGCAGATCGTCCAGCGCCTCCTCCAGCGACTGGTCCGGCAGACCGTGCATCAGGTCGAGGTTGAAGCTGCGCAAGCCGAGGCCGCTGGCGAGACGTGCTGCGCGCTTGGCCTCCTCCGGGCCGTGGATCCGCCCCAGGCGCTGCAGCTTCGGTTCGCTAAAGCTTTGTACGCCGATAGAGATGCGGTTCACCCCGGCGCGCTGATAATCAACGAAGCGATCGGCCTCCACGGTACCCGGGTTGGCTTCCATGGTGATTTCCGCCCCGGCGGCCAGCGGCAGGCAGGCGCGGACGCCATCGAGCAGGGTTTGCATGGCCGGGCCGGACAGCAGGCTCGGCGTACCGCCGCCGATAAAAATAGTGCCTATTTCCCGTCCCTGGGCATAGTGCGCATCAGCCTGCAGATCGTTCAGCAGATGCTGGACGTAGTCATCATGCGGCACCTCGCCTTTCAGCGCATGCGAATTAAAATCGCAGTACGGGCATTTCTGCACGCACCAGGGAATATGGATATAGAGACTCAGCAGCGGCAAATTAGCCATTACGTAATGCTTCCAGTAACAGTTTCAGCGCCTGCCCGCGATGGGAAATGGCGCTCTTTTCTTCACGGCTCAGTTCGGCCGCGGTTTTCCCTTCTGACGGGACGAAGAAGATCGGGTCGTAACCGAAGCCGCCATGACCGGCGGCTTGTCGGGTGATTACCCCAGGCCAGCTGCCGTGGCACACCAGCGGCGTGGGATCCTCGGCATGGCGCAGATAGACCAGCACGCAGTGGAACTGGGCCTGACGCTGGTCGTCCGGCACGTCTTTTAACGCGTCGAGCAGCTTCTCAAGATTCTGCTGGTCGCTGGCATCGACGCCGGAATAGCGGGCGGAGTAAATACCCGGCGCGCCGCCAAGAGCATCGACGGCCAGACCGGAATCGTCGGCGATGGCCGGCAGGCCGGTGATCTGCGCCGCGTGGCGCGCTTTCAGAATCGCGTTTTCAATAAAGGTCAGGCCGGTCTCTTCCGCAGAGTCCACGCCCAGCTCGGTCTGAGCGACGATATCGAGACCAAAATCTTCCAGCAGCGAGGCCAGTTCGCGCACTTTGCCGGCGTTACCGGTAGCGAGGACGACTTTTTGCATGATGAATCCTGTTTATTCAGTTAGCGCCGCGACCGCAGTCGGGATCTGTTGTGGGGCGATGATTTTAACTTGCTTATGGCGGCCCAGCTCGCCTTTTTCAATCAGTACCTGGCTTTTGGCGACGCGGAACTGTTTGGCGAGAAATTTCACCAGGTGGGCATTGGCCTGGCCATCAACGGGCGGGGCGGTAATGGCGACTTTAAGCTCGTCGCCATGTACGCCCACGATGCTATCGCGGCTGGCCTTAGGCTGAATGTACAGCCTCAGCACCAGCCCGTCAGCGCAGGTTTCAACGGCACTCATAGCGCCATCCACAGCCCCGGCAGCAGTACATTACCGGTGGCCTGCAGCACTTCGGCGATGCCCATATTGATTACGTACAACAGCAATACCAGCACCATCGGCGAGAAATCGATACCGCCCATCGACGGCAGCAGGTTGCGGATAGGGCGCAGCAGCGGGTCCGCCAGCTGCATCAGCACATACTCCACCGGGCTACGGCCCTGGCTGACCCAGCTCATGATCGCCATCAACAGCAGTACCCAGAAGATCAACGAGCCGATGGTTTTCAGCAGAATAAGCAGAGCGGAGATCCAGATGATCGGCTGGAAGGTGATCACCATAAACAGCACGATCGCTTTGATGACGCAGAGAATAAATGCCACCAGCAGCGAGGCGCTGTCAATCGGCCCCATTGCCGGGATAATCCGGCGCAGCGGTCCGACAATCGGCTGCGTGGCTTTCACCACAAACTGCGAAAACGGGTTGTAAAAGTCGCAGCGCGCCCACTGCATCCAGACGCGTAACAACACGACCATCGTGTAAAGCTCAATGACCGTTGAAAGCAGGAAAGTCAACGTCTTCATGGCGTTCCTCAGATTCCTTATTATTTGCTGTAGTCGCGCGCACCAAAAATGGCAGTACCGATGCGCACCATCGTGCTTCCCGCCGCGATTGCGGCTTCCATATCGTCCGACATTCCCAGAGACAACGTATCGACCGTGGGGTACCGCGTTTTTAATCGCGCAAATGCTACCGCCATTTGCCGGGCGACGGCAAACTGCCTTACATATTCTGACTCAGGCGCGGGGATGGCCATCAGGCCGCGCAGTTCCAGATGAGGTAACTCAGCGATCTCCGCCGCTAAGCCGTCGAGCGCTTCCAGCGGGATGCCGGATTTGCTCTGCTCATCGCTGATGTTAATTTGAATCAGCACCTTCAGCGGCGGTAAATGCGCCGGGCGCTGCTCGTTCAGGCGGGTGGCGATTTTCAGCCGATCGACGGTGTGGCACCAGTCAAAATGCTCTGCCACCAACCGGCTTTTGTTGGACTGCAGGGGGCCAATAAAGTGCCACTGCAGCCCGCTGACGCCAGCCTGCTGGAAATGGTTAATCTTCTCCACGCCCTCCTGGACGTAGTTTTCACCAAATGCCCGCTGGCCTGCCGCAATGGCTTCTTCGATCGCGCTCGCAGGTTTCGTTTTACTCACTGCAAGCAATGTCACTTCTTCTGGCGCACGCCCGCATCGGGCGGCAGCACCGGAGATTTTGTCCCGGACCTGTGCCAGGTTATGCGCAATATCGTTCATATTCCGAGGATGAGTTATGAAGCTGGAAGAAATCGTAGCCCTTAGTGTAAAGCATAATGTCTCCGATCTACACCTGTGCAATTCCGCCGCACCGCGCTGGCGGCGGCAGGGCAGGCTGGAGCCCGCGCCCTTTCCCGCGCCGGATATTGCGAATTTACTCAACGACTGGCTCGATGCCGCACAGTTACAGCACTGGCAGGAACACGGCCAGATTGACTTTGCGCTGAACCTGGCCTGCGGTGCGCGGCTGCGCGCCAGCGCCTTCGCCCATACGCGTGGGATATCGCTGGTGCTGCGCCTCCTTCCTGAACAGTGCCCGCGTCTGGATATGCTCGGCGCCCCGCCTGCGCTGAGCGAACTGCTGGCGGAAGAGAGTGGTTTGCTGTTGGTCACCGGAGCGACGGGCAGCGGCAAGTCGACCACCCTGGCGGCAATGGTGGGGCACCTCAATCAGCATCTTGATGGCCATATTCTGACGCTTGAAGATCCGGTGGAATTTATTCATCACAGCGAGCGCTGTCTGATCCAGCAGCGGGAAGTTGGCCGTCACTGCCCTTCGTTCGCCGCGGCGCTCCGCGTGGCGCTGCGCCAGGATCCGGATGTGATCCTGCTCGGGGAGCTACGCGACAGCGAAACCATTCGCCTGGCGTTAACCGCGGCGGAGACCGGGCACCTGGTAATGGCGACATTACATACCCGCGGCGCGGCGCCGGCGGTGGAGAGATTAATCGATGTCTTTCCGGCGGAGGAGAAAGATCAGGTTCGTAGCCAGCTTGCCGGAAGCCTGTGCGCGGTGCTGGCGCAAAAATTGTTACCTGCACGTCAGGGCGGGAGAGTTGCGCTATACGAGCTTCTGGTCAACACGCCAGCGGTGGCGAATTTGATCCGTGAAGGAAAAGTACATCAATTGCCTGGTGTGATGCAGACCGGGATGCAGGCCGGAATGTTGACCTTTACCCAGAGTTTTCAGCAACGTGTCGCTGCAGGCGCGCTATAAGATGAGAAAGAGATTGATATGACAGGTTAAATGATATGTTAGATGAGTGTTTATTTGTTGTTTATTAATGTTATTTGGTAATACAAATAACTTTTGATTATAAATTCAAATAACACATTCAGATTAGATATGTCGACAGTGAATACGCATTTCCAGGAAAAAAGTTTGATTATCTTTTGACAGCTTTGAGTCATTCGATTTATGCTGTTTGTGGGAATAGGATGATTCTCATGGAATAACGTTTCAGTTTGTAAATTACCTTGGTGATTTATAAATTCACGACTGTTTGTATCTTTTTTTATTCATTTAACCACCATGGCGGTGGGTAACAGCTAAGGAGAGTTTTAAGTGATTAATTTAAATGGAAATTCATCATCTTCTCGTCAGGTAACCTTTATTACCCACCCGTCTATTCAAAGCAAAGCCTTTGCCAGCTATCTGAGCGAAACCCTGATGGCACCGGTGGTTTTACAAAATATTAATAAACCGCTGGCGCAGCGTTTGGCAAAAGATTCTGTAATATTATTTGATATTGCAGTGTCAAATAAGAAATTAAACGGGGTGTGGCGGGATATTATTCGCCTGCAGGCAGATAATCCTCGTTTGTTGATTATTAATAGCGCACAAAAGTATGAGCTATACGAAATGGCGCAGTGGCCGGCTTTATATGGCGTGTTCCGGCATGACGATGATGAATCGCGCTTAATTGAGGGCGTTAAGGCCGTGCTGAACGGCGAGCAGACGGCTGAATTGAGCGTGATGCACCCGGCGATGTACGCTGCGGACCATGCATCGACTCCAGTAGAGAACTCGCCGCTGACCGAGCGGGAATGCGAGATCCTCAACGAACTGCGCTGCGGCGCAACGAACCTGGATATCGCCCGCGCGCTGTTTATCAGCGAGAACACGGTGCGGACGCACCTGTACAATGTGTTTCGTAAACTGAGCGTGAAAAATCGCACCCAGGCGGTGAGCTGGGCTAACGAACATCTGCGCCACTAAGCGGGTAAACGTGCGCCGTCAGCGGTCCGCCGGCGGCGCAGGAGGGCAGAGTTTAAAAGCTCTGCTCGAAGTAGCTTTCCAGTATGACTACGGCAGAGGCTGAATCGACGCTGCCTTTATTCAGCGCCCGGTAGCCGCCGTGTTCAAACAGGCCCGCGCGGGCCTCAACCGTACTCAGCCGTTCATCGTGGAGAAGGATCGCGACGCCAAAGCGGCCATGAATTTTATTGGCGAAATTACGCGCGCGCGCCGTCAGCGGTTGCTCGGTGCCGTCCATATTGAGCGGCAGGCCGACGATTACCGCCTCAGGCTGCCACTCTTTAAGCAGTTTTTCGATGACGTTCCAGTCCGGTTTACCGTCCTGCGCCTTCAGCGCCGGTAATGGTCGTGCGGTCGCGGTGATGCGTTGTCCCACCGCCACGCCGATGCTTTTGGTGCCAAAGTCAAAGCCGAGAAAGGTTCCGCTCATCACGCATGCCCCGCGACGCCTGGCATCGTCACAATGTCGATACCAATCAGTTTAGCCGCCTCGCGCCAGCGATCGGCGATCGGCGTACGGAAAAGAATATTCTGATCCGCCGGGGCGGTGAGCCAGGCATTATCTAAAATCTCCTGCTCCAGCTGCCCTTTCTCCCACGAAGAGTAGCCCAACGCAACCAGCACGTTGCCCGGCTGCCGATCGGTACCTAAGGTTTCAAGAACATCCCGCGAGGTGGTAATCACCGTGTTATCCGAGATGCGAATGCTCGAGGAAAAGTCAGAGGGCGGGGTATGCAAAATGAAGCCGCGGTCTTCCGCCAGCGGGCCTCCCAGCATCACCGGTTTATCCAGACGGATCTCTGGATTGCGCGGCTCCGGGACAATTTTGAGCTTCTCAAGGATCCCTTCCACCTGCAGATTTTCCAGCGGCTTATTGATAATAATGCCCATGGCACCCTCGTCGTTGTACTCGCAGATATAGACTACGGAGCGGCGAAAAATGGGGTCCTGAAGCGCGGGCATGGCAATCAGAAAGTGATGCTGTAAATTCATTGTCAGAGGTTCGTTCCTGGTTCAAAAAAGCAACACCCAGTATGCGGGCAAAGTAGAATGGTGTCGATGCACTTTATCTGGCTGGCGCCCGAGTTGCGTCAGGCTGGCAACGTTTCACGAGCGCGGTAATCCGCGCTCGCTGCGCCAAAAGCGGACGTTGGTCCGCCGTCGTGCTTATTTATCGATACGTCTTTCGATAGCGTCCATCAGCATACCGGTGATCGAAATATCCGGGAAGGCGGCTTCGATTTCGCGTACGCAGGTGGGGCTGGTGACGTTAATTTCCGTCAGACGGTCGCCGATGATATCCAGGCCGACGAAGATAAGGCCTTTGGCCTTCAGCGTCGGGCCGACGCGGCGGGCGATTTCCCAGTCGCTTTCGGTCAACGGGCGGGCTTCGCCGCGGCCGCCGGCGGCCAGATTGCCGCGGGTCTCGCCACCCTGCGGAATTCGCGCCAGGCAGTAAGGCACGGGCTCTCCATCCACTACCAACACGCGCTTGTCGCCATCTTTAATGGCCGGCAGATAGTTCTGCGCCATGCAGTAGCGGCTGCCCAGTTCGGTCAGCGTCTCGGCAATCACCCCAAGGTTTGGATCGCCGGCTTTAACACGGAAAATAGAGGCGCCGCCCATGCCGTCGAGCGGTTTCATGATGATATCGCCGTGCTTTTCCCAGAAGGCTTTCAGCTGGGCTTTATTGCGGGTGACCAACGTTTCCGGAGTCAGTTCAGAGAACCAGGCGGTGAACAGCTTCTCGTTACAGTCGCGCAGACTCTGCGGCTTGTTGACGATAAGCGTGCCTTTCTCTTCCGCTCGCTCCAGGATGTAGGTGGCATAAATAAATTCGGTATCAAACGGCGGATCCTTACGCATCAGGATGACGTCAAGGTCCGCCAGCGGCAGATCCTGCTCGCCGGTGAAGTCATACCATTTATCGTAGTTCTGTTCGACGCTCAGCGTGCGCGTCCGGGCGCGGGCTTCGCCGTTGATCAAATAGAGGTCGTTCATCTCCATATAATGGAGTTCATAGCCGCGACGCTGCGCCTCCAGCAACATAGCGAAGCTGGTGTCTTTCTTGATGTTGATGGTTGCGATGGGATCCATCACGATGCCGAGCTTGATCATGGTTCTTCTCCGTTAACGCCTCAACCTAAGTCGCCAAAACGCACCTGTAGGGCGGTGATGGCGGTGAGCGCAGTAGTCTCTGTACGCAGAACGCGCGGTCCCAACAGGATATCAGTAAACTGGTATTGCGCGGTCATCGCTATCTCTTCAGCCGACAGCCCGCCTTCCGGGCCAATCAGCAGACGGACGCGTTCAACCGGCAGCGGCAGCGTGTTAATGCTGGCGCTGGCGCGCGGGTGCAGGTTGAGCTTCAGCCCGCTGTCCTGCTCGGCGCACCACGCCTCCAGCTGCATCGCCGGACGTATTTCCGGTACCACGTTACGACCGCTCTGTTCGCAGGCGGCAATAGCGATTTTCTGCCACTGCTGGATCTTTTTCTGCAAACGTTCGGCATCCAGTTTAACGCCGCAGCGCTCGGAAAACAGTGGCGTTATGAGGCTTACCCCGAGTTCGATCGATTTCTGGATGGTGAATTCCATTTTTTCGCCGCGGGACATCACCTGGCCTAAATGGATATGCAGCGGCGATTCCCGATCGTCAGGTTCGCCACTGAGCACCTCAACCGTAACGTTTTTCTTACCGGCCTCGGTGATGACCGCGTCAAACACCTGGTTACTGCCGTCAAAAAGCTGTAGGTGCTGACCGGCGGTCATGCGCAGGACGCGGCCGACGTGGTTGGCCGCGTCATCGCTCAGCGCGATCTGGCTGCCGACAATGAGGCGTTCTGGATGATGGATGCGAGGAATGCGCATGCTTGATATTCCGTTCGTTGCGCAGATGCCAGCTTCCCGCCATCGGGCGGGAAGCACAGGGCTGCAAATTAACAATTGCCGCTAGTGTAGGTTAGCTCTTTTGCGCCTGGCAAGCCTGCTGGACATACGGATTATGGTTGCCCTGCACTTTCGCGATGCGCTCATCACGTTTACATTCCCAGGCGGTGACCGGGTACTGTTTATTCCAGGCGGTAAACAGCTGAGTTTGCTGGCGGGAAAGATTCAGCTGATAGCGGTCGCGCATATAGAAGTAGGTGCGGGCGATGGCGCCGCGAGCGCGGGCAGGGGGCTCGGCGATTTTATCTTTAAAATCGACCTTCATGGTGCACTGGCCGTACTGGCCTTCACCGCCGTTCCACTGACTGTACATAAAGTTGCCGCGATCGCCATTCACTTCTCCCACCGCCGGCTGCAGGTTGTGCATGTCGCTTTCCATCTTGCGGTATTCCGGATCTTTGGCGCAGTTTTTACGTCCACCCTCCTGCCAGCACTGACGCTGATGGCCGAACTGCCATGCCGGCACTACGTGCTCCCATTCAACCCGGCTGGCGCGGTTCTCATTTTTACGCACTTTATAGCCGCAGGATTCCAAATCGATAACGCCTTTTTTCCCCTGCCAGTCGATTTTACAGCCGCAATAAAAATCGCCCGGAACGTCGGCATTCACTTTGACGCCAGCGGCTTTGGCCTGGGAAAAACTATTAATACCAGCGGCCGCAAGCGGACCACTGACTGCCGCGCTCAATACCGCTACGGCTAAAACATGCATACGGGACATCGTTAACTCCGTGTCAAAACGAGCCCGCAACGTAGCGAATGAGGGTGCCGGATGCAATCAGTCAGATCAGAAAGTTTCTAATTAATTCCGATGGTTATTTTTCAGCCACCAGCAGATCGCCGCAGCGAACGCAGCGGTAGGTGGCCTCGCCGCGAACCACCCGGTTATGGCGACGGACGGAGAGCTGGTGCTGCTGACAGCGACAGCGATAGGGGAAGGTGTTCTGGCGGACCGAAGCGAGTTCAAAGCGGTGGGTGCGACGCGCGGGAACGCCAAGGACGCTCTCCATCATCCATTTCCACTCTTTCCCGTGCGGCGCGACGCGGCCGAAATGCTGCCAGACCAGCAGGTGCGCCAGCTCATGCGGCACCACTTCATCGATAAACTCCCGCTGATTTTCCAGCAGCAGCACCGGGTTTAAACGAATTTCGTTTTTCTCCAGCCAGGCGGTGCCGGCGGAAGTACCACGCTGCTGGTAGACCAGCGTCGGTTCCGCATAGCGGCGTTCCAGCTTGCGATTCGCATTGGCGAGATGCTCCCGCAGGCTGCGCATGACGGCCTGCTGAATAGCGATGGGAATACGGGGCGTTTTCATAGCGCCAGAGGATAGTGCGGCGGAGGGGGGAGAGCAAGAGGAAGCTTCCTCCCGGGATGGGAGGAAGCTCAGGAAGGTTAATCGCGGGCACCGATCTCGCGCAGTGGACGACCCTGCATCAGGTTACGTTCAATATGTTCCAGCGAGACGTTTTTGGTTTCCGGGATCAGCCACAGCGTCAGCAGGATAAACAGCACGTTCAGACCGCCGTACACCCAGAAGGTATTGGCGCTGCCCAGCGAGTTGAGCATGGTCAGGAAGGTGGCGCCGACAATCATGTTGGCAATCCAGTTGGTCGCTGTGGAGCAGGTGATACCGAAGTCGCGGCCTTTCAGCGGCTGGATTTCGGAGCACAGTACCCAAATCAGTGGGCCGGCGCTCATGGCGAAACCGACGATGAACATCAGCAGCATCAGGACGGCGATGTACTGGGCGGTAGAGGAGTGAATGCCGATGTGCATCATGGTACCCAGGACGCCCATACCCGCGGCCATCACGATAAAGCCAAGGATCAGCGTCGGTTTACGGCCCCAGCGGTCGACCAGACCGATGGCGATAAAGGTGGCCAGCACGTTAGTCAGACCGACGATCACTGTCCCCCACATTTGCTCAGTGGTGTTGGCATAACCCGCCAGCTCAAAAATCTTCGGCGCGTAGTACATGATGACGTTCATCCCGGTGAACTGTTGCATCACCTGCAGCAGGATGCCGAGGAACACCGCGCGGCGGAAGTTGCTGTTGTCTTTAAACAGCGACCAGCCGGACTGTTTTACCTTCAGGCTTTCACGGATTTCATCGAGCTCGCGTTTCGCTTCGGCGCTGGTATCGCGCAGGCGCAGCAGCACGCGTTCCGCATCGACAAAGCGACGTTTGGCGGCGAACCAGCGCGGGCTGTCCGGCAGGAAGATAACGCCGATCAGCAGCAATACCGCCGGAATGATGATAACCCCGAGCATCCAGCGCCATGCGCCGCTGTAGCTGAAAGCGGTGTCAGAGAGATAGGCGCCAAGGATCCCGATGGTGATCATCAGCTGGTACATGGAAATCATACTGCCGCGAATTTTTTCTGGGGCGATTTCCGACAGATACAGCGGAGCCGTATATGAGGCGACGCCCACCGCCAGGCCGAGCAGCACACGGGACACCAGCAGGATCTCGACGTTTGGCGCGGCGGCAGAGAACAGCGAACCGGCGACGAAGAGGATGGCGCCGATCATCAGGCTCTTTTTCCGGCCCAGTTTGAAAGAGAGCCAGCCGCTGCCGACCGCGCCGACGGCAGCTCCGAACATCATGGAGCTGACCACCCACTCCTGGGTGTGGGCGGAAATCTGGAACTCATTGGCAATAAAGGGTAAGGCACCCGCAATAACACCGATATCAAGGCCGAACAGCAGGCCAGCCAGCGCGGCGAGGAAACAGACGAAGAACGTCATAGTCTTGTTCGAACGCCCTTGTTTTTTGTTGTCAGGCATAACGCCCTCCAGTTGAGTTATTGATTCTGTCGATGGTTAGGGTAGGACACTCGTCGGTAAAAAAACGTGACTATAATCACGGCTGTGTAATCGTTTCCACAAAGGTAAAGAAACGTAATTCATTAAATGCTTTTTAAATCAGCAATATAAACAAGGATAGACGACATTTTGAAAAACGGTAATCAGAGTTGACCGAAACAATATGTAACATTGTGAAAAATGGGTACAGGAGATAGCATCTTTGGGCAGAAGGTGACAGTCTTTACTATGTAATCGCTTTCATTTTGTGGCGGCCGCGCGTTGAAATGGGGGCGCAGAAAGGGGGTGAGGCGTAAATAAAAAGGCCAGCGCGAGGCTGGCCTTGAAGAGAGGAAGCGCGGAGATTATTTCAGACCGGCCGCTTCCCGCAGCAGCGCCGCTTTGTCGGTTTTTTCCCATGGGAAATGTTCGCGACCAAAGTGACCGTAGGCTGCGGTTTCTTTGTAGATCGGGTGCAGCAGATCCAGCATCTGAATCAGGCCGTATGGACGCAGGTCGAAGAACTCGCGCACCAGCAGGGTCAGCTGTTCAGAAGGCACTTTCTCGGTGCCAAAGGTTTCCACCATGATGGACGTTGGTTCTGCAACGCCGATAGCGTAGGAAACCTGAATTTCGCAACGATCGGCCAGGCCTGCGGCAACGATGTTCTTCGCCACATAGCGCGCCGCGTAGGCTGCGGAACGGTCAACTTTAGATGGATCTTTACCGGAGAACGCGCCGCCGCCGTGGCGAGCCATGCCGCCGTAGGTATCAACGATGATCTTACGACCGGTCAGACCGCAGTCGCCCATCGGGCCGCCAATAACGAAACGGCCGGTCGGGTTGATGAAGAATTTGGTGGACGCGTTGAGCCATTCGGTCGGCAGAATCGGCTTGATGATCTCTTCCATCACTGCTTCCTGCAGGGATTTCTGATCGATATCTTCCGCGTGCTGAGTCGACAGAACGACCGCGTCGATGCCGACGATTTTGCCGTCGTCATACTGGAAGGTCACCTGGCTTTTCGCATCCGGGCGCAGCCACGGCAGGGTGCCGTTTTTACGCACTTCAGCCTGACGTTGCACCAGACGGTGAGCGTAAGTCACCGGCGCCGGCATCAGCACGTCGGTTTCGTTAGTGGCGTAGCCAAACATCAGCCCCTGGTCGCCGGCGCCCTGTTCCAGCGGATCGGCACGGTCAACGCCCTGGTTAATGTCCGGAGACTGTTTACCAATGGCGCTCAGTACGGCGCACGAGTTGGCGTCAAAGCCCATATCGGAATGCACGTAGCCAATTTCGCGGACGGTGTTGCGGGTGATCTCTTCGATATCAACCCATGCGCTGGTGGTGATTTCGCCGCCTACCAGCACCATGCCGGTTTTGACATAGGTTTCACATGCGACACGCGCTTTCGGATCCTGCTCGAGGATCGCATCCAGCACGGCATCGGAGATTTGGTCAGCAATTTTGTCAGGATGCCCTTCTGATACGGACTCAGACGTAAAAAGGTGTTTTGCCATATTTTATTTCACCTGTGGACGATTCGGATAGCTCATACTGTTGTGTAATGTGGCTTTGGTGGATAATCAGCGCAAAGCCGCGCAGGTAGCGACACGAGCAGTCTGAGTGTTAATCAGTATAGACGGATTAACTTCTGGACGGCCATTTTAGGTCAAATCTTGAGCCCATTTCCAGCCTTTTTTGATGGCGGTCGCATTTATGGGAAAACCCGCCTGGCAAAATTTCCTGACAACCGCGCAAACAGGCACATTTTTATTTTGCTTTTTACCCCGCTTCTCGGTATAAAACGCCGCGCGCGGCTCATTAAAAAAGCGCACGGGGCATGGCCCTGTGGTGCCACTTCCAGCCGGGTTAAGCAGTCTGTATTTACAGAATCTCGCAGCGGCGTAGCGCCTGTTGCCCGGTATGTATAGCTTTGGCTTGTCGCCGACCCTGTCGCAGGGCGGTGTGGAGGTGATACCAGATAATGAACCAATGTTTTTCGTTTGATTCGTCGCGTCGTTCTGTCGCGCGTCAGCACTCCGCAACCTGCATCTCTCTCATGCAAACCAGCCGATGTTCACCCCATCTCGGCGCTTCTCAGGATTCCAGGGCCGGTCGGCCGTCAGAAAACTGAACAAGGGCGCTCTTGCCTGGCAAGAGTTTTCTCGTGGTTTCTCCGGACTGTCATACTCTGTTCGGCTACGTGTTTTACGATGATATGAATAAGAAACCGGTCGCGCAGTCGCAAAACCAGCAGATAGTGCTGGGCTTTAGGACTGTTCATGGGTTGTTATCGCATCTTTGGACTGCGATAGTAGTTAACTGTCTTACACTTATTATTAAAAATTGAGGTTCGCTATGTCTGACGACATGTCTATGGTTTCGCCTTCGTCAGCAGGCGAACACGGTGTACTACGTTCCATGCAGGAGGTAGCGATGAGCTCCCAGGAAGCCAGCAAGATGCTGCGTACTTATAATATTGCCTGGTGGGGCAATAACTATTATGACGTCAACGAACTGGGCCACATCAGCGTTTGCCCGGATCCGGACGTCCCGGAAGCGCGCGTTGACCTCGCGGAATTAGTCAAAGCCCGCGAGGCGCAAGGGCAGCGCTTGCCGGCGCTGTTCTGCTTCCCGCAGATCCTGCAGCACCGCCTGCGCTCGATCAACGCCGCCTTCAAACGCGCGCGTGAATCGTATGGCTATAACGGCGATTACTTCCTCGTCTACCCGATCAAGGTTAACCAGCACCGTCGCGTGATTGAATCGCTGATCCATTCCGGCGAGCCGCTGGGCCTGGAAGCCGGTTCGAAAGCGGAACTGATGGCCGTGCTGGCGCACGCCGGGATGACCCGCAGCGTCATCGTCTGTAATGGTTATAAAGACCGCGAATATATCCGTCTGGCGCTGGTGGGCGAGAAGATGGGCCACAAGGTCTATCTGGTCATTGAGAAGATGTCCGAGATCGCTATCGTACTGGAAGAGGCCGAGCGCCTGAACGTGGTGCCGCGCCTTGGCGTGCGTGCGCGTCTGGCCTCGCAGGGCTCCGGTAAATGGCAGTCCTCCGGCGGCGAGAAGTCCAAGTTCGGCCTCGCAGCGACTCAGGTGCTGCAACTGGTCGAAATTCTGCGCGAGGCAGGCCATCTTGAGAGCCTGCAACTGCTGCACTTCCACCTCGGTTCGCAGATGGCTAACATTCGCGATATCGCCACCGGCGTGCGTGAATCGGCGCGTTTCTACGTCGAACTGCATAAGCTGGGCGTCAATATTCAGTGCTTCGACGTCGGCGGCGGCCTGGGCGTGGACTATGAAGGCACCCGCTCGCAGTCCGATTGCTCGGTGAACTACGGTCTGAACGAATACGCCAACAATATCATCTGGGCGATCGGCGATGCCTGCGAAGAGAATGGCCTGCCGCACCCGACGGTGATCACCGAGTCCGGCCGCGCGGTGACCGCGCACCATACCGTGCTGGTTTCCAACATCATCGGCGTGGAGCGTAACGAATACACCGAGGCGACCCCGCCGGCGGAAGAGGCTGCGCGTCCGCTGCAGAGCATGTGGGAAACCTGGCTGGAGATGCACGAGACCGGCAACCGCCGCTCGCTGCGCGAATGGCTGCACGACAGCCAGATGGACCTGCACGATATCCACATCGGCTACTCCTCAGGCACCTTCAACCTGCAGGAGCGCGCGTGGGCGGAACAGCTGTATCTGAACATGTGCCATGAGGTGCAGAAGCAGCTCGACCCGAGCAACCGCGCCCATCGTCCCATCATCGATGAGCTGCAGGAGCGAATGGCGGATAAAATCTACGTCAACTTCTCGTTGTTCCAGTCGATGCCGGATGCCTGGGGGATCGATCAGCTGTTCCCGGTGATGCCGCTGGAAGGGCTGAACAAGTCGCCTGAGCGCCGCGCGGTGCTGCTGGACATCACCTGCGATTCCGATGGCGCCATCGATCACTACGTGGACGGCGACGGGATCGCCACCACCATGCCGATGCCGGAATACGACCCGGAGAACCCGCCGATGCTGGGCTTCTTCATGGTTGGCGCCTATCAGGAGATCCTCGGCAACATGCATAACCTGTTCGGCGATACCGAGGCGGTGGACGTGTTCGTCTTCCCTGACGGCAGCGTTGAGGTTGAGCTGTCCGACGAGGGCGATACCGTGGCGGATATGCTGCAGTATGTGCAGCTGGATCCGAACACGCTGCTGACCCAGTTCCGCGATCAGGTGAAAAATACCGGTCTGGACGACGCGCTGCAGCAGCAGTTCCTCGAGGAGTTCGAGGCGGGACTGTACGGCTATACTTATCTGGAAGACGAGTAGCTGCTGATGCCCGGTGGCGCTGCGCTGACCGGGCCTGCGTATGTCGGCCGGATAAGGCGAAGCCGTCATCCGGCAGCATGCGATACTCACTTGAACCTGTATGCATTACCGGCGATAATTCACGCCAATAAGCGATTTATCTATCAAACCCTTCCTCGTCGGGCCTAACGACGCGGAGGGGTTTTTTTATACTTATTTTTTACGTTCCACGACTGTTAAAAGAGGTCATATCCATGAGCACTTTAGGTCATCAATACGATAACTCCCTGGTATCCAATGCCTTTGGCTTTCTGCGTTTGCCAATGAACTTTATGCCGTATGAAAGCGATGCGGACTGGGTCATCACCGGCGTGCCGTTCGATATGGCGACCTCCGGGCGCGCGGGCGGCCGTCATGGCCCGGCGGCGATCCGTCAGGTTTCCACTAACCTTGCCTGGGAGCACAACCGTTTCCCGTGGAACTTCGATATGCGCGAGCGCCTGAACGTGGTGGACTGCGGCGATCTGGTCTACGCCTTCGGCGACGCGCGCGAAATGAGCGAGAAGCTGCAGGCTCACGCCGAGAAGCTACTGGCGGCCGGCAAACGTATGCTCTCCTTTGGCGGCGACCACTTCGTTACCCTGCCGCTGCTGCGCGCCCATGCCAAGCACTTTGGTAAAATGGCGCTGGTGCACTTCGATGCTCACACCGATCCCTACGCCACCGGCTGTGAATTCGACCACGGTACCATGTTCTATACCGCGCCGAACGAAGGGCTTATCGATCCGAACCACTCCGTACAGATCGGGATCCGCACCGAGTTCGACAAAGACAATGGCTTTACGGTACTGGATGCCGGCCAGGTTAACGACCGCAGCGTTGATGACGTGATTGCCCAGGTGAAGCAGATCGTCGGCGACATGCCGGTGTACCTGACCTTTGATATCGACTGTCTGGATCCGGCGTTTGCGCCAGGCACCGGTACCCCGGTTATCGGTGGGCTGACCTCCGACCGCGCGATCAAGCTGGTGCGCGGCCTGAAGGACCTGAACATCGTCGGGATGGACGTGGTGGAAGTCGCCCCGGCCTACGATCAGTCCGAAATTACCGCTCTGGCGGCGGCGACCCTGGCGCTGGAGATGCTGTACATCCAGGCGGCGAAAAAGGGCGAATAAATCTGTTCCCGTCATACTTCAAGTTGCATAGGCGTGGGCAATAAATCGGCCCATCCCTGGGCCTCGTCCTTACGGGGCCAGCGTAAGCGCTGTTCAAAACGACTAGCCGTTTTGTCCTGCAACTTATTTAGGGTATAGACGCGTTTACTGCTGCTGCGCGACGCATACGCAGCAGCAGTGCGCCGCCGGCGCACAGCGTAATCAGCTGCGATGCCACCAGTACGGAAAAACCTGAACTTACCGATCCCACTGATTTCATCACCACTCCCATCAGCAGCGGAATAAACGCCGCGCAGATGTTGCCAATGCCGTTAATGATCCCATAAGCGCTGCCTACCGCTTCGCGCGGGGCGTGATGCTGAACCACCGCGGGGATCGCTGCCCCCTGTAATCCCCAGAAAACGTTCGCCGCCAGCATAAACAGCGCCAGCATCGCCGGCTGCTGGCTGAGCATCAGCGCCAGCACAGAACCGGCGGTGAGTAGGCCGCCGATAATAAACAGCAGCGGCGCCTGCTCCGGGCGCATTTTGTCGAGGAGCACGCCGCCAAGAAACTTTGAGCCGAGGCTTAACAGAAAGGGGACAGCCGCCAGCAGGCCGGTAGCCTGTAGCGAGAAGTGGTGCTCGTCGCGCAGCCAGGCGGGCAACCAGGCGCTACTCCCCCACAGATAGCTGAGCGTGGCGATTTCTACCAGCAGGATCCAGCCTAGCAGCGGCGTACGCCAGGCGAGGGCGAAAGTCTGCCTGAAACCCGGCTTCGCGCGCTGTGAGGTTACTTGTGGCGCGGGGAGAAACCGCCAGATTAATCCGCCGCCGAGCAGCAGGTTAAGCAGCGCCAGCGCGTAGAAGGAGCCGATCCAGCCAACGTGCGCCATCAGCCAGGTGACCAGCGGGAAGCCTACCGCCAGCCCCAACGATACGCCAAGGGCGGTCAGCGCATTCGGCTTGCCTATTTCATCAGCGGCGAAGTTGTCGTTGATAAAGCGCGTTTTCAGAGAGAACAGCGGCCCCTCCGCCACGCCAAGAACGATGCGCGCGATCAACATTCCCAGCAGTGAGCCGAGTAGCGGGGAAATGGCGCACACCAGCGCCCATATAGCAATGCTGCTTAAGAGTCCCTGACGATAATGCCATCTACTTTCTATAACTGGGGTTAATAATGATGCCGAAAAACCATAACCCAGAAGAAAGCATGTCATTAGCATACCTTGTAACATTCTGTTTTCATTTAACTGAAAACGGGCAGCGAATTCCGGGTTAAGGATCATCACCGAGATATTTACCCGATCGACGTAGGAAATAATTATTAACAAAAGTAATGCTATTACCCCTTGCCATCTTGCCGCCATTCGTTGTCTCCACGCTTAATTTAATGATTGCCAGTTATTATTTTTTAACGCCAGAAATAGTTACATGAGTAAAATGGTTCACCTATGAAACTCATTGTTTTTAAATGATTAAATAAATAGCTGTTTCATGGGTGAAACACCATGGTTTCCGCTGTTGCCCATTTTTAATGATCGATTTGAAAAGAAGTCAATAGTCGTATGTGAAATTTAAATCGGCATTTTTATTTATAATGGATCACCGCTTTAAATATCATCATTTCATCTGAATGCAGTTTTTCGTGATCAATTGCACACTTAGCTAATTTAAAAGCCATTCATTAACAAATTCGTCACATTAATGCTTGACGAAACATTCACCGCTTTTATATTGACCGTATTAAATAAGAAACAGAGTTTCATATATGAAACAAAAGCCTGGAGGATTGCGATGAGCTGGATAGGCGTATGTGACGCGGAGCAAGTACAGGAAGATTTCCCATATAGCGGCAATATCGACGGTAAGGAAATCGGTATTTATCTGATTGATGGCGAATATTACGCGCTGGAAGACGTTTGCCCTCATGCCTATGCGCTACTGAGCCAGGGCTTTGTCGAAGATGGCAAGGTGGAATGCCCGCTGCATGAGGCGGTATTCGACGTGAAAACCGGCCAGTGCCTGCATGGCCCCGGCGGCCGCAACCTTAATCGTTACCCGGTGCGGGTATACGACAATCAGATCCAGATTACCTTTATCGAGGAGAACGTGGCATGAGCGAATCCCTGGACTTCAACCCGGCGCTACCGGAAAGCCGCCAGTTTACGCCACCGGCGGAAGGCGGAAACGGCAATATCCACAAGCCTGGCGACTATCACAATCTGATTTGGCAAACCCGCAGCCGGGTGCCGGAAAACTGGGAACTGCAGCTTATCGCCACCCTGGAAACGTTGTTCGAGCAGGGCGCGGAAAATCTCGGTGAACTGGTGAGCGGCCTCAATGGCGTCAGGATGCATGACCAACAGGGCGAACCGTGGAGCGAAAGCAGCTTCCAGGCATTTTTACAGGTTAACGGCTACTGAGGACACAGCGATGACGACAACGGTACAAAACTATCTTGATAAAGGACTGCGCGGCCTGTGGTATCCGGTGCTGGCGAGCTGGGAAGTGCAGTCTGCGCCGGTAGGCATTACCCGTCTCGGCGAGCAGATCGTGGTCTGGCGGAATAAAGATGGCCAGGTGCAGGCCCTGGAAGACCGCTGCCCGCATCGCGGCGCACGCCTGTCAATGGGCTGGAACTTAGGCGATCGTATCGCCTGCTGGTACCACGGCGTGGAAGTCGCCGGCAACGGCGAAGTGAAAGACGTTCCGGCGGTGGATCGCTGCCCGCTGGTCGGCCAGCAGTGCGTGCGCAGCTACAGCGTGCACGAAGCGCACGGGGCAATCTTCCTGTGGTTTGGCGTCACCGCCGATCAGCAGCCTGATGAATTGAGCTTCCCTGAGGAACTAGCCGATAGCGAAAAATACAGTAACTTCCTGTGCACCGCGGCGCGGAAATGCAACTACCAGTACGCGCTGGAAAACGTGATGGACCCGATGCATGGCACCTATTTGCACTCATCATCGCACTCGATGGCAGAAGGCGATCGCAAAGCCGATATGGTCCTGCAGCCGACGAAAACCGGCTTTATCTTCGAGAAAAAAGGGCAGAGCGGCGTTAACTTTGACTGGGTTGAACTGGGCAACAGCGGCGCCTACTGGATGCGTCTGTCTATTCCGTACAAAAAGCGTTTCGGGCCGGGCGGCCACTTCTGGATCGTCGGCATGGTGGTTCCGGAAGATAACGATAACTGTCGCGTCTTCTTCTGGCGCATCCGCGGCGTTCAGGGCTGGCAGCGCGATCTGTGGCGCTTTATGTACCGCAACCGTCTGGAAAAACTGCACTGGGAAGTACTGGAGCAGGATCGCGTGGTGCTGGAAAGCCTGGCGCCGAACGCCCGCGATCATGAATACCTTTATCAACATGACGTCGGTCTGTCCCGCCTGCGCCGCATGATGCAGAAAGCGGCGAAAGAGCAGTTAGCGCTCCGCGAAGCGCAGCAGGGTGCCGCCTGATGAACGGCCTGCTAAACGGTAAACGTATTGTCGTCACCGGTGCGGCGCGCGGTCTCGGGTACCACTTTGCCGAAGCCTGCGCCGCTCAGGGCGCGACGGTGGTGATGTGCGACATCCTGCAGGGAGAGCTGGCGGAAAGCGCTCATCGCCTGCAGCAGAAGGGCTATCAGGTCGAATCTCACGCCATCGATCTTGCCAGTCAAGCATCGTTCGAGCAGGTCTTCAGCGCCATCGGCGCGCAGGGGTCTATCGATGGCTTAGTCAATAACGCAGCGATGGCCACCGGCGTCGGCGGAAAAAATATGATCGATTACGATCCGGATCTGTGGGATCGGGTAATGACGGTCAACGTTAAAGGCACCTGGTTGGTGACCCGCGCGGCGGTACCGCTGCTGCGCGAAGGGGCGGCGATCGTCAACGTCGCTTCGGATACCGCGCTGTGGGGCGCGCCGCGGCTGATGGCCTATGTCGCCAGTAAGGGCGCGTTGATTGCGATGACCCGCTCCATGGCCCGCGAGCTGGATGAAAAGCGGATCCGTATCAACGCCATCGCGCCGGGACTGACCCGCGTTGAGGCCACGGAATACGTTCCCGCCGAGCGTCATCAGCTGTATGAGAACGGCCGCGCGCTCAGCGGCGCGCAGCAGCCGGAAGATGTCACCGGCAGCGTGGTCTGGCTGCTGAGCGATCTTTCGCGCTTTATCACCGGCCAACTGATCCCGGTCAACGGCGGTTTTGTCTTTAACTAACAAGTGAGGCGGTATGGCGAACGATCAGGAAGTGAAGTACCTGGTACCGGGTCTGGAGCGCGGTTTACAACTGCTGCTGGCGTTTGGCGAACAGCATCGCGATCTGACTTTTGCCGAGCTGCATCGGCTGGTGGATATGCCGAAAGCGACCGCCTATCGCGTGGTGCAGACGCTGGAATATATGGGCTTTCTCGAGCGCAACGCCCGCACCAATACCTTTTCGCTGGGCATGAACGTACTGCGTCTGGGCTTTGAATATATCGCCTCACTGGATGTCGCTCAGGTGGGTCAGCCGGTCATCGAGCAACTGCGCGATATCAGCCAGTGCAGCAGCCATCTGGCGATCCGCGACGGCCGCGACATTATCTACATCGCCCGCGTCAGCGCCGCCGGTTCGCGTATCAACCAGGTCAGCGTCGGAACGCGGCTACCGGTGCACTGCACCTCGCTTGGCCGCATGCTGCTGACCGATGTTTCCCGCAGCGAGTTTGAACAATTGTTCCCGAATGAACGTCTGCCGGGCAATACGCCGGGCCAGCTGTACGACCGCGAAGCGCTGTGGCAGATGGTGCAGCAGGATAAAGCCCGCGGCTACGTGATTGGCGAATCGTTCTATCGCCACGGCATCTCATCGATTGTCTATCCGGTCTTTAACCGCAGCGGCCGGGTGGCGGCGGTCGTCAGCATTCTGGTGCCGTCGGACGAGATCCCGCAAAGCGATCGCGAACGGTTGCAGAACGACGTCAGTATGGCGGCGGACAAAATTTCCGGCTTCCTCGGATATTTGTCACAGGCAAGTTAAATCAACAACTTAACAGCAGGCGCTTGATTGCGTCGGGCATGTTTTACGCCCAAATTCGGGCGACTGAACGGTAAAGAGGCGACGAATAATGAGTATTACCGGAATTGAAAAGCTGGAATTTGGCGTAGACGACCTGAACCACAGCGCTAAATTCATGCGCGATTTTGGCCTGACCGGCGACGCCAGCGGCCGCGCGTTTACCACCCTCAGCGGCGCGCGGGTCGAACTTAACCCGACCGATGCCGCCAACTTACCGCCAGCCTTTGAGGCGGGCAACACCCTGCGTCGCATGACCTGGGGCGTGGCGGATCGGGCGGCGCTGGATGCGCTGCGCCCGAAGCTGGAACGCCAGCCCGCTTTCCGTGAAATCGACGGCGCGCTGGAGTGCCGCGATCCCAACGGTATGACGCTGCGGGTGCAGGTTAGCCAGCAAACGGCGGTTGAACTGAACGTTGAACCGATCAACCAGTGGGGCGATGTGCGTCGCATCGACACCCCGAGCCCGGTCTACGACCGCGCGCAGCCCATTAACGTCGGCCACGTGGTGTTCTTCGTGGAAGAACTGGCGGCGGTGGAAAGTTTCTATCGCGAAGTACTCGGCTTTCAGGTGTCAGACCGCTACATCAATCGCGCGGTGTTCCTGCGCTGCGGCGTGCGCGGCGGACACCATAACCTCTTCTTATTGCAGTTGCCCAACCGCAAGCGCGGGCTAAACCACGTCGCGTTTACCGTACGGGATATTCATGAAGTGATCGGCGGCGGCATTGCGATGAATAAAAACGCGTGGAGCACGTTTATCGGTCCCGGCCGCCATCCGGTCTCCTCGGCCTACTTCTGGTATGTCAACAGCCCGACCGGCGGCGCTTTTGAGTACTACACCAACGATGATTATCTGACGGAAAACTGGCAGCCGCGCGAGCTTGAGCATTCACTCGTGTCCTTTACCGAATGGGCGGTGGAAGGCGGTATCGATCACGATACCCGTCGCCAGCAGAAAAAACCGGAGGCGGTATGACGGCGCGGATAGTCATTATCGGCGGCGGCCAGGCTGGCGGCTGGGCAGCGAAAACGCTGCGTGATGAAGGGTTTAGCGGCGAGATTTGCGTGGTTGCCGAAGAGCAATGGGATTTTTACGAACGTCCGCCGCTGTCGAAAGCGGCATTGCTGGAGGCCGAACCGGCGCTGCCGCGGTTATTCAGCGCCGAGGTGCAGCAGGCACTGGATTTGCGCTGGTACCGCCCGCTGCGCGCGAAATCGATCGACCGGCAAAATAAAACCCTGGCGCTGAGCAACGGCGAAACGCTGGCGTACGACCTACTGCTGATCGCCACCGGCGGCCGCGCGCGGCTGCCGTCCGAGGCCTGGGGGCAGCATCCTCAGGTATATACCCTGCGCCACTGGCAGGACGCGCAGCGTCTGAAGCAGCGGTTGGCATCGGCAACGCGGCTGGCGATCGTCGGCGGCGGCTGGATTGGCCTCGAAATCGCCGCCTCGGCGCGCAAAAGCGGCGTAGCCGTGACCCTTTATGAACAGCAGCCGGCGCTGTGCATGCGCTCGGTCAGTATGGAGGTCTCGCAGGCGCTGGATGAGTTGCATCGCGGGCAGGGCGTTGATATTCGCCGCGGCTGCGGCGCGCTGGAGCTGGAAGATGATAACGGCTTGCCGACGCTGCACTGCGACGGCCAGCGGGAAACCTTCGATGCGGTAGTGGTGGGGATCGGCGTCGATCTGAATCTCGAACTGGCGCGCGATGCCGGGCTCACTGTCGATCGCGGGATTGTCGTTAATGCCCAAGGGCGCAGTAACGATCCGGCGATTTTCGCCGCTGGCGATGTCGCCCAGCACCATCAGTACGGTCTGTGCATTCAGTCGTGGGCCTTTGCGCAAAATCAGGCCATCGCGACAGCGAAAGCGATGCTCGATCCACAGGCCAGCGGCTACGACGAGGCGCCGTGGCTGTGGTCAGATCAATACGATCGCAATGTCCAGATCCTCGGGATCCCGCAAGCGGGCAGCCGGACCATTGTGCGTGACGAGCCGCAGGGCGCGATCTACTTCTCCCTGAATGCCGATGGACGCTTAACTCAGCTGGTGGCCTTCAATAATGCACGTATCGTGAAGCTGGCGAAGCGCTGGATGGCGGCGGGAAGGGATCTCTCTAACGTCCCGCTCGCTGACCCGACTTTCTCGCTGATGTCATTGCGATAAGAAACGCGAACCCTTAAGGGGGAGAAATGACCACATTAGAGACCAACGCCGCGCCTGCAGAGGCGAGCGGCGAGGGCGTCCGCACGCCTGAAAAAGCAGTTCGTTGGGCCATTCCGCTGTCGCTGCTGGCCTGCGTGCTGCTGGCTTTTTTCGACAAAATCAGTATCGCCGCGCTGTTTTCCGATAGTCACTTCCAGCAGGCGATGGGCATCGATTTCGACACCACCCGGTTGGGCATTCTGATGAGTGCCTTTTTGCTGAGTTACGGCTTCTCGTCAGTGTTATTAAGCGGCCTTGGCGACCGGATTGCGCCGCTGCGTCTGCTGACTGGAATGATGGTGGTGTGGTGCATCCTGATGGTGATCATGGGCTTCACCCACAACTACGCGCTGATGGTGACGCTGCGCATCCTGTTGGGCATTGCTGAAGGGCCGCTGTTTCCGTTGGCGTTCGCCGTGGTGCGCCACACCTTCCCGCAGCGGCTACAGGCCCGCGCCACCATGCTGTGGCTGCTCGGCACGCCGGTTGGCGCGGCGCTGGGTTTCCCGCTGTCAATTTGGCTACTCAATACCTTCGGCTGGCAGAGCACATTTTTCGTGATGGCGATGCTGACGATACCGGTGCTGATTTTTGTACGCATCGGGCTGCGCGGCGTACAACTGGAGGCGAGAGCGAGCAGCGATAAAACCTCGCAGGAAGCGCGCCGCAGCGCGCGTCTCGAGCTCTTTGTGAGTCCGCATTTTTGGATGATCTGCATCTTCAACATCGCCTTTCTCGCCTATCTGTGGGGGATCAACGGCTGGCTGCCGGGCTACCTGATTAAAGGCAAAGGCATTCATCTGGAACACGCCGGCTGGCTGTCGTCGATGCCATTTATCGCCATGTTGCTAGGCGAAATTATCGGCGCCTGGCTGTCCGACCGCGTCGATAGACGCGCCGCCGCCTGCTTTATTTCCCTGGCAGGCGCGGGTATTGGCCTGGCGGCAGTTATGCATTTCACCACGCCGCTGCCGGTAATCGCGGCGATGAGCTTTAGCACCTTTATGTGGGGCACCGGCGCGCCAAACATTTTCGCGCTGCTGGCTAAAGCGACCCATCCACGGGTCAGCGCCACGGCGGGTGGAATTTTCAACGGGCTGGGAAACTTTGCCGGGGCGCTATCGCCGGCGGTGATGGGCGCGCTTATCGCCTTCACCCATAGCATGGATTCCGGGCTGATTTTTCTGGCGGTGATGGCGGCGGTGGGCTGCGCCCTGTTACTGCCGCTGCTGAGACGTTACTGAGGATAAAACGATGACTGATTCAACCGTAACTGCAAAACAGAGTTTGAAACCTGACCATATGACGATGGAAGAGTGGGTGGAGTCGCGTATCGCGCGCTTTGAAGGCCGTAAATACGACTGGAATGCGCTGAAATTCCAGGCCGATTTCGATCCGAAATATCGCCGCGCGCAGATGCGCTACATCGGCACCGGCGCCACCGGCGTCGCCAGTGATACCAACACCGTTCCGGCCGAGCACTTCACCTTTTCCACCATGGTGTTGCCGTCCAAATGTGAAGGCCCGCTGCACCTGCATGATGACGTAGAAGAGGTGTTCTTCATGCTCAAAGGGCAGATCACTCTGATGATTCAGGACGGCGACAACTATACCGAAACCGTGCTGCGCGAACGCGATCTGATCTCGGTGCCGCCTGGAATTTACCGCGGTTTGTTTAACCACGGCGAAGAAGAGGCGCTGATGTGCGTGATGCTCGGCACCCATAAGCCGCATATTCCGACCTACCCGGAAGATCATCCGCTGGCAAAAGTAAAACGTAACTAAGGGGCGATGATGACGGGGTTTCGTGAACAAGGAAGCGGTATTCCGCTGACGCTGCTGCACGGCATCAGTTCCGGCGCGGCCTCCTGGCATAAACAGATGGCGCTACCCGGCTACCGCGTGCTGGCCTGGGATATGCCCGGTTATGGCGAAAGCCCGATGCTGGCGGCGGCGCCGGCGAATGCCGGCGATTACGCCGACGCGCTGGCGCGAATGCTGGACCGAGCTGGAGTAGAGCAAACCATACTGGTCGGCCATTCGCTGGGCGCGCTGGTGGCGGCCGCCTTCGCCGCGAAATACCCGCAGAGGGTGCTTTACCTGGTGCTCGCCGACGTCGCGCAGGGCTACGGCCAGGCGGAAGCCGCACAGCGGGAAAAAGTCTGGCAGGGGCGTCAACAGCAGATAGCGCTGGGCGGCGAGGCGATGGCCCAGGGGCGAGCGGCAAAACTGCTGCGCCCTGGCGCGCGCGAAGCCGATGTGGCGACGGTGGCGGCGGGGATGCGCAGGCTACGCCGCGACGGTTATCTCGCCGCGGCCTGGATGCTGGCCCATGACGACATTCACCGTTGGCTCGCCGACTATCGCGGTCGTCTCTCCGTGTGGTGTGGCGAGCAGGATGCCATTACCCAACCGGAGTTAGTGCAGGGAGTGGCGCTGCGTTACGGCGCCCCTTACATCGCCATCCCTCAGGCTGGACATGCCAGCTATCTCGATAACGAAATCTTTTTTAATCAACAGCTTTTACGCATAGGGGAAGAGGTGCGCGATGAATGCACAAATTGAAGGACGCGTCGCGGTAGTCACCGGCGGTTCGTCAGGAATCGGCTTTGAAACGCTGCGCCTGCTGCTGGGCGAAGGGGCGAAAGTCGCCTTTTGCGGCCGCAACCCGGATCGGCTGGCTAGCGCCCATGCGGCGTTGCAAAACGAATATCCAGAAGGTGAGGTGTTCTCCTGGCGCTGTGACGTACTGAACGAAGCTGAAGTTGAGGCGTTCGCCGCCGCGGTCGCCGCGCGTTTCGGCGGCGTCGATATGCTGATTAATAACGCCGGCCAGGGCTATGTCGCCCACTTCGCCGATACGCCACGTGAGGCCTGGCTGCACGAAGCCGAACTGAAACTGTTCGGCGTGATTAACCCGGTAAAGGCCTTTCAGTCCCTGCTAGAGGCGTCGGATATCGCCTCGATTACCTGTGTGAACTCGCTGCTGGCGTTACAGCCGGAAGAGCACATGATCGCCACCTCTGCCGCCCGCGCCGCGCTGCTCAATATGACGCTGACTCTGTCGAAAGAGCTGGTGGATAAAGGTATTCGTGTGAATTCCATTCTGCTGGGGATGGTGGAGTCCGGGCAGTGGCAGCGCCGTTTTGAGAGCCGAAGCGATAAGAGCCAGAGTTGGCAGCAGTGGACCGCCGATATCGCCCGTAAGCGGGGGATCCCGATGGCGCGTCTCGGTAAGCCGCAGGAGCCAGCGCAAGCGCTGCTATTCCTCGCTTCGCCGCTGGCCTCCTTTACCACCGGCGCGGCGCTGGACGTTTCCGGCGGTTTCTGTCGCCATCTGTAAGGAAAGATGATGAAAAAGGTCATGTTAATTGGCTATGGCGCGATGGCCCAGGCGGTGATTGAACGCCTGCCGCCGCAGGTGAGGGTGGAGTGGATCGTGGTGCGCGAATCGCATCACGCAGCGATCTGCCTGCAGTTTGGTCAAGCGGTGACGCCGCTTACCGATCCGCTGCAATGCGGTGGGACGCCGGATCTGGTGCTGGAATGCGCCAGTCAGCAGGCGGTCGCGCAATACGGCGAAGCGGTACTGGCGCGCGGCTGGCATCTGGCGGTGATCTCGACCGGCGCGCTGGCGGACAGCGAACTGGAACAGCGTTTACGTCAGGCGGGCGGCAAGTTGACGCTGCTGGCTGGCGCAGTAGCCGGGATTGACGGCCTGGCGGCGGCCAAAGAGGGGGGGCTTGAACGAGTGACCTATCAGTCGCGTAAAAGCCCGGCCAGCTGGCGCGGCAGCTATGCCGAACAGCTTATCGACCTCAGCGCGGTCAATGAAGCGCAAATTTTCTTCGAAGGCAGCGCCCGCGAGGCGGCGCGGCTATTCCCGGCAAATGCCAACGTGGCGGCAACCATCGCGCTGGGCGGTATCGGCCTTGACGCGACCCGAGTACAGCTGATGGTCGATCCGGCGACGCAACGCAACACCCATACGCTACACGCCGAAGGATTGTTCGGCGAGTTTCACCTGGAGCTGAGCGGCCTGCCGCTCGCCAGCAATCCGAAAACATCGACCCTCGCGGCACTGAGCGCGGTACGCGCCTGCCGTGAACTGGCATAACGCAGAGAGGCTGAGATGGACGAATTAGACATTTTTATCGGCGGTCAGTGGCGTCGCGGCGGCGGCAATTTGATGCACAGCCAGTTTCCGGCGGATGGCGCTATTAACGCGGCGCTGCATGCGGCAAGCCTCGATGATTTACAGGAGGCGATCGACTGCGCCGACCGCGCCTGGCGGGAGCCAACGTGGCGGGCGATGCTGCCGCATCAGCGGGCGAAGATCCTGCATAAAGTCGCCGATCTGATTGAAGCACAGCTTGATGAGCTCACCCAAAAGCAGAGCCGCGATAACGGTAAACCGCTGGCGGAAGCGCGAGGGCTGGTGATGAGCGCGGCGGGGACGGCGCGCTATTTTGCCGCCGCCTGCGAACTACTGGAAGGGGAGTTGCCGACGCCGCGGCAGACGGATCTATTGACTCTGAGCCGCTATGAGCCGTTGGGCGTGGTGGCGGCGATCACCCCATGGAACTCGCCGATCGCCAGCGAAATGCAGAAGGTGGCCCCGGCGATCGCCGCCGGAAATGCGGTGATCCTCAAACCGGCGGAAGCCACGCCGCTCATGGCGCTGGAGCTGGCGAAGATCTTTGAGCAGGCCGGTTTACCCGCCGGACTGCTGAGCGTGCTGCCGGGTAAAGGATCGATTATCGGCGATGCGCTGGCCCGCCATCCTAAGGTGCGCAAAATTTCCTTTACCGGCGGCACCACCACCGGACGTCACCTGGCGCATGTGGCGGCGGAAAAGCTAATTCCGGCGTCGCTGGAGCTGGGCGGCAAATCACCGACCATCGTGCTGGAAGATGCCGATATCGAACAGGCGGCGCGGGGCATCTGCTACGGCATTTTCAGCTCCGGCGGCCAGGCCTGTATTGCCGGCTCGCGGCTGTTTGTTCATGACAAAGTGTATCCGCAATTAATGGCCCGCCTGCTGGAGTTAACCCAAGGGCTGCGGGTTGGCCATCCGTTCAGCGCTGGCACCCACGTCGGGCCGCTGATCAACGATAAACACCGGCAGAGCGTGCTGGAGTACGTCGAGCTGGCGAAACGCGAAGGCGGCAGCGTGCTATGCGGCGGCGAGATCCCGGCGGATCCGGCGCTGGCGGCAGGCAGCTATTTCCTGCCGACCATCATTGAAGGGCTGAACAATCAGGCCCGCGTTTGCCAGGAAGAGATCTTCGGACCGGTTCTGGTGGCGATGCGTTTTCACGATGAAGCGGCGCTGATCCGCGAGGCCAATGATTCGGTCTTCGGACTGGCGGCGGGGATCTGGACGCGTGATACCGGCCGCGCGCTGCGTCTGAGCGAACAACTGGAAGCCGGTACGGTGTGGATCAACACCTACAAAGTTTTCTCCATTTCGACCCCGTTTGGGGGCTTTAAAGAGAGCGGTCTGGGCCGCGAAAAAGGGATCCAGGGGCTGAAAGCCTGGATGCAACAAAAGAGCATTTATCTGGCGACGGGTAATAGCGTCAACCACTGGTGCGACTGAGAAAGGGTGAGCAATGAGCGAAATGATAACCGTCGGCGATGCCATCGCCAGAACGCTGGAGCAGTATCACGTTGAAGCCATTTATGGCGTCATTTCTATCCATAACCTGCCGATCGCCGATGCCGTCGGCCAGCGGGAAAAAATCCGCTTTGTTCCGGCGCGCGGTGAAGCGGGCTCGGTGACCATGGCTGACGCCCACGGCCGTTTTTCAGGGCTCGGCGTGGCGCTGACCAGTACCGGCGCGGGTGCGGGTAATGCGGTCGGCGCGCTGGTTGAGGCGATGAACGCCGGTACGCCGCTGCTGCACCTGACCGGACAGGTCGAAAAAGCCTGGCTGGACGCCGACACCGGTTTCATTCATGAAACCCGCGATCAGTTGACCTTCCTGAAAGCCAGTTCGAAGCGCGCTTACCGCATTAGCAACGCCAACCAAGCGGTGGCTATCCTGCATAAGGCGATTCAGGAGGCGCAGACGCCGCCGTGCGGCCCGGTCTCGGTGGAGATCCCAATCGACATTCAGAGCGCCAAAATTCCGCTTTCACTGCTGACCGCGCCGCTGAAACGCGCTCCGGCGGTTGAGCCGGAAGCGTCGCTGGTCGATGCGCTGTGGGCGCAGCTTAAGCAGGCGAAGCAACCGCTGTTGTGGCTTGGCGGCGGCGCGTTAGAGAGCGGCGAGGCGGTGAAGACGCTGGCGGATGCCGGGGTGACGGTGATTTCCAGTACCCACGGCCGCGGCATTCTGGCGGACAGCCATCGCGCCAGCCTGCGCGCGTTTCATAATTCTCCCTCGGTTGAAGCGCTGATTTCACAATGTGATTTCACACTTGTTGCCGGTTCCCGGCTGCGCAGCAACGAAACGCGTTCCTGGACGCTGGAACTGCCCACACCGCGGGTGCAGATTGATATCGACCCGGCGGCGGCCAGCCGTAACTACCTGATGGACAACACGCTGGTGGCGGACTGCCGCGCTTTATTAGCGGCGCTGGCAGAGCGGGTGCAGGGCCGGATGTGGGGCGATGCGCGTTGGGATAGCCAGCTTAAAGCGGCGGTAGAGGCGGCGGAGCAGGGGCTGCGCGACCAGTGCGGCGCTTACGCTAAATTGAATGACGCGATTGCGCAGGCGCTGCCCGATGACGGCATCCTGGTGCGCGATATTACCGTTTCCGGCAGCCTGTGGGGCAGCCGTCTGTTCCGCGCTCACGGCCCGCTGATGAATATCCATTCTCTGGCCGGAGCCATCGGTATGGGGCTACCGATGGCGGTGGGCACCGCGATTGCCAATCCGCAACGTAAAGTGGTCGGCCTGGTGGGCGACGGCGGCCTGAGCCTCAACCTTGGCGAACTGGCGACCCTGGCGCAGGAGAAGGCCAACGTGACGCTGTTGATTATGAATGACGGCGGCTACGGCGTAATGCGCGGTATTCAGGATAAGTATTTTGGCGGCCGTCAGTATTACAACGAGCTGCACACGCCAGACTTTACCCTGTTGGCGCAGGCGATGGGTCTGCAGGCGTGGAGCGTGGATCGGGCTGAGGATTTCCAGGCGGTGATGACCGAAGCGCTGGCGATGCCGGGGCCATCGGTGGTGGAAGTGAAGATGGGCCAGATTGGCGCGCTGCGCTTTGCCGGCCCGCCGCAGAAGACGCTGTATTAATGATAACCCAGTGACCCCAACCCTCTCCCTTCCGGGGAGAGGGTACCGCACGGCACAGGGGGTTAATCAAGGCGCCGGACGGTTGCTCCTGCGCGCCGGGAGAGGGCCGGCTCACTGGAGAGGGTTCATTATATGGTTAAAACACGTTAAACGGATATTCAACGTAGAACCGCACTTCATTCCCGCTGACGTTATAGTCGCTGGCGTTGCTGGAAACGCGCAGCACCGAATAGCGGAGTCTCAATTTCAAATCTTTCGCCATGCCGTTTTGCACCTGGTACTGCACCTGGTTGAACCATTCGTGTTCTTTACCGTTGCTGGTCTCGGCGGTTTTAATGTTATCCCCGCGAACGTAGGCGGTGGTCCAGCTCAGGCCCGGTAAGCCCAGTCCGGCAAAATCCAGGCCATAGGAGGCCTGCCAGGAACGTTCATCCTCGCCGTTAAAATCGGACCAGTAGGAGTTAGCCAGCCAGATGGTGTTGCCGCCATCGCCGACGCCGCCCTGGTTCTGGTAGCCGCCATAATGGTAGCCGGTGCTGCCGCTGCTTTGCTGGTAAGCGACCTTAAAGGTATGAATATCCCAGATATAGCTGGCGGCAAGGCTCCAAATGCTGTTGCTGCGCCCGGTGTCATTGGCGTCGGCATATTCTTGATCTAAGCGCGAGTTATAGCCGTTGAAGTCAACAATCAGCTGCTGGTCGGCGGCGAACGGCTGCTTGTAGTTCAGGCCGAGATACTGCTTATTCAGCACGTCTTCGACGTGCGAAGCGTAAAGCGCGCCGCTGAGCTGGTCGTTGAATTGATAGCTGGCGCCGCCAAAGGTCAGGCTCTTCAGGCCGCTATTGTGGCTGTCGTCGCTTTTGCGCTGCTGATCGGTGAGATAACCGGCGTTAATTTCCAGACCGTCGATTTCTCTTGAGGTCAGCATGGTACCGGTATAGCTCTCGTACAGCAGCCGCGAGTCATCAGCGTAGACGATGGGCAGCATCGGGCGCTGGCTGCCGTAGCTGAGTACGGTATTCGAGAAGCGCATTTTAGCGGTAGCGCCAAATTTTGCTAAATCGGACTTCGCGCGGCCATCATCATCCTGGGCGAAAAAGTCGATACCGCCCGCGCCGCTGCGGCCGCGGCCGCCGTCGAGGCGCACGGCGTACTGTGCAATGCCGTCAACGCCGAAGCCGACCGGCCCTTGAGTAAAGCCGGACTCGAAGGTAGCGATGATACCCTGACCCCATTCGGCTTTATCCGGCAAACCATCGCGATAATCGCGTTTGATATAAGCGTTACGTAAAAAGAGATCCAGGTGGCTGTCTTCAATAAAGCCCTGACTGGTAGATTGTTGGCTGGCGAAAGCCGGCGCGGCGGCAATAATGCCAAGTGCGATTAATGGTAATTCTTTTTTCACTGAGGGCACTTCTCTGTCTGTCGATATATTCAAGGGAATCACTGCTGACCAGATATTCTCCTGAAATAATGTCGAAAGCAATCATTGTGTGAGCAGTTATTGCAGCCGGAAACAGGTTGTATGGTGCATGAGCCGTGCGCCAGGCAGTAAGGGGTGGACTATTTATTATTCGGGTAAAGACGATTCTGGAAGCCAGATAGTGTGCGGCCTTTTTAATTTACCAAATAATATATTTCTGAATCGCCGGGCATAAAATAATTGGCTGTGATGCGCTGTGATAATAATTAACGGTTTGTGCGCTTAAATTATCAATTAATGCGGCTAAATATTTTTACGGATATATAAAAAAGGGAGGCAATAATGCCTCCCGCTGATGATTATTTAATCCCGTCGGCCTTCATGCGATCGCGAATATGCTGGGCGCGCGCTTCTGAGGCCGGGTGATCGTCAAACATCGAACTCTGACGACCGGCTTCCAGCTTGGCCAGTTTCTCGAAGCTGGTGGCCAGTCCCGACGGATTGATACCGCGCTTACGCAGCAGGTCGTAAGAGTAATCATCCGCTTCCGATTCCTGACGCTGGGAGAACTGCGAGTTCACCAGTTTTTCGCCCAGATCGCCCAACTGAGACTGCGACAGGCTACCGACGATACCGCCCGCGGAGGCCGCCGCCGCACGCACGGCGTTGGTACCCAGGGCGACCTGCATGCCTTTCTTCACGTGGCCCAGCGCGACGTGGCCCATTTCGTGGCCGATCACCGCCTCGACTTCATTATCGTTCATCAGATCCATCAGCCCGCTGTAGACGCGGATGCAGCCGTTGGCCATGGCGAAGGCGTTGACATCCTTGGTCTCATAGACCTTGTAGTTCACGGGCTGACCATTGATGTTATCGCCCAGCGCAGCCGCGATTTTGTTCAGCCGCTGGCTGTATTCACTGTTGGCCGGGGCGATTTTCGCTTTGGCGTCCATCTCTTTACAGGCCTGGTCGCTTAAGGTTTTCACCTGCGCGTCGCTGAGAGAGTATGCCTGGAAGGCTTCGGCGCCTGAGCTGAGCAGACCGTTGGAGTCCATGTTCTGACATCCGGTGAGGGTTGCTGCGATCCCAAGAGCAAGTACGGTTGAGCGAATTTTCATTTTTATCTTCCACAATCTTATGGTTGTTTATCCGAAAATACGGCGACGGCAGGGAACCGTATTCTGCGTAAATTATAAAGAGTATCGCAGGATGCGGGCGAGCGGATTCCGGCGTAGCACAACCTGTTCCAGAGATTTCTTAAAGGGCAAAAGGATGCTCCATGTACATGACTTGTCGCTTGGGTTACATTGTTCACACTTTTTTCCGGCGTAGCCCAAAACGCGCTCTCGTCAAGTCGTTAAGGGCATGGCCTTCAACAGTCCGAACTGGAGTCAAAATGTCCTCACGTAAAGAGCTTGCTAACGCTATTCGTGCGCTGAGCATGGACGCTGTACAGAAAGCCAAATCCGGCCACCCGGGGGCCCCGATGGGTATGGCTGACATTGCCGAAGTGCTGTGGCGTGATTTCCTGAACCATAACCCGAACAATCCGGCCTGGGCTGACCGTGACCGTTTTGTGTTGTCAAATGGCCATGGTTCGATGCTGATTTACAGCCTGCTGCACCTCACTGGCTACGATCTGCCGATTGAAGAGCTGAAAAACTTCCGCCAGCTGCACTCCAAAACCCCGGGTCACCCGGAAGTCGGCTACACCGCAGGCGTGGAAACCACCACCGGTCCGCTGGGCCAGGGTATCGCTAACGCGGTCGGGATGGCTATCGCCGAGAAAACCCTGGCGGCGCAGTTCAACCGTCCGGGACACGATATCGTCGACCACTACACCTACGCCTTCATGGGCGACGGCTGCATGATGGAAGGCATTTCTCACGAAGTGTGCTCCCTGGCCGGTACCCTGAAACTGGGTAAACTGGTGGCGTTCTATGATGACAACGGCATCTCCATCGACGGCCACGTTGAAGGCTGGTTCACCGACGACACCGCGAAACGCTTTGAAGCCTACGGCTGGCACGTGGTGCGCGGCGTGGACGGTCACGACGCTGACGCCATCAAACGCGCGGTAGAAGAAGCGCGGGCGGTCACCGACAAACCGTCCCTGCTGATGTGCAAAACCATCATCGGTTTCGGTTCGCCGAACAAAGCCGGCACCCACGACTCCCACGGCGCGCCGCTGGGCGACGCCGAAATCGCCCTGACCCGCGAAGCGCTGGGCTGGAAACACGCGCCGTTTGACATCCCGTCTGACATCTATGCCCAGTGGGATGCCAAAGAAGCCGGCCAGGCGAAAGAAGCGGCGTGGAACGAGAAGTTTGCGGCTTACGCCAAAGCCTTCCCGCAGGAAGCAGCCGAATTCACCCGCCGTATGAAAGGCGAGATGCCGTCTGACTTCGACGCGAAAGCTAACGAGTTCATCGCGAAGCTGCAGGCCAACCCGGCGAAAATCGCCAGCCGTAAAGCCTCGCAGAACGCCATCGAAGCCTTCGGCCCGCTGCTGCCGGAATTCCTCGGCGGCTCCGCAGATCTCGCGCCGTCCAACCTGACCCTGTGGTCCGGTTCTAAGCCGATCAATGAAGACGCTGCCGGGAACTACATCCACTACGGCGTGCGCGAGTTCGGTATGACCGCTATCGCCAACGGTATCGCGCTGCACGGCGGCTTCCTGCCGTACACCTCCACCTTCCTGATGTTCGTGGAATACGCGCGTAACGCGGTACGTATGGCCGCGCTGATGAAACAGCGTCAGGTGATGGTCTACACCCACGACTCCATCGGTCTGGGCGAAGACGGCCCGACTCACCAGCCGGTAGAGCAGGTGGCTTCCCTGCGCGTGACCCCGAACATGTCCACCTGGCGTCCGTGTGACCAGGTGGAATCCGCGATTGCGTGGAAATATGGCGTGGAGCGTCAGGACGGCCCGACCGCGCTGATCCTCTCCCGTCAGAACCTGGCGCAGCAGGAGCGTACCGCAGAGCAGCTGGCGAACGTGGCCCGCGGCGGTTATGTGCTGAAAGAGTGCACCGGCTCGCAGCCGGAGCTGATCTTCATCGCCACCGGTTCAGAAGTGGAGCTGGCGGTTGCCGCGTGGGACAAACTGACTGCCGAAGGCGTGAAGGCGCGCGTGGTTTCCATGCCGTCCACCGACGCGTTCGACAAGCAGGATGCGGCTTATCGCGAATCCGTACTGCCGAAAGCCGTGACCGCGCGCGTTGCCGTGGAAGCGGGTATCGCTGACTACTGGTTCAAATACGTTGGCCTGAACGGCGCTATCGTTGGCATGACCACCTTCGGTGAGTCTGCGCCGGCTGAGCAGCTGTTCGAGGAGTTCGGCTTCACCGTTGATAACGTGGTCGCTAAAGCGAAAGCGCTGCTGTAATCGCTGGTACGGTGCGGGCTGATGCCCTCACCCCAACCCTCTCCCACAGGAGAGGGTGCAAACACCAAAACGGTAACCCCTGGGTTACCGTTTTGCTTTTATCTCGCCACCCGGCTTTTTGTATCTGCTATTCCTGAACCATGTAATACGGTTGTAAATTATTCCAGAGAAAATGTGATGTGAGTCATATAGCTGGTTTATTGCGCTGGACAAACATTCCTTTTATTCCTCATTTCGCTTATTCTAGCTGAAGCGTTTCAGTCGTTTAAATGTTCGACAATTAATCAATCAGTCGCAGTTTGCAGCTGGTAAGGTTCCCCTCAGAGCGTTGCTGGATTACTCTGTCAACCACCTCATAACAGGGACAGCCTTGCAGGAGATCTATGACCATTCGCATCGCGATTAATGGCTTCGGTCGCATTGGACGCAACGTGGTTCGTGCTCTATATGAATCCGGGCGTCGTGCGGAAATCACCGTGGTGGCAATCAATGAGCTGGCGGATGCCGCGGGCATCGCGCATTTATTGAAATATGACACCAGCCATGGCCGTTTCGCCTGGGATGTCCGTCAGGAGCGCGAGCAGCTGTTTGTTGGCGACGATGCCATCCGTCTGCTGCATGAGCCGACCATTGCGGCGCTGCCCTGGCGCGAACTGGCGGTGGACGTCGTGCTTGACTGTACCGGGGTATACGGGAGTCGTGAACACGGTGAAGCCCATCTTCAGGCGGGGGCGAAAAAAGTGCTCTTTTCCCACCCCGGCGGCAACGACCTCGACGCGACGGTGGTGTACGGCGTAAATCAGGATGAACTTCGCGCCGGGCATCGCATTGTCTCCAACGCCTCCTGCACCACCAACTGCATTATTCCGATCATTAAACTGCTCGATGACGCCTATGGCATTGAGTCCGGCACCGTCACCACCATTCACTCGGCGATGCATGACCAGCAGGTGATTGACGCTTATCATCCGGATCTGCGGCGTACCCGCGCGGCCAGCCAGTCGATCATTCCGGTGGATACCAAACTGGCGGCAGGGATCACCCGTATTTTTCCGCAATTTAACGACCGTTTTGAAGCGATTGCCGTGCGGGTGCCGACGATTAACGTGACGGCAATTGACCTGAGCGTGACGGTGAAAAAACCGGTAAAAGCATGTGAAGTCAACCAGTTGCTGCAAAAAGCAGCACAAGGTGCATTTCATGGTATAGTTGACTATACGGAATTACCGTTGGTCTCGACAGATTTTAACCACGATCCGCACAGCGCCATCGTCGATGGTACGCAAACCCGGGTCAGTGGCGCGCATCTGATCAAAACGCTGGTCTGGTGCGATAACGAATGGGGCTTTGCTAACCGAATGCTCGACACGACGTTAGCGATGGCGGCTATTGGTTTCAGGTTCGACGCGTAAACGTCGACAAAACTTTATGAATCAACGAGAGGATTCACCATGTCTGTAATTAAGATGACCGATCTGGATCTGGCTGGTAAACGCGTTTTTATCCGTGCGGATCTGAACGTACCAGTTAAAGACGGGAAAGTAACCAGCGACGCACGTATCCGTGCATCTCTGCCGACCATTGAACTGGCGCTGAAGCAGGGCGCGAAAGTCATGGTTACTTCTCACCTGGGTCGTCCGACCGAAGGCGAGTACAACGAAGAATTCTCTCTGCTGCCGGTTGTTAATTACCTGAAAGACAAACTGTCCAACCCGGTACGCCTGGTTAAAGACTACCTGGACGGCGTGGAAGTGGCTGCCGGTGAACTGGTGGTGCTGGAAAACGTTCGCTTCAACAAAGGCGAGAAAAAAGACGACGAAGAACTGTCTAAGAAATACGCTGCGCTGTGCGACGTGTTCGTAATGGACGCTTTCGGTACTGCGCACCGCGCGCAGGCTTCCACCCACGGCATCGGCAAATTTGCTGACGTGGCGTGCGCAGGCCCGCTGCTGGCCGCTGAACTGGACGCGCTGGGTAAAGCGCTGAAAGAGCCAGCTCGTCCGATGGTCGCTATCGTTGGTGGTTCTAAAGTGTCCACCAAACTGACCGTTCTGGATTCCCTGTCTAAAATCGCTGACCAGCTGATCGTGGGCGGCGGTATCGCTAACACCTTCGTTGCCGCTCAGGGCCACAACGTCGGTAAATCCCTGTACGAAGCAGATCTGGTTGATGAAGCCAAGCGCCTGCTGGGCACCTGCGATATCCCGGTTCCGACCGACGTTCGCGTAGCGACCGAGTTCTCCGAAACCGCAACGGCAACCCTGAAATCTGTTAACGACATCAAAGATGACGAGCAGATTCTGGACCTTGGCGACGTTTCCGCACAGAAACTGGCTGAAATCCTGAAGAACGCCAAAACCATCCTGTGGAACGGCCCGGTTGGCGTATTCGAATTCCCTAACTTCCGTAAAGGGACTGAAATCGTGGCTAACGCTATCGCGGACAGCGAAGGTTTCTCCATCGCCGGCGGCGGTGACACCCTGGCAGCGATCGACCTGTTCGGCATCGCTGACAAAATTTCCTACATCTCCACTGGCGGCGGCGCATTCCTTGAATTCGTCGAAGGCAAAGTCCTGCCGGCAGTAGCGATGCTCGAAGAGCGCGCTAAGCAGTAATTCAGTTCAGGCGGGGAAACCCGCCTGTTTTTCAGCGCGCTTAAGGGCTCGCGAACCTTCTTCAACGGTCGAAGATACAGATACAGGACTAAGTAACATGTCTAAAATTTTTGATTTCGTAAAACCGGGCGTCATCACTGGCGACGACGTTCAGAAAGTGTTCCAGGTAGCGAAAGAAAACAACTTTGCACTGCCGGCGGTAAACTGCGTAGGTACTGATTCCATCAACGCCGTTCTGGAAGCTGCAGCGAAAGTTCGCTCTCCGGTTATCGTTCAGTTCTCTAACGGCGGCGCAGCGTTCATCGCAGGTAAAGGCGTGAAAACTGACGTTCCTCAGGGGGCTGCTATCCTCGGCGCTATCTCTGGCGCCCACCACGTGCACCAGATGGCTGAACACTACGGCGTGCCGGTTATCCTGCACACTGACCACTGCGCGAAGAAACTGCTGCCGTGGATCGACGGCCTGCTGGACGCCGGTGAAAAACACTTCGCCGCTACTGGCAAACCGCTGTTCTCTTCCCACATGATCGACCTGTCTGAAGAGTCCCTGCACGAAAACATCGAGATCTGCTCTAAGTACCTGGCGCGCATGGCCAAAATGGGCATGACCCTGGAAATCGAACTGGGCTGCACCGGCGGTGAAGAAGACGGCGTGGATAACAGCCACATGGACGCTTCCGCCCTGTACACCCAGCCGGAAGACGTGGATTACGCCTACACCGAGCTGAGCAAAATCAGCCCGCGTTTCACCATCGCCGCTTCCTTCGGTAACGTACACGGCGTGTACAAACCAGGTAACGTAGTTCTGACCCCGACCATCCTGCGCGACTCTCAGGAATATGTTTCCAAGAAACACAACCTGCCGCACAACAGCCTGAACTTCGTGTTCCACGGCGGTTCCGGTTCTTCCGCTCAGGAAATCAAAGACTCCGTCAGCTACGGCGTGGTGAAAATGAACATTGATACCGACACCCAATGGGCAACCTGGGACGGTATCCTGCAGTATTACAAAGCGAACGAAGCTTACCTGCAGGGCCAGCTGGGCAACCCGAAAGGCGAAGACCAGCCGAACAAGAAATACTACGACCCGCGCGTATGGCTGCGTGCTGCCCAGACTTCCATGGTGACTCGTCTGGAGCAGGCATTTAAAGAGCTGAACGCGATCGACGTTCTGTAAGAAAAATCTGTTTCTTACCCGGAAGCCCGCAGCAATGCGGGCTTTTTTATTATCTTAACAACAGGATAGCGCGGCAGAAAACTGTGATCCATTTGGCAAAACGTGCACTTATTGTTTACCCTATAACCTGACTGCCCTGTCGCAGGCTGAGTTATTTACTTCCCCCCAGGGGATTCATAAGGAATGTTAAATGGAAGATTTGAACGTTGTCGATAGCATCAACCACGCCGGGACGTGGCTGGCACGCAACCAGGAGCTGCTGCTGAGCTATGCCGTCAACATCGTCGCGGCTATCGCTATCCTGATCGTCGGGATGATCGTGGCGCGCGTCGTCTCTAATACCGTCAACCGCCTGATGCTGGCGCGTAAAATTGACGCTACCGTGGCCGATTTTCTCTCTGCGCTGGTGCGCTATGCGGTTATCGCTTTTACGCTGATTGCCGCCCTGGGGCGGGTAGGCGTGCAGACCGCCTCGGTGATTGCGGTGCTGGGTGCTGCCGGTTTGGCGGTGGGTTTAGCGCTGCAGGGATCGCTGTCGAACCTTGCCGCAGGCGTACTGCTGGTGATGTTCCGCCCGTTCCGCGCTGGCGAGTATGTCGACCTTGGCGGCGTGGCAGGTACGGTGTTGAACGTGCAGATTTTCTCCACCACCCTGCGTACCGCGGACGGTAAAGTAGTGGTGGTCCCGAACGGGAAAATCATCGCCGGCAATATCATTAACTTCTCCCGGGAGCCTGCGCGTCGCAATGAGTTTATTATCGGCGTCGCTTACGATGCTGATATCGACAAGGTAAAGCAGCTGCTGACCTCGATTATCGAATCTGACGATCGAATTCTGCGCGATCGGGAAATGACCGTTCGTCTGAACGAACTCGGCGCCTCGTCGGTGAACTTCGTGGTGCGCGTGTGGAGCAAAAGCAGCGATCTGCAAAACGTCTACTGGGATATCCTCGAGCGTATCAAGCGTGAATTTGACGCCAACGGCATCAGCTTCCCTTACCCGCAGATGGATGTTCATGTGGTGCGCCTGCCGGAAAAAGCAGAGTAAACCGCCTCTCAATAACTCAGGCCGGCCATGCCGGCCTTTTTCAATAGCTCATCATTAGTTGTTCTAATTAATGATTAATTATTTCAATTTCCGCTAATAATTCATTCACGCTATAGTCAGCGCCACTCTCGAACTCAGCGGATAAATCCTTATGTTTACTTATTACTTTCAGGGGCTTGCCCTGGGAGCGGCTATGATATTGCCGCTTGGCCCACAAAATGCCTTTGTGATGAATCAGGGGGTCCGTCGTCAGTATCATCTGATGATTGCCCTGCTATGCGCGGTCAGCGACTTGCTGTTAATCTGCGCTGGCATTTTCGGCGGTAGCGCACTGCTGATGCAATCCCCGTGGCTGCTGGCGCTAGTGACCTGGGGCGGCGTGGCCTTTTTGCTGTGGTATGGCTTCGGCGCATTGAAAACGGCGTTCAGTCAGAGTCTTGAACTCGCCAATGCAGAGGTAATGCAGCAGGGGCGCTGGAAAATCATTATCACCATGCTGGCGGTGACCTGGCTTAACCCGCACGTTTATCTGGACACCTTTGTGGTGTTAGGCAGCCTGGGAGGTCAGCTGGCGGTGGAGCCGAAGCGCTGGTTTGCGCTAGGGACCATTAGCGCCTCTTTCCTGTGGTTCTTTGGCCTGGCGCTGTTAGCCGCCTGGCTGGCGCCGCGACTGCGTACCGCCAGAGCTCAGCGGATCATCAATATTGTGGTCGGCGCCGTCATGTGGTTTATTGCGTTTCAGCTGGCAAGAGAAGGCGTCAGCCATATCCAGGCGTTGCTTAACTAAGCGTTGTCCGATGGACTTTCCTGCTGTACGCGCTAAGCTTGCTGGCATGCGTCCCGTAAGGGCGATTTAAGTAACATGGAGAAACGACAGTGAAGTTAAAAGTCTTAGCCCTGGCGGCAACACTCGGATTGACCACGATGGCGGCACAGGCCAGCGAATTGCCGGATGGCCCGCACATTGTGACTTCAGGCACAGCAAGCGTTGCCGCGGTTCCGGACATCGCCACCCTGGCGATCGAAGTGAACGTGTCGGCAAAAGACGCCGCGTCGGCAAAAAAACAGGCTGACGATCGCGTTGCGCAATATCTCTCTTTCCTCGAAAAGAGCGGTATTGCTAAAAAGGACATCAACTCGGCGAATCTGCGTACCCAGCCTGATTACGACTATCAGAACGGGAAAAGCATTCTGAAAGGCTATCGCGCGGTGCGCACAGTGGAAGTGACCTTGCGCCAGCTGGATAAACTCAACGGTCTGCTGGATGGCGCCCTGAAAGCGGGTCTCAACGAAATTCGCTCCGTCTCGCTGGGCGTTGCGCAACCGGACGCCTACAAAGATAAAGCGCGTAAAGCGGCGATCGACGACGCCGTGCATCAGGCGCAGGAGCTGGCCGCAGGCTTCCACAGCAAGCTGGGTCCGGTGTACAGCGTGCGCTACCATGTCTCCAACTATCAGCCGAGCCCGATGGTTCGCATGATGAAGGCCGCTGACGCTGCGCCGGTTTCTGCCCAGGAAACCTACGAGCAGGCGACTATCCAGTTTGACGACCAGGTCGATGTAGTCTTTGAGCTGCAGCCGGCGCAAGCCGCTGCTCCAGCCACCCCGGCGAAACCGGCGGAAACGCCGAAACCGGCCCAGTAAGCGATAGAAACAAAAAAGCCACTTCAGCGAAGTGGCTTTTTTATGCCCGCAGTTTAATCCTGACGCAGCACCTTGTGTCCGTAGTCAATGAGCGCATCGGTCACCCGGCGCATCATGCGGCTTTCCGGGGCGAAGCGGTGCCAGTAGAGCATGCGGCGCTGGAACAGGCCCGGGGTGAGATCGATAAGTTCGCCGCTGTTGAGCTCTTTTTCGATCTGCAGATGCGGGATCATACAGCAGGTGGTGCCCTGGCGCGCCAGCTGCACGAAAGCTTCCGACGAGTTGACGATGTGGCAGGGGACGCTGCCCGGCGGCAGGTCGAAGTTTTGCTGCAGGAACGCCTGATGCATATCGTCCAGATGGTCGAAGGCGACGACCGGCGCCTTAAGCAGCGCCGAACGCGTCACGCCATTCGGGAAATAGCGTTGCGCAAACTCTTTTGATGCGACAAACAGGTAATCGAGCGCCCCCAGCTGATCCACCAGGCAGCTTGGCAGCGCCTGCGGCTGGATACTCACTGCGCCCACTACTTCGCCACGGCGCAGGCGCTCCTGGGTGCGGGTTTCATCTTCCACCTGCAGGTTGAGACGAATAGGGGAGTCTGACAGAACATTGGCCAGCGCCGGCAGCAGCCAGGTCGCCAGACTGTCGGCGTTCACCGCCAGCGACAGCAGCAACGGCGTAGAGCCGGTTTGTTCATCGCCCAGCCACTCTTCCTCCAGCAGTTCAACCTGGCGCAACAGAGCCAGCAGTTTCTGTCCTTGCTCGGTGGGGCGCGGCGGCACGGTACGCACCAGCAGCGGCTGGCCGAACATATTTTCCAGCTGCTTAATACGCTGTGAGACGGCGGACTGGGTAATACATAGCTTCTGCGCGGCGCGCTCAAATCCTCGTTCCCTAATCACCGCATCCAGCGCTTGTAGTGTCCTGTAGTCCGGTCGTTTCATTATTCTGGCGTGCCCCCATAACTAATCGTTATCTCGCACTATGACATAAATTTTTATTTGATACAGACGAAATTGGTCTGTTCAGTTGTGTGATCTGCATCGCAGGGACATTTCCACTATCGATGTTCTATAATGCGCCACAGGCATTCACATCTCGGACCAGAATTATGACGCAGGATGAACTGAAAAAAGCGGTAGGTTGGGCAGCACTGCAATATGTACAGCCAGGGACTATTGTCGGCGTAGGCACCGGCTCGACGGCGGCCCATTTTATTGACGCGCTGGGCACCATGAAGGGGCAGATCGAAGGGGCGGTTTCCAGCTCCGACGCCTCCACCGAGAAGCTGAAAAGCCTCGGGATCACCGTCTTCGATCTTAACAGCGTCGATCGCCTGGGGATCTATGTTGACGGCGCGGATGAGATCAACGGCCATATGCAGATGATCAAAGGCGGCGGCGCGGCGCTGACCCGTGAAAAGATCATCGCCTCGGTCGCGGATAAGTTTATCTGCATCGCCGACGCCTCCAAGCAGGTCGATATTCTGGGCAAGTTCCCGCTGCCGGTGGAAGTCATTCCGATGGCGCGCAGCGCCGTGGCGCGTCAGCTGGTCAAGCTGGGCGGCCGTCCAGAGTACCGTCAGGGCGTGGTGACCGATAACGGCAACGTGATCCTTGACGTGCACGGCCTGGAAATTCTCGATGCGATCGCGCTGGAAAACGCGATCAACGGTATTCCTGGCGTCGTCACCGTGGGGCTGTTCGCCAACCGTGGCGCCGACGTGGCGCTGATTGGTACTGCCGACGGCGTGAAGACCATCGTAAAATAGTCTGTCCGCAGGGAGCCGACCGGCTCCCTCGCAAATATTTTTTCACCAGGTGCAATTTGGTGACTTCTGTCACATTTATGCAACCATTCTGATTTACACGCTACCATTTCTTCTCTTTCTGGTGTTTTGTCCTGCGATTTCCCTCTGGATGACATTTCTTCAGGACGGCGACGCAAACGTTCATATTGCCGCGATAGTTTTTTTTGATATGTTGCTGAGACGAACTTTCGTTCAGCACGACATCAGTTAAGACAAAACAGGACGGGGAAATGGCTAAGGTATCACTGGAAAAAGACAAGATTAAATTTCTGCTGGTTGAAGGTGTGCATCAAAAGGCAATCGATAGCCTTCGCGCAGCGGGTTACACCAACATTGAATTTCATAAAGGCGCGCTGGATTCAGAACAGCTGAAAGCGTCGATCCGTGATGCCCATTTCATCGGCCTGCGTTCCCGTACCCATCTGACTGAAGAGATTTTCGCCGCAGCGGAAAAACTGGTTGCCGTCGGTTGCTTTTGCATCGGGACCAACCAGGTCGATCTGAACGCCGCTGCGAAGCGCGGTATTCCGGTGTTTAACGCGCCGTTCTCTAACACCCGCTCGGTGGCCGAGTTGGTGATCGGCGAACTGCTGCTGATGCTGCGCGGCGTGCCGGAAGCCAACGCCAAAGCGCACCGCGGGGTGTGGAACAAGCAGGCGGTCGGCAGCTTCGAAGCGCGTGGTAAAAAGCTGGGCATCATCGGTTACGGCCACATCGGTACCCAGCTTGGCATTCTGGCGGAATCGCTGGGAATGCACGTCTTCTTCTATGATATTGAAAACAAACTGCCGCTCGGCAACGCCACTCAGGTACAGCATCTCTCCGACCTGCTGAACATGAGCGATGTGGTCAGCCTGCACGTGCCGGAAAACGCCTCTACCAAAAATATGATGGGTGCGGAAGAACTGGCGCTGATGAAGCCGGGCGCGCTGCTGATCAACGCCTCCCGCGGTACCGTGGTGGACATTCCGGCGCTATGCGATGCGCTGGCCAGGAAGCATCTGGCCGGGGCGGCTATCGACGTCTTCCCGACTGAACCTGCGACCAACAGCGACCCCTTCACTTCGCCGCTGTGCGAGTTTGATAACGTGATCCTCACACCGCATATAGGTGGCTCCACTCAGGAAGCGCAGGAGAACATCGGTCTGGAAGTAGCTGGCAAGCTGGCGAAATACTCTGACAACGGGTCAACCCTGTCGGCAGTTAACTTCCCGGAAGTATCTCTACCGCTGCACGGCGGCCGCCGTCTGCTGCATATCCATGAGAACCGACCGGGCGTCCTGACCGCAATCAACCAAATCTTCGCCGCGCAGAGCATCAACATTGCCGCCCAGTATCTGCAAACGTCGCCGCAGATGGGCTACGTGGTGATTGATATTGAAGCGGAGGAAGATGTTGCCCAGCAGGCGCTGCAGGCAATGAAAGCGATCCCGGGGACTATCCGCGCCCGTCTGCTGTTCTAATCATTTTGCCTCTCGGGCAGGTCGCGTACCTGCCCGTTTTTTTGTTAATACTTTCCAGGCTGAATTTCTCTTCCCCGCGTACCTACCAACACCAGGTTTTTCCCGGGGTGATGACCGCCGGCAGCGGGATATCCCACTCTTCGCTCGGCAGGCTATCCACCTGCTGGCAGTCGTGCGCGTAGCCCACCGGCTGCAGGCGATACTGCTGCCAGTTTTGCAGCGTCCGGTCGTAAAAACCGCCGCCCATTCCCAGCCGTTGGCCACTGACATCGAAGGCCACCAGCGGGGTCACCAGCACATCGAGTTCAGCCAGCGGCAGCACATCCCGCACATCGAGCTTCGGTTCGCGGATCTTCAGGCGATTCACGATCAGTTGGCTCTGCGGATGGTAGTGTAAAAACAGCAGATTGCCGGGGCTAAAGGGATGCAGCACCGGGAGATATACCCGCTTGCCGGCGCGCCAGAGCTGGTCGATCAGCGGCTGAGTGTCCAGCTCGCCGTCAAAGGAGAGAAACAGCGCCACGTTGTGGGCGAGAACTACCGGCGGCCAGGCCATCATCCGCTCGGCGGCCTGTTGGGCAAACAGGCGCTGTTGCTCCGGGCTGAGTGCGCGTCGACGATCGCGGATCTGCTGGCGAATATGCTGACGGGAGAGCAGGGTATCGGGCTGTATAGTCATGCAGGTCTCGTTACGAGCTGGCGAAACAATAGGAGCAAGTGTAATACAGGGCGGCTTCAGCCGAAAACACGTATGGGGGATGATGCGAAGTAAATAAGGGAATCTCCGAGATGCCGCCGCAGGCTGTAACCCTTGAACCCTTGGTTCAAGGTGAATGTGTCGTCACGGTTTTAAGGCTTCTCGGACGAACCGAGCATGCTCACCAACCGTGGAGCGCCACATTCTTGTGGTATGAAATATCGGCTCAGGGGACTGGCCCGCTTGCAAACATCTCAGAGAAATTTTGTTCTTGCGATTACTCTAACACAGTTAACTGCAAAGTGTTATTCAAACTTCGACCCTGGCTTTTCGCTTATGCGACCTTGCTCAAGCAATGCTTGTTCGATGGTCTGCTGAAGCATGCGAATGCGCTGCTCCATGCTGGAAGCGTAGTCGCGGGTCTTCGCTTTTTCCTGAGTCAACTCATAGCTGATGTTCAACGCCGCGATGAAGACCAGCTGCTCAGTATTTGTGACTCTAGTGCGTTCTTTTAAATCTTGCAACCGCTGATTAAGGTCTTCAGCTGCCTGATTCAGGGCATCCCTTTGTTCAGGCGGGCAATTCACTCGCAGTGAACGGCCGAAAATTTGGAGATCTACGGGTTGTGCAGACATGCCACCTTCCTGCTGATTGACTGCGCTGCCTTCACACCCTGGCCCGGGTCTGCGAAGGGGCGACACTATAGCTACCCTGGTGCGAAGATACAAGCCCTATTCTGGTTCACCAGGGTCCAAAGTGGTAGCATACCATGAATATTCCTCCCAACGATGACGAATGCGCATGTCTATACAGAACGAAATGCCTGGTTACAACGATGTAGACCAGTTACTGAACCAACAAGGGGTAGGTCTCACCCCGGCCGAAATGCACGGTTTGATCAGCGGATTGCTGTGCGGCGGCAACACGGACAGCAGCTGGCAGCCGCTGGTGCACGACCTGACCAACGAAGGTCTCGCCTTTGGCCATGAACTGGCTCAGGCGCTGCGTAACATGCATTCCGCCATCAGCGATTCACTGGATGACGACGGTTTCCTCTTTCAACTGTATCTGCCGGAAGGCGATGCGGTGAGCGTCTTTGACCGTGCCGACGCCCTCGCCGGTTGGGTCAACCACTTCCTGCTTGGTCTTGGCGTTAGCCAGCCGAAGCTGGATAAAGTGAAGGATGAAACCGGGGAAGCGATTGACGATCTGCGTAATATTGCCCAGCTGGGCTACGATGAAGACGAAGATCAGGAAGAGCTGGAGATGTCTCTGGAGGAGATTATCGAGTATGTCCGCGTTGCCGCACTGCTGTGCCACGACACCTTTGCCCGTCAGCAGCCAACCGCACCGGAAGTCCGCAAACCGACATTACACTAACTAAAATTCGTTCAGGGGGCGTCATGACTCAGCAGGAATTTCTATCGCGTCGCCAGACGTTGTTGGCGCAGATGCAGCCAGGCAGCGCGGCGCTGATTTTCGCCGCACCGGAAGCGGTGCGCAGTGCAGATTCGGAATATCCCTACCGGCAGAACAGCGATTTCTGGTACTTCACCGGCTTTAACGAACCGGAAGCGCTGCTGGTGTTGATTAAAAGCGATGAAACCCACAACCATAGCGTGCTGTTCAACCGGGTTCGCGATCTGACCGCTGAGATCTGGTTTGGACGCCGTCTGGGCCAGGAGGCCGCGCCGGCGAAGCTTGGCGTCGACCGGGCGCTGGCGTTCAGCGAAATCAACCAGCAGCTGTATCAGCTGCTCAACGGTCTGGACGCGATCTACTTCGCCCAGGGTGAATATGCCTATGCCGATGAGATTGTGTTCAACGCCCTCGAAAAACTGCGCAAAGGCTCGCGCCAGAATCTGCAGGCGCCGAACTCGGTTATCGACTGGCGGCCCATTGTGCATGAGATGCGCCTGTTTAAATCCGCGGAAGAGCTTGCCGTGATGCGCCGCGCCGGGGAGATCACCGCGCTGGCCCATACCCGGGCGATGGAAAAATGCCGCCCTGGCATGTTCGAATATCAGCTGGAAGGTGAAATTCTCCATGAATTCAACCGCCACGGGGCACGTTTCCCCTCCTATAACACCATCGTTGGCGGCGGCGAAAACGGCTGTATTCTGCACTACACCGAAAACGAATCTGAACTGCGCGACGGCGATTTAGTCCTGATTGACGCCGGCTGCGAGTATCGCGGCTATGCCGGGGACATTACCCGCACCTTCCCGGTAAACGGTAAATTTACCCAGCCGCAGCGCGAGATCTACGACATTGTGCTCGAATCGCTGGAGACCGCGCTGAAACTCTATCGGCCGGGCACCTCGATCTGTCAGGTCAACCAGGAAGTGGTGCGCATTATGATTACCGGCCTGGTGCGGCTGGGGATCCTGAAAGGCGAGATTGACGAGCTTATCGCCAACAACGCCCACCGCCCGTACTTTATGCATGGCCTGAGCCACTGGCTGGGTCTGGATGTGCACGATGTCGGTAATTACGACACCGACCGTTCGCGCGTCCTGGAGCCGGGAATGGTGCTGACCGTCGAGCCGGGACTGTATATCGCCACCGATGCCGACGTGCCGGCGCAGTATCGCGGCATCGGCATCCGTATTGAAGATGACATCGTGATTACCGAAGACGGTAACGAAAATCTCACCGCCGGCGTGGTGAAGAAGGCGGATGAGATCGAGGCGCTGATGGCGGCGGCGCGCCAGTCATGAGCGTGCTGATCGTCGGGGGCGGGATGACCGGGGCGACGCTCGCGCTGGCCATCTCCCGTTTGACCGGCGGCGCGCTGCCGGTCCACCTCATTGAAGCGCAGGATCCGAATTCCTCACGCCACCCTGGCTTTGACGACCGGGCGATCGCCCTGGCTGCGGGCACCTGCCAGCAGCTGGCGCGTATCGGTATCTGGCAACGCCTCGCCGAACGCGCGACGCCCATCCAGCGAGTACACGTCAGCGACCGCGGTCATGCCGGGTTTGTGAATCTGGCGGCCGCGGATTATGGCCTGTCGGCGCTGGGCCAGGTGGTTGAACTCCACGATGTCGGCCAGCGGCTGTTTGGTCTGCTGCGCGAGGCGCCAGGCGTCACGCTGCACTGTCCGGCGAAAGTGGAAGCGGTCAGTCGCAGCCAGGAGAGCGTCAGCCTTACGCTTGAGGGCGGCGAAATCATTAACGGTAAGCTGCTGGTGGCGGCGGACGGTTCCCGTTCGGCACTGGGCGCCCGCTGCGGCATCAGCTGGCAGCAGCAGCCGTATGAGCAGATAGCGATCATTGCTAACGTCAGCACCGCGTTGCCCCACGAAGGTCGCGCCTTCGAGCGCTTTACCGAGCATGGCCCGCTGGCGATGCTGCCGATGTCGCAAGGGCGCTGCTCGCTGGTGTGGTGTCATCCGCAGTCGCGCCGCGATGAGGTGCAGAGCTGGTCTGACGAACGCTTTTGTCAGGAGCTGCAGCAGGCATTCGGCTGGCGGCTGGGGCGTATTACCCACGCCGGGAAGCGCAGCGTCTATCCGCTGGCCCTCACCACCGCCAGCCGCGCGGTGTCGCACCGCCTGGCGCTGGTCGGCAACGCGGCGCAGACGCTGCACCCGATCGCCGGGCAGGGCTTTAATCTCGGCCTGCGCGATGTGATGAGCCTGGCGGAATTACTCGCTGACGCCCATCTCAGCGGCGAAGATGTCGGTCATTATCCACTGCTGTGCCGCTATCAGGCGCGCAGGGCAGGGGATAAAGCCGCCACCATCGGCGTGACCGATGGGCTGGTGCATCTGTTTGCCAACCGTTGGGCGCCGCTGGTGGCGGGGCGCAACGTCGGTCTGATGGCGATGGAATTATTTACCCCGGCGCGCGATGCGCTGGCGCAGCGTACCCTCGGTTGGGTTCCTCGTTAAGGAGTAGAACGTGCAAAGTGTTGATGTTGCCATTGTTGGCGGTGGAATGGTGGGGCTGGCGGTAGCCTGCGGTCTACAGGGTAGCGGCCTGCGCGTCGCAGTGCTGGAGAAAGCAGAGCCGCGACCGCTGGCCGCCGATGCGCCGCCGGCGCTGCGCGTTTCGGCAATTAATGCCGCCAGCGAAAAGCTGCTGACAAAGCTGGACGTCTGGCGCGAGATCGTCGCCCAGAGGGCCAGCTGCTATCACGGTATGGAAGTGTGGGATAAAGACAGCTTTGGCCACATTAGCTTCGATGACCAGAGCATGGGCTTTAGCCACCTTGGCTATATTATCGAAAATGCCGTAGTGCATCATGCATTGTGGCAGAAGGCGCAGCGTTGCGCTGACGTTACCCTGCTGGCTCCGGCGGAACTTCAGCAGGTGGCGTGGGGCGAGAATGAAGCCTTTCTCAGCCTGCAGGACGGCAGCATGCTGACCGCGCGGCTGGTGATCGGCGCCGATGGTGCCAATTCATGGCTGCGCAATAAAGCCGATATTCCGCTGACCTTCTGGGATTACCATCATCATGCGCTGGTGGCGACCATCCGTACCGCTGAGCCGCATCAGGCGGTGGCCCGCCAGGCGTTCCATGGCGACGGGATCCTCGCCTTCCTGCCGCTCAGCGATCCGCACCTGTGCTCGATCGTCTGGTCGCTATCGCCGGGGGAAGCGCAGCGGATGCAGCAGGCTGATGAAACCACCTTCAACCAGGCGCTGAATATCGCGTTCGATAATCGCCTTGGCCTCTGCCAGCTGGCAAGTGAACGTGAAGTTTTCCCGCTGACCGGCCGCTATGCCCGTCAGTTTGCCGCCCACCGGCTGGCGCTGGTCGGCGATGCCGCGCATACCATCCATCCGCTGGCCGGGCAGGGGGTCAACCTCGGTTTTATGGATGCCGCCGAGCTTATTGACGAGCTGAAGCGCCTGCACGCTCAGGGCAAAGATATCGGCCAGCATCTTTATCTGCGCCGCTACGAGCGCAGCCGCAAGCACAGCGCGGCGCTGATGCTGGCGGGCATGCAGGGCTTCCGCGAAATGTTCTTCGGGAGCCATCCGGCGAAGAAATTTCTTCGCGATGTGGGACTCAAACTGGCCGATACGCTGCCGGGCGTGAAACCGCAGCTGATTCGCCAGGCGATGGGCCTCAACGATCTGCCTGCCTGGTTACGTTAACCGCGTCACACTTCTTTCACCCGGCCTGGGCGCCGGGTTTTCCCCCTCATTTGAAATATTCTAATTTCACCTCTTTTTTCGCATTAGCTTTATTAATGCGTCCTTTTTTTTGTTAAAGAAATTAGAGCCGTAAAATCGCATAAAACACCATCATTACCTAATTGTCGCGCCGTTAATGTTAATTTTATGTGGCGTAAATCGCTTTTTTCCAGTCAATAACTCTGTAGGCTTTTCGGCGGATTTTAGCCATAAGCTAATGTGATGCCCTGAATGAGCTTATGGTTTAGCGCCGGGTTCGGTGGTAAGTTCAGGCCAAAGAGAACGTTTGCGTCGGCGTCCGTCAGCGATGCCGACGCCGAATTTCGTGGCGCAAAATCGCCGACAATTTCGTGGCTGGTTCCGTTTTATTCGATGAGGAAAAGATGGCTCAACAGACTCCGTTGTATGAACAACACACGCTGTGCGGCGCGCGCATGGTGGATTTCCATGGCTGGATGATGCCGCTGCATTACGGGTCCCAGATTGATGAGCACCATGCGGTGCGCGGCGATGCAGGGATGTTCGATGTGTCGCATATGACCATCGTCGATTTCCACGGCAGCCGGATCCGCGAGTTCTTGCGCTATTTGCTGGCCAACGATGTGGCGAAGCTCACCACCCCAGGCAAAGCGCTCTACACCGGAATGCTGACCGCCTCCGCCGGCGTCATCGACGACCTGATTGTCTATTTCCTTTCTGAAGATTATTTCCGCCTCGTTCTTAACTCCGCCACCCGCGAAAAAGACCTCGCCTGGATCTCCGAACAAGCTGAACCTTACGGCCTTGAAATTACCGTTCGCGACGATCTGTCGCTGATCGCGGTGCAGGGCCCCCAGGCGAAAGCGAAGGCGGCGACGCTGTTTACCGACGCTCAGCGTCAGGCCGTGGAAGGCATGAAGCCGTTCTTCGGCGTGCAGGCCGGCGACCTGTTTATCGCCACCACCGGCTATACCGGCGAAGCGGGTTATGAAATTGCGATGCCGAACGAGCAGGCGGCTGATTTCTGGCGCGGCCTGCTGGACGCTGGCGTTAAGCCGTGCGGTCTTGGCGCGCGCGACACCCTGCGCCTGGAGGCCGGGATGAACTTGTACGGCCAGGAGATGGACGAAGGCGTTTCCCCGCTGGCGGCGAACATGGGCTGGACTATCGCCTGGGAGCCCGCCGATCGTAACTTCATCGGCCGCGAAGCGCTGGAGATGCAGCGCGAAAAAGGCACCGAGCAGCTGGTTGGCCTGGTGATGACCGAGAAAGGCGTCCTGCGCGGTGGTCTGCCGGTCCGTTTTACCGATAGCGACGGTAATCAAAAAGAAGGCATTATCACCAGCGGCACCTTCTCGCCGACGCTGGGCTACAGCATCGCGCTGGCTCGCGTGCCGGCCGGGATTGGCGACACCGCGGTGGTGCAAATCCGTAACCGTGAAATGCCGGTTAAAGTGACTAAACCTGGTTTTGTACGCAATGGCAAAGCCATTGTGTGATTTCCCTTTTTTGGAGATGAATTGATGAGCAACGTACCAGCAGAACTGAAATACAGCAAAGAACACGAGTGGCTGCGTAAAGAAGCGGACGGTACCTATACCGTAGGGATCACCGAGCACGCGCAGGAGCTGCTTGGCGATATGGTTTTCGTTGACCTGCCGGAAGTGGGCGCCACCGTTGAAGCGGGTGCCGATTGCGCGGTTGCCGAATCCGTGAAGGCGGCCTCCGATATCTACGCGCCGATTAGCGGTGAAATCGTTGCCGTCAACGAAGAGCTGAACGACTCTCCGGAACTGGTCAACAGCGACCCGTATACCGACGGCTGGATCTTCAAGATCAAAGCCAGCGACGAAGCGCAGGTTGCCGCGCTGCTGGATGCCGCCGCGTATGAAGCTTTACTGGAAGACGAATAAATACGCTTCATCCTTCACGCTGCAGGGGCGTTGGCTTCCTGGCTCCCCCCGGTCACTTACTTTTGTAAGCTCCCGGGGAGTCGCTGTGTCGCCGCCTTCCTGCAACGCGAATGATTTTGCGTATTCTGGCCCGGTAAGCATCAGCGCTTGCCGGGCAAACCAGTCAGACAACCACGATTCACCGCACGTTTCAGGAACCATCGCTCATGACTCAGACTTTAAGTCAGCTTGAAAACCGCGACGCCTTTATTGAACGTCACATTGGCCCGGACGCTCAGCAGCAGCAAGAGATGCTGAAGACCGTCGGCGCGGATTCGCTTAACGCCCTGATCGGCCAGATTGTGCCGCAGGATATCCAGCTGGCGACCCCACCGCAGGTGGGCGACGCGACTACCGAATTCGCCGCGCTGGCGGAGCTGAAGGCGATTGCCAGTCGCAACAAGCGCTTCAAGTCTTACATCGGCATGGGCTATACCGCCGTGCAGCTGCCGCCGGTCATTCAGCGCAACATGCTGGAAAACCCGGGCTGGTATACCGCCTATACCCCTTACCAGCCGGAAGTATCCCAGGGCCGTCTGGAGTCGCTGCTCAACTTCCAGCAGGTCACTCTGGATCTGACCGGGTTGGATATCGCTTCCGCTTCGCTGCTTGATGAAGCCACCGCCGCCGCCGAAGCGATGGCGATGGCCAAACGCGTCAGTAAACTGAAGAGCGCCAACCGCTTCTTCGTTGCCGCCGACGTCCATCCGCAAACCCTGGACGTGGTGCGCACCCGCGCGGAAACCTTCGGCTTCGATGTGATCGTTGATGACGTCGACAAAGTGCTCGATCACCAGGATGTCTTCGGCGTGCTGCTGCAGCAGGTGGGCACCACCGGCGAAATCCACGATTACAGCAAACTGATCGCCGAGCTGAAAGCGCGCAAAGTGATTGTCAGCGTCGCTGCCGACTTTATGGCGCTGGTGCTGCTGACGGCGCCGGGCAAGCAGGGCGCGGATATCGTTTTCGGTTCCGCCCAACGCTTCGGCGTGCCGATGGGCTATGGCGGCCCGCACGCGGCCTTCTTCGCGGCGAAAGATGAATTCAAACGCTCTATGCCGGGGCGGATTATCGGCGTATCGAAAGATGCGGCGGGGAATACCGCGCTGCGCATGGCGATGCAGACTCGCGAGCAGCACATCCGCCGTGAGAAAGCGAACTCCAACATTTGTACCTCGCAGGTTCTGCTGGCCAACATCGCCAGCCTGTACGCGGTATTCCACGGCCCGGCGGGTCTGAAACGTATCGCTGGCCGCATTCATCGTCTGACCGACATTCTGGCCGATGGCCTGCAGAAGAAAGGGCTGAAGCTGCGCCATGCCCACTACTTCGACACCCTGTGCGTCGAAGTGTCAGATAAAGCCGCGGTGCTGGCGCGTGCCGAAGCCCTGCAGATTAACCTGCGCAGCGATATTCACGGCGCGGTGGGCATTACGCTCGATGAAGCGACCACCCGCGAAGATGTGCTGAACCTGTTCCGCGCCGTCGTCGGCGACGATCACGGTCTGGATATCGATACCCTGGATAAAGACGTGGCGCTGGATAGCCGTTCGATCCCGGCGGCGATGCTGCGCGACGATGCGATCCTCACCCATCCGGTGTTTAACCGCTACCATAGCGAAACCGAGATGATGCGCTACATGCACGCCCTGGAGCGTAAAGATCTGGCGCTGAACCAGGCGATGATCCCGCTGGGCTCCTGCACCATGAAACTGAACGCCGCGGCGGAGATGATCCCGATCACCTGGCCGGAATTCGCCGAGCTGCACCCGTTCTGCCCGGTCGAGCAGGCGGAAGGGTATCAGCAGATGATCGCCCAGCTTTCCGACTGGCTGGTGAAACTGACCGGCTATGACGCCGTCTGCATGCAGCCGAACTCCGGCGCGCAGGGTGAATATGCTGGCCTGCTGGCGATTCGCCATTATCACGAGAGCCGCAACGAAGGCCATCGCGATATCTGCCTGATCCCTAGCTCCGCGCACGGCACCAACCCGGCTTCCGCGCAGATGGCGGGTATGCAGGTAGTGGTCGTTGCCTGTGATAAAAACGGCAACATCGATCTCGCCGATCTGCGTGAAAAAGCAGAGCAGGCGGGGGCCAATCTCTCTTGCATCATGGTCACCTATCCGTCGACCCACGGCGTGTATGAAGAGACCATTCGCGAAGTGTGCGAGATCGTGCACCAGTTTGGCGGCCAGGTTTATCTCGACGGCGCCAACATGAACGCCCAGGTCGGGATCACCTCTCCGGGCTTTATCGGCGCCGACGTTTCGCACCTCAACCTGCATAAAACGTTCTGCATTCCGCACGGCGGCGGCGGCCCGGGCATGGGCCCAATCGGCGTGAAAGCGCACCTGGCGCCGTTCGTGCCGGGCCACAGCGTGGTACAGATTGAAGGTATGCTGACCCGCCAGGGCGCGGTTTCCGCCGCGCCGTTCGGCAGCGCGTCCATTCTACCGATCAGCTGGATGTATATCCGCATGATGGGTGCGGAAGGGCTGAAGCAGGCGAGCCAGAACGCGATCCTTAACGCCAACTACATCGCTACCCGACTGAAAGACGCCTACCCGGTGCTCTACACCGGTCGCGATGGTCGCGTAGCGCACGAATGCATTCTCGATATTCGTCCGCTGAAAGAAGAGACCGGCATTAGCGAGCTGGATATCGCCAAGCGCCTGATCGACTTTGGCTTCCATGCCCCGACCATGTCTTTCCCGGTAGCGGGAACGCTGATGGTTGAGCCGACGGAATCGGAAAGCAAGGTCGAGCTGGACCGCTTTATCGACGCGATGCTGGCGATCCGCGCGGAAATCGACCGCGTCAAAGCCGGCGAATGGCCGTTGGAGGATAACCCTCTGGTGAACGCGCCGCACACCCAGGGCGAGCTGGTGGGCGAGTGGAACCATCCGTACAGCCGTGAGCTGGCGGTATTCCCGGCAGGGTTGCACAACAAGTACTGGCCGACGGTGAAACGTCTGGATGATGTCTACGGCGACCGCAACCTGTTCTGCTCCTGCGTGCCGATGAGCGAATACCAGTAAGTTTGCGTTTTAGCTAAACTTTTAAAGGCGCTGCGGCGCCTTTATTTTTTTGGAGGGAAGGTATGGGAATAGCTCTTATTAGCGGCGCGAGCCGCGGCATAGGCCGGGCGACGGCGCTGCTGTTGGCGCAGGAAGGATATACCGTGGCGGTCAATTACCATCACAACATTAACGCCGCCACCGAGGTGGTGAATACCATTGTGGCGTCTGGCGGCAAAGCCACGGCGCTGCGGGCGGACATCAGCGATGAAGCGCAGGTGATGGCGATGTTTGAGGCGATCGACCGCATGGGCGAGCCGCTGACGGCGCTGGTCAACAACGCCGGGATCCTGTTTACCCAGTGTACGGTGGAGAGCCTGAGCGCCGAGCGTATTAACCGCGTGCTGGCCACCAACGTCACCGGTTATTTCCTCTGCTGTCGCGAGGCGGTAAAGCGCATGTCACATCGACATGGCGGTAAGGGCGGGGCGATAGTTAACGTGTCGTCGGCGGCGTCGCGCCTTGGCGCGCCGGGGGAGTACGTTGACTATGCCGCGTCGAAAGGGGCGGTAGATACCCTGACTACCGGGCTGGCGCTGGAGGTGGCGGCGCAGGGGATCCGGGTGAACGGCGTGCGTCCGGGGCTGATTTATACCGAGATGCACGCCTCCGGCGGTGAACCGGGACGCGTGGATCGAGTGAAAGGTTCGCTACCGATGCAGCGCGGCGGCCAGCCGGAAGAGGTCGCTCAGGCCATTGCCTGGCTGCTGAGCGACAAAGCGTCGTATGTGACGGGTAGCTTCCTTGAACTGGCGGGCGGGAAATAACCCGTAGATGTCTATTGCCCGGCGGCGCTGCGCTTGCCGGGCCTACGGGGTCAAAGCCGAATGGTAGGCCGGGTGGCGGATACGCCTTACCCGGCATAAAAACCGCTAAAGCCCGACGGTCTACCAGGAGGCCAGCCACAGCCGCAGGCGCATTCCCCAACTGCTGGTCCAGCCGGTGGTGACCGACTTCACCTCGCCTTGAGAAATGACCACCAGCGTTGGCGTTACCTGGATGTCCCACTGCCGCGCCAGCTGGCCGCTCGGATCATTCACCGTCGGCAGCGTCATTTTCTTCCTGGTCAGCCACTTCTCCAGCGTGACGTTATCGCCGGAACGCAGGGCTACCGTCAGCACATTGCCGCTGTCCGCGGCAAGCGATGCCACCGACGGCGTGGTATAGCGACAAACTCCGCACCAGGTCGCCCAGACGTACAGCAGCAGCGGCTTTTGCTGGCTTATGGCATGCAGATCCAGCGTCCTGCCGTCGAGTGTCTGCAGCGATGTGGCGCTGACGTTTTGCGGCAGCGCGGGCTGGCGAAAATAATCCACCGCCAGGCTCACCGCCGCGCCAATCAGCAGCCACACCGCCAGCTCGCGCAGCCAGCGCCTGATTTTACTGGCCACGGGCTTTCGCCAGCTGCTCTTTCACCAGCCCCTCCAGGTCTTCAGCAGGGATCGCGCCGGCCACCATCTGATCGCCGATGATCGTTGCCGGGGTGCCCTGAATATTCAGCACCTGCGACAAAATCAGGTTCATCTTCAGCGAATCCATGGTCTTGTCATCGATATTTACGCTATCGGTAGCGGTTTTCTTCTGCGCGGCGGCGATACTGGCGTCATCGTGATAGCCTTTTTTCGCCATCAGCCGCTGATGCAGCGCCCAGAATTTATCGGGCTGCTGACGCCAGGTGGAGAGCGCGGCTTTAGCGGCATTCACCGAACTCTGCCCTTTAAACGGCAGCAGCTTAACGATGAGCTGGATGTCCGGGTTATCGTGGACGATTTTTTCCAGCAGCGGATCAAACTGTTTGCAGTAAGGACAGTTGTAATCGGTAAACGAGACGATCGTGAGTTTTGGCTCTTTCGCGCCGGTGCGCGGGCTATTTGGATCGTTAAACAGCAGCTGGGCTAACTGGTCATTACCGTTCGATTGTGGTTCTTCCGCCGGGGCGGCGAAACTGAAGGCCGATACGCACAGCAGTAATAAGGCGGTGATAGCTCTCATGTTATTTTCCTTTAGCGGCGGACAGGGTGGCGAGAAGGTGTTCGCGGTCTAACAGCGCAGGCAGAATCTGTCCCTGCGGCAATTCCGGTCCGTAAATCTGGTTAAACGGCACCGCGGCGCTGCCGCGTGCGGTTAAAAACTGGCTAATGTCAGCGGAGGGGCGGCTCCAGTCGCCGCGCAGGGCGACTACGTCTGGCGCTAACAGCGCCTGCTGGACGTCGTCGCGCAGCAGCACGTTGTATTTATTGGCTTTACAGGTAACGCACCAGTCGGCGGTGATATCAATAAATACCCGCTTATGCTCCGCCAGGGCGCTGGCGATAGCCTGCTCGCTGAGCGGCTGCCAGTTAACCCGGTCGCGGCGCGGGCCCTGGCCGTCCTGTTGGGCAACAAAGGCGACGGCGCCCGCTACCACTATGGCTAGGGCGCCCGCGCGCAGCGCCGTCCGCCAGCGGTAGCGCCAGGCGGTGGCCACTAGCAGGGCGATGGCCAGAAACACCAGCAGGGTAAGCACCGGCGTACGGCCGATGTGGATCGTCAGCAGGCTGACCAGCCATAGCGCTGAACCAAGCATCATTAGCCCCAGCACCACCCGCAGATGATTCATCCAGCGGCCCGGGCGTGGCAGTCGTTGCGCCAGTCCCGGCCACGCGACGATAAGCAGCCACGGCAGGCCCATGCCGATCCCCATGGCGAAGAAAATGCCCCACAGCAGCGGCAAGGGCGCCACCAGCGCCACCGACACGGCGGTACCGAGGAACGGCGCGGTACAGGGCGTCGCCAGCAGGGTGGCGAAGGCGCCCTGCCAGAAATGGCCCATTAAGCCGTTGCCGCCGCGGGTGGCGAGGAAGGTACTGGCGCTGGAGGAGAGGCGGATTTCGAACAGCCCCAATAAACTGGCGCTGAACAGCACCATCACCAGCGCCATCGCGCCGATAAACCACGGGTTCTGGAACTGGATGCCCCAGCCGAGCGCCTGATTCCCCAGGCGTAGCGCGGTCATCATCAGCGCCAGCGCCAGGAACGAGACGACGATCCCGCACACCGAGGCGAGGAACTGCCGCCGCACCGCGCCGCGTTCGCGACCTTCGGTTTGCACCAGCGAGCCGAGCTTCATGGCCAGCACCGGCAGCACGCAGGGCATGACGTTGAGAATAAGCCCGCCGGCCAGCGCCATCAGCAGCACCCAGCCTAACGCCAGCCCCGGCGCGGCGCTGCCGGCGGCGACGGCGATTTGGCTTTCCTGCGCCTGACCGCTATCGGCCAGCACCAGCGACAGCGTTTTGCCGCTCAGGTCCGGCGCCGCTTCGCCCCAGCTATCGGTGACCGGTACGGTGGCGGTCAACGTATCGCCGCGGGTGGTAAAGCTCGGCTTACCGAAATCGACATCCTCCATGCTGTCGATAAACAGCGCTGGCTGCTGCCAGCCGGCATCGCGGCGGGCGGTCACCGTCAGTTTGCCGCTGATGTAGCTGGCGGTCAGCTGCGAAGTCAGGCCATCGCGCTGCGGCAGTGTGCCCATCGCGCGGGTAAAATCATAATTAAATCGCTCCCCCGACGGAGTCGTCATATCCAGCGAAAAGGGATAGTCAGTGAGAATACAGACATTGCTGCAGGTAGAGAGCGTCAGGACGCCGCTAAGCGTCGGCGGTATTTTGCCGCGCAGCGTCATCGGAAAGCTGACGTCGCCGTGATAGCCCTGAGTGGAAATGCCCGCGACGTCGAAGCGCTGCGGCGTCGGCCAGCGCCAGCTCACCTCCAGCGGCGTGTGCCAGGCGATAGCCGGCGCGATGCCGCCTTCCCCTGGCGAGCGCCAGTAGGTTTTCCAGCCCTTTTCCAGCGCTACGTCTAAAAGCAGGCGAGTGTCGCCATTGCTCTCGGTTTGCGCCCGCAGGTGGACGCTGGCGTGTTGATTGTCGGCGGCGCGCAGCCAGCCGCTGTCGGCGGCCTGGCTGACGGGCAGCCATAGCCAAAGCAGGCAGACCAGTAGTCGCCTGAATACCATATACATAAGTTTGCTCCGTAAGTGATGAATTAACCTGAACTGTCAGGAGAATCAATCACTCACGGAAGATGCATAATCGCAGATGCACCCGCAATCGGGGTGAGGAGATAACGCGGGGAGGCCACTGGCGTTCGATACGCGGCGGGATCGCCGCCAGCACCGCCAGCAGCAGGGTGATAGCCAACAGCGCCCCTTCAAACAGCATCGGCGGAACGGCCATCAGCGACTTGGCGCTGAGCTCGCACGGCGTGACCGGCGCCTCGGCCTGATCCTGGTTTTGCTGTAGCGACGGGCTGTCGGCGGTGAGGTTCATGACCAGCGCGTGCATCCCGGCCATCCGTTGAGCGGTGCAGGTTAGCACCACCAGACAGGCCAGGAAGACAAAAAGAATGGCTTTGCGTTGTCGCTTAATCATGATTGCCTCAAATATTCACGAGGCTTATCTTAACGGGCGAACGGGTTTTGGCAATGGTAAAGCTGTAAAGAAGTGTCTGGCGGATAAGCAATTAGCCCTCCCCCGGCCGGGAGAGGGCGGTTAGTTACAGGTTCTCACCGTTGCTGGCGATGACCTCTTTGTACCAGTTAAAGCTCTTCTTGCGCGAGCGGGACATGTCGCCGGTGCCATCGTCGTGTTTATTAACGTAGATGAAGCCGTAGCGTTTGCTGTACTGCCCGGTGGTGAAGGAGACGCAGTCGATGCAGCCCCATGGGGTATAGCCCAGCAGATCGACGCCGTCATAAGTGACCGCTTTGATCATCTCTTCGATGTGGGCGCGCAGGTAGTCGATGCGGTAGTCATCGTTGATGCTGCCGTCGGCTTCTACTTTGTCGTAGGCGCCAAAGCCGTTTTCCACGATAAACAGCGGCTTCTGATAACGCTCATACAGTTCACACAGAGAATAGCGCAGGCCGACCGGGTCAATCTGCCAGCCCCAGTCGGAGGCTTTGACGTGCGGGTTCGGCACGCTGCCTTCGAAACCGGAAATGGCGTCGCCAGTGCCGCCCTCGGCTTTCACCGCGTTGGTCATGTAGTAGCTGAAGCCGAGATAGGCGCAGGTACCTTCGCGCAGGATCTGCGCGTCGCCGTCTTCCATCCTGATGTTGAAGCCGCGGCGTTCCCATTCATTCAACACATAGCTCGGGTAGTAACCGCGCAGCTGGACGTCGGTAAAGACGTAGCGCTCGCGCATCGACTCCTGGGCGAACATGACATCTTCCGGTTTGCAGGAGTAAGGGTAGAGGGCGACCATCGCCAGCATGCAGCCGACCTGCATGTCCGGGTTGATGCGCCGCGCCACTTTCACCGCCAGCGCGCTGGCCACGAACTGGTGGTGCAGCACCTGGTACATGGTCTCTTCCGGATTGTCATGCTCGGTATAGACCACCCCGGAGCAGCAGTAGCCGAACAGCGGCGCGCGCCAGTTGCGCTGGTTGTTGATCTCGTTAAAGGTCATCCAGTATTTCACTTTGTGCTTATAGCGCTCGAAGACCACTTCGGCGAAGCGTACAAAGAAATCGACCACTTTGCGGTTGGTCCAGCCGCCGTACTGCTGCACCAGGTGCAGGGGCATCTCGAAGTGGGAGAGGGTGATCACCGGTTCGATGTTGTACTTCAGTAGCTCGTCGAACATGTCGTCGTAGAACTTCAGCCCCTCTTCATTCGGCTGGGTTTCGTCACCCTGCGGGAAGATGCGGGTCCAGGCGATAGAGGTGCGGAAGCACTTGAAGCCCATCTCGGCGAACAGTTTGATGTCTTCTTTGTAGCGACCGTAGAAGTCGACGGCTTCGTGGTTCGGGTAGTATTTTCCCGCTTCGACCTGGTGGGTGATTTCGCGCGGCACGCCGTGCGCCCCGCCGGTCAACACATCGCAGATGCTGGGGCCTTTGCCGCCCTGAGCCCAGCCGCCTTCAACCTGATGCGCGGCGACCGCGCCGCCCCATAAAAAATCTTTCGGAAGGGTTAATTTTTTCATCCTGGCTAATCTCTCTAATAACTATTGTTCTCGAGTCTAGCAAAGTGAAAGTGAATGTCACGATATAACAAATTCCGCCAAAGGTAATATGTTACATCAAAAAAACAGGCTGTTATTTTTAGCTGATTTTGCGCGCTAATTTACGTCCGAGGGATTCGAGAATATAGATCACTGGAATTTGCGTTGTAATATCGTAGACGCCGCCAATGCGCGTCTGCGGCACGTGCCAGGAGAGATTGAAATCAGCCAGTTTGGCCAGCCGCGAATGCTCATGGCTGGTAATCGACATCACCTTGCAATGATGCAGGCTGAACTGGCTGGCAAAGCGCAGGATCTCTTCCGTCTCGCCAGAGACGGAAAGCACGATCGCCAGCGCGTTGCGGGCCATATCGTTGGTTACCGGAAAATAGGGGTCGTCAATATGGTTGCTGAATTTACCGACGTTGGAGAAGAAGCGTGCGCCATATTTCGCCAGCGCGCCGGAGGTGCCGGCGCCGACAAAAATAATACGTTCGGAGGCGAGAATAATATCGACGGCCTGCTCGAGTAATTCATCGAACTCGTCATTATTGACGCTTTTAAAAAAGCTCATTATTTCGCTGGCGCCGATATTTGCCTGTTGAGGCTCATTCTGCTCGAGATATAATTTAAAGCGCACGCGAAATTCAGAGTAGCCCTCGCACTGCAGTTTGCGGCAGAAGCGTAACACGGTGGTCGTGGAGACCCCGGCGGCCTCGGCCAGTTCGCGGATGGTCATGTACATCACTTTGTCACGATTTTTAATGACGTAGTGGTAGACCATCATCTCAAGATTATTGAGACTGGCGACAGCGGCGTGGGAGAACATACTCACAGGGCGAACTCACAATTCATAATGACCAGGACGGAATTATATCATGCAGGCCAATGACATTACCTTTTTTCAGCGTTTTCAGGACGACATCCTCGCCGGGCGCAAAACCATCACCATTCGCGATGCAGCGGAGTCGCACTTTAAGCCCGGCGATGTGCTGCGCGTTGGGCGCTATGAAGATGACGGCTATTTTTGCACCATTGCCGTGACCGCGACCTCGACGGTGACGCTCGATACGCTGACCGAACAGCATGCGCAACAGGAGAATATGACTCTCGGGCAGCTGCGGCAGGTCATCAGCGACATCTATCCTGGCGAGAGCCAGTTTTATGTCATTGAATTCAAAACGCTTTAAGATAATCAGGAACAGCTGTGAGTTGAAATAAAAATGTAACTTTTTGATTTTAATGTATTTACAAATATACATCGTTTTATTTTAGCTAACAGGTGTTCACTGGAATCATTCTCAGTTACCCTAAGTGGGCAATGAAAGCGTTCTTGTTTTCACGGAGTCCAGTATGGTTCGCAAACCATTAATCACTCAGGGATATTCTCTGGCAGAGGAAGTTGCCAACAGCATCAGCCACGGGATCGGGCTGGTGTTCGGTATCGTCGGCCTTGTGTTGCTGCTGGTGCAGGCGGCGGATACAAACGCCAGCGCGACGGCGATCGCCAGCTACAGCCTGTACGGCGGCAGCATGATTATGCTGTTCCTCGCTTCCACGCTCTATCACGCGATCCCGCATCAGCGGGCGAAACAGTGGCTGAAGAAATTCGACCACTGCGCCATCTATTTGCTGATTGCCGGGACCTACACGCCGTTTTTGCTGGTGGGGTTGAATTCACCGCTGGCGAAGGGGCTGATGATCGTCATCTGGGGCCTGGCGCTGCTGGGGATCCTGTTTAAGCTGACCATCGCGCACCGCTTTAAAATTTTGTCGCTGGTGACCTATCTGACCATGGGCTGGCTGTCGCTTATCGTGGTCTATCAGCTGGCAGTGAAGCTGGCGGTGGGCGGGGTAACGCTGCTGGCGGTTGGCGGGGTGGTGTACTCGCTGGGGGTCATCTTCTACGTCTGCAAACGTATTCCTTATAACCACGCTATCTGGCACGGCTTCGTGCTCGGCGGCAGCGTGTGTCACTTCCTGGCGATTTATCTTTACATCGGCCAGTCCTGATAAACATCCCACGGTGGCGCTGCGCTTACCGTGGCTACGATATTCTGCGGCCGGGTAGCCCGGCTAAGGCGCAAGCGCCGCAAGCCGGGAACTTTTCCTTAATCTTCTTCCAGAGAATACGGCAATGGTTTGATGCTCAGGCTGCCGGCATCGTCGCGCACGCGGAACACGCTGTCCGGTTCCATGTCGTTATTCATCACTACCTGGACCATCAGGCTTCCGTCATCCAGCTGTACGGCTGCCAGCACCGTACCGGTGCGGCGCCAGTTGTCGCCCATCTTCAGCTCCAGGTCTTCCCCGGCTTCCGGCACCCGGCTGGCGGTCCCTGACAGCGTCCACAGCGCGCGCTTATTGGCGCCGCGGAATTTCGCCCTCGCGACCATTTCCTGGCCGGTGTAGCAGCCTTTTTTGAAGCTGATGCCGCCCAGCGCCTGCAGGTTGGTGGCCTGCGGAATGAACTGCCCGCTGTTGGCGCTGTCGATAACCGGCAGACCGGCTTCAATATTCAGCGCCAGCCACTGTTGGCTGTTGTTAAACTGCGCTTCGCCGCGCAACGCGTCGGTGACGCGGTTGGCGGTGTCGACATCGGTCACCAGCAGGAAGCGCTCGCCCGGGTGTTCAAACCACAGCAGGTTGGTGGCGCCTTCGCTGACCACCGGGGTGGCAGCGTCGGGCAAGGCGGCGAACAGCGGCGCCAGCGCGGCGCGCGCCTGGAAGCCGGCTACTCCCAGCAGAACCAGATCGTCGTTGGCGGCAATGGTGACTTTGGAGAAGACGGCATATTTTTTCAGCTCGGTCAGCTGCGCGTCGCGCAGGCTGCGGCGCTCAATCCACGCGAAGCCGCCCTCGCGACGGAATACGCGCAGGTTGCTCCACATCTTGCCTTTGGCATCACAGTGGGCGGCAAGCAGATGCTGGGCATCGGTGAGATGACTCACATCGGCGGTAATCTGCCCCTGCAGATATTTTTCGCTGTCCGGCCCGCTAATTGTCGCCAGCGCCCAGTCATCCAGGGTCATCAGCGTTAACGGCAGACGAGCGGAAGAGGAAGGCTGACGCGGAGGAAAAGGTGTAAAAGCCATAGTCATATCCTGAATCGCTTAACGCAGTGTGTGTGACCAATGGTAAAAGAGCTATAGTGCATTGCAAGTGCTTTCAACAGGCCATTTGTGCGCTGGCGTGAGACAGCCGCCTGACGCAGGGAATCAATAAACCCATCATTATTTTAAGGTTTTTATGGAAGGATGCTCGCATTCAGCGATATTCCTGTAAAGTTACGGCAGAAAACGGGTTAAACTAACCTATATTTTGCTGCTGGAAGGTCAACATGGACATTAACAATAAAGCACGTATCCACTGGGCATGCCGCCGCGGGATGCGCGAACTCGACATCTCCATCATGCCGTTCTTTGAGTATGAGTACGATACCCTCAGCGACGCTGACAAACAGCTGTTCATTCGCCTGCTGGAAAATGACGATCCGGATCTGTTCAACTGGCTGATGAACCACGGCAAACCGGCCGATGCGGAGCTGCAGCGGATGGTAACCTTAATTCAGACACGGAATCGGGAACGTGGTCCTGTGGCAATCTGATCTCCGTATCTCCTGGCGCGCGCAGTGGTTTTCCCTGCTGCTTCACGGCGTGGTGGCGGCCCTGGTGCTGTTGGTTCCCTGGCCGCTGAGCTATACCCCGATCTGGCTGCTGCTGCTGTCGCTGGTGGTCTTCGACTGCGTGCGCAGCCAGCGGCGGATCCATGCCCGTCGCGGGGAGATAAAACTGCTCACCGATTCCCGTCTTCGCTGGCAAAACGCCGAATGGGAAATCCTCGGGACGCCGTGGGTTATCAATAGCGGTATGCTGCTGCGTTTGCGCCATGTCGATACCCGGCGCGGACAGCATCTTTGGCTGGCGGCGGACAGCATGGACGCCGGAGAGTGGCGCGATCTGCGCCGGCTGGTGCTGCAAAAACCGGCGCAGGAGTAAGCCGCGTCAGGAAAAGTGTTTGGCCATTTCGCCGAGGATCTGCTCGCACCAGCTCTGGATGCGCTCGTCGCTCAGGTCGTACTGGTTGGTTTCATCCAGCGCCAGGCCAACGAACAGTTGGCCATCGGCGATCACCGGTTTCGGGCTGGTGAACTCATAGCCTTCGGTTGGCCAGTAGCCGACAAACTTCACGCCCTTGGTCGCCAGCTTGTCATGCAGCATGCCGAGCGCGTCAAGGAACCATTCGCCGTAGCCCAGCTGATCGCCCATGCCGTACAGCGCGACGATCTTTCCCTCGAGGTTCAGGGTGTCCAGCTGATCCCAGACCGCTTCCCAGTCTTCCTGAATTTCGCCGAAATCCCAGGTCGGGATGCCAAGGATCAGTACGTCGTACTGGCTCATCAGCGCGGGGGAGTCATCTTTCAGATTGTGCAGCGTCACCAGCTCGGGGCCGATGATATCGCGGATTTTCTCCGCGGCCATTTCGGTGTAGCAGGTACTGGAGCCGTAAAACAGACCTATATTCATCGCGTAAACATCTCGATTCTTGCCGTGAATGGCGGGCAGTGTACCAGAAAGGCGTCCTCTTAAGGCATAATGAGAGCGTTTAACGAACAAAGAGGCCGATGTGAAACAGGATCTGGCACTAATCGAACAGTTTCTCGATGCCCTTTGGCTGGAGCGCAACCTGGCGGAGAATACGCTCAGCGCCTACCGTCGCGATTTGACGATGTTAGTTGAGTGGCTGCACCATCGCGGCCTGTCGCTGGCAAGCGTTGGCAGCGACGATCTGCAGGCGCTGCTGGCTGAGCGGCAGTCCGGCGGCTACAAAGCCACCAGCACCGCGCGCTTGCTGAGCGCCGTGCGCCGTTTTTTCCAGCATCTGTACCGGGAAAAAATTCGCCCGGACGATCCCAGCGCGCTGCTGGCCTCGCCGAAGCTACCGCAGCGGCTGCCAAAAGATCTCAGTGAGGCGCAGGTTGAGCGCCTGCTGCAGGCGCCGCTGGTGGAGCAGCCGCTGGAATTGCGCGATAAAGCGATGCTGGAGGTGCTGTATGCCACCGGCCTGCGCGTCTCGGAGCTGGTGGGGCTGACGATGAGCGACATCAGCCTGCGGCAGGGCGTGCTGCGGGTGGTGGGAAAAGGCAACAAAGAGCGGCTGGTGCCGCTGGGGGAAGAGGCGGTACTGTGGGTGGAAAATTACCTCGAGTATGGTCGCCCCTGGCTGCTGAACGGCGTGGCGTCGGATGTCTTATTTCCCAGCCAGCGCGCCCAGCAGATGACGCGCCAGACCTTCTGGCACCGGATTAAACACTATGCCGTACTGGCGGGGATCGACAGCGAAAAGCTTTCCCCGCACGTGTTACGCCATGCGTTCGCCACGCATTTGCTCAATCATGGCGCCGATCTGCGCGTGGTGCAGATGCTGTTAGGACACAGCGATCTCTCCACCACGCAGATATACACCCACGTGGCGACCGAGCGTCTGCGACAACTTCATCAACAGCACCACCCGCGGGCGTGAGTGCTGAACAAAAGGACTGAGTATGAAAAAAGGTTTATTGATGTTCACCCTGCTGGCGGCCTCCCTTTCAGGAACGGCGCACGCCGATAGCGCGGCAATTAAACAGTCGCTGGCGAAGCTGGGTGTGCAGAGCACCGATATTCAACCATCGCCGGTTTCCGGGATGAGCACGGTGCTGACCGACAGCGGCGTGCTGTACGTGACCGACGACGGCAAACATATCATCCAGGGGCCGATGTACGACGTGAGCGGCGCGCAGCCGGTCAACGTCACCAACCAGCTGCTGCTGGGTAAGCTGAACGCGCTGAGCAATGAGATGATTGTCTACAAAGCGCCGAAGGAGCAGCACGTCATCACCGTCTTCACCGATATTACCTGCGGCTACTGTCATAAACTGCACGAGCAGATGAGCGACTACAACGCGCTGGGGATCACCGTGCGCTATCTGGCTTTCCCGCGCCAGGGTCTGCAAAGCCAGGCGGAGCAGGACATGAAGGCCATCTGGTGCGCGAAAGATCGCAACAAAGCGCTGGATGACGCCATGAATGGTAAAGGCGTGCAGCCGGCGAGCTGCAGCGTAGATATCGCCAAACATTACACCCTCGGCGTGCAGATGGGCGTCAACGGCACCCCGGCGATGGTCCTCAGTAACGGCATGGTGCTGCCGGGCTATCAGGGGCCGAAAGAGCTGAAGGCGTTCCTCGATGAGCACAAAAAACAGACAAGCGGTAACTGATTCGCGTGAAACAACAGATACAACTACGCCGCCGCGAGGCGGTTGACGGCGTCGAACTACCCGCCGACCTGCCGCCGCTGCTGCAGCGGCTATATGCCAGCCGCGGGGTGCGCAGCGCGCAGGAGCTGGAGCGCAGCGTCAAAGGCATGCTCCCCTGGACGCAGCTCACCGGCGTTGAAAAAGCGGTCGAGATGCTGCATGACGCGTTCCAGAAAGGGTTGCACATCGTGGTGGTCGGTGATTTTGACGCCGACGGCGCCACCAGCACCGCGCTCAGCGTGTTGGCCCTGCGCGCGCTGGGTTACGGCAACGTCTCCTATCTGGTGCCGAACCGCTTTGAAGACGGCTACGGTTTAAGCCCGGAAGTGGTCGATCAGGCCCATGCTCGCGGCGCGCAGATGATCATGACCGTCGACAACGGGATCTCGTCCCATGCCGGCGTCGATCATGCCCATGCGCTGGGGATCCCGGTGCTGGTGACCGATCACCATCTGCCGGGCGAGACGCTGCCGGCGGCGGAAGCTATCGTTAATCCCAACCTGCGCGATTGCGACTTCCCGTCAAAATCACTGGCCGGGGTGGGGGTGGCGTTTTATCTGATGCTGGCGCTGCGCACTTTTCTGCGCGATAAAGGCTGGTTCGACGCTCGCGGCATCCCCGCACCGAACCTTGCCGAGCTGCTGGATCTGGTGGCGCTTGGCACCGTCGCGGACGTCGTGCCGCTGGATGCTAACAACCGTATCCTCACCTGGCAGGGGTTAAGCCGCATTCGCGCCGGCAAATGTCGGCCCGGTATTAAGGCGCTGCTGGAAATTGCCAACCGCGATCCGCAAAAGCTGGCGGCCAGCGACCTCGGTTTCGCCCTCGGGCCGCGCCTGAACGCGGCGGGACGGCTGGACGACATGTCGGTCGGCGTCGCGCTGCTGCTGTGCGACAACTTCGGCGAAGCGCGGGTGCTGGCCAACGAGCTCGATGCGCTTAATCAGACGCGCAAAGAGATTGAGCAGGGGATGCAGGCGGAAGCGCTAACGCTCTGTCAGCAGCTGGAGCGCAGCGCCGATACCCTGCCCGGCGGGCTGGCGATGTACCATCCGCAATGGCATCAAGGGGTAGTCGGCATTCTCGCCTCGCGGATTAAGGAGCGCTTCCATCGCCCGGTTATCGCTTTTGCGCCTACCGGCGACGGCACGCTGAAAGGCTCCGGTCGTTCCATTCAGGGGTTGCATATGCGCGATGCGCTGGAGCGCCTTGATACGCTTTATCCTGGGCTAATCCTGAAGTTCGGCGGCCACGCGATGGCGGCGGGCTTATCGCTGGAGGAGGCGCGTTTTGAAGAGTTTCAACAGCGCTTCGGCGAGCTGGTGACCGAATGGCTGGATCCTGCGCTGTTGCAGGGCGAGGTGGTTTCCGATGGCCCGCTGGCGGCGGCGGAGATGAGCATGGAAGTGGCGCAGATGCTGCGCGACGCCGGGCCGTGGGGGCAGATGTTCCCGGAACCGCTGTTTGACGGTCGTTTTCGCCTGCTGCAGCAGCGGCTGGTGGGCGAGCGTCACCTGAAGGTGATGGTCGAACCGGTTGACGGCGGGCCGCTGCTGGACGGTATCGCCTTCAACGTTGATACTTCCATCTGGCCGGATAACGGCGTGCGTGAAGTCCAGTTAGCCTACAAGCTCGACATCAACGAGTTCCGCGGCAACCGTAGCCTGCAGCTGATCATCGATCACCTCTGGCCAAATTGACAACAGTGTAGGAATAAGGGCGCGAATCCGGTAGAATTCCGCTCTTATCACCGCATTTTGACAAATCCATTAAAAGAAACCGACCATGTTTGAAATAAATCCGGTAAAAAACCGCATTCAGGACCTCACGGAGCGCTCCGACGTTCTTAGGGGGTATCTTTGACTACGATGCCAAGAAAGAGCGTCTCGAAGAAGTAAACGCCGAGCTGGAACAGCCGGACGTGTGGAACGAACCCGAACGCGCCCAGGCGCTGGGTAAAGAGCGTTCTTCCCTGGAAGCCATCGTAGATACCCTGGATCAGATGTCCCAGGGGCTGGAAGACGTTGCCGGCCTGCTGGATCTGGCCGTGGAAGCGGATGACGAAGAGACCTTTAACGAAGCCGTCGCCGAGCTGGATACCCTGGAAGAGAAGCTGGCGCAGCTTGAGTTCCGTCGCATGTTCTCCGGCGAATACGACAGCGCCGATTGCTACCTTGACATTCAGGCCGGTTCCGGTGGCACCGAAGCCCAGGACTGGGCCAGCATGCTGATGCGCATGTACCTGCGCTGGGCGGAAGCGCGCGGCTTTAAGACCGAAATCATCGAAGAATCCGAAGGTGAAGTCGCGGGGATTAAATCCGTGACCATTAAGATCATTGGCGATTACGCCTACGGCTGGCTGCGTACGGAAACCGGCGTTCATCGTCTGGTGCGTAAGAGCCCGTTCGATTCCGGCGGCCGCCGTCATACCTCCTTCAGCTCCGCGTTCGTTTACCCGGAAGTGGAAGACGATATCGATATCGAAATTAACCCGGCCGACTTGCGCATTGACGTATACCGCGCCTCCGGCGCCGGTGGTCAGCACGTTAACCGTACGGAATCCGCGGTGCGTATTACCCATATCCCGACCGGGTTGGTGACGCAGTGCCAGAACGACCGTTCGCAGCACAAGAACAAAGACCAGGCCATGAAGCAGATGAAAGCAAAGCTTTATGAACTGGAGATGCAGAAGAAAAATGCCGAGAAGCAGGCGATGGAAGACAACAAGTCCGATATCGGCTGGGGCAGCCAGATCCGCTCTTACGTGCTGGATGACTCGCGTATTAAAGATCTGCGTACCGGGGTGGAAACCCGCAACACTCAGGCGGTGCTCGATGGCAGCCTGGACCAATTTATCGAAGCAAGTTTGAAAGCAGGGTTATGAGGAACCAACATGTCTGAACAACAAGCACAGGGCGCTGACGCGGCAATTGACCTTAATAATGAACTGAAAACCCGTCGCGAGAAGCTGGCTGCGCTGCGTGAGCAGGGCGTCGCATTCCCGAACGATTTCCGTCGTGACCATACCTCTGACCAACTGCACGCTGACTTCGATGGCAAAGAAAACGAAGAGCTGGAAGCGCTGAACGTTGAAGTGGCCGTTGCTGGCCGCATGATGACCCGTCGTATCATGGGTAAAGCGTCCTTCGTGACCCTGCAGGACGTAGGCGGCCGCATCCAGCTGTACGTGGCGCGTGATGACCTGGCGGAAGGCGTTTATAACGACCAGTTCAAAAAGTGGGACCTCGGCGACATCATCGCCGCCCGCGGTAAGTTGTTCAAGACCAAAACCGGTGAGCTCTCTATCCACTGCACCGAGCTGCGTCTGTTGACTAAAGCTCTGCGCCCGCTGCCGGACAAATTCCACGGCCTGCAGGATCAGGAAGCGCGTTACCGTCAGCGTTACCTGGACCTGATCTCCAACGATGAATCTCGTAAGACCTTCAAAGTGCGTTCGCAGATCCTGGCGGGCATCCGTCAGTTCATGGTTGGCCGCGGCTTTATGGAAGTAGAAACCCCGATGATGCAGGTGATCCCGGGCGGCGCTTCCGCGCGTCCGTTCATCACCCATCATAACGCGCTGGATCTGGACATGTACCTGCGTATCGCGCCGGAACTGTACCTCAAGCGTCTGGTGGTTGGCGGCTTCGAACGCGTCTTCGAGATCAACCGTAACTTCCGTAACGAAGGGATCTCCGTTCGTCATAACCCAGAGTTCACCATGATGGAACTCTACATGGCTTATGCGGATTATAAAGATCTGATCGAGCTGACCGAATCTCTGTTCCGCACCCTGGCGCAGGACATCCTCGGCAATACCGAAGTGCCTTACGGCGACCAGGTGTTCGACTTCGGCAAGCCGTTTGAAAAACTGACCATGCGCGAAGCGATCAAGAAATACCGTCCGGAAACCGAGATGGCGGATCTGGATAACTTTGATTCCGCGAAAGCGATCGCTGAGTCTATCGGCATCAAAGTGGAGAAGAGCTGGGGTCTGGGCCGTATCGTGACCGAGATCTTCGAAGAAGTGGCGGAAGCGCACCTGATCCAGCCGACCTTCATCACCGAATACCCGGCGGAAGTTTCTCCGCTGGCGCGCCGTAACGACGTCAACCCGGAAATCACCGACCGCTTTGAATTCTTCATTGGCGGCCGTGAGATCGGTAACGGCTTTAGCGAGCTGAACGACGCCGAAGACCAGGCGCAGCGCTTCCAGGATCAGGTTGATGCGAAAGCCGCAGGCGACGACGAAGCAATGTTCTATGACGAAGACTATGTCACCGCGCTGGAACACGGCCTGCCGCCGACCGCTGGTCTGGGTATCGGTATCGACCGTATGGTCATGCTGTTCACCAACAGCCACACCATCCGCGACGTTATTCTGTTCCCGGCGATGCGTCCGCAGAAATAATCGCCCTTCGCGAAGAGCAAAAAACCCGGCTTGCCGGGTTTTTTTATGTCTGATGTGAGGTCCTAAGGCTGGCGTAGCCTGGCTCAGCGCAGCGCAAGCCGGGGATCCCGCATGGCGGCGTAAACGCCTTATCCGGGCTACGCAATGGCGCAGAACCGTAGGCCTGTGCAAGCGTAGCGCCGCCAGGCATTAATGACAGGCACAGGGCTGCGCCTGGCCTGGAGAATAGTCAGCTTACCCGCGCAGACGCGCAACAAAGTCGGTCAGCGCCTGGCGGGCGTCCCGATTTTCCGCTTCCAGCACCATCCACGGGCTGAACGCCCACGGCGTGGCGGCCAGCGCGCTTAACATGGTTGCCAGGTCAACCCACTGATAGTCCATGACTTCATCGTCGTTAGGCTGCACTTCGCTTACCACGCGCGCGGCATATACCGGGCACACTTCGTTCTCAACGATACCGTTTGGGGCGACCGCCCGGTAGCGGAAGGCCGGGTGAACCGGCGCGATATCAGAGATCTCCACACCGAGTTCGAAGCGACAGCGGCGCGTGACGGCCTGCTCGAAGGTCTCGCCCTGCTGGGGGTGTCCGCAGACCGAGTTGGTCCATACCCCGGGCCAGGCTTTTTTGCCCAACGAACGGCGAGTGACCAGCAACTGACCCTGCTGGTTAAACAGCCAGCAGGAAAACGCGAGATGTAAAGGGGTATCAAACGTATGGGCGGCATACTTCTCCAGCATACCGGCAGGCTGATCCTGCTCATCCAGCAAAATGACGTGTTCCCCGGCCATGACGACTCCTGAAAATAAAAAATGACCCGGCACAAACCCGCCGGGTCATGTACTCAGGCCACTAGGGTAGCCCATAAATGGGAGAAAGGCATTACCAAAACAAGCCCTGGAGGCAGCTCTGTGAACGGCAACGCGCAATAGCGAGGAGAGGCCGCCGCGCCGCGTGGCGCAAATATGAATTTCTGCCTGCCGCAGACCGCGCGCTAGGGACGGGGGATAATGGTTTCGCCATCAGGGATGACGCCCTGCGCCGCGGACTGGTATGATATTCGCCCTGATTGCGAGGTAAGTGGTTGTGTTAAGTGCAGGATGCCTGATGATGAAACGCTTTTATATGACACTGATGCTGGCGGCAAGCCTGGTGCTGGCCGGCTGCTCCAGCACCTCCGATTCCGGTGGCACCTACACCGTTAAACGCGGCGATACCCTGTACGGCATCTCCCGCACCACCGGCACCAGCGTTCGCGATCTGGCCCGCCTGAATAACATCTCCCCGCCTTACACCATTGAGGTGGGGCAGAAGCTGAAGCTTAACGGCAGCAGTTCAACGAAGACAACGAAGAAAAAATCTTCCTCTACGCGCACCGCGGCTGTCACGCCTTCGTCCGCGGTACCTCAGTCCTCCTGGCCGCCGGTGGGACAGCGCTGCTGGCGCTGGCCGACCAGCGGCAAAGTGGTCCTGCCTTATTCCACCGCCGATGGCGGCAATAAAGGTATTGATATCGCCGGAACCCGCGGCCAGCCGGTGTATGCCGCCGGGGCGGGCAAGGTGGTCTACGTCGGCAATCAGCTGCGCGGCTATGGCAACCTGATCATGATTAAGCACAGCGAGGATTACATCACCGCCTATGCCCACAACGATAAGCTAATGGTGAATAATGGCCAGAGCGTGAAGGCCGGCCAGCAAATTGCCACCATGGGCAGTACGGATGCCGACTCAGTGCGGCTGCATTTCCAGATCCGCTACCGGGCGACAGCCATCGATCCGCTGCGTTACCTGCCGCCGCAGGGAAGTAAACCTAAGTGCTAAAAGGTTATTTTATCGCCAGTCAGCATCCGGCAGGCTTGTCACAGGGTGCGTAAGGGCTATAATGCTTCTCGCACCTCTTCGCGGGCGTAGTTCAATGGTAGAACGAGAGCTTCCCAAGCTCTATACGAGGGTTCGATTCCCTTCGCCCGCTCCAGATCTCTCCCCTTGTCGCAAAACACCAGCCAGCTACTGGCTTAAATGTGTTTCGCTATCAACAACTTACCGTGAAGTAAGTTGTTTGTGATCGTTCTACCATTGAACGACTAAGTACCAACGGGGATTACACTGTTAGTTGTCACGGTAAGTTAACGGTTGATGAAAGTTTAACTTAACGTCGGCGGCAGTTCTAGAGTCACACCGCGATAGTCCAACGTGAACGAAAAGCCTGACCGGGCATTGTCATTTCATCGACAGACTGATCACACGCATTTAAGCCCGATGTGCGGCCCTGTGGCTGCGTAAACAGGTTTATGGTGATACGCTCCTTGCGAAGTGCAGCGGAGCAAGGTACTTGCACACCACATGCAAGCTCTATCAGCGTTTCAGCCACGCTCCGAAAGGTACACGGTTATCCTGATAAGGTGTGATCCCTCTGACAATCTTGATGACGTCGCTACGCTCCGCTTGTTGCTGTATCACCAACGGGGCTTTATGGCTCCTATTGTCCAATGCCTCTAAAACGCTCTGTAACGCATTCTAAGCGGTTTTATTGTTAAGCTGTAGGGTGGTGGCTTTAAATGAAGAAAGGGCCATGTAGGCCCTTATATGCTGCTTATATTTGATTTATAGTGTTGCTCTCAGCACTGACAGCCATTCCAGCAATAGTTTTAGCTCCTTCCCGGTTAAACGGGGGATTGTCACCCGGCTATTTGTTCCGGCGTTGCACAGCGCGAGCGCTAACGCCATAATGTGATGGTTCGGCATTCTTAACTCTCCGTGGTGGTTTGTTGTTTGTCGGATCGCTGTGTGGGATGTTCTCAGCATCCTGCACAGCACTATTAACAGCATTACGTAAATTCCGGGGTAACAAGTGACGTTGTATCGTCGTCCCTGCAAACGTGATGGTCTGCGTGTAGACCTGAACCACGGCACCACACCAGATAAAGGTGGCGAGCGGCGCTTCCTCCTTTTTCAATTGTTTATTCCTCAAATGTCATTGTGTAGCGGCATTGCTGCGACGGTCTGATCGTCACAGTCTCCGTGTAATTGGCGTTGCTATAAATGCAAATCTTCGTGTTACCTGTCTCCTGTTCATCGGTCAGTGTTAATGTGATGCTCCCTGCATGGGCCAGAGCTGGCAATAGCGCCAGCGTCAGCACTAGTAAGTGTTTCATGAGCGTTTTCCTCGTTTGATTCCGGTGGAATATTTCGTTCTTAATGCGTCTACTTTGGCCTGTGTGATACCTATGTAGGCGCGTGTGTGTTCCGTTGAGCGATGGCCTAACATCTTGCTAATCACCTCTAAGTCCTCGCCTTTCAAATGCGCTATGGTCGCCACCGTCTTACGTGACGAATGCATACTGATCACGGCTTCCGGTGGAAGGAGTTTACGAGCCTTGAGCTTATCCACGGCATACTGAATCTCTGCATGGATTTTAGAACGGCTGATCGGCTTACCTCTGCTACGGTTGCTGTCATTCTGGAACACGTACACGTTATCCCCACGCTCGTTGTAACGAGCCTTGAGCACCTCCCTTGCTGTCTCCGTCAATTCCACTTCTACGGCTTCCTTTGTCTTGTCCTGTGTAATGCGCAGCACTTTGCTACCAATATCCAGATCACTCCATTTCCATTCCCGCATGTCCACGCCACGGAGCTGTGTCTCTACTCCTAACAGGAACAGATCCGCCACTGTCTGACTTTTCTTTGCGATTTCCTCTACCACCATCTGCACCTGTTCGGCGCTCTCCAGTCCGTCTGTGCGCCTTGCACCTTTACTGATTGCCATTCTCTTACCTCCTCAATGTGTCTTGTTGAGATAAATATTGATCAAAAACAGACGGATAGCAAGATCATTTTTAACTTATTTACAAAAATGTCTTATTGGAATGATTATCGAGGGATTAAACGGGCATTAATTCGTATTAAAAGCGATTAAATGCGATTTATTCGTATTTAGCTATGCGCGGTTGCGAGATGTGCTTAACGGCGTTTCAAGCCGCCCCCATTTTGAAAAATCAGGGAGTTTAAAATATCAAGCCATTGATTTTATTGAAGAAATTTATTATTTCCCTTGCTTATCACATGTTGGTTTGCATGTCAATAAATTTATTTTTCATGGGCGATTTGGCACCGGAAATAGCCAATTAAATCGGCAATAAATCGAGGTAAATCGATATTGCTCTATAAACAGTAGGTTACATAGGACAGATAACCTAAATGTCCTATTGAATGGACGTTTAGATGGCTAAATGAGTGATTAGATGGTAATGATAATCATTATCAATTAAATGTTAATGGATTGCACTAATTTGGTGCATGATGGGCATTTGTGTGACAAATAACATTCGCTTGCGAATACTCGTTCAACAATTCTTGCATGTGACCAAAGTGACATTGTGGACAATAATTGCTGTAACCCGCATGGCACAAGGCTTTATGTAAAGTGCGTGATAGTTACATTTGTTATTATTCAAAGTGTAAATGACCGCTTTATCCTAGATAATTATGGGGTATTTACACTTACCAGACGGTTGATTAATCGTTGATTAAGCATTGATTTATCCGTCATTTTCTGTACGATTTTCTCATTATTGGCGGTGATTGTGAGTCAGGATTTGTGAAAAAAGACAGCTTCCGGTTCTATGGTTTGAATGGGGTTTTTAATGGCGGGTCAGATTCCTGGGGAACGCCGATAGAATTATTTGATTCGCTGAACGCTGAATTTAATTTCACGATTGACGCAGCAGCAAATAAATTTAATGCACTCTGCGATCGATATTGGACAGAAGACGACGACGCATTAAAACAAGATTGGAATGGAGAAGTGATATTCTGCAATCCTCCTTATTCCCGGACAGGTGAATTTCTGGCTAAAGGAAAGGAAGCTAAATTATCGGTGTTTGTCGTAGGTGTGAGGACACAAGCCACTTATTTTTTGCATCAGGTGTTTGCTAATCCGTATTGTCACGAGATCAGATTTCTGCATCGTGGTGTGGCGTTTATACCGCCGGACGGTGGTAGGGAAAAGAGTGTAAGAAGTGCTCTTCCGATCTGCGTTATTGTTTACCGGGACACCCCGCGCACTGGTCATATCAAAATCAGTGTTTCATGTGCTGATTCTGGTAAGCATCTTCTTGATGTTGCAGGGCGCTCCCCTGGCAAACCTTCTTTGCATGAGTACAGCACAAAGGATGCAGTGATTCAGGCACACCGGAAGGGGGCTAAAGTGGCTGAGTTGGTAGAACGGTACGCAGTGAGCAGAGCGACCATCTACCGCTGGGTGAAGGGATAGCACCGGCAATCTTTACCTGCCAATTACCAGCACAGGCTAACCCTAATTGGTGACAAAATGGCACCTATTGACAGAATGGCACTCATGAATAAGTGACAAAATGGCACTGATTCAAAGGTAATTGGTGACAAAATGGCACCTATTAGGCTGTGATTGGTGACAATTTGGCACTCTATACAAAGAGATTTTCAAAGCGACTTGTAAAAGAGAGCTTTGAAAAGATCTATATATTTAAAAAGAAAATTACTCGTGTTACTCGCCGGGAAATCTCACCTACGCTCCCTCGTGGGGCTTACGGTTCGACCCGCCCATAACACAGCGTAGCGTTCTTACTTGTGCAAGCCCTTGGCTGCGTGAAACGCTGCACAATAGACTATTGCGCTGTGCGCAGAATGCCTAACCACCTACTAACCATCAACCATTTCATTATTGATGCTTACTACGTGCTAAGGCTGACTAAATTCAACCATTCATAAATTCATTAACTATCGTTAACGCATTCATGCAAGGTTTCATTAAGTCAGTAGGGCTAAGGCTCATTGTTCACCGTGCTACGGTTCCAATTCACCGAGCCAAACTAACCAATCAACCAATCACTCATTTCATTACGTGCTAGGTTTCTTGGGTTTGGTGTTTGCATGTGTAATATATGAATAGATAGGTTGGTTAGTTTATGAATTAGTTAATTGATTACATGCAATATGTTTTGGCGTAATAGAATGTTTTTTGCTGATGATATCCTACGCCATAATCATATCAGGCTCTATAAGCGCCTGTATAGCGTTGTGAGCGATTTTATTGATACGGTAATATGATTTGCTGGGTAATGTGTTTAAATCGCTTAGAATGCGTTACAGAGCGGTTTAGCAAGATTAGAGAATGAATTACTTATTAACAGCACGTTATGTTAAGAATATTTGTAATGCATTGAAATTGATCAATTTATTTTCTCTAGGGGGTTGACAAAAGCACTCAATCATGATAAAGTAGTATTAGGGACAGAGAAAACCTATTCTCTATCTATCGAATAAATCAACAATCCAATCAATGCACTATTAGCCAATCGGCTGAATGGTGTTTTTTACTTAAAAGGAAAAAGTTAATGAAATGGTTCAAAGCAGAAGATGTTGTTAATGCTTTTAATGAAGGCAGTATCACTCGTTATCAGATTAGAATGAACAGGAATACCGCGCGCCGTCGGGGATACCCAGAAAGAGCCGCAGTCTTTGATGAAGCACTACGTATTATCGATGCAGCAAAAGCAGCAGAAAACGACACAGAGTAATAAACAAGGAGAAAACAGTATGAGCGAAACCCAAAAGAAAAAACCAGCCGGAACATTCGTAAAACTGCCTGATGAAGTGTTTACCACTTTATTCAAAGAAGCACGAGCGAGAGGCGTAACAGTGCAGGAGATGTTAATTGATGCTGCAACGGCACTTTCATTATCAATCAAGAGCGGAGAACGTTCTACTAAATAAGGATACACCCACATGGCCGACATTATAAACGGAGACATTTACAACTATTTTGGTACAGAAGAGGCATTATCCGAAGCGAGTCACATAACCAACGTTAACACAGGGGAGCGTGTCGAGCTATCTAACAATACCAAAGCATTATACGCCCGTATGCGCAAGCGTTTTCATTTTTTTACCACTTCGAACATTGGCGGAAATAAAGGTATCTACCACGACAACGTAGAAGAGTTAGCCGCAAGCGTTGGAATCTCGAAACGTACAGCCTTGCGTTGTCTGGACGACCTGAAACAAGTGGGTTTGGTGATTGCTAATATTTCAGGACGTTCTAATCAATGGATTGTAGCCAACATTACACCGGATTCCTTCTTGCTTGAACGTAACGCAGGGACACCAAAAAATCCAGTGTGGATTGATTGTCTAAAACATCCCGTATTTGGTAATGCCAGGGAAGACGTAGTGCAAGGAGTGAAGGAAGAGAAGCAGCAGCCTATTCCAGCAGCCGATCCGATGTGCGAGCTTGATGAATTGCCGGAAGATGAAACGCCAGCGCCGGAAAAAGTGAAGCCAGCACCGAAGCCCGCGGCAAGGAAGGCACCCGCCAAACAACAAACCGTTTCTCCATTTGAGTTTAAAAAGCCTCGTGATGAAACGCAGGATTGGAGACAGTTCAAAAGGTTGAATGATGAATCTGATCGTTTCCTAGTATTTCACGATTACGATTTGCCATACCTCGTGTTATTCGAAAGCCAGGGGAAACTAACCAACCCAGCCGCAATAGAACATTTGAAAATGAAGAGGAAGATCTTCGAAAGAACCGGGCGCTTGTAGCCATAAACATTAGGAGAAACATTGAATAAACTATATTTATTGAACGAATCCACGAATCACCAAATCGAATGTAACACCATTTGCCAGCGTCTTTATTATCATCTCGCATCCCTCCAACGTGAAAGCGGAGCAATAAAAGCCACCGTGAAACATATTGCTGATGGTGTAGGAATAAGCGAAAGCGGAGCGCGGTATTGGATGCTATTAATGCGGGATGCAGCAGTTATTACAATGGAACGCCACGGCAAGTATTTTGACATTACCGTAAATGAAGCGGTGAGCTTCATCACGACAACCAACTAAATAACAATCAGGAAAACATTTATGATCATACTTTATTGGACGCTGTTTATCTATGTAATAGTTTATTATTCAGGGATGTTTTCCTCATACAGGGAAAAAAATAATAATGGGAAAAAGAGAACGAAACGTATTAGCACGTATTGAACGACAATCCAATACTCTCCCCCCCGCTAAATCGCTAGCCAGCCGTAGAGAGTTTCGAGAGCTATCTCGCCTCTCCAGAGAATATAACGCCACCCCTGGCGAATACAAAACAGAAATCATCGAACATGATAGCCCTCCATTATCAGAGGAAGAGCAGGAAGCATTAAATGACATTCTATCCTCCTGTGATGGTGGTGTGTATTTCAAACCTCGTAAACGAAAAGAATACATCGTCGATAGTTCAGATTTGAAGAAGTGGCAGATTTTGTTTTTTGAAGATTATGTATCGTACTGCGGGTATTTATCGATTAATGGCCTCAACAACCTGGTGAAGGACTTCGACGGGCTTTGTTAATGGAATGGTCGCCTCCCATCTCTTGTGCCACAGTGGGACGATAAATCGTCACTCATTGAACGGAGCGCTGCTATCATGAACGTTAAAACTATTGGAATCGATTTGGCAAAAAACGTTTTCCAGATCCATGGGGTTGACGAGCACGGAAAACGGTTGTTCAACAAACAACTCAGACGGGCACAAATGGCCTCCTTTTTTGCCAACATCCCACCCTGTTTGATCGGCATGGAGGCCTGTGCATCTGCTCATTTCTGGGCCAATAAACTGATATCGATGGGCCATAATGTCAAACTGATGGCCCCTCAGTTCGTCAAACCCTATGTTAAAACCAATAAGCATGATGCTGCAGACGCTGAAGCTATTTGTGAAGCCGTCACTCGACCTAACATGCGGTTCGTGCCGGTCAAAACCGCTGAGCAGCAAGCCGTATTGGCACTTCACCGGAGTCGTCAGAGCTTCATCAAACAGCGAACCGCACAAGCCAATCAAATCAGGGGGTTATTGGCCGAATTTGGCATTGTCGTCCCCCGAGGTATCCAGCAGCTACAGCGACGATTACCTGAGCTCGTGGAAGATGCGGATAACCCGTTACCCGTCCTGTTTCGTACACAGCTGAGTCTACTACAGCACCACATGGCGTACCTGTTCGATGTCATCGCTACACTCGACAAGCAGATTGAGCAGTGCTATCGGCAAAATGCTCTCTGCCAGCGTATCGGCAAGATCCCTGGTATTGGCCCTGTTACCGCCAGCGCGCTGATTGCGACCATTGGTAAAGCCAACAATTTCGAGAATGGCCGACAACTGGCTGCCTGGCTCGGATTGGTTCCACGTCAGCACTCCAGTGGGGGTAAACAAGTCCTGCTCGGGATAAGCAAGCGAGGTGATACCTATTTGAGGACCTTGCTTATCCATGGTGCCAGGGCGGTATTGCAGTCGGCCAAACATAAACAGGATGCCGTATCGAGCTGGGCTAACCAGCTAATGGCGCGCCGGAATAACAACATTGCCTCGGTAGCATTGGCTAACAAGAATGCGCGGACTGTGTGGGCGCTCCTGGCCAAAGAGCGGGAGTATTGTGCACCAATAATAAGCGCTTAAGTTGCTTAATCAGTAAGACAGAAACAACACCACCGATTGCCCAGGCAAGCATGAAGTGATGGCAAGACAGGTCAGACCGCGATGGGGAAAACCCGGTTTATTCAAGGCTCCTGAAAGAGCGCTTTGTTGATAGAGGCCTCCATCAGCGTATTCCATCAGGGACAGAGGTATTTTACATCACCTCGGCAAAGTCCGGATCTATGGCTGCAATCGATGACCAGTAAAGCCACCACAACATATTTAGCTTGGCAAACAGGAGGCGACCATCTATGAATAAATCGAACTTTTGCTGAGTTGAAGGATCAGATCACGCATCTTCCCGACAACGCAGACCGTTCCGTGGCAAAGCAAAAGTTCAAAATCACCAACTGGCCCACCTACAATAAAGCCCTCATCA
>SKEY01000306.1_pt1 | contig 84020 bp, 70 predicted proteins | sample 4843871 | NCBI WGS metagenome assembly SKEY01 (sample SAMN11008797, study PRJNA524170) | human gut metagenome | biome: Human fecal sample; material: Feces; isolation source: fecal sample from pouch patient p36 | host: Homo sapiens | place: Israel: Tel-Aviv | collected 2016-12-04
GCAACTAACGAAACCAGAAGATATAAAAGTAAAGCTGCACACAGCAGAACTAAACTGACTTTATTTTAGCAAAGGATGTGATGCCTGCCAAGAGGAAAATGCAAATTTATACACAATTTTTTCAAAAGGGAATAAATGCCCCCATTCAATGTGGATAACTTCTGGGAATTTGAAATAAATGTGTAAACAGGCAAATCTATTAGAATGGCAGGTTATAAAATTAATTTACCTTTTAAAACTGCCCTTGGAAACATTACATTGACTTTCACATATTCCTTTAATCCCATAAGCAGGAACAAAGCTGCAGTAAAGCCGCCAATGGTAAGCAGCAAATGGGACAGTGGTACATGCTGTTCTACCTGGCGCAGAATCTGGGGTGCAATATAAAGGTTGGTAAGCTGCAGTAAAACCTCAAGAGAGGATGCTGCCAGGCACAGAAGGAACGCAGCTTTTGATGTGTGCCAGGACAGATTTACCATCCAGCCCACATTGGAGAGGATGGAGTACTTTTTTTCTTGTTCATGTTTTTTCATTTTCATATTCATTTCACCTCGCAGGTTATCCTACCATAAAAATTCGCCCCCAAAAGATTCTGGGGACGAACAGCAGATTTTTGGTGACGAATGGCAGATTACAACTGGGGCAGGAGAATTTCTGTGGTAAAGGCTCCGTCCTCGCTGGCTCTGTTAATATATCCGTCCAGGCGTTCTATAATGGCATCCATGCGCACCAGGCCGAAGCCATGACCCTCTCCCTTGGTAGTTTTAAAGATACCGCCGGTTTTGGTTAGCTTTTTTCCGGCAGTAAAGTTGGTAAAGGAGATATAGAGCTGGGTGTTTTTCATGTCCATATAAATGCGGATAAGCCGCTTTTCTTCCGGAAGGGCAAGGCTTGCTTCAATGGCATTGTCAAACAAGTTACCAAGAATACAGCACAGGTCTATTTCTGAAGAGGTGAGCTTTACCGGAATATGAGCGTCTGCATGAACGGTAATTCCCTTGGATTTTGCAAGGGAAATCTTGGAGTTTAAGATTGCGTCGGTCATGGCATTTCCGGTTTTAATTACCGTATCTACGGTAGTCAAGTCCTCATCCAGCAAATCCAGATAATGGCAGATAGCATCCCAGTCCCCGGAGGCAGCATAGGCTTTCATGGTCTGGATGTGGTTGCGGTAATCATGACGCCAGCCCCGGATTTGCCGGTACATATTGTCCACTTCCCGGTAATGGGTTTCTATGAGTTCCTGTTGATAAGAGGACAGTTGTTTTTCGATTTTCTTAGAAAAAAGTTTGGAAAAAAGTCCCATGCGCGTCACCTCATATGTATAATTGCCTGATTCACACCCTCATAAGCGCCTCTGGGAAGAGGGAGAAGTGTGCCATCCTCCAGCATGACCTGGGTTTTGGTCACCCGGCGGATTTTCGTAAGATTCACCAGAGCAGAGCGCCCCAGGCGGTAAAAACGTTCATCCAGTTCCTTTTCCAGATGTCCCAGAGTCATTTTTACAGTATAATCCTTAGAAGTATAAAGGGTTACATAATTTCCGGAAACCAGGGCATAGCGAATCTGGTAAATGGGGATGCACACCATCTCCCCGGAGATTTCCAGGTACAGCATTTTTTCATTTTTTGCCAGTTTTTTCTCTGCTCTGGAGAGGACTTCCCATAGTTTTTCTTCCCGCACAGGCTTCATCAGATAATGAAGGGCAGCCACCTCATAGCCTTCGGCAATATAATCTGAGTACCCGGTAATGAAAATAATCTGAATGGCATGGTTTTCCTGGCGGAGTTTTTTGGCCATGGTTACTCCGTCCATGTCTCCCATTTCAATATCCAGAAGTAAAATGTCAAAATCTTTTTCTTCCTCATAGGAAAACAGAAAATGTTCTGCAGAAGTAAACAGGGAAATTTGCACCTGATGGCCGCAATTTTTTGCCCAGCGCTTTACCAGGTTTGACAGGTATTCCCTGTCCGGCGCAGAATCATCGCAAATAGCTATTTTGTAGTCCATAGGACACCTCCCTTATCTTCTGTAACGGTTAAAGCAGGCGTAGATTTCCTGTTTCCTTGGCCGCGCCAGTCCCCAGGGGGTGTAAGAAGAGCTGCAAATACTGCCAAGCCCCTCTGTTTCTATTTTTTTATCCAGAAATTCTACAAGCTCTGTAACTGTCTTTTTGCTATCAATGAGGTGTTCTCTGGCATATTTCAGTAATTGTCCCAGAGCGGCAGTCTGTTCCTGGTCTGTAATCTGCTCCAGGTAACGAAGGTCTACGGTCTCTTTCCCAAGAGAAAAGGAATCCCTGCTGTGGGTTTTTAATTTTAGTTCTTTGTAAGCATCTTTTTTCACAGGCGGCGCAGTCATAATTCGGCGTGTGTCAGGCATTTGGAAAGCAGAAGCGCTGGAAGCAGGGAGTGGGAACTCCTTGCAGAGAGCTTTTACCTTAGGGGTAATATCCAGAGCTTCATAGCTGTCCATCTGAATCACAGTATCTGCAATGTGAAAAAATGCCCCGGAGCTTCCGGCAACTAAAATCGTAGAAATTCCTGCTTTTTCAAATAAATCTCCGGCACGCTCCAGAAATGGGGTGATGGGTTCTTTTTCCCTGCTGATAACCTGCTGCATAAAGGTGTCACGAACCATGAAATTGGTGGCAGAGGTATCTTCATCTAATAAAAGAAGATGGGTTCCTGCTTCGATTCCTTCTGCAATCCCCGCTGCCTGGGAAGTGCTGCCGCTGGCATCCAGGGTGGAGAAGCAGTGGGTGTCCTTTTTATTAGGAAGGTCATTAATAAACATGGAAATATCCACATCTTTGATAAAGCGGCCATCCTCAGAACGGAGCTTTAAGCCTGTGGAATCGGTAATCACATATTCCCGTCCATCTCCTGCAATGTGGTTGTAAACTCCGGCTTCCAGAGCATTTAACAGGGTGGATTTCCCATGATATCCGCCACCTGCAATAAGGGTAATGCCTGCAGGAATTCCCATTCCGGTGATTTTTCCCTTGTGAGGGAGCTGCATCTTAACCCGAAGAGAGGAGGGAGAGAGAAAAGGAACACTGTTTTTCATAGGCTTTTGGGACACGCCGCTTTGTCTTGGAAGAATGGAGTGGTCTGCCACAAATGCCACCAGGTTTTCTTTTACAAGTTGTTTACGGATGTATTCCTGATCTTCAGCCAGGAAAATTGCTGCTTCCAGGGCTTTCTTATCCAGGCTTTGGTAGTACAGAGATTTTTTTACACAAACCGGGAGGAATTCAAAAAAGATTTTTTCCAGCTCACGGGAATTAATGGTCCGGCCATTGGCTGGGAAGCCAACAGCAAATCCCATGGTGATTTCTTTTTTGGAAATCTCACAGGCGCTGCGCTCTAAAACCTCCTGGGTACAGGAGGTGGTGGAAATCAGGCCGCTTTTTCCGGAGCCTTTGGCGCGGAAGCTGTAAGCGCGTATCTGACCTTCAAAGTTTCTCAGAAGAAAATCCTCCAGAGCAATGCGGGTAACAGAAGATACCAGGCAAAAATCAGGAAAGCCAGCCTGCTTTAAAGGAACATGGACGCTGATATGGGAGGGAGATGCAAAGGGGTCGCCCTGCACATGGTCAATGGAGAGCACATAGGAATCAAAGTTATAGAAGCCCTTTAAGCTCTTGTAAGCCGGATAGCCTTTGCGGTTTATAGAATCTAATAGTTGTTTTAATTCAGAGGATGATGCTGTCATAGTAATTTTCCTTTCTTTTGGTGGTTTTGAGACAGATAAACGAAAAAGCGGAAATTCCGCAATCAGAATTTCCGCTTCAGATACGTGCGTTAGAGGATTCGAACCCCCGACCTTTTGGTCCGTAGCCAAACGCTCTATCCAGCTGAGCTAAACGCACATGTTATTTACTGTTGTGCCTCACAACAAAAAAGATTATATGATATAAAATTGAAAATGTCAACACTTTTTTTGAAAAAAATATTTTTTTCTGGAATGGATTTTTTTCTGGAAGATTTCTTCAATGCGTGATAAGATGGAAATAGAAAAAAATAAGGGAGGGAATTGCATGGTTTGGAACAGGGTGGATCTGAAAAATTTCGCCAAAGAATCCATGAGAAGAAATTTTGGAGCCTGTGTGCTGGTTGCATTTTTGTTAAGTCTGATTCTTGGATTAGATATTAGCAGTACCGGCAGATTGGAGGAATTGAACCTGTATGTTCCAGATGGGGTCACTGTCAGTGTAAAATGGATTACACTGCTGATTTCCATTTTGATTGGAAATGTACTGACTGTAGGCTGTTGTCGCTTTTTTGTGGAAAACAGAGAATACCAGGCGCCGGTATCCAGAGTTTTTCATGGATTTCAAAGGGGGCACTATGCCAATGCAGTGTGGATTATGTTTCTGAGAGATGTGAAAATACTTCTCTGGACCCTTCTTCTCATTATTCCGGGTATTATAAAGACATATGAATACCGTATGGTGCCCTACATTGTGGCAGATCAGCCGGATATCCCGGCAGGAGAAGCCTTTGCCATATCCCGGGAAATGATGATGGGACAGAAGCTGGAGGCGTGGATTCTGGATATATCCTTTATCGGATGGTGGCTGGCCGCTTCGTTTACCTGTGGGCTTGCCGGAATTTTCTGGACAGTACCATATGTACATGCAACCAACGCAGAACTGTATGCAGTTCTTCGGGAGAACTGGATGCGCAGCCATAATATGGAACCATCCTATGGAACACAGGGGGAGACATTTTAAGTATTTGACTAAAGGGGAGACAAAACATGGAGAATGAACTGACATTCCGTACCTCAGTGGGAGGATATCGGAAAGATGAAGTAATGGAATATGTGGAGAACTTAAATGATGAAATGTTCCACATGAAGAAAACCTATGAAGATGAAATTGGCAGGCTGAGAGTAAAGGTACAGGAGCTGGAGACTTTACTGCAGCAGTCAGAGAGCAATGCGTCCAGACTGGCAGAGGAGCAGAGCGCAAGGATTGAAAAGCTGGAAGGGGAAAATGCAGACTTAAAAGAAACTCTGGATGCGACTACAAAAGAACTGGGAGAGGTTAAAATTCAGTACCAGAAAGCACAGACCCAGCGTGATAAAGAAGCCCTGGAAAAACAGTCCATTAAGGAAAAACTGGCAAAAGAAATCCTGCGGCTTCGGGCAGAAAACCAGGTAATCCGGGAAAACTGGAAGGATGCAGAGAACCGGGCTGGCTGTAAGGAAGACTATGAGGCAGTACGGGAGGCTGTTTCAGAAGCCCAGTTTAAAATCACAGAGTATGTGAATATTATCAACAAAACCCAGGAAAGCCTTGGGGAGACCTACCAGCGTATGAATGGGATTAAAAAGAAAATTGCACAGGAGATTGAAAAAGCAACGAAAAAATAAGGAATTGCTATGATTGAGATATTAGATGGAATACATGAAACCATTAACTATGGAAATTCCCTGGGACTCAGGCTGTATCACAATGTAGAGTATGAGGACTATCCAGAACACTGGCATGCAGGCATTGAAATGATTATGCCCATCCGGGAGGGGTACAGGGTTCTTGCGGGAAATGATGTGTATGACCTGGGAGAGGGAGATATTATTATTTTAAATACCAGCGTGCTCCATTCCCTGGAAGCGCCGCCTACAGGTGAGAGGGTAATTTTACAGTTTAATATTTCACTGCTTCATTCCTTAAAGGAGATGGAAACCCTGCTGACTCTGCTTCCTCCGGTAACCTGTCTGAAAAAGGACCATGAGGACAGCGGACTTTACCCCTATGTAAAGAAGCGGATGGACCGTATTATTGAGGAATATAAGGAAAAACAGCCTTTTTGTGAAGCGGTGATTTATGCGGATTTAATCAGCATCTTTGCAGCTCTTGGACGGAGAGCGACAGAGGGAATGTATAACAGAACCAGGGAACAGGAAGGAAACACTACGGTGAAACAAAAGGAATATATGGAGACCGTATTAAATGCCTGCAGTTATATTAACCACCATTATCAGGAAAATATTACCCTGGAGCAGGTTGCTTCAATCAGCGGCTTTTCTAAATTCCATTTTACCAGAATTTTCAAGCAATGTATGGACATGACCTTTTATGAATATCTGAATGAAAAGCGGATTACCAAAGCAGAGGAGCTTTTGTATACTACGGTGCTGAGCATTACGGATATTGCTATGAATTCTGGATTTTCTTCCATTAGTGCATTTAACAGAACTTTTAAATCCATTAAGGGATGTTCGCCCAGTGAATACAGAAATAAGCTTTATGTTTGCCCTAAAAATACGGGGGGGGGGTAAAACGAAAAGTAAAATTCAGAATCAGAGCCTGGTCTGGCGACAGACAGCTCTGGTTCTTTTTTGTGTCCGAAATGTAGAATACCGCAACAAATGCAAGGAAAAGGGCAAGATTTAAGAGGTGAAAGCAAGGGGAAAAAGGTATGATGCTATCATGGACTTCTTATAGAAAAATGGGAAAGCAGGTGAGGGTATGAGGGATAAGAAGAGCCTTGAATTGCCAAAATTGTTCCAAAATGGCTGTGTGCTGCAGCAGGGGGAAGGAACCAGAATCTGGGGATTTGGAGAACCGGGAATGAAGGTGGCAATCAGCATCCAGGGGAAGCAGATTTGCACAGAGATAAACAGGGAAGGCCGTTTTGACCTGAAGCTTCCAAGGCTGCTTCCCGGGGGACCCTGGGACTTAAAGGCAGAGGGGGAGAACCAGGAGGCGGTGATTTCCCGGGTGTTTGTAGGAGACGTATTTGTATGTGCTGGGCAGTCCAACATGGAACTTCCCATGAGAAGAGTAGCTGTGCGCTATCCAGAGGAATTTGAGCAGGGTGGATGTGAAGGTGTTCATATCTATAAGGTTATGGAGAGTCCGGAATTTCAGCAGACCTTACAGGAGCATAGAGAGGCAGCCTGGCATACCTGTGGGAGGGAATATCTGGAAGAGGCCTCTGCTATGTCCTATTTTCTTGGGAAATACTTATATGGAAAGAGAAAAGTACCCATTGGAATCTTGAATCTGAGCCTTGGGGGAACCCCGGCAGAGGCATGGATTAGCCGGCAGGGATTAAAAGCTTATCCGGATCTTCTGGAAACTGCCAGGAAGTATGAGGATGCAGAGCTGCGCGCGCAGATTGTAGAGAACTATGAAAAAAAGATTCAGGACTGGCATAAAAGCCTGGAAAAACAGGAAAGTGCTGCGCCAGTGGGGCGGCAGGGGAGGATGAAGCTTCCAGGCTGGCTAAAAGAGCAGGGACTTTCGGACTTTTGCGGAGTTTTGTGGCTTTTTAAAACCTTTGAAGTTCCAAAAGGCGCTGAGGAAGAAAACGGGTTTTTGCGCCTTGGAACACTGGCAGACAGTGACCGGGTATTTATCAATGGAGTGCTGGTGGGAGAAACCGCTTACCGCTATCCCCCAAGACGTTATCAGGTGCCAAAAGGTGTGCTGAAAACAGGGGAAAATCACATTGCCATCCGCCTGGTGTGCCAGGAGGGAGATGGGAGAGTGACGCCAGAAAAAGACCATGACCTGGTGCTGGAACATGGGAAAAAAATCCTGCTGGAAGGGCAGTGGCAGTATGAAATCAAAGCTACAGCAGAACCGGCTCCGGTGCAGGAGTTTCTAAATCGCAAGCCGGCGTGTCTGTTCCAGGGCATGGTGGCGCCCTGCATCCCTTATTCTGTGAAAGGGGTGGTCTGGTATCAGGGAGAATCCAATGACAGACAGCCAGAGCAGTATGAACGCCTTCTAAAATCCCTGATTTTAGACTGGAGAGCCCATTGGAATCAGGAGCGGCTTCCTTTTGTTGTTGTCCAGCTTCCAAACTGTGGCATTGATATTGCGCCGGGGGACGCCTGGCCGCTTATCAGGAGGGCTCAGAGCAGAGCAGCAGGCTTGCCGGATGTGGCGGTGACGGTAAATCTGGATATTGGAGAAGATTTTGATTTACATCCATTGAACAAAAAAGAAGCTGCCAGAAGAGCCGGACTTGCCCTGGAACACCTGGTATACGTAGAAAATGTTGTGTACCAGGGACCAAAAGTGAAAGAGGTATGTTGGGAAAAAGAAAGAGGTTGCCTGGTATTGGAATTTACAACAGGAGATCAGGGGGATTTGAAGGTCTTAGAAGGAGAAATACCTGCAGGCTTTGAGGTAGAGTCAGAAGATGGGGGTTTTGAGAAGACGGCGGCAAAGATTGAGAGAAATAAGGTATTTCTGGATTGTGGGAAAAGAAAAGGTATCAGACGTGTACGGTATGCCTGGAACTGTACTCCCGGAAGACAGCTTTTGTGTAATCAGGCAGGACTTTTAGCAGAACCTTTTGAAGAGGAAGTTTCAGAAGAAACAGAAAGGAACAGGCATGAAAAAATTATTTAATGATGGGTGGGAATTTACAAAACAGCCCTTACATACTACTTATGAAGAAATCATGGAAAAACAGAGGGATTTCCAGCCAGTGGGGCTGCCTCATGACTGGCTGATTTATCAGGCGGGTAATCTTTACGAAGACAGTACAGGATGGTATCGGAAACGGTTTGTCTGGAGCAGAGAGGAGCAGGAGCTGGTATTTTTAAGATTTGACGGTATTTACATGGACAGTAAGATTTATGTAAACGGTCAAATGGTACGGGAGTGGAAGTATGGCTATTCTGCCTTTGAAACAGAGATTACAGAAGCTCTTGCAGACGGGGAAAATGAAATTCTGGTTTCTGTGGATTTCCAGGCGCCAAACAGCAGATGGTATTCAGGCGCCGGGATTTACCGGGATGTCTGGATTCGCAGGACGCCGGCAGAGCATCTTGTGGCAGACGGATGCTACTTTTCTGCAAAAAAGGAGCAGGAAGAGGAGTGGAGCATTTCTATTCATGCAGAAACCATAGGAGAAGGGCTCTCTTTGGAGTATGCTTTGCGGGAAAAGGGAAGTGAAGACTGGAAGGTTCTGGAAGGAATCAGGAAGCAGGATGAAACAGGAGAACAGTTCCAAAGCAGTATCAGGAATCCCAAAATCTGGGACGTGGAACATCCGTATTGCTATGAACTGGCAGTAACCTTGAAGAAGGGAACAGAAATTTTGCAAAGAGAGATTCAGACAGTGGGATTTCGAACCCTTGGTTTTTCACCGGAAACAGGATTTTCCCTAAATGGAAGAAAATTAAAATTAAACGGTGTGTGCGAGCATCATGATTTAGGGTGTCTGGGGGCTGCTTACCACAGTCAGGCCATGAGACGGAAGCTGGAAATTCTGAAAACCATGGGAGTGAATGCAATCCGAACCTCCCATAACATGCCTGCCCAGGACTTTATGGAGCTTACAGATGAGATGGGAATCCTGGTGGTATCTGAGTCCTTTGATTGCTGGGAATCACCGAAGAATCCCTATGATTATGCAAGATTTTTCCCACAGTGGTATCAAAAAGATGTAGAAAGCTGGGTGCGAAGGGACAGAAATCATCCAAGCCTGATTATGTGGAGTATTGGAAATGAGATTTATGATACCCATGTAAGCAGCGAAAAGGGGAAAGAATGGATGGAGAAGCTTATGACAGAAGTACATAGGCATGACCCTTTGAAAAATGCTGCAGTTACCCTGGGGTCGAACTATATGCCATGGGAAAATACGCAGAAATGTGCGGATGTGATAAAACTCATTGGCTATAATTACGGGGAAAATTATTATGAAGAACACCATAAAAAGCATCCGGACTGGATGATTTACGGCAGTGAGACTGGTTCCATTGTTCAAAGCCGGGGAATTTATCATTTTCCTTATCAGCAGTCTGTGCTGGCAGATGAGGATGAACAGTGTTCTTCTCTTGGAAATTCCACTACAAGCTGGGGGGCAAAATCCACAGAGGCCTGTATTCTGGCAGAGCGGGATCATCCATATTCCTGCGGGCAGTTTATCTGGACAGGCTTTGATTACATTGGAGAGCCAACGCCTTATCACACCAGAAATTCTTACTTTGGACAGATTGACACAGCGGGCTTTCCAAAGGATTCCTACTATATATATCAGGCAGCCTGGACGGATTATAAAAAGAATCCTATGGTGCATATTTTCCCTTATTGGGATTTTAATGAAGGGCAGTTTATTGATTTGCGTGTTTGTTCCAATGCGCCGGCAGTGGAAGTGTTCTTCAATGGGAAGAGCCAGGGAACCTTTACCATTGACCATGAACATGGAAGTGAACTTACCGGACACTGGCAGCTTCCGTATAAAGAAGGAGAAATCAGAGCGGTTGCCTGTGATGAGAATGGAAAAATTGTGGCAGAAGAGGTGAGGTATTCCTTTGGAGAGGCAAAGCGGATTCTTCTGAAACCTCAAAAACATAGTTTGCAGGCAAATGGAGAAGATTTGCTGTTTCTGGAGATTTCCATGGAAGATGAACAGGGCCATCCTGTGGAAAATGCCAATAACCGGGTGCTGATTCGCACAGAAGGGGCAGGCGCGCTGGTGGGAACGGATAACGGAGACAGTACGGATACAGAAGAATATAAAGCTTCCTGCAGACGACTGTTTAGCGGAAAGCTGCTGGCAGTGCTGAAAGCAGGGACAGAACCCGGAAATTTAAGAATTACTGTAAGCTCTCCGGGACTGGAGACGGTATGTCTGGAGATTCCCGTAGAACCAGCCAAAGTCCGGGAGGGAATCAGCCCAATCGCTTACCTTGCAGGAGAAGAGAAAGAAAATCCTCTTTTGCAGGAGATTCCGGTTCGGAAAATCTGTATGACCAGCAGCAATGGTATGCATTTGCACGAAGGAAATCTGGAAACAGAGGTAAGGGCAAGGCTTTGTCCTGATACAGCCTGGGATCAGAAGGTTTTCTGGAGTGTTGTAGATGACGCGGGGATTCCCCTGAAGATTGCTGAAATAGAACCTGAGGGACAAAAGGTAAAGGTAACAGCAAAAAGCGACGGACAGTTCCGCTTGCGCTGTATGTCCAAATGCGGAACAGAGAAGGTAAGGATTATTTCTCAGCTGGAGTTTATAATTACCGGTCTTGGAACAGCCTTTACCAATCCCTATGAGTTTGTCAGCGCCGGACTCTACGATTACAGCAAGGGAGAAGTAGGAAATGGAAATGAACATGGCGTAGCAACTGCGAGAGACGGGGAAACCCAGGTGGGATTTCGTGATATTGATTTCGGCGCTTATGGCTCAGATGAGATTATTCTTCCGGTTTTTGCTCTGACGGATGACCCATATGAATTAGAAATCTATGAGGGAATGCCGGATGAGGGTGGAGTATCCCTTGGAAAATTCGTGTATCAGATGCCTAAGAAATGGAATGTATATCAGACAGTCGTGTATAAGCTGAACAAAAGAATCCGGGGAATCAGCAGTCTGTGCTTTGTGCTTTGGGATAAAGTTCATTTAAAGGGCTTCTCCTTCAAACAGTATAACCGGGCATGGCAGCAGATTCCGGCAGGAGAATGTGATTATCTCTATGGAGACAGTTTCCAAAGAGATGGGGACACTATCCGGAAAATCGGAAACAATGTGACTTTGAAATTCACGGGAATGGACTTTGGAGAAGAAGGATGCAGAAAGCTTCGCATCTGCGGCAGTACACCACTTGAGAAAAATACTATTATCCTGCAATTTACCCAGGGAGACAAGGAGCAGGAAGTGGAAGAACGCCATATGCTGGAGTTTGTCCGGGGAGAAGAAATACAGGAATTTACTCTGGATAACATATGCGGAATCAAAGATGTGAACTTTATTTTCCTTCCGGGAAGTAACTTTGACTTTCACTGGTTTCAGTTTCTAAAAAACGAGTAATAATAAAATATAGGGAGCGATTACATGAAAATGCTATTCATATTTCCGAAGCAACTTTCATGTAATCGCTCCCTTTTTGGTGCAGAGTATACAAAGAATTTCACAGGCGCAAAAAACATTACGCAATATTTGCATAATTCCCGGCAATAATAGATAGGCAAGCCGGAAAAAATCAACCTATAATAGATACTACAAAGAAGAAATATGCACAAGGACATAAAGCAATTTCTGAGAAAAGAGAAAAATATGCACAAGAAAAGAGGGAAGAACTTATGGAATTTGAAAAGGCATGGCTGTCTTACAGGCGAAATCCACAATTAGGACTGCTTTGGAAGAAAAATTCAATTCACAGCAATTTCCAGGGGGCTATAGCAAGAAATGCAGTGCAGGAATTGCAGACAGCAGCATTGGAAATCCTGGGCTGTTCCATGACAGAAAGCAGTTGTCAGGAAGAAGCCGGAGTTTTGCTGCTTCTGGAGGAAAATCGGGAAGTGGGAAAAGAAGGCTATGAAATTCGCCAGAAAGACGGACAACTTCTTATTATATCCGGCGGCGAAGCTGGAATCCTATACGGTGTGTTCCATTTAACCAGAATGCTTCAGTGCAGCAACAAGGAGTTAGAATTACCTGTGAAAAAGACACCGGATTCTCCTTTACGGATGCTGAATCACTGGGATAATATGGATGGTTCCATTGAACGTGGATATTCAGGAGAGTCCTTTTTCTTCCAGAAAAATGAAGTCCTGGTAAATGACAGAACCAGAGCTTACGCAAGGCTGGCAGCGTCTGTGGGTATTAATGGAGTGGTTATCAACAATGTGAACGTAAAAGATCGCGCCACCTGGCTCATTGATAAGGTGTTTCAGAAGGAATTAAAGGAAATGAGCGATATCTTTGCTTCCTATGGAATACGCCTGTTTCTGAGCCTGAATTTTGCAGCGCCTATGGAACTTGGAGGATTGGATCATGCCGACCCATGCAGTGAAGATGTAAAAACCTGGTGGAAGGAAAAAATGAAAGAATTATATACCAGACTTCCAAATCTGGGAGGATTTCTGGTAAAAGCGGATTCAGAGGGTAGACCAGGACCTTTTACTTACGGAAGGACTCATGCAGATGGAGCCAATATGTTGGCAGAGGCTGTGAAGCCTTACGACGGGTTAATTATCTGGCGCTGTTTTGTGTATAACTGCCAGCAGGACTGGAGAGATAGAAAAACAGATAGAGCAAGATCTGGATACGATAATTTCAAGCCTTTAGACGGACAATTTTTCGATAATGTTATTTTACAGGTGAAAAATGGTCCTATGGATTTTCAGGTAAGAGAGCCAATTTCTCCATTGCTTGGAGGAATGGAACATACAAATGAAATGCTGGAAGTTCAGATTGCACAGGAATATACAGGGCAACAGAGACATGTGTGCTACCTGATTCCCATGTTTAAAGAAATTTTAGGTTTTCATACCTATTGTAACAAGGAACTGGATACAGTAGAAGATATTGTAACAGGAAGAACGATGGGAAATCATAACTGCGGAATGGCAGCAGTTGCCAATACAGGAAATGACGAAAACTGGACAGGACACGATTTAGCAGCGGCTAATTTCTATGGTTTCGGAAGATTGAGTTTTGATACATCCCTTAGTGCAGAAGAGATTGCACAGGAATGGATTTACTGTACCTTTGGACAGGATAAAGAGGTACTGGAAAAAATAGAAAAAATTCTCATGATGTCCTGGCCTGCTTATGAGAAATATACCTCTCCCTTGGGAATCGGATGGATGGTAAATCCTAATTATCATTACGGACCAAATGTAGATGGTTATGAGTATGACAGATGGGGAACTTACCACAGGGCGGATCACCTGGGAATGGGGGTAGAACGAGGACATGAAGGAACTGGATATACCCAGCAGTACAGGGAGCCAAATGCATCCATGTATGACAATATTGAAACATGTCCGGAAGAATTATTGTTATTCTTCCATTACATACCGTATACTTATCCGTTAAAAACAGGAAAGACGCTGATTCAGCATATCTATGATACACATTTTGAGGGTGCAGAGGATGTAGAAGAGATGGCAACTTTATGGGAGTCTCTGGAAGCGAAGATTCCTTCAAAGGTATTCCAAAGAGTGCAGAAGCGTCTGGAACATCAGAAAGGACATTCAAAAGAATGGCGAGACCAGATTAATTCCTATTTTTACAGGAAAAGTATGATTCCGGATGAACAAAATAGGAAGATTTACTAATCTGAAAAAGGAAAATATGAAAGAGAAAGTGGTGAAGACATGACAAAAACAAAAGAAGCAAAACCAATGAAAGTCAAGAACAAAAAGGATTCTTTGTTGCATCATGTGAAAAAGGAATGGAAGCTCTACTCCTTTATGTTAATTCCAATCCTATATTACATAATCTTCAAATATATCCCCGTGTTCGGCAACCTGATTGCCTTTCGGCGATACCGAGGAGGCCCGAATATCTTTGGTGATTATTGGGTTGGGTTCCGTTATTTTGAACAGTTTTTAACGGATCCGGAATTTTGGAAAGCTTTCTGGAATACTCTTCGTCTGAGTATTGGATATTTGCTGGTGCGTTTCCCGGCAACTTTGATTTTTGCTTTATTGCTTAATGAAATCAGAAAGAAATACTGGAAAAAAACAGTGCAGACTATTTCCTACCTGCCCCATTTTATATCACTGGTAGTATTATGTGGTATGGTGAAAGAGTTATTGGCTTCTAATGGTCCAATCAACCAGTTGATTGCTTCTCTGGGAGGAGAAAAAATTGCCTTTATGGCAGAGCCTGGATGGTTTGATGCCATATATATTCTGTCAGGCGTATGGCAGGCTTTGGGATGGGGTACTATTCTTTATCTGACAGCTATGACAGGAATTAATACGGAATTGTATGAGGCAGCAGAAATGGATGGTGCAGGTAAATTTAAACAGGCTTTATATGTTACTATTCCAGGTATTTTGCCTACGATTATGACACTGTTAATCATGGATATTGGTGGTATTGTAACTTCAGGAAACATGCAGAAAATCTTGCTGTTATACAATCCAATGACACAGAGCCGTGCAGATATTATTGGTACTTTAGTATACCGTATGGGTATTACAAATGGAAGTTTCAGCTACGCAGCCGCTGTAGGATTGTTTGAAGGTGTAATCGGCCTGATTCTTGTTTCAGCCGCAAACTTCCTGTCCAAGAAATTTACTGAGACATCACTGTGGTAGGAGGGAGAGAGTAAAATGAATATAAAACCATCAAAAGGATACCGGGTTTTCCAGGTTTTTAATACCATTTTTATGATTGTGATTATTTTTATCACATTATATCCATTTGTATATCTTGTTGCTCAGTCTTTCAGCAGTGAAGCAGCGGTAAGTGCAGGAAAAGTTACTTTTTTCCCAATTGATTTTACATTAGATACCTACAAGTATATTTTGAGGGATGATTCTTTCTTTCGTTATTATGGAAACACGATTTTGTATTCTATAATCGGTACTGTGATTTCTGTAGTGTGTACTGCGCTTTTGGCTTATCCGTTATCTAAGCCAAAGCTGAGATTGAACAAGTTTTTAACACCGTTTGTAGTATTTACCATGTACTTTACAGGCGGATTGATTCCAAACTATATTTTGATTACCCAGTGGTTGGGATTCCAGGATAGTATGCTTGCTATTGTACTTCCGGGAGCAATCAGCACCTTTAATCTGTTGGTTATGAAGTCCTTCTTTGCCGGATTGCCGGAAGAACTGGAAGAGGCTGCGTCTATTGACGGTATGGGTACTTATGGAATCTTTTTGAAAATTATTATTCCATTGTCCAAGCCAATTATTGCTACTATGTGCCTGTTCTATCTGGTAGGTATGTGGAATGAATGGTTTGGTCCTATGATGTACTTGGAAACAAAAGATAAATGGCCTATCGCCCTGTGGGTAAGACAGTTAGTAGAAGGGGCAAACAATACGGAAATCGGTTCTTCAGCAGAAGCCAGCAGTGTGCAGGCAACTCTGAAATCTGCAACCATGGTTCTTACAACACTGCCAATTGTATGTGTATATCCATTTGTGCAGAGATATTTTGTACAGGGTATGACCATCGGTGCAGTCAAAGGATGATGTATCTTAGGTGCTGCCAAGAGGGCAGTGCCAGATAATAAATTTTTAAGGGAGGAAAAATAAAATGAAGAAAAGAGCAATTGCATTAGCTCTTGTTCTGGCAATGGCCGGAACATCTCTGGCAGCTTGCGGAGGAGGAAAAGGCTCCGATGAAGATGCAAAACCAACAAAATCTGTAGAGGAAGCAGATAAGGACATTGATTATGAATATGGTGCAGGTAAAACATTCCATTCTGATGAACCGGTCACTTATTCCATGATGTTCTCAGATCATGAAAATTATCCATATAAGGATGATTGGAGAATCTGGAGTGCTATTGAAGAGAAAACCAATGTAAAGTTTGATCTGACAACCGTAGCAAGAACAGACTATAATGACAAAATCACAGCATCTGTAAACAGCGGAAGTGCTCCATACATTGTACCAAAAGTATATGACTCAAAACCATTTGAAGATAGCGGACAGATTGTTCCTATCAGTGACTGGGTACAATATATGCCAAACTACATGAAGTGTGTAGAAGACTGGGATATGGAGGAAGACTTAAAGACAACCATGGCAGCCGATGGTAAATATTACCGTCTGCCAGGTATGTGGGAAACCACAGCAGGAGGATATTCTTACCTGATTCGTAAAGACGTTTTTGAAGCAGCAGGTGTAGATATGTCTACAGAAGCAAGCTGGACTTATGATGATTTCTATGAAGCTTTGAAAAAAGTAAAAGAATATACAGGTGCAGAATATGTATGGTCTGATCAGTATCAGTTAGGCTGTGCCATGAACCTTTCTGCAAGCGTATACGGTGTAACCGGCGGTAATTCAGCAGACGGTGGTGACTGGGGATTAAAAGATGGTATGAAGTTTGATGAAGAAAAAGAAGAATTCTACTTCGCAGATACCACAGAAGAGTACAGAGAATACTTAAGAATGTGGAACAGAATGTATGAAGATGGTATTCTGGATCCAGAAACCTTTACACAGGACAGCGCACAGGCACAGGCAAAATTCTACAGAGGAGAATCCTATGTGCTTACAGTAAACTATCAGCAGGTAGCAGATATTCAGGCTGCCAACAGAATGCAGGTAGATGGCGCTGAATTGTATTTCATGACAACACCAGGCGGTCCGGAAGGACAGATGAAATTATCCAGCTATTCAGGACGTCTGGAAAACGGTATTGTTATTACAAAGAATGCATTAGACGAACTGGGTGAAGACGGATTTATTAAAATGCTTCGTTTCATTGACTGGTTATGGTATTCTGATGAAGGACAGACCTTATGTCTGTGGGGTGTAGAAGGTGAAACTTACACCAGAGATGCAGAAGGAAACCCGGTACTTAACGAGGATATCTACTTCAATGGCATGAACCCGGGAGCTGAAAAACAGTTAAATGTTGACTATGGCTTCGGCGGCGGTGTCTTTGCATATGGCGGAAGCAAACAGCTTCAGTATTCCAAGTTCTCAGAAGGTGAGAAAGAATGGAATGAAAGAATCGATGCAAACAAAGAGACAGCAACCTTGATGCCACCGGTATTGGCAGATGAAATGGAGAAAGAAGAGCTGAATCTGATTAAGGTTTCTCTGATGGATTATGTAAATACAGCAGCTTTGGAATTTATTTCCGGTAAGAGAGATTTAGATGCTGACTGGGATGCATATGTAAAAGACTGTGAAGGAAAAGGCAGCCAGGAATACACAGATATGACAAACGAAATCTTTGAAAAAACAAAAGATAAACTTGGATATTAAGAATACGGACTGAACAGGAGAGGGGCTGTCGCTGACAGCCCCTCAAGTTTTTCAGGAAAGGAAGGAAAATCATATGGCAGAAATCAGGCTTTCAAAAAAACATAAACTTACCTTTCTCATCCCAGAGGAAGAGGGAGACGGAGTGAGGAAAATCGCGCAAAAGGTAGCAGGGGACGTGGAAAAAACCACAGGACTGCATCCTTCTCTGGCGCTTGCAGGAAGGAACCTGGAACAGGCAGTGATTGCTGTCACTGTGGGAAAGGGGAAAATGGCAGAGCTTTTACAGGAGAGGATTCCAGAACTTCAAAGTCTGGATGGAAAGAGGGAGGCTTATGGTTTTTATCTGATAGAGCAGCCCTGCCCTGGTGTGGAGCAGGGGCTTGTGATTTACGGAAGTGACAAACTTGGCACGATTTACGGACTTTTTCATTTATCGGAGCTTCTGGGAGTTACCCCATGTACATTCTGGGGAGATGCAGGGCATCCGGTGTACGAAAGACGAATTTTAAAAAACAGGGAGCCGGGGGAAGATTGTCAGGAGGAAGACTGTATTTTCGTGGAAAATGGCATTTCTAAAGAGCCATCTGTAAAATACAGAGGCTTCTTTATTAATGATGAGTGGCCTTGCTTTGGAAACTGGACATTCTCCCATTTTAAAGGCTTTACCGCACAGATGTATGACCATGTTTTTGAATATTTGCTGAGAATGAAAGGAAATTATCTGTGGCCTGCCATGTGGACCTCCTCCTTTTTGCTGGATGGTCCTGGAATGGAATCCATGAAACTGGCAGATGAATATGGAATATATATTGGTATGTCCCACCATGAACCCTGCATGCGTTCCAGCGAAGAGTGGGATTTGGTGAAAGGAAAAGACAGTCCCTATGGGGAGGACTGGAGCTATCTCACAAATAAGGAAGGGCTGTTGAAATACTGGGAAGACGGTTTGAAACGCTGCCGGGGGCATCAGGTATTTCCTACCATTGGCATGCGTGGGGAACGTGACAGCAAAATGCTGGGAGAGGAAGCTCAGATTGAAGAAAATGTCCGGGTCTTAAAAGAAATTATTACTCAGCAGAGACGACTGATTCGGGAAAATCTGGAACAGGATGGACAGAAGTATCCGCTGTTATTTGCAGTGTATAAAGAAGTAGAGGACTATTATTTCGGAGACGGCAAAACAGCAGGGCTTCGTGATTTTCCGGAACTGGAAGGAGTAACTCTGATGCTCTGCGAGGATAATTTTGGAAATATGCGGGCTCTTCCGGGAAAAGAAGAACGCAGCCGTAAAGGCGGATTTGGAATGTATTTCCATCTGGACTACCATGGAGGGCCCTGTTCCTATGAGTGGGTGGCATCCACTCCTGTAATGAAAATCTGGGAGCAGATGTCCATGGCTTATGAATACGGTATTCGGGATGTGTGGATGGTGAATGCGGGAGATGTGAAGTTCCAGGAATACCCGCTGAATTTCTTCATGGATATGGCGTATGATTTTGAAACCTGGAGAAGAAAAGAAGCAGTTGCCGGCTATGCAAGACAGTGGACAAAAAAACAGTTTGGCACATATACCACAAGTAAGGAACAGGAAAAAATCGCCTGGATTTTGGGGGAATATATCCGTCTTAATCATCTACGCCGCCCGGAATCCTGCAATGACAAGGTGTATCACCCGGCTCATTTTGAAGAGGGAAGAAGAATGCTTCTGCGCTGTGAAAAACTGGAGCAGGAGAATGAATCCATGCTTGCCCTGCTAAGGGAGAGAAAACGGGAAGATGCCTATTTCAGTATGATTTATTATTCAGCGGCAGCCTCAGCAAATCTATTGAAAATGCATTTATATGGGGGAATGAACCATCATTTTGCGCTGCAGGGAAAGGCAGTGGCAAATGAAATGGGAGACAGGATGGAGGCGTGCATTGCAAGAGATGAAGCGCTGGGAGAAGAAATGAGAGCATTTAAAGAGGGAAAATGGGCTGGTATGGAAGCTGCCTGCCACATAGGGTTTACCAACTGGAACAGTGAAGACTGGCGCTATCCATTAAATTATGTGGTAAGACTTCCAAAGCAGCCGAGATTAGTAGTGTCCAGGGCAGACGGAGAGGATTACTATACCAACCAGTATTTTCCCATTCCTGTTTTGATAGATGATTTTAGCACTTCAGAGAGAAAAAAGATTACACTGGAGATTGCCAATGGAGGACAGGGCGTGGTAAAATGGTGCATAGATGAGAGCTGCCCGTGGCTGACATATTCGGCTGTCCAGGGAGAAACAAGACTTCAGGAAAGGCTCACCCTTACGGTGAACAGAGAATTGCTGCCAGAAGGAGAACAGGAATTTTGTTTCCATATCCGGGCAGGAGAGGAATCCGTTCCCGTACAGGTAAAAGCAAAACAAAGAGATTTTTCCATGGTTCCATCTGGATGTTTTCTGCCGCAAAAAGGAAGGTATGTGATTCCGGCAGTGGATTACATAGAGAAACAAGATGGAAACTGGGAAGGACAGAAAGCATCCTATGAGAGGCTGGATGATTATGGAAAGTATGAAACCGGCATGAAGGTATTTCCTGTCACTGCTTCTTTTGAAAAGGAACAGACAGGAGAAGCTCCGGCGCTTACCTATGCTCTGTGGACAGAGGAGGAGGGCTGCTATGAACTAGAACTTCACACCTCTCCGGCAAATCCCCTGGTGTATGGAGGAAGGCTGACTGTGGGACTTTCCTGTAATGAGGAAGAGGTTACAGAGCTGATTCTTACGGATTCCACCTATAGAGGAGGAGACAACGCCTGTGTTGCCTGGGAACATGCCATGCTCATACAGGAACATGTAAGCACAAAGAAAATCACGCTAAAAAAGGGAGAAAACAGAATTACCCTTTACCCAAGAGAAGCCGGACTGGTGTTGGAACGTCTGGTTATCTATCCGACAGGAGAACCAATCGAAGCATCTTATCTTGGACCTGATACCGGGTTTAAGAAGGAATAAATACCTGAAAACAGGAAACAGAAAGTGAGGACAAGAAAATGGAGAAAATGATGAAAACCGCTGTTATGACAGAACTGAAAAAAGTGGAGATTCAGGAACGACCTGTTCCGGTGCCAAAGGAAAATGAGGTACTGGTAAAGGTAGAATATGTGGGAATCTGCGGCTCAGACCTGCATTATTTTGAATCCGGCAGAATCGGAGATTTTGTGGTGGAATATCCCTTTGTACTGGGCCATGAAGCAGGCGGTACGGTAGTGGAAGTAGGAGCTAATGTAAAGAATTTAAAGGTGGGAGACAGAGTAGCCATGGAACCGGGGAAAACCTGCGGCACCTGTGAATTCTGTAAGCAGGGAAAATATAATCTGTGTAAGGATGTAATTTTCTTTGCCACACCGCCGGTAGACGGGGTATTCCAGGAGTATGTGGCACATGAAGCAGGACTTTGCTTTAAACTGCCTGAAAATGTAAGCACCATGGAAGGCGCGCTCATTGAGCCTCTTGCTGTCGGCATGCATGCAGCAAATCAGGGCGGCGCACATCTGGGACAGACAGCAGTGGTAACAGGAGCAGGATGTATTGGACTGGTTTCCCTGCTTTCTTTAAAAGCTATGGGTGTTTCTAAAGTGATTGTGGTAGATGTTATGGAGAAACGTCTCCAGAAAGCATTGGAATTAGGTGCAGATGCGGTTATCAACGGAAAAGAAGAGGACACTGTTGCAAGAATTTTAGAGCTTACAGATGGAAAAGGATTTGACCTTGGTATTGAAACTGCCGGTTCTCAGATTACAGCTTCTCAGCAGATTAAAGCTGCTAAAAAAGGCGCTACCATTGTGTTTGTAGGTTACAGCGCTTCCGGTGAAATGACACTTCCAATAGGAATGGCACTGGATAAGGAATTAACCTTTAAGACTGTATTCCGTTACAGAAATATTTATCCTATGGCCATTGAAGCAGTAGCAGCAGGAAAAATTGCCATTAAGGATATTGTAACAGACTATTTTGAGCTGGATGATATTCAGCACGCATTAGATGCCTGTGTGGAAAATAAGGCGGATATCGTGAAGGGTGTTATTAAGGTAGGATAAATCCTGTTTAATTTCAGGTTTACAGACCAGAGGTTTTGTAATACAATAGAACACAACATTTTAAGTGATTAAAGTTCTGAAGGAGGAGAAGCAATGGGAAAGGTAACAATACCAAAGCAGTATCATTCTTGCCTTAATCGTTATGAAACACAGGAGGCAATCGGTACGATTAAACATCTCATGGAGAAAAAGCTGTGCATGGCATTAAAATTGAAACGTGTGACAGCTCCTTTATTTGTAGACCCGGCCTCTGGTTTAAATGATGACTTGAACGGGGTGGAGAGGGCTGTTACATTTGATATTCCAGACGCTGGAACCAATGGTCAGGTGGTACACTCTCTGGCAAAGTGGAAACGTATGGCTTTACACAGGTATGATTTCTTTGTGGGAAAGGGACTTCTTACAGATATGAATGCTATCCGCAGAGATGAAGAACTGGATAATCTCCATTCTGTTTATGTGGATCAGTGGGACTGGGAAAAGATTATTACCAGAGAAGAGAGAAATCTGGAGTACCTGAAATCTGTGGTAAACCGTATTGTAGGAGCTATCTGCAATGCTCTGGATGAATTGAAATATGAGTATGAGCAGTTAGACACAGAGCTTTGCCGGGAGGTAGCGTTTATTACTTCTCAGGAATTAGAGAACCTTTACCCCAGGCTTACTCCAAAGGAGCGGGAAAATATCTATACCAAAGAACACAAAACCGTCTGCATTATGCAGATTGGAGATGTGCTGGCTTCCGGACAGAAACATGACGGACGTGCGCCGGACTATGATGACTGGAAGCTAAATTGTGACATTTTGTTCTGGCATGAACCTCTGGAATGTGCAGTAGAGATTTCTTCTATGGGAATCCGTGTGGATGAAAAGTCTCTGGATGAACAGCTTACCAAGTCTGGCTGTGATGACCGCAGAAACCTGCCTTTCCATAAGATGCTTCTGGAAGGAAAGCTGCCTCTTACCATTGGCGGCGGTATTGGACAGTCCAGGATTTGCATGCTGCTTCTTGGAAAAGCCCATGTAGGAGAGGTGCAGGCATCAATCTGGGATGAAGAAACCCTGGAAGCATGTAAAGAAGCTGGAATTGACTTGCTGTAAGGAGTATCATTTATGGGATTTTCATTTGATGTGAGTGTTTCAGCGCTTACCGTTTTTTTTCAGGGACTTCTTAGTTTCTTTTCTCCCTGTGTGTTACCACTCATTCCCATTTATATTGGCTATTTGTCTGGAGGAACAGGAAAAATAGGGGAAGACGGTAAGATTCATTTTAAGCGGAGCAAGGTGATGGTTCATACCCTGTGTTTTGTTCTGGGTGTAAGCTTTGCCTTTTTCCTGCTGGGACTTGGGTTTTCCGCGGTGGGAACTTTTTTGAAGGATAACCAGATTTGGTTTGCCAGAATCGGCGGCGTATTGGTTATTGTATTTGGTCTGTATCAACTGGGATTTCTGGGAAAAAGTTATTTTCTTGGAAAAGAGAGAAGGCTTCCTTTTCGGCTGGATTTACTTGCCATGTCACCGGTGACAGCGCTGATTATGGGATTTACCTTTAGTTTTGCCTGGACGCCTTGTGTTGGGCCGGCTCTGGCAAGTGTGCTTCTTATGGCAGCTTCTGCAAGTACCAAGGTAGTGGCCTTTGGGCTTATTGGGGTGTATACGGTTGGATTTGTGCTTCCGTTTCTGGCGGTAGGACTTTTTACCACAACGCTTTTGGAATTTTTCAAGAATCATATGAAGGTGGTGCAGTACACTGTGAAAATTGGAGGAATCTTAATGATTTTCATGGGTATGCTTATGCTTACAGGAAAGCTTAGTGTAGCGTCGGCTTCTCTGTCAGGAACAGGACAGGAAGGAAATGTGGCAGAACAGGCAGAGGAAGAAAGTGCAGAAGACGCGGAGGAAGCAGACCACACAGATGGTTCAGAGGGAGAAAAGCTTACTCCTGCGGTGGATTTTAATCTTACAGATCAGTATGGAAATACACATACCCTGTCTCGGTATAAAGGGAAAACCATCTTTTTGAATTTCTGGGGTACCTGGTGTCCGCCTTGTCGTGCTGAAATGCCGGATATTCAGAAGCTTTATGAAGAATTTGACCAGGAAGGAGAAGATGCCCTGGTTATTCTGGGTGTGGCTGCTCCTAATCTTGGAAAAGAAAAATCAGAGGATGGAATCAAGACATTTCTGGAAGAAAACGGATATACTTATCCGGTGCTTATGGATACAGAGGCAGGACTCTTTCAGACTTATGGGATTACTTCTTTTCCAACTACAATTATGATAGACAGAGATGGAAATCTGTTTGGATATGCAACCGGACAGTTAAACGAAGAAACCATGCGAAGCATTATACAGCAGACCATGGAAGGGAAGAGAGAATAGAGAAGAAAAATCCCCCGGCATACAGAAGCTTTTCTTTTAGGCTTCTGTATGCCGGGGGATTTACTTTGTGACGTAATGTATTTTAGAAATAAAAAAAGCGCGAGACGGGACTCGAACCCGCGGCCTCGACCTTGGCAAGGTCGCGCTCCACCAACTGAGCCACTCGCGCATGAGAGCGGGTGATGGGAATCGAACCCACATATCCAGCTTGGAAGGCTGGTGTTCTACCACTGAACTACACCCGCAAGTATTTATTTTTTCGCTCTGTCCTTAGGACAGTTATTATAATACAACAGGAAAATAGAAATGTCAACACTTTTTTGAAAAAAATTAAAAGTTTTTATTTTTGCTACAATTCCTACAAAATAGAATTGAGCAGGTGATCATTTTGCTATGTAATAATTGCTGTATACACATGTTCTAATTCAAGAAATTGCAGAACTTAGGAAGGGTGGTTAAGTTCCGGCGGATATGCCGAGTACGCTTTGAGACTACAGGTTCAAAGTGAACGCAGGCTGAGCTGGAACTTGACCACTCTTCCTAATATAGCAATCTCTTATCCCTGTACAAACCGCTTATATAATTCCTGATTTGCCTGGCTTTCCTGGGTGTCATCCAAAGGCTCCAGAGCTCCCTTTCCATATTTCCGCTCTAAGGCATTAGAGATGAGATAATCACAAATATGAGGATTTTTGGGAAGCAAAGGACCATGGAGATAAGTGCCAACCACGTTTTTATACAACACGCCTTCCTGACCGTCCTCACCATTGTTGCCATGTCCGTACACCACTTTTCCAAAAGGTTTATTGTCTCCAATGTAAGTACGTCCTCCATGGTTTTCAAATCCAACAATAGGAAGAGAAAAATCAGGGTTTTCCAGAACAATGTTATCAATGAGACGCGGGCTTCCCTGCTCTGTATACAAGTCTACCAGAGACAGCCCTTCCAGGGTATCCTCTTCTGTTTTGTAATAATGCCCCAAAAGCTGGTAGCCTCCGCAGACAGCCAGAACGCTTCCTCCGTCCTCTACATAGTGATGGAAATTTTCCCGAATATCTCTGAGACGACTGCAGACAATGCGCTGTTCCCTGTCTGAGCCACCTCCCAGCAGTACAATATCTAATTTGGAAAAATCAATGGAATCCTCCAGGCCAAAGGCAATGGTTTCCGCCTCAATGCCACGCCAGAGACTGCGCTTCATCATACATTGAATATTGCCCCGGTCCCCATACAAATTTAAAAGTTCAGGATATAAATGTCCGATGGTAAGTTTCATTACTTCTTTCCCTCCAGTTTTTTCAAAATATTGTGGGTGGAATACAAGCCTGTGTAATTCACCAATACATAGAGATTTTTGGTGCCATTTTGCAGTTTGGACGTAATTGCATTTTCAATATCCGGTTCCAAATCCGAAGAGATATCCACATATTTCAGTCTGAGCTGCATGTCCCTGCAACGTTTTCCGCATACGGTGATGGAAGCAGCGTTTGCATCCTGCAGACGGTCAAAATCCACATCCCACAGCCAGGAAACATCAATTCCGTCCTGACTGTTGTCATTAATGAGAATAATAATATCCTTTGGCGTATGGTCTGTCATAACAGCAGAAATATTCTGATTAAATCCTGCGGGATTCTTTGCAAGGTTTAATAAAACCTTGGTTCCGTTAATTTCAAACAATTCGTTCCGTCCAAACTGAGGAGTATAATTCCCAAGAATGTGGTTGAACTGAGATAATGGGATTTTCGCCATGGAGGCTGCCCCATACACAGCCAGAATATTATATACATTATAAAAGCCCCGGTAATTGGCTTTTATAGTATCTTCCCCAACCTGGAAGGAAAGTCCGTCTGTGAGGGAAACATGAGAAGCGTTATAATCAGGAGCCGGACGCTTAAAACCACAGTTTGGACATTCATAATCTCCAAGCTGGCTGTAATGATAAAAATGGTAAGTCATTTTTTCTCCGCAGCGTTTGCAGAACTGTCCTTCCCGGACTTCTCTGGCATCTTTTTCCTGTATGACCTGCTGGCTGATACCATAAAAGGCATGAGGATTTTCCTGCTCTAAAGCCAGAAAAGCAGAGAGCGAATCATCTGCATTTGCCAGTATTTTCATGTGAGGCGCCATGCCCATGGCTTTAGCAAGAAGTTCCATGGTAGTGTCAATTTCTCCGTATCGGTCAAGCTGATCCCGGAACAAATTGGTAAGAATCATATAGTCCGGCTGAAAATGCGGAAAAACCTTTACCGTGGAGGCTTCATCCACTTCAATACAGGCATAATCAGCCTTGAGATGGCCGGAGAATCCGGCGTTTAAAACAAAAGCAGAAGCAACACCATTGAGCATGTTAGAGCCGGTACGGTTGCACACTACTTTTTTGTGATTTCCCTCCAGCACAGAGGCAAGAAGATTGTTGGTAGTGGTTTTTCCATTGGTTCCGCATACCACAAAAATATCTTCTTTTACTTCTTTAGCAAGTTCTCCAAGAATAGGAGGATAAATGGTAAGAGCCGCTTTTCCTGCCAGAGTTGCACCTTGTTTGCCTGTAAGCTGACAGGCAAATTTAATACAGTGAGCGCTCCAGACGGCTAATAATCTACGAATTTTCATTGTACTTTTTTCCTTTAGTTTATTTTTAGTATTGCAGTTTTCCTTTCCTCATTATACATAAAGAGAAGAAAGAGTACAACCGGAGATTGAAATTTCGTGGACAGTGTGCTACTATGAAAAAAGAAATTTGTTAAGGTAGTGTGTGAAAATGCTTTACGCACAGAAAAGGAGGCGGGTTATGAAGCTGTTGACGTATAAACTTCCGGGAGAAGAAAAAGAGCGGTTAGGTGTTATGAGTTCCAGTGAGTTTGAGAAGTTTTTTCCGCTGGAAGAGCTGGGGCTGGAATTTCTGGATATGAATGACTTAATTGCCAGGGTAAAGCCAGAAGAAATGGAACTTATGAAAAAAACAAGCTGCGGTTTACAGGATAAAACATTAAATTATAAAGAGGTAATTCATTGTGCTCCCATTCCTCATCCTCATCAGGACATTATCTGCCTTGGACTTAATTTTATGGACCATGCGGAGGAGTCCACCAGATATAAAAAGGAAGTTTTCCAACGGGAACGCAGGTATGCGGTTTATTTTTCAAAGAGAGTGAATGAAGCTATTGGAGACGGGGCTAAAATTCCTTCTTATCCGGGGCTTGTGGACAGTCTGGATTATGAAGCTGAATTAGGCGTGGTTCTGGGAAAGGATGCTTTTCAGGTGAAACGTGAGGATGCCTTTGATTATGTGTTTGGCTATACGGTTCTTAATGATGTCAGTGCAAGAAATATTCAAACCAGGCATAAACAGTGGTACTTTGGTAAAAGTATGGATGGATTTACCCCTATGGGGCCATTTCTGGTAACAGAGGATGATATGAAACGTCCGCCAATTCTTACCATTAAGAGCCGCGTCAATGGAGTTTTGCGGCAAAACGGAAGAACTGACCAGTTTATTTTTGACATTCCCCATGTGATTGAGGAATTATCCAGCGGCATGACCTTAAAGGCGGGGACCATTATTTCCATGGGGACTCCGGCAGGCGTAGGCATGGGAATGATGCCTCCAAGATTTCTTTCCCCCGGAGATGTAGTGGAATGCAGTGTTGAGGGAATTGGCATGATTACAAATCAAGTCGTATAAAAAATAAAAAAAGTGTTGAAATTTTTCTTTATCTGTGATAAGATTGCTTTGCTGCTGTAAGACAGCAACTTATCACAGATAAGATATTTGTACGCCCAGATAGCTCAGTTGGTAGAGCAGAGGACTGAAAATCCTCGTGTCGCTGGTTCGATTCCGGCTCTGGGCACTTTTTTTAAATCAAAATGTCTCTGTGTAGAGGACAAATATCTTCAATACAGAGAAAAATAAGAAAAATGAAAAAATCAGCAGGAAAGGTCAGGTAAGAAATATGTATTCGTTGGAAGAAATCAAACAAGCAGACCCTGAAATTGCAGAATGTATCTGTCAGGAAGTTCAACGCCAGAATTCTCATATTGAACTCATTGCCTCAGAAAACTGGGTGAGCAAAGCTGTTATGGCAGCTATGGGAAGTCCACTTACCAATAAATATGCAGAAGGATATCCGGGAAAGCGTTACTATGGCGGATGCGAATGTGTGGATGATGTAGAACGCCTGGCCATTGAGAGAGCTAAGGAACTGTTTCAATGTGAATATGTAAATGTGCAGCCTCATTCCGGCGCCCAGGCAAATATGGCTGTGTTTTTTGCCATGCTGAAACCGGGAGATACGGTAATGGGAATGAATCTTGCTCATGGAGGCCATCTTTCTCATGGAAGCCCGGCAAACTTTTCAGGAGCATATTTTAACATTGTACCTTATGGAGTAAACGATGACGGTGTGATTGACTACGAAGAAGTAAGAAGAATTGCTCTTGAGGCAAAACCAAAGCTTATTGTAGCAGGAGCCAGCGCTTATTGCCGGATTCTGGATTTTAAAAAATTCCGTGAAATTGCAGATGAGGTGGGGGCTTACCTCATGGTGGATATTGCTCATATTGCCGGTCTTGTGGCAGCAGGAGTACATCCAAGTCCAATCCCTTATGCCCATGTAACCACCACAACCACGCATAAAACCCTGAGAGGACCAAGAGGCGGTATGATTATGAGCAGCGCTGAAGTTGCGAAGCAATTCAATTTCAATAAAGCTGTCTTTCCTGGAATCCAGGGCGGTCCGTTGATGCACGTGATTGCCGCAAAGGCAGTTTGTTTTAAAGAAGCCCTTCAGCCGGAGTATAAAGAATACCAGAAAAACATTGTAAAAAATGCCAAAGCCCTGTGCAATGGACTGTTAAAGAGGGGCATTCAGATTGTGTCAGGAACAACAGAGAATCATCTCATGCTGGTGGATCTAAGAGGAACCGGAATTACAGGAAAAGAGATGGAGCATCTTCTGGACGAAGCCAATATTACCTGCAATAAAAATGCCATTCCAAATGATCCGGAATCCCCATTTGTCACCAGCGGTGTCCGCCTGGGAACAGCAGCAGTAACCTCCAGAGGCATGAACGAAGACGATATGGACGAAATCGCAGAAGCCATTGCCCTTATGGTAAAGAGCCGCGAAAACAAAGAAAAAGCCATGGAAATTGTGAAAAAACTTACAGATAAATATCCTTTAAATGCGTCATATACATGATATAAATACGTGATATCTTAAAGTTAAGAAAATTAGGAAAGCTGTTATACGAAAACACAGAAATAAAAGAATCTTTATGCTGTTCTGGCGAATCTGCCGAGTACGCTTTGAGACTACAGGCTCAAAGTGAACGCAGGCTGAGTCAGAACAGTATAAAGATTCTTAAGTGATGCGGTTTCGTGTGATAGCTTTTTTTATTTTATGCTTTTAACTTATGAAAAGCATCCTGGGCTGCAATAGCGCCGTCATTTACAGCGGTGACTACCTGGCGAAGCCCTTTTTGACATACATCTCCGGCTCCATATAAAAGTGGAACTTTCGTTTCCATGGAGGAGTTTACCACCATATAACCCTGCTGGTCCAAGACATCCAGTGATTTTAAAAATCCAGTGACAGGGTCTGCTCCAATATAAGGAAAAATGCCGGACACAGAAAGGGTATGTTCCTCTTTGGTTTTTACATCCATGATTTTCAGACCATTGACATGTTTTCCATCATCCAGGATTTCCGTGGGAATTACATTCTGAATGATTTCTATTTTCGGATTTGCTTTGGCTGCATCAATGGCAATCTGGTCAGCGCGGAACACCTCCCGCCGCATAAGAATGGAAACTTTGCTGGCAAAATTGGTGAGGTACACAGCTTCTTCTAAAGCCGCATTGCCTCCACCAATAACAGCAACCTCCTGGTCTCTGAAAAAGGCGCCATCACAGACTGCGCAGTAGGAAATACCTCTGCCAATGTTCTGGGCTTCCCCCGGAATATTCATAAGACGCTCCCTGGTTCCTGTTGCTACCAGAACAGCCGGTGCCTGGAAAATTGTGCCATCTTCGCAGAGAACTTGTTTTTCAGATGTTGGATCTAAGGAGTCTGCTTTGATTTCTACTACTTTTCCGTATTCATAAACAGCACCAAAGCTGGTGGAGTGCTGGAACATATCCATGGCAAGCTGAGAACCCGGCTCAGAAGTAATTCCCGGCCAATTACTGATTTCGTTGGTTTTCAGCAATTTTCCTCCGGGAGCGCCGCTTTCAATCATGGCTGTTTTTAATCCTGCTCTTGAGGCATAGATAGCAGCCGTCATTCCTGCAGGGCCGGCGCCGATAATAAGAAAATCATATTTTTTTGTCATTTGGATGCCGCCTTTCCTGAAAATTTTTATCTTTCTTTATGCTTAGAGGGTGTCGATTTTAGCTTCCAGAACAGGTTTTGGAAGAAAACCAACAGCAGAGTCTTTTACTTCGCCATCCTTAATAAAGAATACAGAAGGAACAGTGCTGATTTCCCATTCTTTTCTAAGAGATGGATTTTCGTCAATGTCTACTTTTACGATTTTGACATCTTCCCGCTCCTCATCTAACTGCTCCAGAACCTGTCCAAGCATTTTGCAGGGACCGCACCAGGTTGCAAAAAAGTCTAAGATAACCGGTTTCTGAGATTCTAATACTTCCTTCTGAAAATCGTGATTTTTTATGTGTAAAATTGCCATATTCTTTTTCTCCTTTGGTTTTGTGATTTAATATGCTTGTATTATAAACAAAGTTTCCCTGTTAGTCTGTGACAAGGTCACGTTTTTATGCAAAAACCGTTTACGGTGACAGGAAAACTTGTTATAATAGGTAACATCTGATGCAGAATATAACATGCGGTGGCAAAGGGGGTGTTTATATGAATGGACTGGAGGAATTACAAAAACTGCTTGATAAAGAGAAAATGGCTCCTGTTGGAAAAGATCTGAGTCTTGTGATGCAGAAAAAATTGAAAAAAAGCGGTATTTATTTCCGCATTTTTGCCAGAGTGAAAGAGGCAGAATCTGTCTACCGCAAATTAGAATGGAAGAAACAGGAATATCTGGAGAAAAACAAGAAGCTGCAGGATGTGGTAGGACTTCGGATTGTTCTATATTATATGGATGATATTCCCGTGTGTAAGGAAATGTTAAGAAATACCTTTGCTATTATTGAGAAGGATTCCCATGAGGATATCCCAAAGGTAAATGAATTTAATCCTCTGCGTATGAATTATGTGTGCAGGATGCCAAAAGAATTTGTAGACCGTTTTCCAAAGGAACTCTGGGAAAATTATCGGATTGACCAGACCTTTGAAGTACAGATTCGTACTACATTTTCAGAAGGGTGGCATGAGGTAGACCATGATGTCCGCTATAAACATAAGGAAGAGTGGGAACAGCATTATGAATTGTCCAGAGAGTTAAACGGAATTTATGCTACTTTGGAAATTTGTGACAGAAGTATGGTGAATCTTTTGGAACGGTTAGCTTATCGGAATTACAAAAGCATGCAGATTGAGGCCATGATTCGGAATAAATTTCGTCTTCGTTTCGCAAACTCTGCCATTTCTGTGCCTCTGCTGGAGTTTCTCCAAAAAGACCAGGAACTGGTGAAAACCCTGTACCGCCTGGAGCGGGAAGAGCCCATTCGGTTTTTTGCCAGTGATTTGTCGGATGGAATTCCCCTCACCATAGATAATATGGTGTTTGTGTGTAATGAATTGTGCATTGAGCGGAAAGACCTCGAAGACCGTACTCCTATGATTATTCGTGAAAAAACAGAGAAATGGAAGCAGCGGAGAAAAGAACAGGAAAAAACTTCTATTAATATGAAGAAAGATATTGACACAGGGTTTTTCTTATAATATAATATCTCAATGTGACGTAGTTTGAAAATGCCTAGCCAAAAGCCCCGGTATGGCAATTTCATATAGAAACATATATGTATTAAATAATGAAAATATTCTATAATATTTGTTGATAACAGGAGGTAAAACCATGAACAGTTATATGGCTAATCCAGATAAGATTGAAAGAAAATGGTATGTTGTAGACGCTGATGGACAGACATTAGGACGTCTTGCATCTGAAGTTGCTAAAGTTTTAAGAGGAAAAAATAAACCGGTTTTCACACCACATGTTGATACAGGTGATTATGTAATTATCGTAAACGCTGACAAAATCAAAGTTACAGGTAAAAAAATGGATCAGAAGATTTACTACAATCATTCTGACTATGTTGGCGGTATGAAAGAAACCACATTGAAAGAAATGATGGCTAAAAAACCTGAAAGAGTACTTGAGCTGGCTGTAAAAGGCATGCTTCCAAAAGGACCTTTAGGAAGAACCATGATTAAAAAATTACATGTATACGCTGGACCAGAGCATAACCATGCAGCTCAGAAACCAGAAGTATTAACATTTTAATTAGGAGGTAAGAGACAGTGGCTAGTACAAAATTCTATGGAACAGGAAGAAGAAAATCATCTGTAGCTCGTGTATACTTAGTACCAGGTACAGGTAAAATCACAATCAACAAAAGAGATATTGATGAATATTTTGGATTAGAGACATTGAAAGTAGTTGTTCGTCAGCCATTAACACTGACAGACACACTTGACAAATTTGACGTTTTAGTAAACGTTCATGGCGGTGGATTCACAGGACAGGCTGGTGCAATCCGTCACGGTATCTCCAGAGCATTACTGGAAGCTGACAGCGAATACAGACCTGCATTAAAAGCGGCTGGATTCTTAACACGTGACCCACGTATGAAAGAAAGAAAGAAATACGGTCTCAAAGCAGCGAGACGTGCTCCACAGTTCAGCAAGAGATAATCTCTCTGTTGCAGGACAGACAATTTCAAACAGCATTTTTACAACTCCTCAGGGCTTCGGTCTTGGGGAGTTTTTTTATCTTGACAAGTAAACGAGTGTTTACTATACTATGCGTGTAAACAATCGTTTACTGCTGGAGGCGCATGATGATAAATACGAAGGAAAAGATATTAGTGGCTGCTTTGCGGCTGTTTGCAATCAATGGGTATGAGGCGGTTTCTGTCAGCCAGATTGCCGGAGAATTAGGTATAACGAAAGGTGCCTTATACAGGCATTATAAAAACAGGAGAGATATTTTTAATTGTATATTTGAATATGTTTGCCAACTGGATGTAGAGCGTTCTCAGAAAAGCGGTGTTCCGGAAAAAGATTATTCGGAAATGCCGGAAGCTTTTTCTAATGTATCTACAGAAAGTCTGGGAAATTATATGAAAGCACAATTCTATTATTGGAGCGAAGATGAAATTGCCTGCAATTTTCGTAAAATGCTTACGTTGGAACAATATAAATCCCCGGAAATGAGCGCTTTATACCAAAAGGTTCTGGTAAGCGGACCTCTGGAATATATCGAAAATCTGTTTCGCGAAATATCTAGGAAACAAAAGAAAGAGCTGCCATCTCCCCATGCGTTAGCAGTGGAGTTTTATGCACCTTTTTATTTTCTGCTTAGTATGTCAGATGGAGCAGATTGTAAAGAGAAAAAAGAGGAAATCGCCCATAGCTATGTGCATTATATTGACGATTTTTTTCAAAAATACTTTTTATAAAAATTCATGGGAAAGGAAATTATAGTGAAGCAAATAATTAACATAAAAAAGTACGGATTCTCCGAAGAATTTTCAAATGCAATCCCACAAGAGAATTCATTAGAACCAGGGCGTGTTCTTGCCCAGGAAAGAGGGTTTTATAGAATTATAGCGGACAAGGGAGAGAAATTGGCGGAAATGTCTGGAAAGTTCCGGTTTCAAACGGCAGTTTCTTGCGAATACCCTGCTGTTGGCGACTTTGTACTGGTAAACTGGAATGAATCCGGCAGCAGTGCTATGATTGAAGCTCTCTTGCCGCGAAAAAGCGCTTTTATCCGAAAAGCAGCCGGAGAATCACAGAAGGAGCAGGTGGTTGCGGCCAATATTGATACTGTATTTTTGTGCATGGCATTAAACAAGGATTTTAACCTCAGACGGTTGGAACGATATATTTCCATTGCATGGGACAGCGGCGCTATGCCGGTTGTTGTGCTGACAAAATCGGATCTGTGTGATGATTTGGCAAATAAACTTTCAGAGGTATCTTTGGTTGCTTTTGGTGTAGACATTCTGGTTACGAATTCAATGGAAGAAAACGGATATAAGGAACTTTTACCGTTTATTTCAGAAGGAAAAACGATTGCATTTATTGGATCTTCAGGTGTGGGAAAATCCACTCTTATTAATCGTCTGTTGGGTCAGGAATATCTGAAAACAAACGGGCTTCGCAATGACGACAAAGGCAGACACACCACTACCCGCAGAGAATTATTCCTTCTCCCTTCGGGTGGTATGGTAATCGACACACCGGGTATGCGTGAATTGGGAATGTGGGATAATGATACAGGAATTGAGAGAACCTTTGCGGATATTGAGGAACTTGCTGTTCAGTGTAAGTTCCGCAATTGTACGCACACAAGTGAGCCGGGATGTGCCATTAGGAGAGCACTGGAGTTGGGAGCATTACAGACAGACCGCTGGCAATCTTATCAGAAGTTAAAGGCTGAAAATGACTACATGGAAGATAAGGAAAGCTACCTGATTGCAAAAGGAAAACGGGAAAAAGAAATTTCAAAACTGATTAAGAAAATGCCAATCAAAGGGCAATAGAATGGAGGATGTTTATGGAACAGAACGTTATTATCAGAAAAGAAGAACAAAAGGACTGGGAAATCGTGGAGAATATCACAAGAGAAGCCTTCTATAATCTTTATGTACCAGGATGCGTGGAACATTATTTAGTCCATATCATGCGGAAACACGAAGATTTTATGCCAGAGTTAGATTTTGTTTTGGAACGAAACGGTCAAGTGATTGGTAATATCATGTATACAAAAGCAAGATTAATTGACGAAAATGGGATTGAAAAAGAAATTTTAACTTTCGGTCCGGTCAGCATTCTGCCGGCTTATCAGAGAATGGGCTATGGGAAAATGCTTATGGAACATTCTTTTCAGGCGGCAATGCAGTTAGGCTATGACGTTATTGTTATTTTTGGAAGCCCCAGCAATTATGTCAGTCGCGGTTTTAAAAGCTGTAAAAAATATAATGTTTCTATGGAAAATGGGAGATACCCTGCCGCCATGATGGTAAAAGAACTGTCTCCTCATGCACTGGACGGTCATAAGTGGATTTATCATGATAGTCCGGTTATGGCAATCAGTGAGGAAGAGGCAGAACGCTATGACAATACACTGGAACCTCTGGAAAAGAAGTATTTTCCAAGCCAGGAGGAGTTTTATATTATGAGCCATTCTTTTGTGGAGGAATAGGACAACAAAAATTGACAGGAGATGATGGTAATGAAGACTATTTGTGGAATTGACTGTAGGGAATGTACTCACAAAGATAATTGTAAAGGCTGTGTGGAAACAAACGGACATCCGTTGGGCGGCGAATGTGTTGCTGCCAGGTGCTATCAGTCGGGTGGAGAAAAGTGTTTTTTACAATATAAGAAGGAAGTGCTAGATGAAGTGAATTCCTTGCAAATTAAGGATATGCCGCCTGTAACAACACTTTTTCAGCTAAGCGGGGCTTATGTGAATTTGGAATATACACTTCCAAATGGGGATAAAATTAAATTGCTGGATGACAGAAAAAAATATCTGGGCTGTCAGGTAGAAAAAATAAACAGTGACAGATGTTATGGATTTGTTGCAGACAATGATTATTTGCTCATATGTGAGTATGGATGTAATGGTGCTGAACCTGAGATTGTAATGTACAAAAAAAGATAAGCAGGCAGATGGACGAGAGTGGTATCATTTATAAGTGATCAGGGGACAAATACCGATGTGATGGCAGTAAATAAGATGCTGGAAGAAATCAATGCTTTTCAGGCATGAAAGGAAATCCTATGAAAGGCAGTAAAAAGCCTTGCATTTTCCTGTACCCTATGATATAATCTAAAAGCTGTTTGAATTTGAAAACGCAATAAAACAATATAAATAATCAAATATCATAGAAGAGGTGAAAATCATGAAAGAAGGAATCCATCCAAATTACCAGGAATGTACAGTAACATGCAACTGTGGAAATACATTTAAGACAGGATCTACAAAGTCTGAACTCCGCGTAGAAGTTTGCTCTAAATGTCATCCTTTCTATACAGGACAGCAGAAAGCTGCACAGGCTCGTGGACGTATTGATAAATTTAATAAGAAATACGGCATGAAATAATTATGATGTAGAAGAGGTTGAGGTTTTAGGACTTCAACCTCTTATTGCGTTTAAAGGAATGTTCAGGAGGAAACATGAAGTCATCGAATATTGGCGGACAAGCGGTTATGGAAGGCATTATGATGCGTCATAAAGATGTGTATTCCATTGCAGTGCGAAAGCCGGATAAAGAGATTGAGATAAAGGTTGAAGACTATAAGAGTATTATGAAATGGAAGCCCCTTTTAAAAATCCCCATTTTAAGAGGCGTCTTTAACTTTATAGATTCCCTGGTGGTAGGTACGAAATGTCTCATGTATTCTGCCACATTTTTTGAAGAAGAGGAAGATCTGGAGAAGAGAAAGGCTCTGGAAGGAGAAGAAAGAGAGCGGGAAGAGGCAAAGAAAGAAAAACAGGATAAACTGCTTATGACAGGAACGGTGATTTTTTCCATTATTTTTTCTGTAGCGTTATTCATGGTATTGCCTTATCTCATTGCCAGTCTTTTGCAGAAGGTAGGGGCAACAGAGACTATGATTACCATAGCAGAGGCAGCAGTACGGATTTGTCTGTTTCTGGGTTATCTTCTTTTGATTTCCAAAATGGAGGATATCCAGCGGGTATTTATGTATCATGGAGCTGAGCATAAGTGTATTAACTGTGTGGAACATGGAATGCCTCTTACGGTGGAAAATGTTATGAAAAGCTCCAGGTTTCATAAACGCTGTGGAACCAGCTTTTTGTTTTTTGTTATTATTATCAGTATTATATTTTTTATAGGATTTTTTGCAGTAGTACCTATTCAGAATATGTGGCTGAGAGTGATCGTAAGGATTCTTCTGGTTCCTGTGATTGCTGGGGTTTCTTATGAAGTTATCAAGCTGGCAGGAAACAGTGATCATTGTGTTATATCTCTTTTGTCAAAGCCGGGCATGGCCCTGCAGAAGCTGACAACCAAAGAGCCCACACCAGATATGGCAGAAGTGGCTATTGCGGCAGTGGAGGCTGTGTTTGACTGGAAAGCATATCTGGAAGAAAACTTTCCCAAAGAGACAGGAAAGGGAGCACCCTGATGGCAGTAAGAAGTTATAAAGAACTTTTAGAATATGGAAAAGACCAGTTAAAACAAGGAGAAATCCAGGACTATCAGTTGGACGCCTGGCTTCTTTTGGAGCATGTGTTTCAAATTTCCAGAACCTGGTATTTTGTTCATGAGACAGAACCGGCAGAGGAAAAGAAAGCAGAAGAATATGAGAAGCTTATCCAAAGAAGAAAAAGCCACATGCCCCTTCAGCAGCTGACAGAAGAAGGGTATTTCTATGGAATGAAGTTTTATGTGAATGAACATGTATTGATTCCAAGGCAGGATACGGAAATTCTGGTAGAAGAAGTGCTGAAATTATGCAAACATCTGTGGGGGCAGGAAGAAAGAAAAATTGAAATCCTTGACTTATGTACTGGCAGCGGATGTATTTTATTAAGCCTCCTTGCAAACCTGAAAGAGGCAGCAGGTACAGGGGCTGACTTATCTCCTAAAGCCCTGGAGGTTGCCGGACGAAACTCCAGAGAGTTAAAAATTCCGGCACAGTGGCTGCACAGTAATTTATTTGAAAAGGTAGAAGGCAGGTACGATGTAATCGTGTCAAACCCTCCCTATATTAAAACATCCGTAATTGAAGACCTGATGGAGGAAGTACGGCTTTATGAGCCAAGAATAGCTTTGGATGGATTTGAAGACGGACTGTATTTTTACAGGGAAATCACCAAAGAAGCAGAAAAATATCTGAAGCCTGGCGGTATTCTGGCCTTTGAGATTGGATATGACCAGGGGGAAGCAGTCAGCGGTCTTATGAAAAAACAAGGATATGAACATATTCAGGTTGTGCAGGATTTAGCAGGACTTGACAGGTGTGTAATAGGAATCAGAAATCAGGAGGAAACATAATGTTTGATAAATTAGAGGATATTTTAGTCCGCCTTGCAGAAATTTTAAATGAACTGAATGAACCTACAGTAGCGAATGATACTGCAAGATTTCAAAAGCTCATGAAAGAGCAGAGTGAATTACAGCCCATTGCAGATGCGTATAATGAGTATAAGAGCTGCAAGGAGACTGTAGAGGACAGCTTAATGATGCTGGATGAGGAATCTGATGAAGAAATGCGGGAAATGCTCAAAGAAGAGCTTTCAGACGCCAAAAAGAGAATTGAGGAACTGGAACAGGAACTGAAAATTCTCCTGCTTCCCAAAGACCCAAATGATGATAAGAATGTTATTGTAGAAATCCGCGCCGGCGCAGGTGGTGATGAGGCAGCGCTTTTTGCAGCAGAAATTTACAGAATGTATGTAAAATATGCAGAATCTCAAAACTGGAGATGTGAGATGATGAGTCTCAATGAAAACGGTATTGGCGGCTTTAAGGAAGTAACCTTTATGATTAACGGACAGGGAGCGTACTCAAAGCTGAAATATGAAAGCGGTGTTCACCGTGTACAGCGTGTGCCGGAGACAGAAAGCGGTGGAAGAATCCATACCTCTACCATTACAGTGGCAATTATGCCGGAAGCAGAGGAAATTGACTTCCAGTTAGATATGAATGATTGTAAATTTGATGTGTTCCGTGCTTCCGGAAATGGTGGACAGTGCGTTAATACTACAGACTCTGCGGTGCGTCTGACCCATATTCCTACAGGAATCGTAATTTCCTGTCAGGATGAGAAATCACAGTTGAAAAACAAGGATAAGGCGTTAAAGGTTTTGCGTTCCCGTCTGTATGACATGGAGCTGCAAAAGCGTCATGACGCAGAGGCAGAAGCCAGAAGAAGTCAGGTTGGAACCGGAGACCGTTCCGAAAAAATCAGAACTTATAATTTCCCACAGGGGCGTGTGACCGATCACAGAATCAAGCTGACTTTGCACCGGCTGGACAGTATTTTAAATGGTGATTTACAGGAGATTATAGATCACCTCATTTCGGCAGACCAAATGGCAAAATTGGCTAACCAGGGCATGGACGCATAACTGGTGTAATAAAAGTTTAGAATGAAGCAATAAGTAAGCAGTACAGGCAGTAAGGAGAAATAGTATGAAAAAAACAGCATTGGTAATCATGGCAGCGGGTCTTGGAAGCCGCTTTGGAGAAGGAATTAAACAGTTGGCAAAGGTAGGCCCTGAGGGGGAAATCATTATGGACTACTCCATTCATGATGCCCTGGAAGCTGGATTTAATAAAGTAGTATTTATTATCCGAAAAGATATTGAAGCAGAGTTTAGAGAAATTATTGGAAACAGAATTGAAAAAATCACAGAAGTCGCTTATGTGTTCCAGGACTTAAAGGATCTTCCGGAAGGCTTTACCTGTCCCGCAGACAGAACAAAACCCTGGGGAACAGGTCATGCGGTTCTGGCAGCTAAAAAAGCTATTATAGAACCTTTTGTAGTTATTAATGCAGACGATTATTACGGAAAAGAAGCTTTTGTGAAAATTCATGACTATCTGGTGGAAGAAAAAACGGAAAGTGAAAATATGGATATCTGTATGGCCGGTTTTATCCTGGAAAATACACTCAGCGATAATGGCGGGGTTACCAGAGGTGTTTGTACCTTGAATGAAAACAAGAAACTGGTTGGTATTGAAGAAACCTACAACATTCAGAAAACACCAGAAGGTCCGGCAGCAGTGGATGAAGAAACCAAAGAGAAGAAAGCTCTGGATTCCCAGACCCTGGTTTCCATGAATATGTGGGGGCTGACACCGGAATTTCTGGAAGTGCTGGAACAGGGATTTAAAGAATTCCTGGCAGGTGTAAAACCGGGAGATATTAAGAAGGAATATTTGCTCCCTGCAGTGGTGGACCAGTTGATTAAAGAAAACAAAGCAGAAGTGTCTGTATTAAAGACACATGACACCTGGTTCGGTGTGACTTATCAGGAAGATAAGGAAACGGTTATGGAAGCTTTTAACAATCTGGTGAAAAAAGGAGTATATAAAGCACCACTGTTTTCATAAATTAGTGACAAATTTCTCAAAATGTGTTATTGTGTTAAAGGCACTAATAAGACAAAAAAAGAGAATGATTGTGCAAAAGGAGCTAATTATGGGTAAATATTTTGGAACAGATGGTTTTCGCGGAGAAGCAAATGTAGATTTAACGGTAGAACATGCTTTTAAAGTAGGACGCTTTTTGGGCTGGTATTTCGGAAAGGAACATAAAGCAAGAATCGTCATCGGAAAAGATACCAGAAGGAGCAGTTATATGTTTGAATATTCGCTGGTGGCAGGTCTTACTGCATCAGGAGCGGACGTTTATCTGCTTCACGTAACCACAACACCAAGTGTATCCTATGTGGTGCGTACAGAAGATTTTGACTGCGGTATTATGATTTCTGCAAGTCATAATCCTTTTTATGACAACGGAATTAAAATCATTAACGGAAACGGACAGAAGATGGAAGCTGCTGTAGAAGAGCAGATTGAGGCATATATTGATGGCAAAACAGAGGAGCTGCCTCTTGCAAAAAAAGAAAATATCGGACGTACCGTAGACTTTTCAGCAGGAAGAAACCGTTATATTGGTTATCTGATTTCCATACCTACCAGAGCATTTAAAAACGTAAGAGTGGGATTAGACTGTTCTAACGGAAGCGCCTCCGCTATTGCTAAGAGTGTATTTGACGCCCTGGGCGCTAAAACTTATGTGATTCATAATGAGCCAAATGGTGTGAATATTAATACAAATTGTGGTTCTACTCACATTGAAGAGCTGAAACGATTTGTAAAAGAAAATCATCTGGACGTTGGATTTGCCTATGATGGAGATGCAGACCGTTGTATTGCTGTAGATGATCAGGGAGAAGAAGTAAACGGTGACCTGATTATGTATGTATGTGGTAAATACATGAAGGAATGCGGAAAGCTGAATAATAATACCATTGTAACTACTGTAATGTCTAACCTGGGATTATATAAGGCATGTGACAGAGAAGGAATTTCCTATGAGAAAACAGCAGTAGGAGATAAATACGTGTGTGAAAATATGATGGCTAATGGTCACTCCATTGGCGGAGAGCAGTCCGGTCACATTATTTTTGCAAAACATGCCACTACAGGAGATGGTATTCTTACTTCTCTGAAACTGATGGAAGTGATTATTGAGAAGAAAATGCCACTTAGTACACTGACAAAAGAAGTGAAGATTTATCCGCAGGTTCTGAAAAATGTGAGAGTTCTGGATAAAAAGGCTGCCAGAGAGAATGAGAAAGTAGTAGAGGCTGTGAAACAGGTGGAGGAAGCTCTTGGAAATGACGGAAGAATTCTGGTTCGGGAAAGCGGAACAGAACCACTTATCCGCGTTATGGTAGAGGCTGCCACCGATGAAATCTGTGAGCACTATGTGAATCAGGTTCTTGAGGTGATAGAGGCAGAACATCTCATGGCATAAATATTGTGACAGAGAGAAGAGGGAAAACAGGTGAAGAAAACTGTATATGTAGCTATTGCCGCAGCTCTTTGCCTGCTGGCCGGCTGTAAAGAGAAAGAACTTACAGAATATGAAAAAGGTATGGAAAAGCTGGAACAGCAAAAGTATGAAAAGGCTGTAAGACACTTTGAAAATGCCATTGAAAAAGGGGACAGTACGGAACTGGCCTGGCGGGGAATCGGCATTGCCAGAACAGAGCAGGGGGCTTATGAGAAAGCAGAGGAAGCCTTTACAACAGCTCTTGAGGTGAGTGAAAAGAAGCAAAAAGCCCTGAAAAGAGACTTATCGCTTTATCTGGCAGATGTACAGTATCGTCAGGAGGATTACAGCAGTTGTATTGAAACCTGTGATAAGCTTCTGGAAACAGGGAAGACAGAGGATGCTTATTTTCTAAGAGGAAGCGCTTATCTTCAGAGAAGCGAATATAAAAAAGCAGAGAAGGATTTTCAAAAAGTACTTTCAAACTCCAAAGATTACCAGGATTATCTGGATATTTACCTGGTATACCAGGCATGTGATTTGAATGCAGATGGAGCAGAATATCTGGAAGACGGTTTGAAGCTGAAAGGCAGTTCCCCGGAAGATTTTTATCAGAGGGGGCGGATCTATTATTATCTCTCTGAATATAAAAATGCAGAGAAAGAGATGAAAAAAGCCAGAGAAAAAGGCTATGACCAGGCAACAGTATATCTGGGAAAGATTTATGCGGAAAACCAGGAATTTGATAAGGCTATAACCATGTATGAAGAGTGCCTGGAAATAGAAGGTCTGGAGGCAGAAGGCTACAATGGACTGGCTGTCTGCGCTGCCTCAGAAGGAGACTATGAAAAGGCGCTTTCCTGCATAGAGAAAGGACTGAAGCAGGATGACTGGGAAATGAACCAGGTACTCTTGTTTAACCAAATCGTGTTTTATGAAAAATCCATGGATTTTTCATCTGCACGAGAAAAAGTCACAGCCTATCTGGAGATGTACCCAGGGGATAAGGATGCTGTAAGGGAAGGGTATTTTTTGGAAACCAGGTAAAAGTGATAGCAAAGCAAAAACCAGAAATCGGATACTAAAATAGCATCCGATTCCTGGTTTTTTTGTGTTTTACTGTGCCAGAGGTGTTTCAGAACCATATACCTGAACTTCGTAGATACGTGCTGCGCTATCAGAGCCCTGGGTAGGTTTTACAACAGACAGTTTCACATATCTTGCGTTTACAGGTGCAAAGGTATCTAAGGTTGTTCCGGCTGTGTTCTTTGTTATATTTACAACAGGTGTATATTCTGCACCGTCTGTACTTACTGAGATGGTGTAGGCTTTTGTATTCATATCAGCGCCTTCACCGCCGGCTTCTGCATGAGAGATGCCAACCTGGCTTACGGTTGTTTCTGCTCCTAAGTCAATGGTGAGTTCATGAGGTGCAGTACCGGTAGCGCACCATTTCTTCTTCACATCCCCATCCACAGCAAAAGGAGGAGCTTCGTTTTCATTTACATAGGCAGTAGCTTCTGTGGCTTTTCCCTGAGAAAGAAGGGTAAGTTCTGCATCTTTTGCCAGGTCATCTGTCACAAGAATACATCCTGTGTAGGTTTTTTCGTCTTCTCCGGATTTGTTTTTCGCTGTCACGGTTACGTCATAAACACCAGCTTTATCGTAAGTAACGGTAACAGATTCGCCATCTGCAGATTCCTGACTGGAGCCTGGAAGTGTCCAGGAAACCTCTTCAGTGTTCTGAGAAGAACTGCTTTCAAAGGTAACGCTGCTTCCGGTGCCGATTAAAGTCTGGGAGGCTTTCAATCCGGCTTTTGGCAGGCTGTTATCCGGCCATTCTGCTTTTACAGATGCTTCTTTGCCAGCTTTTAGTGTGTTTGTTACAGGAACTACCGTAAAGGTGGACTGATTGGTTTCATCTGTTCTTGGAAGGGTGTTAATATAGAAACATTCTGTATTGGAAACACCCAGAAGGGAACGGGATTTGTCCTCATTAATACGGTAAACTTCATAGTAGGAAGCCTTTTCGTCACTTTCCCAGGACAGGCGGAAGCCGGCATACATGCCGTCTTCGTCAAATTCTGCATCATCCACAGAAACATTAGAAACCGTTGCGGTCTTTTCTTCTTCTGCAGTCATGGAAATATTTCCGAAGAAGAACTGATAATGGCTGTCCTCTTCTGCAGCAGTCATTTCATAGGAAATACGGCGGATATTTTTGCCTTCCAGCTTGGAAAGGTCATAAGTTACAGTTGTCCAGTCGGTACCTACTTTTTTGTCACCTTTCAGGGTTTCTGTGGAACCGTCATCCAGTGTAAGAACAGCATTTAAGGATGTTTCTGTGGTTGCCTTGGCAGTTGTGGTGAAGGTGGTGGATTTTTCCACAGGCAGGTCTGCGCTGTACAGATGAATCACTGAGGAATCATCTTTTCCCATATTTCCAAGGAGCTTCAGAGAGCTTCCCCCATACCATGCATTTCCTACATCAAAGTAAGCGGTTAATTTGTTTTCACCCTCATGGTCCATCATCCAGCGGTAAGTAGGAAGGATGTCGCCAATGCTTCGGTTATTCCAGTCTAAGGTGGAAATCTGTTCTCCGTTTTTAAAGAAACTATAGCCGCTTCCTGTATTGAAATTGGTTACAAAAGGAAGAGAAGTAATAGCAGATTTTTCAACTGCATAGGTAGATACACCATGCCACTGGGTATCGGAAGCATATTCAATGTCTGCTGAAGGGTCCTGTTTGCTGTTGACCCAGAGGTTGTTTTCCTTTTTATGGAAATCATCTAAATTCTGAGCAGAAGTATAAGCCCAGTTTGGACAATACAGACCAAGAGAAGTATGGGTGCTGTTGTCACTGGATTCAAACAAATCCCAGCGGATGGGGGTCATATAACCGTCTGCCTGGATATCCACGCCGGCAAATACCTGATAAGGATCAAGTCCCAGTTCTTCTGCTTTTTTGGCAGATGCCTTAATAAGTTCCTCAGATGCCAGTTCATCCTCTGTCCACCAGAAATTCAGGAACATTTCATCTGCTACTGCATTGCCTTCTTCATCTGACAGGAACATGGAGTTTTTATCAGTTAATGCATTCTGCCAGTCCATTTTACCTTCGGAAGTCATGGAATCATAGTAAATGACACGAAGTTCTGGTGCCTGGGATTTCATATATTTGATAAATTCCTGCATTTTCTGAGCATGTTCAGGAGAAAGAGGTTCTTCTTCGGAGCCTTCGGTTTCCTGGTTAATAAACCATCCGTCAAAGCCATAAGTCTTGGCTACTTCAATAAGCTTATCAGCCAGAGGGAAGGTACCGTCAGATTCCTGTTTCAGGAAAGGGTTGAGCCATTCCATTTTTCCACCGGCAACATCCTGTGGAAAGAATACTGTACCAATCACAGGAACACCATTCTTATGTCCTAAATCGGTAACATCCGGACTTGGGGGAACAATAAGGCCTTCTCCTGAAGAACCGCCCCAGTATACCAGTTCATCTACGTATTGCCAGTAGGTGAAGATATTACAATCTACCTTATTCAGACCATGGGGCGCATTGCCGCTGGTGCTGGAATTCATAATGGAAATTGCCATAACTTCGGTATCTTTATTCTGAGTGCTGTTTACAGGTGTAAGGTTTTCCTTGTCCACTCTTTGGGCGAGGGGAACGGTACTGATATTGTAAGCCAGATCCGGGTCTTCTTCTGGATTCCACTCTAAGAGCTGTTCCGGGAACCAGTAGGAGGATTCCGGCTGATTGTTCATTACCATTTCCTTGGCTTCATTTTCTTCTGTAACCTGATATTTAGCGCTGGATTTGTCAGCTTTTGTGTCTGAGGAAGCAGAGCCACCCTGGCAGGCAGTAAGACCTGCGGTCATCAAAAGTGACATGCCAATGGCAGCAGGTTTGTATAAAGATTGCTTTCTTTTCATGTTGCCTCTCCTTTTCTTTCTTTTGTTACTCCGGAGTTTTGAATGACTTTACTATACTATAAAACTTGACAGGAAAATAGTGGAAAGATACTAGATTTTCTGTAGGAATTCTACAAAGAAGAATCGGTGTTTTGAAATTCCGTGAGAATGGGGCTTGCCTTGCCATGGAGAAGGAAGTATCATAAAGAAAGAACAAGAAGAGGAGAGAAATATGGAGTTATACGAATTTAAAGAAGAGCAGGAACGGGTGATTCTGGTTGGGGTTCAGACCAGAGACGGAGATGATACGCTGGATTCCCTGGAAGAGCTAAAAGATTTGGTGAAAACAGCAGGAGCAGAGGCTGTTGGCATGGTCGTACAGAGCAGGGAGAGCATCCATCCCGGCTACTATGTGGGAACAGGAAAACTGGAAGAAATCCGTATGATGGCAAGAGCTTATGATGCCACCGGAATTGTCTGTGATGATGAATTATCACCCTCTCAGATGAACAATCTGGAAAGAGAGCTGGAACTAAAAATCATGGACAGAACCATGGTGATTTTGGATATTTTTGCAGCCAGAGCCCGCACCAGTGAAGGAAAGATTCAGGTAGAACTGGCGCAGCTTCGGTATCGTTCCTCACGTTTAACCGGTCTTGGAACATCCATGTCCCGTCTGGGAGGAGGAATCGGAACCAGAGGTCCCGGCGAAAAGAAACTGGAAATGGACCGCCGCTTAATTAAGGTGCGGATTTCCCAGTTAAAAAAAGAGCTTGAGCAGGTAAAACGTCACAGAGAACTTCTTCGTGAGGGAAGAAGCAGGGAAAACATTATGACAGCAGCCATTGTAGGCTACACCAATGCAGGAAAATCCACCTTGCTTAACACTTTGACAGATGCGCAGGTTCTGGAAGAGGACAAACTCTTTGCAACCCTGGACCCCACTACCAGAATTTTGGAACTGCCGGGCAAACAGAGACTTTACCTTACGGATACCGTAGGCTTTATCCGAAAACTGCCACATCATTTAATTGAGGCGTTTAAGAGTACGCTGGAAGAGGCAAAATATGCGGATTTTATCATTCACGTAGTAGATGCTTCCAATCCACAGCGGGATGAGCAGATGTATGTGGTATATGAGACTCTGAAAGAGCTGGAAGTAGGGGATAAGAAGATTGTTACCTTGTTTAATAAACAGGATAAAGTTCTGGAGCCGGAGATATTCCGGGATTTTAAGGCAGACTATGTGCTGAAAACAGCAGTAAAAACAGGAGAAGGACTGGAGGAATTAAAAGAGGTTCTGGAGAAGGTTATTACAGAAGACCAGATTTATCTGGAGCGGACTCTTGGATATCATGAAACAGGACAGATTCAAATGATTCGCAAATATGGACAGTTGTTATCAGAGGAATACACTGCTGAGGGCATTGAAATCAAGGCAAAAGTGCCAGGGAATATTTACGGGAAAATTGGCGGAAAGTAAAAGATAGAGAAAAAACATCCAATTAAGCGAATGAAAAACATATAAATACAAACAAAATACACTAAAGACTTGACAAAATAAGGCGATTAATGTAGTATAAATATATAAATACTGATTGCCGTAGGAGAGAAGAGAGAGGCATATATATTTAATCCAATGGGTTCGATATATATGCTTTTTTTGTCTCAAAATAGTAGCATATTGCAAACAGTAGGACTTATAGAAAAAAGAAAGTGAGGAAAAAGTATGAAACGAAAAAAAGTTATAGTGTGCATGTTAACTGCTATGTTATCTGTTGGTGGGATTTTAACAGCATGTGGAGACAAGAGAAGTGATGAGACTAAGGAGAACTCTAACACAAAAAAAGATTCAGATGTGACGGAGTTAGAGTTGTTTATGTCGAAGCCTGAAACTGCAGAGGTAATGCAAGAGATAGCAGATAAATTCTGTGAGGAAAATCCTAGTGTTAAGATTAGTGTAACATCTAGTTCTGACGGTTTAACGGTTATGCAGACTAGGGTAGCAAGTAATGAAATGCCAGATATTTTAAATACATTTCCAGCAGAGGATTTTTACAAAACAATTTATAAAGAAGGCTATATAGAAGATATTAGTGAACAGGAATTTCTAAATAAAGTTTCAAAAAGTTCTCTTGAAATGTCGGTTTGTGATGATGGAAAGTACTACGCTGTGCCAATGTCAGATAGTACTTATGGTGTCTATGCAAATATGGACGTTTTGGAAGAAAATGGCATTACAGAAACGCCAAAGACTTGGGATGAATTTATTGACGATCTAAAAATTTTAAAGAATAATGGGATTACAGGTATTTTAATGCCAGATAAAGATGTAGGGAATGTGGCTCAGAGATTTGAACGTACAACAGGAATTATTAATAATGATTCAGACTCCGAATTTCAAAAAATTGCGGATAGAGAGATGAAAGCAGAAGATTCGCCGACATTACAAGCATGGGTAAAGTATAATAAGGAATTGCTTGAATACGCAAATGAAGATCACATGGGAATGGATTATGATGTAGCAGCAGCTTCTTTTAGTAAAGGGGAAGCTGGATTTATGTTAAGTGGTACATGGATGCTTTCTACTGTAAAAACTAATAATCCAGATGCTAATGTAAAGATTTTTCCATTTCCAAATCCGACAGGTGGAGAAACAAAAGTGCCAATTAATATAGATACTGCATTTAGTATTTCTTCTACTTGTAAAGATAAAGAAATGGGACTTAAATTTTTGGAATATATGACTCGTCCTGAAATTGCTCAGATGTATTGTGATGTTGACGGAAATGTAAGTCTGATTGAAGGAGTAAAATATGAAATTCCGGAACATCAGGAAATGCTAAATGCAGTTAATGAAGGGAATGTATTTCTTACAGCAGTCAATTTCTGGCCGACTGGTTTAAGGGAAGAGATTCGTCCGTTCTGCCAACAATTTTTAAGTGATATGGATGAAAAAACATTTTATGAATCTGCGCAAGATGCGATTACAACTATTTATGAAGATAACGAATAGGATTCATAAAAGTAAAGATGACATCAAAAGGGGCAATGTTTTATAGCCCCTTTTAAAAGGAGATGCTGAGAATTATGAAAAAAACACGTAGAAACTGGACATATTTTTGGTTTACTGTGCCAGGATTTTTGTTATATGCGTTTTTCTTTATTACACCAGTAGTGTTGGGGATTTATTATAGTTTAACGGATTGGAATGGAATTAGTCAGAAGTATAATTTGATAGGTTTGGAGAATTATAAAAAAATATTTCAAACCAGTCAATTTACGGATTCACTGGCATTTACATTTACATATACGATATTGCTGATTGCTTTTGTTATAGTGCTTGGAATTTCAATTGCATTACTGTTAAATAGAAATATAAAGGGACGCTCCTTTTTTAGAGCTATTTATTTTATACCTGCAATTTTGAGTTTACTGACCGTTGGTTTGATTTTTAACCAGATTTGCTATTATATTATACCGGAGATAGGGAAAAGTTTACATATTGACATGTTAAGCCAAAATCCTCTTGCGGACAAAATATTAGCTATGTGGACAATTTTGTTTGTGAATTTATGGCAAGGACTTGCAATTCCGACATTATTATTTTTAGCAGGACTTCAAAGTGTTCCTACAGATTTATATGAGGTTGCTACACTAGACGGTGCAACGAGTTGGGAAAAGTTTCGGTATATTACTTTCCCATTTATTCTTCCTGTAGTCAGTGTGGTTTTTGTTTTAACATTAAAAAGTGGTTTGATGGTTTTTGATTATATCATTTCTATGACAGAAGGTGGACCTGGAAACTCGACCCAGAGTATTGCAATGTTGATTTATAAGCATGGATTCACACAGAATAAATATGCATATAGCATTGCAGAATCTATTGTGATGGGAATTATTATTGCTATTGTATCAGCAGTCCAGATATATATAACGGAAAAGAAAAAGGCGGTGTGATAAATGAACTATAAGAGAAAACAAAATAATATTTTGACCTACTTCATTCTGATTTTAGGCGTCCTGTTAATTATACTTCCCTTATATGTTACAGTAGTCACAGCCTTTAAATCCAATGAACAAAGCGCACAGAGTTTTTTTTCTTTGCCTATTCCATTATATTTGGAAAGTTTTAAAGAAATTTTGCTGAGTGAAAAATACTACAGGGCATTAATGAATACAGTTTATATTACAGCAATTGTATTATTGGGGAATGTATTGATTATGCCAGCAATGAGTTATGCAGTAGCAAGGAGAATGCCACATAGTCGTTGGTATAGATATGTGTATTTTTTCTTATTGCTTGGTATCTTCATACCATTTCAAGTGAAAATGATGCCATTGGTGAAAATGTTGAGTTCTTTGGAAATGATGAATCCGACTGGTTTGGCAATTTTATGTATTTCCAGTTCTACTTGTGAAAGTGTGTTTCTCTTTGTGGGGTATATGGGAGCAATTCCTGTTGACATGGAAGAAGCAGCACAAATTGATGGTGCGAGTACTTTTTTGACTTATCGAGCTATTGTATTTCCGCTTTTAAAACCTATGTTGGCAACAGTACTTATTAAGCAGGGACTTTGGATATGGAATGATTTCATGCTTCCACTTATTACTTTGAATAAATCATGGGAAAATTGGACGTTGACTTTATTCCAGTATAATTTTAAGACAGAGTATTCTATTAACTATAGCTTGACGTTTGCAACATTTGTAGTTTCTATGATGCCTTTGATTATATTTTATTGTTTTATGCAGAAAATGATTATAGGAGGATTGACAACAGGAGCTGTAAAAAGTTAAAGGGAGGTGTTATATATGGAGATTCAGTATTTGGGAACTGCAGCGGCTGAAGGGTGGCCTGCTATATTTTGCAATTGTGATGCATGTAAGAAAGCTACAATTCAAAAGGGAAAGAATCTTAGAACACGTTCTCAAGCAATCATTGATAAAAAGATTTTGATTGATTTTCCACAGGATTCTTATATGCATATGTTACAATATGATATTGATATGCCAAATATACAAACTTTATTAGTCACACATTCACATCAAGATCATTGGTATCCAGAAGAATTAATGCTGAGGGGAAAGGGATTTGCCTCAGATATATATGGAAAATTGGAAATCTATGGGAATGACCATGTGTATAGAAGACTAAAAGAAGCGGAGAAATTTGTTGGAAAAGATATGGCAGAACATGCCGCGCTTGATTTTCATTTATTAAATGCATATGAAACGTATAAATTACCTGGATATATCATGATACCATTAAAAGCCAGACATAAGAGAAATGAAGATTGCTATATTTATCTTATTCAACAAGGAAGCAAGACAATTTTATATGGAAATGATACAGGATATTTTCCAGAGGAAACGTGGGAATTTTTAAAAAACAGATATTTGCATGCTGTGAGTTTAGACTGTACAATGCAGAAATATAAAGAAGGAATTAATCATATGGGAATTCAAGATAATGTGGAGGTGGTGGAACGATTAAAAGAAATTGGGTGTGTAGATAATAATACGAAGTGCATTGTTACTCATTTTTCACACAATGGGGGAATGCTTCACGAGGAAATGGAGTATGCTGTAGAACCATATCATTTTACAGTAGCGTATGATGGGTTGAGTATAGAATTTTAATGGGGAATATATGATAGAACGTATGATAACGGAAATAGAACCTCAATTAGAACTTGTCCTTAGGATTATCATAGCTTGTGTTTTAGGAATATTGATTGGATTGGAAAGAAAAAATCGAAATAAGATTGCTGGTGTCAGAACACATGGAGTTGTTGCTTTTGGGGCTGCATTGATGATGTTGGTGTCTATTTACGGATTTCAGGATTTAGGTCAATATGATGGAACAAGAGTTGCTGCACAGATTGTTAGTGGAATTGGTTTTCTAGGGGCGGGAATTATTGTGGTACGGAATCACAATTCTGTAAGTGGATTAACTACTGCAGCAGGAATTTGGGCAACGGCTGGAGTCGGGATGTGTATAGGGGGAGGAAAATATTTTTTAGGGATTTCCAGTACTATTATTTTAATTGTCATGCAAATTTTACTGCACAAAATCCGATTTTTATCAGATGAGCCTTATTTTTCGGAACTAAAGATACAACTTAGAGGAACAATAGAAAATGTAAGTATGGTAGAAGGATATATTTTAGAGGAACATATAGATATTGTTTCTATAAAACTAAGTAAATCAAATAAGGATTCTACAAAATTGGAATTTCAGTTATTGTTTCCTGCTCAGTATAATAAAATTCAATTGATTGATCGTTTAGCAAAAAAAGAAGAGATTATTTCAGTTACAGGATAAAAAAAGAAAGGGATGAGACTTAAATGAGTACCCATTCCTTTCTTTTTGGAGATTAGTTCTGTTTTTTCTCTGCCTCAGCCAGCATCATTGCACGAACTTTTAATGGAAGTCCGAACAGGGTGATGAATCCGTCTGCATCATGGTGGTCATATAAATCACCGGTTGTAAAGGAAGCCAGGGATTCGTTGTACAGACTGTATGGAGAAGTGGTTCCTGCTTTAATAATATTTCCTTTGTAAAGCTTGAATTTTACTTCACCAGTTACATACTGCTGAGTAGATTCCACAAATGCCTGAAGGGCTTCACGAAGTGGTGTGAACCATTTTCCTTCGTATACCACCTGAGCAAACTGGCTTCCCAGTTTTTTCTTCATTTCCATGGTGTCGCGGTCTAATACCAGCTCTTCCAGCTGTGCGTGAGCTTCCATAAGAATAGTTCCGCCTGGTGTTTCATATACACCACGGGATTTCATACCAACCACACGGTTTTCTACAATATCAATGATACCGATTCCATTTTCACCGCCCAGACGGTTCAGTTCTGTAATGATTTCAGAAACTTTCATTTCTTTTCCGTTTAAGGTTTTTGGAACACCTGCCTCAAAAGTAATGCTAACCTCTGTTTCAGCATCTGGCGCTTTCTGAGGTGGTACACTTAACACTAATACATGGTCATAATTTGGAGCATCTGCCGGGTTTTCCAGTTCCAGACCTTCGTGGCTGATGTGCCAGAGGTTCCGGTCGCGGCTGTAGCTGTGGCTTGCATCAAATGGAAGATGGATGCCATGGGATTCACAGAAGGCAATTTCATCCTCACGAGACTGCATGGTCCAGATATCAGTCATACGCCATGGAGCAATAATTTTAATATCAGGAGCCAGGGCCTTGATTCCAAGCTCAAAACGAATCTGGTCATTGCCTTTTCCGGTAGCGCCATGGCAGATAGCAACTGCATTTTCTTTTCTTGCGATTTCTACCAGACGTTTTGCAATGACAGGACGTGCCATGGAAGTACCAAGAAGATACTTATTCTCATAAACAGCGCCAGCCTGTACACATGGAACAATGTATTCGTCACAAAATTCATCTACCACATCTTCAATGTATAATTTAGCAGCGCCGGATAATGCAGCACGTTCAGCCAGTCCATCTAATTCAGCGCCCTGACCGCAGTTAATGCAGCAGCAGATAACATCATAATTGAAATTTTCCTTTAACCATGGAATTAAAGCTGTGGTATCAAGACCACCGGAATATGCTAAAACAACTTTTTCTTTCATCCTTAAAATCCTCCTGAACTTTTCTGTATCATTCAGCCGGTCAGGCTGTTTTTTTCACTAAAGGTACTATACAACAATTATCATAATTATGCAATAGGGAAAATGAAATAATTTCAAAAAAGTTTTAGGAATATCGTATCAAAGTACAATTTAATAAGGAAATAACAGAATAAGAAAGAAAAATAAAAGGAAAAAAATAGAAAAAGATGCTTGCATAATACAGAATTGAGATGTATAATTATTCAAAATAAATAATGAATATGCATAATAACGGTATGGGGATACTTCTTGCACAGGAAGAAAAAGTGGAGTATGATGTGCAATAGAAGGAACAACATACTGGAAATAAAAGAAAAAAGACCAGGAGGAGAGATATGATAAAAGCAGGCATTATTGGCGCAACCGGCTATGCAGGAGGAGAACTGGTTCGTCTTTTACAGGGACATAAAAATGTGGAGATTAAATGGTATGGCTCCAGAAGTTATATTGATAAGAAGTACTATGAAGTTTATCAGAATATGTTTGAAATCGTAGAGGACACCTGTCTGGATGATAATATGGAAGCTCTGGCAGAACAGGTAGATGTGATTTTTACAGCAACTCCCCAGGGACTTTGCGCTTCTATGGTAAATGAAGAAATTTTATCTAAGGTTAAGATTATTGACCTGAGCGCAGATTTCCGTATTAAGGACGTATCTGTATATGAAGAATGGTATAAGCTTCATCATCCATCTCCGCAGTTTATTGAAGAAGCGGTCTATGGCCTCTGCGAAATCAACAGAGAAAAAGTGAAACAGGCCCGTCTGGTGGCAAATCCTGGATGCTATACCACCTGTAGTATTCTCACCTGTTATCCACTGGTAAAAGAAGGACTTATTGATCCCAATACTTTAATTATTGATGCGAAATCAGGGACTTCCGGTGCAGGAAGAGGGGCAAAACTGGATAATTTATTCTGTGAAGTAAATGAAAATATGAAAGCCTACGGTGTGGCAACGCACAGACATACACCGGAGATTGAAGAGCAGCTTGGCTATGCGGCAGGACAGGAAATCCGGTTAAATTTCACACCGCATCTGGTGCCTATGAACAGGGGAATTCTGGCAACTGCTTATGCAAATCTTACAAAAGAAGTGACCTATGAAGAGGTAAAAGCAGTCTACGATAAATATTATAAACAGGAGAAATTTGTCCGGGTTCTGGACAAAGATGTTTATCCTCAGACCAAATGGGTAGAAGGCAGCAATTATGTGGATGTGAATTTCAAAATTGACCCAAGAACCAACAGGATTATTATGATGGGAGCCATTGATAATCTGGTAAAAGGAGCGGCAGGACAGGCAGTTCAGAATATGAATCTTATGTTTGGGGAAGAGGAAACAGAAGGATTAAATTTAGTTCCCATGTTTCCGTAAAACAGAAAATAACGGAGTTGAAACAGAGAAAGAGGGAAGAAAAATGAAGTGTATCAATGGAGGAGTAACCTCTGCAAAAGGCTTCCAGGCAGCAGGAATTGCAGCAGGAATTAAAAAGGGAAATACCAAGGATATGGCTATGATTTACAGTGAAAAGCCATGTACTACAGCAGGAACTTTTACCACCAATCTGGTGAAAGCAGCCCCTGTAAAATGGGACCAGAAAGTAGTATATGAAGCGCCTTACACCCAGGCTGTTGTGTGCAACAGCGGCATTGCAAATGCCTGTACAGGAGCAGAGGGATACGGTTATTGCGAAGCTACTGCAAAAGCAGCGGCAGAGGTACTGGATATACCAAAAGAATCCGTTCTGGTAGCATCCACAGGTGTGATTGGACAGCAGCTTCCTATGGAAAAACTGGAGGCTGGAGTAAAGAAATTAGCTCCGGTTTTATCTGGTGCAAGACAGGCTGGAATCCTGGCGGCAGAGTCTATTATGACTACAGATACAGTGAGAAAAGAAGCGGCTGTGGAGATAGAATTATCTGGAAAAACCGTGACCATTGGCGGTATGTGCAAAGGCTCCGGTATGATTCATCCTAATATGTGTACCATGCTGGGATTTGTTACAACCGATGCAGCTATTGAGAAACAGCTTCTTCAGGAGGCATTGAGCGAAGTAGTGGCAGATACCTATAATATGATTTCTGTGGACGGCGATACTTCCACCAATGATACGGTTCTGGTTCTGGCAAACGGCATGGCAGAAAATCCTGTTATTACAGAGAAAAATGAAGATTATGAGACCTTTAAAGGAGCTTTAAAATATGTAAATACCAGTCTTGCGAAACAGATTGCAGCAGATGGGGAAGGGGCTTCTGCGCTCTTTGAAGTGAAGATTATTGGCGCAGAAACAAAGGAACAGGCTGTGGTTTTAAGTAAGTCTGTGATTACTTCAAATCTGACCAAAGCAGCAATTTTCGGCCATGATGCCAACTGGGGAAGAATCCTCTGCGCTATGGGATATTCTGGGGCGCAGTTTGATCCGGATAAGGTGGATTTGGCTTTTGAAAGCTCAGCCGGCCATATTCAGATTATTGAAAATGGTGTTGCGGTAAATTACAGTGAAGAGGAAGCAACCAGAATTCTTTCGGAAAATTATGTGACCGCCATTGCAGATTTGAAAATGGGGCAGGAAACAGCAACAGCCTGGGGCTGCGATCTGACTTATGATTATGTGAAAATTAATGCAGATTACCGCTCTTAAGGGCAGGGGAAAGGAGACAGAAACATGGTGAATCAGAAATATCTTGAAAAAGCAGAGGTACTTATTGAGGCATTGCCTTATATTCAGCGCTTTAACCGTAAAATTATTGTGGTAAAATATGGTGGAAGCGCCATGGTGGATGAACAGTTGAAAAAGAGTGTTATCCAGGATGTTGTACTGTTAAAATTAGTTGGTTTTAAGCCTATTATTGTACACGGTGGTGGAAAAGAAATCAGCCGCTGGGTTGGAAAAGTGGGAAAAGAACCTCAATTTATCAATGGTCTTCGTGTCACGGATGAGGAAACCATGGAGATTGCAGAAATGGTTCTGGGAAAGGTAAATAAGGAACTGGTAAGCATGGTGGAATCCCTGGGCGTGAAGGCTGTTGGTATCAGCGGAAAGGATGGCGGACTTTTAACGGTAGAAAAGAAATATTCCAATGGACAGGATATTGGTTATGTGGGAAATGTTACAGGAGTGAATGCAAAAATTCTTTTTGATCTTCTGGACAAGGATTTTCTGCCCATTGTCTGCCCCATTGGAATGGACGAAAATTTTCTGACTTATAATATCAATGCAGACGATGCTGCCTGTGCCATTGCAAAAGAAATGAAGGCAGAAAAGCTGGCATTTTTAACAGACATTGAAGGGGTTTATAAGGATCCCAAAGATCCGGAAAGTCTGATTTCCAAACTGTTTGTAAAAGAGGCAAAAGAGCTGATTGACAATGGCAATGTAGGAGGCGGTATGATACCAAAACTGCAGAATTGTATTGATGCCATTGAACAGGGAGTTTCCAGAGTGCATATTCTGGATGGAAGAATTAAGCACTGTCTGCTTCTGGAAATCTTTACCAATAAAGGTATTGGAACCGCTATTTTAAGAAAGGAAGGAATACAGCATTATGACGTGCAGTAAGGAATATATAGAACGGGCAGAGAACGCTGTTTTGCATACATACAATCGTTTCCCGGTGGTATTTGACCATGGAGAAGGCGTTTATCTGTATGATTTAGAAGGAAAGAAGTATCTGGATTTTGGAGCGGGAATTGCTGTTTTTTCCCTGGGATATGGGAACCAGGAGTACAATGAGGCGCTGAAAAATCAGATTGATAAGCTGCTTCATACCTCAAATTTATATTACAATGTACCTATGACAGAGGCAGCAGAGAAGCTTTTAAAAGCATCTGGACTTAGCAAGGTTTTCTTTACCAACAGTGGAACAGAAGCCATTGAAGGAGCCATTAAAGCTGCCAGAAAATATGCATGGCTGAAGGATAACAGCACAGACCATGAGATTATTGCCATGAAACATTCCTTCCATGGAAGAAGTATGGGAGCTTTATCTGTAACAGGAAACAGCCACTATCAGGAGCCTTTTAAACCTCTGATTGGGGGAATTAAGTTTGCAGATTTTAATGATTTAGACAGTGTGAAAGCACAGATTACGGAGAAAACCTGTGCCATTATTCTGGAAACTGTACAGGGGGAAGGCGGTATTTATCCTGCGGAAAAAACTTTCCTGGAAGGCATTAGAAAGCTGTGTGATGAAAAGGATATTCTGTTGATCCTGGATGAAATTCAGTGCGGTATGGGACGGACAGGAACCATGTTTGCCTACGAAGATTATGGCATAAAACCAGATATTATGACCAGCGCCAAAGCCCTTGGATGCGGTGTTCCGGTAGGGGCTTTTGTGTTAAATGAAAAGGTAGCAAACAGCAGTTTAAAGCCGGGTGATCATGGCACTACCTACGGAGGAAATCCCTTTGCCTGTGCAGCAGTAAGCAAGGTCTTTGACTTATTTGAAGAGCAGCATATTTTAGAACATGTGCAGGAGATTACCCCGTATTTTGAGGAAAGGCTGGATGGTCTGGTGGAAAAGTATGACTTTTTTACACAAAGACGTGGAAAAGGTCTGATGCAGGGACTTGTAGTAGAAGGAAGACCGGTGGGAGAAATTGTTGCAAAAGCTCTGGAAAATGGTTTAGTGGTAATTTCAGCAGGAAGTGATGTTCTGCGCTTTGTGCCGCCTCTCATTATTACAAAAGAACAGATTGATGAAATGGTGGAAAAACTGGAAAAAACTATTGACGGACAGTAAGTGTCTGGTTATAATGAAAAACAACATAAATAGAGAAAATTCGCAGAAGGGAATAAGTAATCACTGACAGAATTTACAGAGAAGCAGCGGCTGGTGAGAGGTGCTAAGGAAGTCAGCGGATGAAATCATCCTGGAGAAGCAAGCTGAAAAAAGTAAGCAAGCCGGAGTTGAGCCACGATATAGGTGATACGCATTGACAGATGCGGTTAGAGTGCCGGACTATACCAGGGTATAGCCGGAAGTAAGGTGGTACCGCGACAAAAGTCGTCCTTTTTAGGACGGCTTTTTTTAATATTTTTTAATATAATGTTAAGAAGGAGGAACCTAAGATGAAGTTAGGAAAGAAACAAATGTTGCTGGTAAGTTTTATGCTGTTTTCACTTTTTTTCGGAGCAGGAAATTTGATTTTCCCTCCATTTCTGGGACAAAATGCAGGAGAAACAACGCCTCTGGCGATTGGGGCATTTTTAATCACAGCAGTTCTTCTGCCGGTGCTTGGCGTCATTGTTGTGGCAAGATTTCAGGGGCTTGACTGCCTGGCTGGAAAGGTGGGGCCAAGGTTTGCCATTATTTTTACTGTATTGATTTATTTGTCCATTGGACCGGGACTTGGTATTCCGCGGGCAGCTTCGGTACCTTTTGAAATGGCAGTAGCACCATATCTTCCGGAAAACGTACCTTTAAACTGGTGTATGGCTGCTTATTCTCTGGTGTTTTTTGTGCTGGCAGCCTGGCTGGCTCTGACACCGAAAAAATTAGTGGAAAGGATTGGAAAGGTGCTGACTCCGTCACTGCTTCTCCTTTTAGTATTTTTGTTTGTGAGCTTTTTAGCTGGAGGGAAAACAGAGGTAGCAGAAGCACAGGCAGAATATCTGGCAAATCCTGCGGTGAAAGGATTTCTGGAAGGTTACCAGACCATGGATACCATTGCGGCGCTGAATTTTGGACTGGTGATTTCCGTTACCATTCAAAATATGGGGATTGAAAAGAAAAAACGGGTTATGCATTATACCGTGAAAGCCGGTGTGTTTGCCGGAAGTATTTTATCCATTGTTTATTTCATGCTGGCTTATATGGGAATGAAAAGTTCAGGGGTATATCCGATTCAGGAAAACGGAGCATGGACACTGCGCTGCATTGTGTCTCAGTTATTTGGCGGACCGGGAGCTGTTTTACTGGCGGCAATTTTTACACTGGCTTGCTTAACAACCTGTGTGGGACTGATTACTTCTATTTCCCAGTTTTTTGCAAAGCTTCTTCCTAAGTTGAAATATCAGCAATGGGTTTGCGTGATTACCGGATTTTCTTTCCTGATTTGCAACCAGGGATTGAATACGATTTTAGGTTTGTCCGTACCTGTTTTAAATGCCATTTATCCAATGTCCATAGTGCTGATTATCTTGGGATTATGTGATTCCTGGATGAAAAATAACCGTTATCTTTATCCGGTGACCATTACAGGGGTTGGCTGTATCAGCGTGATTTATGTTTTGGATCAGGCAAAAGTACCTTTGGGCATTTTGGGAGAAATGTGTCATAAGCTTCCATTTTATTCCCTGGGACTTGGCTGGGTTGTAGTAGGACTTGCAGCCGCGCTGCTTAGCATTGGCCTGGGATTTTTGACAAATCTCTTAAGTGACAGGTATAATTTTGCTCTCCTTGGTAAACACTGAATTTGAAAACAAATTCATATTGGAGGAATGAAGCATGTGGGGGATTTTGATTGCACTGCTTTCAGGAGCTTTGATGAGTGTGCAGGGAGTTTTTAACACAGAACTTACGAAGCAGAGCAGTTTGTGGGTTTCTACAGGCTGGGTGCAGTTTTCTGCCTTGCTGGTTTGTATTGCCGCCTGGTTTTTTACAGGACGTCAAAGCATTGGAACACTGGCAAGGGTAGAACACAAATATATTCTTTTGGGAGGCGTAATCGGAGCTTTTATTACTATTACAGTGATTCAGAGTATGTCTGCTCTTGGACCTGCCAAAGCGGCTATGCTCATTGTGGTAGCCCAGCTTGCTGTGGCATATCTCATAGAGCTTATGGGACTGTTTGGAGTAGACAAGGTGGAATTTCAGTGGAGAAAGCTAATAGGTATGGCAATGGCTATTGGTGGAATTATTTTATTCAAATGGGAAAAATAGACAAAAACAGCCGGGAAAAAGCGGCTGTTTTTTGATTTGCCAGAAAAAGAGGAATGTGATAATATAATTATAACAGTTCAAGTAGCACGTCAGCGTTTCTGCTGTAATTTCCAATACAGATACAATAGAAAAAAGAAAGAAAAGAGAAATGTGTATAACTTCTGAATTAGATATTGTAATAAGAACATAAATTCGTTACAATAGAGTCAGTTGTATACAGATGCTTCTCTTTTACGGAAAATGGGGAGGAAAAGCAATGTGTAGAACAAACAAAAAAAGAATCGTGTGTTTTTTTCTGGTTTTCAGTTTATGCCTGTGTTCCTGTAAAAAACAGGGGACAGAGATTATTCTGGATGATGTGGGACAGGAGAATCAGCCAAAAGAAGAAGTACAAGAAGAATCAAAAGGAGAACCGGAGGAAGAAGCTGAAAAGGAGATTCTGGCAGAACCTGCCTGCATCTGGGTGGATGTAAGCGGAGCGGTTGCAAGGCCGGGAGTCTATGAGCTGCCGGAAAATGCCAGGGTGTTTGAAGCCATTGAGGCAGCCGGAGGTTTTCTGGAACAGGCGGATGCGCAGTGGATGAACCAGGCCGCCACCCTGACTGATGGCGAGAAAATTCTGGTTTATACCAAGGAAGAAACAGAAGCTTTCAAAGCCCAGGGAATGACTTCAGAAGAGGCGTCTGCCCGACAGGAATCAGCAGCGCCAAAAGAGGAGACAAAAGGCAAGGTGAATCTGAACACAGCTACCTTAGAAGGGCTTCAGGAGATTCCGGGAATTGGCGAAGTACGCGCCCAGGCTATTTTGGAGTACCGCCAGCAGGCAGGTGGATTTAAAAGTGTGGAGGAAATCCAGGAGGTACCGGGCATTAAAGGGAAAACATATGAAAAAATTGCAGATTACATATGCGTAGATTAAAACAAGGAGAAAATCAATGAGTAGACGAGTTCTGGTAGTGGATGATGAAAAATTAATTGTAAAAGGAATCCGGTTTAGTCTGGAGCAGGAAGGCATGGAGGTAGACTGTGCCTATGATGGAGAGGAGGCTCTGGAAAAGGCAAAAACAAAGGAATATGATATGATACTGCTGGATATTATGCTGCCAAAGCTGACGGGGCTGGAAGTGTGCCAGCAGATTCGGGAGTTTTCTTCTGTACCGATTATTATGCTCACAGCAAAAGGAGAAGACATGGATAAGATTCTTGGGCTGGAGTATGGCGCAGACGATTATATTACCAAGCCTTTTAATATTTTGGAGGTCAAGGCCAGAATTAAGGCGATTATGCGAAGAGCCAGAAAAGAAGAGAAAAAGGAAGCTTCAGATAAAACACTGGTAATCGGTGAATTAAAATTAGACTGTGAGGGCAGAAGAGTCTTTATTGGAGGAAGAGAGATTAATCTGACTGCAAAGGAATTTGATGTTTTAGAGCTTTTGGCTAAAAATCCCAATAAAGTATACAGCCGCGAAAATCTTCTGAACCTGGTATGGGGATATGAATATCCGGGTGATGTGCGTACTGTTGATGTCCATATCCGCCGGCTGAGAGAAAAAATTGAAACCGTTCCAAGCGATCCGAAATATGTTCATACAAAATGGGGCATTGGATATTATTTTCAGGGATAGAAAACAATGAAAGAGAAGATGAAACAATCCTTTTTTAAAAGCCTCAGATTCCGGATTATGGTGCTTCTGGTGATTATCGGAATCCTTCCCTGCCTGATTATAGAGAAAGTGATTGTCAACAGTTATGAAAATCGGGCAGTGGAATGGAAGAAAATGAATGTGAAGAACCAATGTGATATTTTGGGGAATCAGTTGATGAAAGAGGGATATCTGGAGTATCAGCAGTCCGAAGTTATTAATGGAGAATTATCTATTCTGTCTACCGTATATAACGGGCGGATTCTGATTATTAACAGAAGCGGACGTATTATTAAAGATACCTATGATATTGATGAAGGAAAATATATGCTGTCTGAAGAAGTGATTCAGTGCTTTGAAGGAGTGGATACCAGCTATTATGATGAAAGCAATGATTACATCGAGCAGACCGTATCTCTGAAAGATGGCAAGAGCAAACAAATTGATGGTGTAATGCTGGTAAGTATCTCCACAGGAGAAATCAGAGACAGCATTGAGATTCTGGAACACAGGGGAAATTTGCTGATGCTGGCAATTAGTATTCTGGTGCTGGTTCTGGGATATTTGTTATCCAAGAGCCTGGTAAAACCGTTTACCAGAGTCAGCAAGGCCATTGAAGAACTGACAGACGGATATCTGGATGAGGAGATTTCTGTTCCGGATTATTCAGAAACCCAGATGCTTAGCAGTGTGTTTAATAAGATGCTAAAGAGAATGAAGGTTCTGGATGATTCCCGCCAGGAATTTGTGGCCAATGTGTCGCATGAGTTGAAAACACCTATGACTTCCATCAAGGTGCTGGCGGATTCCCTGGTAGGGCAGGAAGAAGTTCCGGTAGAGCTTTATAAGGAATTTATGCAGGATATTGCAGTGGAAATCGACAGAGAGAACAAGATTATTACAGACTTGCTTGCTCTGGTAAAAATGGATAAGAAGGCTTCTGATCTGAATATTGAAAAGGTCAATATTAATGAACTTATGGAGAGCATTCTGAAGCGTTTAAAACCCATTGCAGACAAGAAAAAAGTAGAACTGGTGCTGGAAACCTATCGTCCTATTGTAGCGGAAGTAGATGAGGTGAAATTGAGTCTGGCATTGTCTAATCTGGTAGAAAACGGAATTAAATATAATGTAGAGGATGGCTGGGTACACGTAACGCTTAATGCAGATCACAAATATTTTTATGTTACAGTAGCAGATTCAGGAGTTGGAATTCCAAAGGATTCCATAGATAAGATTTTTGAGCGTTTTTACAGAGTGGATAAATCCCATTCCAGGGAAATCGGAGGAACAGGTCTTGGCCTTGCAATTACCAGAAATGCCATAGCCATGCACAGAGGCGCAGTGAAGGTAAAGAGCGAAGAGCAAAAGGGAACTACGTTTTCTGTGCGTATTCCTCTGAATTATATTGCGTAAGAGGTACTGATAAAATGAAGAAATGGAAACAAGCAGCAGCAATTCTGCTGGCAGTCTGTATCCTTCCCTGTACCCTTGGGTGCAGTAAAAAAGAAGAGACTGAAGATACAGCAGAATATTATATGTACTACCTGTCGCCAAAGGAAACAGCCCTGGAAACTGCAGAGTATGTCCCAACGGAACGTACTTCCGATGCTATGGTAAAAGAAATTGCCGGGAAAATAGGAGAAGACCTGCCAGAGGAAGGCTATTTAAGCCTTCTTCCCAGCAATGTTCTGGTTCAGGATGTTACTTACGAAGGGCAGACAGTTACAGTGGATTTTAACAGCGAGTATAAAAAGATGAAGAATACAAGAGAAATTCTGGCAAGGGCAGGGATTGTGAAGGCCTTTACACAGATTCCGGGCGTCAGTTATGTGGAGTTTCTGGATGAAGGTGAACCTATGACCGATGCTTCCGGAATGCTGCTGGGAAAAATGGATAAGAATACCTTTGTAGAAAATGAAGGGGAGAACATTAATTCTTATATGAATACCAGCCTGAACTTGTATTTTGCAGATCAGGATGGAGACAGTCTGAAAAAAGAGACCATATCCGTGTATTACAGCAGCAATGTTCCTCTGGAACGGGAAGTTGTGGAAAGGCTTTTAAAAGGACCAAATTCGGAAGAACTGAAACCTACCCTGTCTCCCAATACGAAAATTTTGGGAGTCTCCATTGTTGAAGGGATTTGCTATGTGAATCTGGATAAAAGCTTTCTGTCGGATACCATGGATGTTCAGGAGGAACTTCCGATTTATTCTATTGTGAATTCTCTTACGGATGCCTGCAATGTGCGTGGGGTACAGATTTCCGTGGAAGGTGAAACAAAAATGATTTTCAGGGAAAGTATGAAGCTGGATCAGATTTACCATGCAGATTACCGTCTCATGGAGGATAAGAAAGAGGAGCAGGAATGAGAAAAAGGCCCTTATGTATAGCAGCCCTGATATGGGCAGTGATTTTGTGGCTTTTGGGAAAGGCGGGAATACCTGTGCTGGGGTATGATCCGCCTGATCTTCCCATAGATGCAAAAAACAAGCCTGTTCAGGTGGCAGGCACTCTTTATCACTTGGATACCTATGAGTATCAATCTATATTTTATCTAAAAGAAGCAGTTCTAATCAGTCAGACAAACACGTCAAGAAACAATCACACATCACAAAGTGCAATTCAGAAGGAATACCCATCAGATGGAATCAAAGTAACGGTGAAACAGGAAAAAATTCCGGCACCCCTTGGGGAAGGAATGAGGGTACTTGTATCCGGTACGCTGGAAGAAATACCGTTACCTGGAAACCCTGGACAATTTCATGAAAGAGCGTATTATTATGCCAGGAAGATTAAATGGTATCAGGATGCAAACCAGGTTCAGGTGCTGGAGGAAAATTATGATTACCTGTTACGTTTTCAGGAGCAGGTAAAAGACAGGATGAAAAAAGGGCTTTCCAGAAGCTTTTCAAAAGAAAAGGCAGGGATTTTGGAAGCTATGCTGCTGGGGGAAAAAGGAAATATGGACAAGGAAGATACACTGTTATTCCAGATTCTGGGATGTTCCCACATTCTAGCCATTTCTGGCCTGCATTTATCTATTTTAGGCGGTGGTCTGCTAAAACTTCTCTGCAGATGTTCTGTGCCAAGGAGAGCTTCCATTGCCTTGTCAGCAGGAGCCATGTTTTTCTATGGAGGGCTGACCGGAAGCGGGGCTTCTGTTATGCGTGCTGCCATTATGTTTGCAGTGTCATCAGGGGCATTTCTGGCAAAGAGAACCTATGACTTTTTGTCTGGGATTTCTCTGGCAGCGATTCTTCTGCTCTGTGAAAGTCCATATTATCTTTATGACAGCAGTTTTTTACTCTCTTTTGGAGCAGTTCTTGGTCTGGCAATGGTATATCCCATTTTGTTTCAAAAAGGGAAAGAAAAGAAAGGAAGAGGTCTGGCAGTGCTGACAGAGGGAGTGCGTTCCAGCGTGTCGGTGTGGTTTTTGCTGTTGCCTCTGGTGCTGTACTTTTTCTATGAACTGCCAATCTGGGGAAGTATTGTCAGTATCTTTTTCATGCCTTTGTCCGAACTTCTGCTCTTATCCGGTCTGGCAGGGGGAGTGTTTGGGTGTTTGCCAGTGACTTTGCCGGGACAGTTGGCAGGACTTGTGGCAAGTGGGATTCTTGAAGTGTTTCTGATTATGGGAAGAATATTGAAAATGCTGCCGGGCTCCCTGTGGATTGCCGGACAACCGGAACTCTGGTGTTGTGTGCTATATTATGTGGCTGCGTCTCTGGTACTTTTTAGAAAAAGTATTTCCCCTGCAGGAAAAACAGGAAAAGGGATGAAAATCCTGTACGGGATTGCGGTTTTGCTGCTTCTGATTCCCATCCCCAAAGGCTCTCTGGAACTTACTTTTCTGGATGTGGGACAGGGAGACTGTGCCTGTATACAAACAGCGTCAGGAACCTGCTATCTCATAGATGGCGGCAGCACCACAGTGTCAAAGGTGGGAAAATACAGGATTTTGCCTTTTTTGAAAGCATCCGGCATAAGAAGGCTTCAGGGGATTTTTGTTTCTCATATGGACCAGGATCATGTCAATGGAATTCAGGAACTTTTGGAAATGGTGAAAACAAAAGAAACCCAGCTAAAGGTGGAACGGTTGTTCCTGTCCAAGTGTGCCGGTACAACAAAAGAGCTTGAAAAGCTGGAGAACCTGGGAAAACAGGCGGGATGCCAGGTGGTTTATATTCAAAAGGGAAGCAAAATCAGGGACGAGGATTTGCTGATTGAGTGTCTGGGGCCAGGGCAGATTTATGAGGACAGCAATGAGAGTTCTCAGGTTCTGCACGTTTCCCAGGGGGACTTTGATGTTTTATTCACAGGAGATGTGGAAGGGAAAGGAGAGGAACAGGTTTTAGAACTGCTTCAAGAGTGTTCCGTTACATGGGAAGTTTTAAAAGTAGCCCATCATGGCTCTAAAAACTCCAGCAAAGAGGCATTTTTAGATTGTGTGAAGCCCAAACAGACAGTAATCTCCTGTGGAAAGGATAATTCCTATGGGCATCCACACCGGGAAGTGATGGAAAGGCTGGAAACCAGGGTCCAAAGAATCTTCATAACCTGGAAAGAAGGAGCAGTGGGGATGTATGTGAGAAATCCCTTCTTTTCACAGGGCAAAAATCGTGATAAAATGAGCAGGAATCAAGAGAAAACTCCAGGGGGATTGGAATGAAAAGTTTACAGGAAGATATTAAAAATCAGGATTTTAAGAAGGTCTATCTCCTGTGCGGAGAGGAAGATTACTTAAAGAAGCAATATAAAGAAAAATTAAAAAATGCGCTGGTGCCGGATGGGGATACCATGAATTTTTCAATTTTTGAAGGAAAGAAAACAGAGCCAAGAGCTGTTATTGACCTGGGTGAAACCATGCCTTTTTTTGCGGAAAGAAGAGTGATATTTCTGGAGGATACCGGATTTTTTAAAAACCAGTGTCAGGATTTGCCAGAATATCTGGGAGAATTGCCGGAGTATTTATGTATGGTGTTTGTGGAAAGTGAAGTGGACAAACGAAGCCGCATGTACAAGGCAGTAAAGAAATATGGAAGGATTGTAGAATTTGGGCAGCAGGACAGTAATACCATTATGCGGTGGGTTCTTGGAATTCTGAACCGTGAGGGGCGCAAAATTACCAGAAGTGATATGGAACTGTTTCTTACGAAAACAGGAACAGACATGGGTAATATTGAGAGAGAACTGGAAAAACTGCTGTGTTATACCATGGGGAGAGAAGTTATTACAAAAGAAGATATAGAAGCGGTATGTACCACCCAGATATCCAATCATATTTTTGATATGATTCGGGCAATGACGGAGAAAAATCAGAACAAAGCTCTGGAGCTGTATTATGATTTGCTGGCTTTGAAAGAGCCGCCTATGAGAATTTTGTTTTTGATTGCCCGGCAGTTTAACTTGATTATGCAGGTGAAGGAACTGGCAGCAGAAGGGCATGACCAGAGCAGCATTGGGAAGAAAACAGGACTGCAGCCTTTTGTGGTGAGAAATTATATGACCTATGCCAGAAAATATACCACAGAAGCCTTAAGAGAAGCCGTGGAGGAATGTGTGAGTACAGAAGCAAAAGTAAAAACAGGAATCATGACAGATACCATGAGTGTAGAACTTCTTCTGGTAAAATTCAGCAGATAAAAAAACAGCCGGACTGATGACGGACAGTCCGGCTGTTTTTTTATAAAAATAAGTCTATAAATTATGCAAGTGTGTTTACTGCTTTAGATAAGCGGGAAACTTTTCTTGCAGCAGTATTTTTGTGATAAACACCTTTTGTAGCTGCTTTATCAATAGTAGAGATTGCATTCTGTAATGCTGCAACTGCTGCTTCTTTGTCTTTTGCTGCAACTGCTGCTTCTACTTTTCTGATAGAAGTTTTAACTCCTGATTTGATAGATTTGTTTCTCTCAGCTTTTTTCTGATTTACTAATACTCTTTTTTTTGCAGATTTAATGTTAGCCAAAGCGTACACCTCCAAATATAATCTTTTCCAGTTTTATGATTTATCGTTTATCTTCATCGGAGAAGGACACGGTGTTCTCCGATATTACATGCTTTTTTATTCTAGTTGATTTAAAGGTAAATGTCAATACATAAAATCCCTGAAACTGCAAAAAATAGAAGAAACAAGCATGAAGGAAAGGGAAAAAAGGGAAATGGGAAGAATTCGTACAGATTTAGCTTTGGAGACAAAAGAAAAGTTTGAAGAGGACCAGGTGGAAATCAGGGGAGTGGTAATTGAAGAAAATTATAATGAAGAAAAAGATATCAAGACCACAGTGGTGAAAATTGAAACCGAAAATGGGGCGAAAACCATGGGAAGGCCACAGGGGATTTACATTACCATGGAAGCTCCGAATCTGTCTGTTCCGGATGAGGACTATCACAGGGAAATTTCCAGGGAACTTGCCAGACATATGAAAAAGCTGCTGCCAGAGAAAGGAGAGCTGAAAGCGCTGGTTGTGGGACTGGGAAACCGGGAGATTACCCCTGATTCCCTGGGTCCGGATGTGATTTCAAACCTGCATATTACCAGACACCTCATTCAGGAATATGGAACCCTGGGTATGGGAGAAACCTGTGTACATTCTGTCAGCGGGCTGGTTCCGGGAGTGATGGCTCAAACCGGAATGGAAACCATGGAAATTATCAGAGGTGTTGTGGAAGAGACCAAACCAGATGTGGTGATTGCCATTGATGCACTGGCAGCCAGAAGCGTGAAAAGACTGAATCGTACCATTCAGCTTACAGATACAGGGATTCAGCCCGGTTCCGGGGTTGGGAATCACAGAAATGGACTAAGTGAAACCACTCTTGGAGTGAAGGTAATTGGAATCGGAGTGCCTACAGTAGTAGATGCAGCGACAATTGTTCAGGATGCCATGTCTCATTTGCTGGATGCTCTGGAGGAACAGGAGAAAAAAGAATTTCTGGAAGAGATGATTACCCCGTCTCTGCACAGCATGTTCATGACTCCAAAGGATGTAGATGAAACCATAAAAAGACTTTCCTATACCATATCTGAAGGACTGAATCTTACATTTGCAAAAGCAGAGGCATAATTGAAAAGGATTGTCTCATATATAGATATGAGGTGATTGATTGAAGAAAAAAGATGCAGAACGAATTGTTTCTATTGTGCTGTGGATTCTTATGGTGATTCTGGGTGCAGATATTGTGATAAAAGGATTAAAACTGAATGAGGAAACCTGGGAGCAGATGATGCGTAAAGTGCAGCAGCAAACCATGGAAACCTATCTTCCAGGGATGGTGGAAGAACACGGCGGGGAAACTGCAGTTACGTGGCTGCTGAGACAAATCGGAGCGCAGATACCTGTATTTATGCCGGACAGGACAGAAGAGCAGGGAAGTCTTTTGGAAGATTCCAAAATCAGCAGGAAAATCGCAGAGGAAAATTCAGAATTTCTGGAGGCAAAACTTCTGGAAGAAAATCAGGAAGCAGGGCCTCCGGAGTCAGGCTATGAGAACACAGGAGGTGTGGATGCCCAGAACAGCGGGGAGAATACAGAAGAAACTGTTGCCGGGACAATGGAAAAAGCTCCGGTTACGGATATTCCTTTGGAAAAATTTCAGGACTTTGATTTTGTAATGAGAAGTTTTTATACAGTGGATAAAACCACCAGTATTACCAGCGAGCAGTTAAATGCGCCGGAGCTGGTGCAGATGGATTTGAGGATGCAGACCGGGAAAGAGCAGCCGCAGATTCTTATTTATCATAGCCATTCTCAGGAGGAGTTTATTGATTCCGTTCCGGGAGATCCCTCTACAACGATTGTAGGAGTGGGGGCATATTTAGCTACACTTTTGAGGGATACATATGGCTATAATGTCATTCATGTTACAGATACCTTTGACATTGTAGATGGGAAATTGGACAGGAACCAGGCGTACACCTTTGCCCAGGAACGAATCAGCCAGATTCTGGAGGAAAATCCCAGCGTGGAGGTGGTTATTGATCTGCACAGAGATGGTGTGCCGGAAGGTAAGCGGCTGGTAACTAATGTAAACGGAAAAGAGACTGCCAAAATTATGTTTTTTAACGGACTGAGCAGAACCAATAAGAATGGAGAAATCAGCTATCTTCCAAATCCCTATATTAAAGAAAATCTGGCTTTTTCCCTGCAAATGATGCTGGAGTCTAAGAAATATTACCCGGACTTAGCCAGAACCATTTATCTTCGCGGATACCGGTATAATCTGCATCTAAGACCCAAAACACTGCTGGTGGAATGTGGGGCTCAGACCAATACTGTGCAGGAGGAAATGAACGCCATGGAACCTCTGGCAGACATTTTGAATAAGGTTTTGACAGGAACGTAAAAAAAGAGACAATGGACATTGAAAAAAATAAGAAACAATGTTATATTTAAGATTACGTGCATTTAAAATGTCTGTAAAAAATAAGAAATAAATTCAGAAGAGAAAAGAAGAAAAAACGGAGGAAAAAAGTATGCAGGCAATGATTTTGGCAGCCGGCATGGGAAAGCGGTTAAAAGAACTGACAAGTAATGCCACAAAATGTATGGTGGAGGTAAATGGCGTAACCCTGATTGAACGTATGCTCTCTCAGCTTGATAAGAAAAATCTGGAACGAATTGTGGTGGTGGTTGGTTATGAAGGCAAAAAACTAATGGATTATATTGAAACTTTAGACGTCCATACACCTATTGTCTATGTAAATAATGAAATTTATTATAAAACCAATAATATTTATTCTCTGTTTCTGGCAAGAAATTATCTGACAGAAGATGACACCATTTTGTTGGAATCTGATTTGATTTTTGAGGATGCAGTGCTGCAAAGACTTCTGGATAACCCTTATCCAAGTCTGGCTCTGGTTGCAAAATTTGAAAGCTGGATGGACGGAACAGTAGTTACGTTAGATGAAGAAAATAATATTAAGAATTTTTTAGGAAAAAAAGATTTTGAGTTCCAGGAAATACCAAAATATTATAAAACTGTGAACATTTATAAATTCAGCAAGGATTTTTCTACAAGTCATTATGTTCCATTTCTGGAAGCGTATAGCAAAGCCCTAGGAAATAATGAATATTATGAGCAGGTTTTAAAAGTGATTACCCTTTTAGATAAACCGGAAATCAAAGCAGAGCCACTTGGACAGGAAGCGTGGTATGAAATTGACGATGTGCAGGATTTGAATATTGCTGAGTCTATTTTTGCAGAAAAAGAAGAAAAACTGGATAAATTCAGCAGACGCTGGGGTGGATACTGGAGATATCCACAGCTTTTGGATTTTTGTTATCTGGTAAATCCTTTTTATCCAAACCAGAAGCTTATAGATGAAATGAAAGCAAATTTTGAAAGACTTCTGTGTGAGTATCCTTCCGGCATGGAAGTGAACAGCCTGCTGGCTGCAAAATACTATGGACTACATAAGGAACAGGTTTGTGTTGGAAATGGAGCAGCAGAACTGATTAAGGAACTGATGGAATCAGGCCAGGGAAAGACAGGTATGATTTATCCTACGTTTGAAGAATATCCAAACAGAAAAGAACAAAATGAAATCGTACCGTTTTTTGCTTCCAGACCGGCATTTCGCTACACAGCGGAAGAACTCATGACATTTTATGAGGATAAAGATATTAAAAATCTTGTTTTAATCAATCCTGACAATCCATCTGGAAATTATATTGAAAAGCAGGATGTGCTGAAAATGGCAGACTGGGCGCAAAAGAAAGGGACTCAGTTTATTGTGGATGAATCTTTTGTGGATTTTGCAGATACCAATGAGCCTGCATCCTTATTAGATGAAGAGATTATAAAAAATTATCCGGGAATGGTTGTGGTAAAAAGTATTTCGAAATCCTTTGGAGTACCGGGACTGCGTCTGGGAATTCTGGCGTCTGGGGATGAAGAATTGATTACTTTCCTGAAAAAACGTATGTCGATTTGGAATATCAACTCTTTTGGAGAGTTCTATATGCAGATTTTTGAAAAATATAAATCAAACTATGAAGAAGCTCTGGAAAAATTTAAAGAGGTTCGCAGAGAATATGTAAATGCATTGTCTGCCTGTCCGTTTCTGGAGGTTCTGCCTTCCCAGGCAAATTATGTAATGTGTCGTTTAATTGGAAATAAGACAAGCAGGGAATTGGCAGAAGTTCTTTTAAACAAGTACAATATTTTGATTAAGGATTTGTCCAGAAAGAAAGGCTTTGAAGGAGAATCCTATATCCGTCTGGCGGTGAAACGTCCGGAAGAAAATCAGAAGCTTATTGACGCCATGAGAGCAGAATTTGGAGTGTGAAGAACATGAGAGTTTGTGTGATTGGCGGAGGAAATATTGGAAGTGTTTTAGCGGTGGACATGGCTTTTCGAGGATATCAGGTAGATCTGCTTACCGGAAAACCGGAAAGCTGGAGCCATGAAATAGAAGTATATGATTTAGAACAGGAAGAGGTACACTCTGGCAGAATTCATAGGATTACAGATTCCATGGAAATCCTTTCCCAGGCAGATGTGATTTTTTCTACCTTGCCGTCTAATGTGTTTTGCGAAAAAATCAAGGAGATGACCCCTTTTTTGAAGAAAGGGACTTATCTTGGAATTGTTCCGGGAAGCGGTGGATGTGAGTTTTGCTGCCGGGAGGTTCTTGAAAAAGGCTGTGTTCTATTTGGTTTTCAGCGGGTACACAGCATTGCCAGAATCAGAGAATACGGGAAAGCTGTAAATGTAACCAGCAGAAAGAAAGAAGTTCAGATTGGAGCTATTCCCAAAAACAGAACAAGGGAAGTCTGTAAAATAGTGGAAGAGCTGCTTGGTATACCGGCAAGGGAGGTCAGTAATTATCTGAATGTTACGCTGACACCGTCAAATCCTATTTTGCATACAACCAGGCTGTATACAATGTTCCGTGATTATGAAGAACCTATGGTATATGACCAAAATATTCAGTTTTATGCCCAGTGGACCGAAGAGTCCTCAGAAATGCTTCTGGCTTGTGACCGGGAACTTCAGAACATCTGTAAAAAATTTCCAAACCTGGATTTGCATCAGGTAGTTTCTTTGAAAAAGCATTATGAGGTACAGGACAAGAGACAAATGACTGAGAAAATCAGCCATATTCCGGCTTTTCAGAATATCTGGTCACCAATGAAGAAAAAGGGAGATGGATATGTGCCGGATAAAAGCTCCCGGTATTTTCAGGAGGATTTTCCGTATGGTCTGTGCATTATCAAAGCGTTTGCTGTGATTGCCCAGGAAGAAACACCAAATATAGACTGTGTATTAAAGTGGTATGAACAATTCTCCGGCGAAGAATATTTTCAGCAGGAGGCATTTACCGGAAGAAGTCTGAAGAAGCTAAACCTGCCACAAAATTATGGCCTGTTTACTGTAGATCAGGTACAGCAGTTTTACGGACAGACTGAGGAAGAGATAGATACATGAGATTAACGGAGTTTAAAGGAAAGAGTAATAATTTACAGCTGCTGAAGTTTTTGGCAGCTGTGTTTGTGGTAGCAAGTCATTCTTTTGCATTAGCGGCAGGCAGTTCTGAGAATGAATGGTTCATGAAACTTACAGATGGAGCGATGTCTCTGGGAGGCGCTGCAGTGTCTGTCTTTTTTTGCGCCGGAGGATATTTTATAGCGAAAAGCATGAACCGTGTGCAAAATGGAGTTACATATTTTAAAATACGGATACTTCGTATTTTTCCATGTCTTATGGTTGTGGTATTCCTGTCAGCATTTTTATTAGGGCCTTTGGTAACAGAGTATAGTCTGTCAGAGTATTTTAAAGACACCCAGGTATACCGTTACCTGCTCAATGGTGTTTTGCTTTTACAGCACAACCTTCCGGGGGTGTTTCGGGATAATCCTTATTTGCCTACAGTCAATGGAGTTTTATGGACGCTGCCTATAGAATTTCTTTGCTACATAGCATGTTTTGTTATGTGGAAATTAAAATTTCTGGAGCAGAAAAAGTGTGTATTTAGTATTCCTTTGGTGATTTTTGGAACCTTAGGAATCTACTTTGTGGCAGGAAAAGCAGGAGTATCCGGGCTGACCCCTACTATCAGACCCATGCTTTTATTTTATATGGGTATTTTGTTTTTTGTATACAGAGACAAGGTTATTTTTAAGAAATCGGTATTTTGGTGGCACATGTCTGCATTAGTCCTGTCAGTTCCCCTGCAGCTGGTGAATGCGGCAATGGTGCTGTGTTTTCCATATATTTTGTTTTATTTGTGTTTTGCTGTAAAACAGGTATCTGAAAAAGTGGGAAACGCAGGCAATATTTCTTATGGAATTTATTTATGTGCGTATCCGATACAACAGGTGATTGTATGGATGCATGGAGACACAATGTCACCTTACTGGAATACAGGAATGGCCATTCCTTTTGCTGTTGCAGGAGGATACCTTTTGTACCGATATATTGAAAAGCCGCTTATGAATTTTAAAGGAAGAAGGCTTGCCTAGAAGTTCAGATAGGCTTATAATGAGAAAATGGAAGGAAACAAGAGAGAAAATGGGAAGAGAATATGATGCATATACGTTAAAAGCAGTTCAGGAGATTGAACTGGAGATGTTAGAGTGCTTTTTAGAGATTTGTGAAAAACACGATTTAACATATTTTGCTTTTGCAGGTACTGGCATTGGAGCTTTGCGGCATGGAGGATTTATTCCCTGGGATGATGATATTGATATCAATATGCCAAGAAAGGATTTTGAGAAATTCGTAGAAATTGCCAAGCGAGATTATGGTGACCGTTACTATTTCTTAAATGCCACAACAGATGAACATTATCCCCTTATGACTACCAGATGGTGTAAAAAAGGAACTGTTTTCTGGGAAGAATCTTTAAAAGGTGTTCCCTGCAAGTTTGGGATTTTCCTGGATTTATATCCCATGGATGAAGTCAGTGATGACCCGAAAAAGCTGCGGCGTCAGGCAATGCCGGCCTGGTTTTGGAGCAAAATTATGATTCTCCGTGAAGTTCCCTATCCGGTATTACCATTTCAGGGAATGACAAAAAAGGTGATTCATGGTATTTGTGCCTGTGTTCATGTGCTTTTAAAGACTTTTCATGTTTCTCACAACTGGCTCTATGGCAGATGTATGGCTGCCTGCACAAAATATAATGGAGTTGGAACGGATACGCTTGGTTATTTGTGCAGTTCCCAACCTTATGAAGATGTGCTGAAAAAAAGCCAGGTGTATCCTTTGAAAAAGCTGAAGTTTGAGCATTTGGAATTAAATTTTCCAAATAAAATCGAAGAGATGCTTACAGCAACATACGGAGATTATATGAAACTGCCACCAGCAGAGAAGAGAAAGAATCATTTTCCGTATCGTTTGGAACTAGGTGATTACACGCCGGGGAGAAAGGCTGAAAACGAATAAGAATGGATAAAAATATGCAAAGTCAAGTAAAGAAAGATTATTTCTGGAATACCATGGGAAGTGGGATTACTGCTGTATTTTCGGTTGTTGTCTTATGGGCAGTGACCAGGATTATGGGACCTTATGTGGGAGGCGTATTTGCTTTTGGATATGCAGTGTCCCAGCAGCTTCAGACAGTGGGAGCCTATGAAATTCGTACCTATCAGGCAACGGATGTTCGTGAAGTTTTTAAATTTGAAACGTATCTGGCAGCGAGAATCATTACCTGTCTGGCAATGATTTTATGCGCTGTGGCATATGGGTTCTACCATGAGGGCTTTACGGAAGAGGCAATCGTGCTGATTCTCATTTGTATGTTAAAAGTATTTGATGCATTTGAGGATGTATTTCACGGGATGTTTCAGCAGCATAAGAAGCTTTATATAGCAGGAAAGGCGCTTTTTTACAGAATGCTGATTACCATGCTTGGCTTTGTTTTATTTCTTTATATTACCAGAAGCCTTCTGATATCCTGTATCCTTACGATTCTTATTTCTGCGGTTGCAGTTTTTTATTTGAATGTTCCGGAAGCCAAAAAAATGGTTTCTATCCGCATCAGATTCCAGTGGAATCAGATTAAGGGACTTCTGATATCTTGTTTTCCGCTGTTTGTGGGAGCTTTTGTACTTCAATACCTCAGCAATCTCCCCAAATACGGTATGGATCAGTATATGTCTAAGGAATATCAGACGTATTACTCTATCCTGTTTATGCCGGCATTTGTGATTAATTTGTTTAGTGGGTTTGCATTTAAACCGCTGCTGACTTCTCTGGCAGAAAATTGGGTGGGGAATCAGAAAAGCAAATTTATGGGGACGATTGTAAAAGGACTTCTGATTGTAGGCGGACTTACCGTGGTTGTAATAGGTGGTGGTTATCTTCTGGGAATTCCGGTATTGTCCTGGATATATGGTGTAGAACTGGCGCCTTATAAGACAGAGTTTATACTGCTTCTTTTGGGCGGAGGCTTTAGTGCAGCAGGTGTTATTTTGTATTATGGTCTGATGGTTATGCGCTGCCAGAAGCTGATTTTGTACGGATATATTCTTACCTTATTGATTTCTCTGCCATTTTCAGGTATGATGACTCAACAGTGGGGAATGCTTGGAGCATCCTTGCTGTATGTGGGACTGATGCTTTTAAGATGTATCATTTTGGTATTCTCCATCTGGTGGGGAATGAGAAGCAGCAGAAAAAAAGAAAAAGGAGATTTGTCTCATGAAGTATTCTGAGAACAATCATACATTTGTAGTATGTGCATATAAGGAAAGTCCGTACCTGGGGGAATGTATTGAATCGTTACTCCAACAGACAAAAAAGAGCAGGATTTTGATTTCTACGTCAACACCAAATGCTTCTATACAGGAAATTGCAAAGAGATATGAGCTTCCTGTAGTTGTGAACACAGGGAAAGCCAGTATAGCAGACGACTGGAATTATGGATGCAGCAAAGTAGAAACAGAATTGTTTACCATTGCTCATCAGGATGACATTTATGAAAAAAATTATCTGGAAGAGATTCTCAAACATTTGAATAGAGCTGAGAATCCGCTGATTGCATTTACAGATTACGGAGAATTGCGCAATGGGAAAATATGTCTGGGAAATACTATTTTAAAGATAAAACGTTTGATGTTAAAACCTCTTACCATTGAGCGTTTCTGGAAAAGTAAGTGGGTACGCAGAAGAGTATTATCTTTTGGGGATCCTATCTGTTGTCCTTCCGTGACCTTTGTAAAGGAAGCCCTTCCAGATAAAATTTTTACTTTTGGCTATCGCAGTGATGTGGACTGGCAGGCATGGGAAAGGCTTTCCAAAATGAGCGGGTCCTTTGTATATGTGAAGCAGCCGCTGATGTATCACAGAATTCATGAAGAATCTGAGACGTCTAAGGTGTTGGGAGACCATGCACGTAAACAGGAGGATTACGAAATGTTTTGTAAATTTTGGCCTGGTCCTATTGCAAAATGTCTGGTAAAACTATATACTCTTGCAGAACACAGTAACGAGTCATAAGGATAGGAAAAATGAAGGATAAATTAAAAAAACTGATTATAATTCCCGCCTATAATGAGAGCGAGTGCATTGAAAAAACCATTGAAAATATTCAGAAAAATGCAAAAGACTTTGATTACATTATTATTAACGATTGTTCCACAGATAATACCAGGGAGATATGTGAAAGAAATGGTTTTCACATTATTAACCTGCCGGTAAACCTGGGAATTGGAGGAGCAGTTCAGACTGGCTATATCTATGGTATCCGTTATGGATATGACATGGCAGTCCAGGTAGATGGAGATGGGCAGCATGACGCGGCATTTCTGCAAAAAATGGCAGATTGTCTGGAAGAGACAGGGGCTGATATGGTCATTGGTTCCAGATTTATAGAAAAGCAAGGATTTCAGTCAACAGGAGCAAGACGGATAGGAATTCGTTTCTTTACCTGGCTTATCCGGCTTATGACCGGCAAAACAGTGACCGATCCGACTTCCGGTCTGCGTATGGTGAACCGAAAGGTCATGGCAGAATTTGCAAAGGACTATCCTAAGGATTATCCTGAGCCGGAAACAGCAGTTACTGTACTGCACTGTGGCATGAAAATAGAGGAAATTCCTGTTGTTATGAAGGAACGTGCCGGAGGCGTTTCCTCTATTTCCATGAAAAAGTCTGTTTATTATATGGTGAAGGTTTCCATGGCAATTATCATTGAACGAATGAGGAGGCGGAAGTAATGAATATGCGTACACAAATTTTAGTTGTAGGTATAGCGCTGATTTTTCTGGCAGTTATTTTGCAGCAGGTGAGGAAACAGAAACTGGGGCTGCGCTATGCACTTTTGTGGATTTTGCTTTCTGTGAGCATCCTGGTTATGGGATGTTTCCCACAGTTGATTACGGTAGTTTCCAGACTCTGCGGTATTCAGACGCCGGTAAACATGCTGTTTTTTATAGGAATTTGTTTCTTGTTGGTTATTATATTTTCTCTGTCAACTGCGCTTTCCAGAAATTCGGAAAAGCTGAAACGTCTGACACAGGAAATGGGATTATTAGAAGAAAGATTGAGGAACATCCAAAGTGAAGAAAATGAGTAAGCAAAAAAGTATAGGTTTAATTTTGGTTTTAGGGGTGTTTTTATTCCTTTTTCTGTATAAATATGAGGGAACCAGAGTGGAGCCGCGTCTGGGAGATACGGTAGGATATCTGACTACCGTAAGTGAAACCGGTGCGGAAGAAGTGCTGAATCTGAAAGCCGGGGATGTATACAGACAGACGGTTGTAGGAACCAGGGATGAAATAGCAGGATTTTCTATCCGGTTTGGAACCTATGGACAGCAGGTGAATGGAAAACTGAAGGCTGCCTTTTCAGATGCTTCCGGAGAAAAAATTTATGGGGAAGAAACCTTTGAGGCAAAGGATTTAGTGGATAATCAGTACCATTCAATTTTGTTGGATGATATTATTACGGATGGTTTCCAGAAAGAATATGAAATTTCTCTGGAAGTTCTGTCTCTGGAAGAGGGAAAACAACTGGCATTGTTTGCATCCAATGAGAATATTTATGAGAACGGAGACCTTACCTATCAGAATGAAGAGGTAAAGGATACGGACATTGCCTGTCAGCTTACCGGTACTTCTGGGTTTATGCAGAAATGGTACTGGATGGTGTGCGCTGTTATTTTAATTGGATTTCTGGTATTTGCCTTTGTGACATTTATTAAGAAATGCAAGCTAGAGTATGTTTATCTGGTTCTGGGGCTTACTTTTGGAATGGTATTTATTCTCTGCCTGCCTCCATATACAGCTCCGGATGAGGGAACTCATATTTCTACAACCTATGCGTTTGTCAATGAATTTCTGGGTGAAGAACCTATCTTTGACGAAGAAAACCATGTAATCAGTCGTGGGACAGATGGTGATATTGGCGGTGAAGCACAGGTAAGTCTGGCAAAATTTCATGATGTCTATGAAGCTGCCAAATATCCCAGCGGGGATATGGAAAGAAATGTTGCAAGGCATGGGAAGCTGGATGTTCCATTTACCTGTTATCTGCCTCAGATTCTGGGAGTTATGCTTGGTGTCCTATTAAAATTTAGCGGATTCTGGACTTTGTACCTGGGAAAAGTATTTGCCATGCTGTTTTTCACAGCGTGTATTTTCTTTTCTATTAAGCTAATCCCATGGGGAAAGATGGTGATTATGACAGTTGCCCTGTTACCCATGTCGCTGGAATTAGGAAGTTCTTTTTCCTATGACTGTGTATTACTTGCCCTGTGTATGTTATTTATTAGTTATACCTTGTATTTAATTTGCAAAAAAGACAAAGTTACATGGAAAGATTTCCTTTTCCTTGGAATTATTATCTGCGTTATTGCGCCATGTAAAATGTTTTATTTCCTGATGGCAGGTATGTTGTACCTGATTCCAAAGGAAAAATATAAGAGCAAAAAAGCTTACTGGATGATTAATACAGGAATTCTTGTGGCAGGTCTGGCAGTGCTGATTATTATGCGGTTCCAGTTTTTGACAAGTCATGTGGGAGGAGCAACACCAAGCGCAATAGAAGACGCTACAGTGAACTATTCCATTGCAACGATTCTGGGAGATATTCCTCATAGTATCAGCGTGCTGTTTAATACTGCAATTTTTAAGAGTGAGTTTTATTATAATTCCATGTGGGGAAATCAATTAGGAAGTCTGCAGGTTTATATTCCAACATTTGTGATTACCAGTTTTGTTCTGGTACTTTTTGCAGCAGGTGTCTGTACAACAAGAGAAGAACGGGTTATTTATGAACCAGATGCAAAATTCAGGTGGGTGAACCTGGGATTGAGTCTTTTGATGTTTTTAGGAATTTTAGCGGCACTGTGGATTGGATGGACACCGGTTACTTATGGGGTGATTGAAGGGGTTCAGGGACGTTATTTCCTGCCATTTCTGCCTATGGTGTTTTTATCCATGAGAAACAAGACGTTTCTTTTACAGAAAAATATTGACAGAGGGCTGTCTGCTGTGCTGTTTACGGGACTAACATTTACTTTCTTGTATATGATACCGTATATCGTTCAGTAGAAAGTGATAAGTATGTGTGGGAGCTGTTGAAAGACAGCTCCTTTTTTCTGGCACCCTGAAAGAAAAGGAGGATTTTTTCAACATTTTTCCCTGTTCATCCGTTCTATCTATATAAGAATATTTTATATGTATAAAGGGAGGATAACCGTATGTTGAAAACGTCACAACTTTGTATTGCAGAAATTCCGTTAAGGGTCCGGCTTGGGCGCATTTGTCTGGAACTTATGACTTTTATGTTTATGCTTATCCCGTCATTTCTTACCCTGTATTTCACAGACGAAATGATAGAAAAAGGAAAGAGTATTCCCTATATCTGGGTCGTTTTTGTGATATTAATGTGTGTTGCCATTCATGTGTTCCAGTTTTACTTTTCTAAATATATGAGCCAGGTATATGTGAATCGTGTTGCAGAAGATTACCGTATGGAAATTGCCAAAAAGATTTCAAAATGTCAGGTTCCGGCGTATGAAAAGGAGCCGAAAAGTAAGATTTTTAATGTCATCAATGACATGACTCCAGTTTATACTATGGCAAATTATCTCATCTGTGTACCCGTAGATTTTATTGAATTGCTGGTAGTGATTTTTCTGATTTTCCGCACACATTATGGACTTGGAATGATTGCACTTCTTATGGCGCCTTTGTATCTGGTGTCCAGTTATTTAAACAAAGGAAAACTGCAAAGTCTGGTCAGTGAAGAGCGGAAAAATCTGGATGCGTGGCAGAGAGAAGTGGATATTATACTGAATCAAAAGGTGAGTATCGGCTTAAATGATTCCTGGGATTATATGTTAAAACGGTATCAAAGTACCTTATCCCAATTTTATAAGACGCAGAATAAGAAGCACTTCTTTTTGTTATTTACTATGGAGCTGCCTAAATTTATTACAACCCTGGCGCCGCTGCTGATTTTAATTGTGGGAGGCAATCTGGTTGTAAACGCACAGATGAGCCTTGGCACACTGTTATTTGTATTACAGCTTATTGTCTATTTGTTCGTACCATTAGGGGATATTGCCATGGTACAGGCAGATCTTATGAGCCAGAAAGCAAATTTTAAACGTGCCAGAGAATTTGTAGAACTGCCGGAACAGGAGGAAAAACTTCCAGGCAGTGAAGGAGGAGAACTTCTGATTAAAAATGTCACCTTACATCGTGCGGACCAGTCTGTCTTGTATAAAATACCAGAATTCTCAGTAGAAGAGCCAGGATTGATTCTGATAAAAGGGGAAAACGGATGTGGGAAATCTACACTGTTTCATATTCTGTCAGGTGTGTTTGCAGAAGAACAGATGCAGATTGAGGTAAACGGAGAGATTCAGATTCCATCAAAATATAGAAACCATTTCAGCTACCTGTTCTATCCAAACTTTATTTTCCCCGGAACAGTCAGGGAAAACGTGCTGTGTGGTAGGAAAGCGGAATCCGGAAGTTATGAAAAAATAGAAGAACTTTTGCATTTGCCTCCGGCAGACAAAGAAGTAATCACGAAACCGGAGAATTTATCTCTGGGAGAAAAGCAGAAAATATTTCTTGCAAGGATTTTATTTAAAGATAGCCCGTTTCTCCTTTTGGATGAACCGGGAAGCAATCTGGATGATAAGACGGAGCGGAATTTTGCAGAGGAACTGGGAAGAATTAAGAAGAAAAAATGCATTCTGGTTATCAGCCATAACAAAATTTATGATGAAATAGCGGATGAGATTTATGAGATACAGGGAGGAGTTATGGAGAAGTCATGGACACAAAAAAGTGATGTATGACTTGCATAAAAATCAGGTTTGACTTAGAATCAGAGTATAGGGAATAGAAGCTGGTGTTTCATACACTGTTAGTCTGGAAAGGAGTATTTGAATTATGGGGAAATTTGTGAATCCTGATAACACAGCTTTTCAGGTTGCTTTGAATTCAGAAATATATGTTGATAAGACAGGGTTAATTGAATATACGAACCGGGTTATGGATACAAATCAGGCTTTGATATGTAATAGCCGCCCAAGGCGTTTTGGAAAATCAATTACTGCTAATATGCTGGCGGCTTATTACAGTAGAGGCTGCGATTCCAAACAACTTTTTGAAGGGAAAAATATAAGTAAGACAAAGTTATATGAAGAACACCTTAATAAACATGATGTGATTCATCTGGACGTACAGTGGTGTTGTATGGATGCAGGAAGTGCAGAAAAAACAGTTTCTTATATTACCCAAAAAGTATTATGTGAACTTAAAGAAGAGTTTCCAGATGTTCCTTTTTCAAAGAAAAATACATTGGGTGGTGCTTTAGCTGATATTACTCAGAAGACAGGACATAAATTTGTGATTATCATAGATGAGTGGGATGTGTTGATTCGTGATGAGGCTGCGAATCTAAAAGTACAGGAAGAATATATTGATTTCCTCAGAGGCTTATTTAAAGGAACTGAGCCTACAAAATTTTTGCATTTAGCCTATTTGACAGGTATTCTTCCAATAAAAAAGGTTCGGACTCAGTCTGCCCTAAACAATTTTGAAGAATACACGATGTTGACTCCTGCGAATTTTGCTTCGTATATTGGATTTACAGAAGAAGAAGTGAGAAGTTTGTGTGAGAAATATTCTATGGATTTTGAGAAGGTAAAGCACTGGTATGATGGATACCTTTTGGGAAATGAGCATGTTTACAATCCCAAAGCAGTTGTAAGTGTTATGATGCGGGGAGAATATCAGAGTTATTGGTCCAAAACGGGTACTTATATTTCCATTCAGCCACTTATTAATATGAACTTTGATGGTTTGCGGACAGCAATTATTCAAATGCTTTCGGGAGCATCGGTGGAAGTAGATATTAATACGTTTCAGAACGATATGGTTTCCTTTCAAAATAAAGATGACGTGATTACTCTGTTAATTCATATGGGATATCTGGCATATGACCAGAAAAGAGGAAGGGCTTTTATTCCAAATGAAGAAATCCGACAGGAGTTTGTGGTTGCGACAAAAGACAGAAGATGGAATGAATTGATTGCATTTCAAAGGGAATCCAAAGAATTATTAGAAGCAACACTTGATATGGACTGCGATACAGTGGCAGAAAAGGTAGAAAAGATTCATACACAGTTTGCCTCTGCAATTCAATATAATGATGAGAATTCTTTAAGCAGTGTTTTGACGATTGCCTATTTGTCAGCTATGCAATATTACTTTATACCTATACGGGAAATGCCTACAGGCAGGGGATTTGCAGATTACGTATTTTTACCAAAACCGGAGTATGCAGAAGAGATACCAGCGCTGCTTGTTGAATTAAAGTGGAATAAAAAAGCAACTACAGCATTGCAGCAGATTAAAGATAAGAATTATGTGCAGTCAGTTGCTGACTATACTGGAAATATTTTATTAGTGGGAATTTCCTATGACAAAAAGAGCAAAGAACATGCGTGTATCATTGAAGAATATAATACATCTTTGAAAAAATCAAAAGATACGCAAGATTAATCTTGAGTTTCCGCAAACTGTAATTCAAAAATGAATATGTCTGCCCACAGTGCCAATCTGCCGACTTTTTGAAAAATTTAGAATGGCAGTTCTGTAATTAGGGGCACTTGAATAAGCCCCGCCGGAAC